>Ga0315912_10001210_pt1 | contig 33503 bp, 26 predicted proteins | sample VfabasoilMG_FD_204469 | JGI IMG/M metagenome (GOLD analysis project Ga0315912, IMG submission 204469) | Garden soil microbial communities collected in Santa Monica, California, United States - V. faba soil | ecosystem: Environmental > Terrestrial > Soil > Garden | place: USA: California... | reverse complement strand
GCACATGGGCGCCGCGGGCTTCGAGCCGAACCCGGATTTCATGAGCGTGGTCGAGAAGGCCTTCGCCAAGGACGAGAAGCTCATCATCGGTTGCAAGACCGGGAGCCGCTCGCGGCGCGCCGCGGCCATGCTCGTCTCGGCCGGGTTCCAGACCGTGGCTGACATGATTGCGGGCTTCGCCGGCTCGCGCGACGCGTTCGGCCGGCCCACGCCCGGCTGGTCACAGAAAGGTCTACCGATCGAGACGGGATCGCCCGAGGGGCGTTCGTACGCGGACGTGAAGGACCGTCGCTAGGGTGCGGGCGGGCTCGGCGCGGCGGGCGGAGGCGGGCTCGGCGCAGCGGGCGGAGGCGGGCTCGGCGCAGCGGACGGAGGCGGGCTCGGCGCGGCGGACGGAGGCGGGCTCGGCGCAGGCGGCGCCGGTGCGACCGCCGTCACCGGAGGGGCCGCAGTAGACGGGGTCGCGACGGCAGGCGCCGCAGCCGATGCGGCCGGCGGCACCGGCAAATTCGGGTCCGGGCCAAACATCGGTATGGCCTCACGACAGCGTACCTTCGCGCTCGCCTTCACCCACTCGTGCGACTCGGGGCTGTCCGCGACGTACTCGCGACGCTCGGTCGCCGAGAGCACGTCGTAGCCGTGCGCGCGGCACTGCTCCTGGACGGATACCAGGCAGACCGCGAGCGAGCTCTTGCACTCGAGTTGGTAGATGCCGGGGCTCACGCGCGTCACCTGCGCTGGCGAGGCGCACCCGAGCGTCGCGGCCAGGGCGACCCCGATGCCCACGAACGACCCGGCGCGCGCCCGACCGGCTCGTGCTCGCCGCATCACCCTCCTCCTGCGGCACGCGCGCGCTCGTAGTCCGAAGCGGCACGATCGATCAGCGCAAAGTCGCGCGCGGCGCGCTCCGCCTCGGCCTGCAGGACCGCCGTGAACAAGGTAAGACCCCAGATGCCGTTCTCGGGCCGGCGACGGAACGGATAGCGCGTGCCGCGCGCCGTCTCGACCGTGGCGCGCTCGCCCCGCACGTCCACGCGGGCCACGCCGGATAGATCGCGCCGCAGCCGATCGACGAAGCCGAGGCGCCGCGCGTAGAGCGCGAAGACATCGGCGCCGTCCGCAGCGCTCGCCTCCTCGACGTGCTGGGCGGCGAGCGCCTCACGCTCCGGCTCCGGGTAGGCGGCGAGCACCCGCGCGCGCGCCCGGCGCCGGTAGTCGCGAATGGTGAAGCAAGCGTGCTGGGCCGGGGTTTCGAGGTACGCGAAGAACCCCGCCGGGTCGACGCGATTGACCGCGATCACCACCCGGTAATAGGCGCCCTCCGGCGTGCGGTCGCTCGGGTAGGCGAGGTGCGCGACGCCGAGCGAGAGCACCGAGGCGCCGGCGAGCCCGACGAGCAGGCTCGTGACGATGCGGCGTCGCGTCCAGGGGCCGAGGTCGATGTGCACGGCCGGCAAGTATGCCCGACCGCACACGCCAGGTCATCCGCGCCTGCTCGACAAGGTCACGAGGCAGAGACTACGGTCGGGGCCTGCTCGAATCCGCCCGCATCGCCGTCGTCGTCCCCGCGCACCGCGAGGAGCGCCTGCTCGGGCGCATGCTCGCGCGCGTGCCCCGCTTCGTGGACGCCATCTACGTGGTCGACGACGCGAGCCCCGATCGCACGCTCGAGGTCGCGCTCGCGGTCGAGGATGCACGCGTCCGTGCCCTCCGCCACGCGACGAACCTGGGCGTGGGCGCCGCCATCGTCACCGGTTATCGCGAGGCGCTCGCCGACGGCCACGACGTGCTCTGCGTCATGGCCGGCGACGACCAGATGGACCCCGACGATCTCGAGCCGCTGGTTCGGGCGGTGCTCGACGGCGCCGACTACGCCAAGGGCAATCGCTTCCGCCACGCCGAAGCTCGGCGGATGCCGCTCGCACGCCGCTTCGGCGGCGAGCTCCTGTCACTCGTCACGCGCCGGGCCAGCGGGCTCGAGCTCGGCGACAGCCAGTGCGGCTACACCGCGCTCGCCGCCGGGGCGGCGCGGCGCCTGCCACTCGGGGAGCTCTGGCCCCGCTACGGCTACCCGAACGACCTGCTCCTGCTCCTCTCGGCTCACGGCATGCGCGTCCGCGAGGTCGCCGTGCGCCCGGTGTACGCGGACGAGGCGAGCGGCTTGCGCCCCTGGCACCTCGTGTCGATCCTGGCCGTGATCGCGCGGCGCTACGCGCGCGTGGCGCGTGCGACGAGCGTCTCCGCGTAACGGAGGGCATGCTCGAGGTTGAAACACCCATCGAGCTCGCTCGGCGTGAGGCGCGAGGCAATGTCGCTGTCGGCGCCGAGCAAGGCGCGGAACTCGCCTTCGCCGCGGAAAGCGCCCATCGCGCTGCGCTGAACGATTTCGTAGGCGGCTTGCCGCGCGAGCCCCTTCTCGACGAGCGCGAGCATCACCGCCTCGCTGAAGTACAGGCCGCCCGTCCGGGCCAGGTTCTCACCGAGGCGCTCGCCGTAGACGACGAGGCCCTCCACGAGACTCGCCGCGCGGTCGAGCATGAACCCGAGCGTCGCGGTCGCGTCGGGCGCGAGCATGCGCTCGACGGACGAATGCGAGATGTCCCGCTCGTGCCAGAGCGCGACGTTCTCGAGCGCCGGCGTGACGGCGGCACGCACGACGCGGGCGAGGCCACACAGATTTTCGCTCAGCACGGGGTTCCGCTTGTGGGGCATCGCGCTCGACCCCTTCTGGCCGGCGGAGAATTTCTCCTCCGCCTCGCCGACCTCGGTGCGCTGCCAGTGGCGCACGTTGGTCGCGAGTCGCTCGATGCCCGCCGCCAGGAGCGCGAGGGCCGAGAAAAAGGCCGCGTGCCGATCGCGGGCGACGACCTGGGTCGACACCGTCTCGACCGCAAGCCCGAGCTTCTGGAGCGCCTGCTCCTCGATCTCGGGCGAGAGGTGCGCGTACGTCCCGACCGCTCCGGCGATCTTGCCGACGGCGATCTCCTCGCGTGCCCTGAGCAGCCGCACGCGCCCGCGCCGGATCTCCGCGAGGTGCCCCGCGAGCGCCACCCCGAACGTGGTCGGCTCCGCGTGGATACCGTGCGAGCGGCCGATCATCGGCGTCCTGGCATGTTCTTGCGCGCGCGCCGTGAGCTTCTCGATCAGCGTGTCGGTGCGAGCGAGCAAGAGGTCCGAAGCGCGCACGAGCAAGCAGGCGAAGCTCGTGTCGAGCACGTCACTCGACGTCATCCCACGGTGAAGCCAGCGCGCCGGATCGCCCGCGAGCTCCTCCACGTGCGTCAGGAAGGCGATCACGTCGTGGCGCGTCTTCTGCTCGATGCGCTCGATGACCGCCGGCTCGAGCTCGAGCTTCTGGGCGCGGATCGCGGCGGCCGTCCCGCGCGGCACGTGCCCCGCCGTTTCGAGCGCCTCGCACGCGCAGAGCTCCACTTCGAGCCACACCTGGTAGCGGGTGCGATCGGACCAGAGCTCGGCGAAATCCTTGGGCGTGTAGCGGGGGATCATGGGATTTTTCGGGGGCAGGAGACTTGGCAGAGCTCCGCCTCGCACGCAAGGGCGCGTCAGGCGGGCGTCGCGCGGCCTTCGACGATCCCGCCGTCCGCCGTCATGGCCAGAACGAGGCCCGGCTCCGCCATCAGACTGATGAACGGCACCGCCCAGCTCGGATCATGCCAGCAGGCCTGCCAACCGTCGCCGTGCGCCGGGTGGCGAGTCCACAGGGTTCCGAGGCTCGCGACCCATTCCCTGCCGAGCACGTCCATCGCCGCCGCCGACAGGGCGGGATTTCCGGGCACCACCGACGAGCTGATGGCGCCCTGCTCGACGCGCAGCACGACACCGCCGCTACCCGTCAGCAACGCCGCTCCGCGTTCCGGCTCGGAAGCTCCGCCCATGAACGCGCGGGCGTTCGGCGGAGCGAGCCACTCGAGCTCCCATTCGAGCGGCGACACCAGTGCCGCAACCGCTCCCCCGGTCGAAAGGCGCCCGCCGAGCAGGAAGCGCCGGTCGTCCAGGTGCTGCAAGGTCGTCGGTGTCACACCGGCACCGAGCGGCATCGGCTTCAAGAAGCGCCGCGCGAGAATCGGCCACAGCGTGGCGGTGCCGTGCGCGTCGACGCCGGCGGCCAGGAGCAGCTCGTCGAGGCGTCCGCTGGCCAGGGTGAACCGGGTTCCGGCGACCGACGGCCGGAGCGGCTCGCCCACACCGCGCGCGTCGAGCACGCAGAGCACGTCGCCACCGAGCAACCAGCCACCCGCTTCGTGATGCTGGGTGAAGCTCCGCTTGCCCTCGGCGCGCGCCAGCACCGGGCCTGCGTCGAGCCAGCTGTCGCCGTTCCAGAACAGCCCGGAGCCCGCGACCAACGCGAGCGCGTGTCCATCGACGTCCCAGGCGGCGCTCTCGACGACCATGCTGGCGTGCCGGTGGCACCTCACGCTGAAGCGGTGACCCGCGGCGTCGGTGGAGCGCGAGCTCTGCACGGCGGAGCGAAGCTGACGACTCGAGCGGGGACCGATGCTGTGCTCGCCCAGGCTCGCGAGCAACTCGGCGGCAAGCTGTTCCGGCGTCGGCGGACGCTTGCGCGGATCGAGCATGGTCGAGCGCGCGAGGATCTGATCGATCGCGTCACACATTTCCGGGTGGTGAGCGAAATCCGGTGAGAGCGTGGGGTGATCGGCCAGGCGCGGGCGCGTGGGCGAGACGATGAGGTGCACGGCCTCGATCGGCGAGTCGGCGGCGAAGTAGCGCTGCCCCGTCAAGAGGTAGTAGATGACCGCGGCGAGCGCGAAGACGTCGGTCGGTGGTCCCGCGGCCGCGCCTGCTGCTTCGGGCGGCGAATAGCCGACCGTGCCCACGCAGCGCCCTTCGAACGTCGCCACGCCGCCCGTCGCGCGCGCGACGCCAAAATCCGCGATCTTGAAGATCTCACTCACACCGAAGCCGCAGCAAAGGACATTGCCGGGAGTGAGATCGCGATGCAGGACGCCGACCGCGTGGATGGCCGCCAGCCCCGCCGACAGGCAACGGATCGCGTGGGCCACGCGCACCGGGTCGAACGCGTAGCCCGTCTTGTGGACGGAGTAGGTCACCCGGTCCTCGAGCGTCGTCCCCTCGATGCCACCGTGGACGTATTCGATGGCGGTCCATGGCACGCGAACGTCGTCACCGAGGGGCAGCGTGCCGGCGTCGACGAAGCGCACGACGAACGGGCTCGGCGGCACCGATTCGTTCAACCGGCGCAACGCCACCGTTTCCTTCGCGGCCACGATCTCCGGCGCGATCTCGCCGGCCAGCACCTCTTCGTGCATCACCTTGACGACGACGGGGGAAGCACCCTCCGCCGCCTCGCGTCGCGCCAGATACGCGGTCCCCATCCCGCCTTCGCCGACGACCCGCTCGAAGCAGTAACGCACCCCGGGCTGGCTCTCGGAGGGCAGCACGATACCAACCAGTCGCTGGGACTTCCCGGTCTGAAGCAAAGGTGACGACATCAGTTGGACGTAGAGCGCGGACGAGAATGCCGAGTCTCGCGAAACAAGGTTTCTGGAATATGTCTAAGTTGAGCCTCAAGTTGCACGGATTTGCCCCGACCTCACACCATGGTACCCGCGTCTAATGTGCGGAAACGTGACGGTGATGGGTCGCTTGCCGAGCTCGGCTCGCCGCGCCGTCCCGTACGAAACCTGGGAGCTCGTCGAGCGGATGCTGCGCATCAGCCAGATGCGCGGCGCGCAGTCGGGGGGCGGCGCCATCCAGGTTCAGCACCGGCATGAACCCCGGCAAATCATCGACAAATGTCTGAATACGAAACGGGGTGATCTGGCCGGCCGGCTGCGGGCGGCGCTGTCCCGCGCGTCGAGCTCCAGCGCTGCCTACGGTGCGAGCTTCATCGTCCAGACCCACGTCCGCTACGCGACCGCCAGCGTCAGCTCGAAACAGGAGGCGCACCCCTTCCGTTTCGTCGAAACGCGCGACCGCGGGCGACGTCGTATTTCACGTTTCGAGGACGGCCAGCTCGTCACGACCGTTCGTCCGGTCGAAACCGCGCTCACCCACAACGGCGACATGGACGGCATGCGCTGGCGCGGGACCACGCTCGGCTTCGTGGAGCTCGGCTGCTTTCTCGAACGGATCCTAAGCGTCAAGAACCGCTGGAACGGTGATTCCCCGGTTCTGGCGGCGGCGATCGAGCTCTACCTCACGCAGGGCATGTGGCTCGAATCCCTGCGCCTCGCGTACCAGCTGACCGTTGCGCCGCCGGCACCCGACGTCTCGTCGGTGCCCCACGGCGCGGACGGGGCGCGTCGTCTGCGGGCTCTGCGCGAGCTGATGCGCACGCACCCTGCTCCGAGCCTGACCGAGCTCGGCAGGTGGGAAGCGCTGGCCGAAGCCACGCTCTCCGAACAGCTCGCGACGACGCCTGCCCCCGGCCCCACCGAAGCCGCCGCCTGGCGCCGATTTCGCGAAGCGCTCGCGCTCGCTCTCAAAGTGCGCTTCGAGACCGCACTCGCCGAGCAGATCCCGCGCGAGCGAAGTCTCGCCTTCGCGCGCGCGGCGGTGAACGCTTTTTTCGACAACGACCTCTACATCGCGTTCCGCAAGCTCGAAGCGGCGCTCGACGGCACCTTCGGTTGCGTCGTGACGAGCACGCTCGAGCCCGGCTGCCTCGTGGCCATGTCACGCGGCCAGCCGCTTTCCCTGGCCTTCGAGCGCGCGAAGGGCCGCGTGGGCGTCGCCTCGGAGCGCGCCGCGCTCAAGGTCATGACGGCGGGCGAGCCTGCCTTCGACGAGCGCCTCGACCTCGATCTATGCCGCGGGGAAATCGCGCGCGTCGAGCTGCCGGCGGCCAGCACGGCGATCCGCCTGACGCTCTACGGGATTTCGCACGGCCGTGAATCCACCTCGGCCGAGCTGGTTGCCGCCGGGCGGATGGTCAACATCACCGACAACGCCTACGTTCCGCCCCTGCCGGTCGAGGCGAAGGACCGCGTCGAGGCCGATTTCGATTCGCTCGCGCCGCTACTCGCGGAAATCCGTGCGGACTTCCAGGATCCGACGAGCAAGAACCAGAAGACCGCTCAGGCCTTCGCGACGCGCCTGTTCCAGTGCCAGCGCGCGCGGGTGCTCGTGCTCGGAATCACCAACGACCTCTGGGTAGGGCAGCAGTTCGTTCGCAACCTGAGCAGCCTGTTTCCCGAGCTCGAGGCGCGCGCAGTCAGCAGCAACGAGGTCCTCGCCAACCCCGCGAGCGTGCGGGTCGACGCGGACACCATCGTGCTCGCCATTTCGCAATCCGGGCAGGATTTCCCGACGCTCGGCGCGCTCGTCCTGCTCGCGGAGCGAGCGCCGCCGCAGGCCCGCGACGCGTTCTTCGTCCTCACGGGCGAGGTCGACAGTCTGCTCGGCCAGGCCGTCGGGCAATCGTATGCGCGGGAAGCGCCGTTCACGAATCGCATTCTTTCGAACCGGAGCGGCTTTCGACCGTCGGAGGCGGCGATTGCCACCATCAATGCCACGCACCTCACGCTGGTCGAGCTCTTGCTGTTCGTGGCTGGGTCGAGCCTCGACACGGCCCACCACCTGAAGCCACCGCTCGGCTTGAAGCTCGAACGGCGCGAGCTCGCCACCCTCGTGCACCGGCGCGACGTCGCCGTGGACAGCCAGGTCGCGGCGATCACGGCGCACGACACGGGCGCCTCGCTCGGCGCCGATCTCGCGCGACAGGCACGGCGCTGGTCGCGACACGTGGGCGAGGGCATCGTCGCCTTCGGCCTGGTGGTGCTCGTGCTCGAGCTCAATCTCCAGCTGGGGCTTGGGCTCTTGCCGTCGAGCCTGCTCAGCCTGTTGCCGGAAGAGTGGCCGAGCTCGACGGGCTACGCCGGCCGCGTGCTGAGCGCGCTCGGCGCTCAGGCGAACGTGCTCTTTTACGCGTTCCTCGGCCCGCTCGTGATCTGGGGGCTAAGGCGCGCGCAGGGCCGGCCCGGCCTGCACCGGCAGGGCACCCGCGAGCTCTTGATCGGCGACGTCGGCTACGTCCACCAGATCGGCTGGCTCCTCGCGAAGAAGCTCTTCAGCTTGAGCTACGGGTTTGCGTCCATCAAGCCGTACTCCGCCAATTGCCAGGACGAGCTCATCATGACGCACGAGCCGCTGCGCGGAACGCTGATGCTGCTCGGTGTTCCGGATGCGCGGCGCAAGCACCTCGCGACGCGTGCCAAGGCCGCCTCGATGGCCGCCCGGCAATTCGACAACAGTCGTAGCTTCGGCGGCGGCGGCGCGGAGATCATCACCATCAGCCATGGCGAGGGAGCCTCCGGCGTCGGGACCGCCATCGAGTTGCCGCGGGTCGAATTGCCGGAGCTCAGCGCGCTCGGCGACGAGCTCGTGGAAGGCATGTTCGATTCGTGGGAGCGGCTGATCGCGGTCCAACGTTTTCTCGATCACCTCGGGCGCGGCGTCTCGCGCCTGGGCCCGTTCCGCTACGATCGTTCCCGCACCAAGGATCAGGTCTTCGCGCCGACGACCGCAGCCCCGGTTTCCGCGGCCGCCATCTACCAGCTCCTTTCCCGCACCTCGGAGCGCTACGCCAGCACGGAAAACGTCTCGCTCCCCTTCGAGGTCGGCAGCTCCGAGTGGAGGGGGTCTGCGCCGCCGGTCAAAACTACGGTATGGAAGCCCGAGGCAATCCTGCGCGAGCTCGAACGAGCCGCGGCCGACGCCACCTCGCAACCCTCCCGCTCAACCCCCCACGACGAGAGCCAGCAATGACCAAGCCCAGAACTCTTCTCTTTACCGCGTTCAGTTTGGCGTGCGTTGCGCTCGTGCTTTCGAGCTGCGACGGCGACGATGACACCGTCGGGGGCTCGGGAGGCACCGCCGGAAAGGCGCCCGCGGCCGGTAACGCCGGGAAGGCGGGCGGCGCGGGCAAAGGCGGCGGCGGTGGCCGCGGAGGCGGAAAGGCCGGCGCCGCCGGGAATGCGGAGGGCGGCGCGGCGGCGAGCGACACCGGAGGCGCCGGCGCGGGAGCCCAATCGGGCGGCGGCGGGACGCTTTCGAGCGGCGGCACCGGCAACGTGGGCGCGGCCGGGCAGAGCGTGGGTGGCAACGGTGCTGAATCCGGCGCGAGCGGGAGCTCCGGAGCCGGCGCGGGTGGCGCGAACGGCGAGCTCCTGACTTGCCACATCGGCTGCAGCACGAGCGACGACTGCGCGTCGGAATCGGCGGACATCCGCCGCTGCGACGCTACGCTCCACCTTTGCGTCGAGTGCACCACCCACGCCGAGTGCATCCCGCGGGCGAGCAATTGGTTCTCCGCTTGCACCCAGGACGACGACTGCTTCACCGACTTCGGCGAGGTCTGCGTCGATGTCGGCGGCTCGGGGCTCTGCGCTGCGGTTCCCGACATGACCTTGGGCTGCCTCTTCCCCGGGGAGGTGCCCCTGACGTTCGACAAGTTCGGCGTCGTCCCGGCAGAACAGGTCGAGGTGTGCGGCAAGGACTCGGGGCGCTGCTCTGACTATCACTGCTCCGTCGGCTGCACGGACGCGGAGAACTACTGCACGAGCGTCAACCCCGGCTTCGGCGATACGTGCAACGAAGCGACCGGCCAATGCACTTGCGTGAGCGACGACGAGTGCAGCGCGGGCCCGTCCCCCCATTGCAATCCCACGACGCATCTTTGCGACGAATGTGCGACCCATGACGATTGCAGCGTGGCGGCAAACGGCCAGGAGTGTAACGCGGGGCGGTGCGGGTGCTCGGGCGTCGCGAGCTGCCCTGACACTTCTTTCCCCGACGGAACTCCGCTGTGCGAGTAATACCTCGTGCAAGAGGGTGACCTCCTAGCCGGCAAGTACCGGATCGAACGCCATCTCGGCCAGGGCGGGATGGGCTACGTCGTCGCCGCCGTCCACGAGCAGCTGCATCAGCGCGTGGCGGTGAAGTTCCTCTCGAAGGAGCACGCCAAATCCCCTGGTGCCTCGGAGCGCTTTCTGCGCGAGGCCCGGGCGGCGGTGCGCATTCAAAGCGAGCACGTGGCGCGCGTGCTCGACGTTGCCGAGCTCGACGCCGGCGAGCCGTACATCGTGATGGAGTACCTGCTCGGCAACGACCTCGAGGCCGAGCTCACGCGGCACGGCACGTTCGAGCTCACGGTGGCCATCGACTACATCCTGCAGGCCTGCGTGGCCGTGGCGGAGGCGCACACCCTCGGGCTCGTGCACCGCGACCTCAAGCCCGCCAACCTGTTCTTGACACGCCGGGCGGACGGCTCGCCCCTGGTGAAGGTCCTCGACTTCGGCATCTCGAAGGCGCTGGCCTCCGACTCGGAAAGCGGCTCCCCGAGCCTCACTTCGGCGCAGTCCATCCTCGGCTCGCCCGCGTACATGTCGCCCGAGCAGGCACGCAAGCCCAAGTCGGTCGACATGCGGACCGACATCTGGTCCCTCGGCATCATTCTCTATCAATTCCTGTCCGGCGACACGCCATTCACCGGCGATACGCCGCTCTCGATCCTGGCGGCGGCGTTCGTCGAGCCGATTCCGGATCTCCTCGTCCTGCGACCCGATTTGCCCCCGGAGATCGAGCAGGTCGTCCGGCGTTGCCTCGAGAAGAACCCGGAGCATCGCTTCCAGACCGTCGCAGAGCTGGCGGTCGCGCTCGAGCCGTTCGCCGACCGCGCCTCGGTGCCGTCGATCGCCCGCATTCGAAACACCATTGCTCGCCCCATCTCCTCGATCCCGCCCCGCATCTCGGTCGCGCCGAGCGTGCCCGCCACCCCGAACCACAGCGACGTCGCGAGCGCACCGACGGCGCTGCTCGCGGCCATCCCGGACCGCCCCACCGCCCCCGGCACGCTGCGGGCGGAAATACCACCCAGTGCGGCGCGGACGGCCGAGTCGCTCGAATCGACCACGCTCACGCATGGCGAATCCGACGCCAGGCCGCCGCAGACCCGCCGCCTGGCGCTGATCGCTGCAGGCGCGGGGCTGCTGGTGATCGTCGCGTTCTGGCGCATGCTCGCCCACGCCCCGACCCCGGGTGCCGAGCTCGGCGCCACGGCCGAGAAGAAGACCGCGGCCCCCGTGGCGTCGGCCCCGCCCGCCCCACCGGCAGAGCAGGCCACGACCACCGTCTCACCGCTCGTCCTCCCGGCCCCCGCGACGGCTCAGGCCGACGTGACGGGGCCGTCCGCGTCCGCAGCGCCGAGCGCGGCGGCGGTCAGCTCGGCGCAGGTTCCGCGGCCACCGGTCGTCAGGGCGCGCAAGCCGCCCGGCTTCACCCCACGCGCGACGCCGGAGGCCGAGACCGATCCGCTGGACGGCCGTCGCTAGCGCACGCTTCGGAATTGGCGTCGACGCCGGCCCAGTAGGCCCAGCCCAGCGACGAGGGCGAGCGCTCCGGGCGCTTCGCCGCCGCCGGAAAGCGAGCAGCCAGCAGAGCCCTTGCTCGTCGGCGTCGGCGGTCGGTTCGGCGCGCCCGCTGCCGGGCCCGCGCGCCCCCCTTCTCCGCCTTCGCTCGAACGCTCGCCCGCGCTGCCGGGTGCGCCGGAAGTCGCGACGTGATCGAGGCCCGCGCCACCGCCCGCACCTTCGCCCGAGGCCCCCGTCTCACCGCGGCCGGCGGACCCCTCGAGGAGCGGAGTGGCCCCGGCAGCATCGAATGCTTCCGTGGTGACCGCCGCAAAGTCGCGCAGGTAGGGGAAGAACCCGCGCGCGTCCGCCGAGAGGCACGAGTCCCCGTAGAGCAGCGAGAACACGCCGAGCACGGCGCCCGTCGCCGTGTTGGTCAGCGGCCCCCCGCTGTCGCCGACGCACCCCGCCGGACCGGCAACGACGAGCGTGCGCGGCGGTGCCCTGATCACGTCGGCGACGTCGCGCGGACCAATGTCGTGGATCTCGAGCGCGTCGTTGACGTGGAGGTCGAGCTCGTCGATCGGCGTGTCGAACGACATTTTTCCGTCGAGCCCAAACCCCATCAGGGTGACCTTTTCGCCGATTTCCGCCTCCGCCTCGAGGCGCAAGCGCATCACCGGCAAATCCAGGTCGCGGTCGAGCACGACGTACGCGAGATCGTCCCGACACACCGTGTCCGTCGCCGTCGAAAAAATCTGTAGGCCACGCGCCACGAGCCGGCGCTGCGCGGGCTCGCCCACGAAAAACTCGATATCGCCGGGCGGGAAATCCAAACCGAGACGTCCGCCGCCGGCGCCTTCTTCCACCAGCTCCCCCCGCACGTTGCAGGAGAAGGCGCCCTCCGTGCCGTAGGAGACACAGTGGCGCGCGGTGACGACCAGATTCGCGGCAACGAGCGACGCGCTGCAGGCAAGCTCGACCTCCTCCAGCCGTGTCCGCATCATCAGCACGGAATCGGCCCCCGTGCCGCGCGCCGGCGTACGCCCGTTCACCACCCGTTCGACGTGAAGCGCCGAAAGCTCAGCGGGCTCCGCGCCGCCGCAGCCGACGACGCCGAGCAGGGCCACTGCACTCAGAAGAAATCGTTGAAACAGGAGAATTTGCCCTGGAAAGAGCCGCTTGCGCGCTCGTACCGAAGCGCATTGTGAGCAACGTAGACGTTGTTGGTGCCCGGCGACGTGCCGAAGCAGAGCACGGCCCCGGGATCGACGTGGACCCCCGACGCGGGATCGAAAGCGGGTGGACCGAGGGTGCCGTCGAGCTCGATGCTCGTTCCGTCCATCGCGAGCGCGTCGAACACCGCCGAGATGTGCTCCACACCCACGTTGAAACGCATGCCGTCGAGCAGGCGATGCATGCCCCGCGCGATGTCGGTTCCCTGGGGATCGTCCACGCGCGCGCCGTACAGCGCGTAAGTGAGGAAGTAGAGCGCGTCGTAGTAGTTGCCGGTATCGGGGTTCGACGCCGAAAAGGCGTCGCGCAAATCGACGGCGAATTGCTGCTGCAACGAGTCGTCTTCCGCCGACGCCGCGGTGACGGCGATGAACCGCTTCGTGGCATCGTGATCCGTCCCCACGAGCTCGGCCCCGAGCAGGTCGATCAGGGGGTTGAGGTCGCCGGCATTGAAGGGCGAGAGCACGTAGAAGGGCCGCGGGACGTCCAACCCGAGCCGGCCCCACTGCGTCTCGAGCTGATCGATGAGGCCGCTGTCGGCGCGCGTGACCTCTTCGCCCGCCGTCGAGATCACGAGATCGGGCACGAACTCTTCCAGCAGCTCGGTCGCGACGTCAGCGGGGTCCAAGGTCCCGTCGAACGTGAAGCCGCGGTAGTTCTCGTCCTTCGTGTTCTCGGCGATGGATTTTCCGTTCCAGGTGAGCTCCGCGGCGACGAGCGAGCTCAGCTCGACACCGAACGCGTCCGCACCGCGCAGCAGCGCGACCTTCAGCGGACGGTCTCCGATGCCGCGCACGTTCCGCAAGTACGGTTCGACGAGGTCTTCGACCAGATCGCGATAGACCGGCACGAGATCCTTCGGCTGCCCGAGCATCGTCCAGACCAGATCCCGATCGTCGAGCGCCGCGACGGCACTGGTCGCGCCGACCGGCGAGAGGAAGAACACGTTGCGGTCCTCGTAGCGCTCGAAAACGCGCCGCAGGTCGCCGGGCAGGAGCGTGGCGAGCACCGCCGAGACGCCGATGTCGTCGAAGAGGTGCTTCGCCGCCGCGTCGACGGAGTCCTCCCCGTTGTCGCAAGCCACGAGCACGATCGGCCGGCGCTTGCCGTTCGGCATCAAGATGCCTCCGAACGCATCACCGCTGATCTCGCGGAGCGCCATGCGCAGCGGGTAGAGCACGACGCTATTTTCAGGCACCGTGGCCGACAGGGGTGCGAAGGCACCCACGTAAATCGGGTCGGCGGCCTTGAAGCCTTCGTCGTCGTAGACGAGTGGGCACACACCGTTCTCGAGCGCCACGCACTTGCCCGCGTCGGTGCAGTGGGACGGATCCCCGTGCGCGAGCTCGACACACTCCTCGTTCGACGCGCATCCCGAGGGTCCGACGGGCGGTTCGCCGGCATCGCCAGAGGTGCCCGCCGCCGGGGGCGCGCCGCCCATTGGTTCTGCGCCCGCCGCGCCGCCCTCGCCGGACGACGACTCCATCCGGCTCCCGGCGATCCCACCGTTCCCGCCTCCCCTACTTGCGCCCGGCGCCGAGCCAGGAGCGTCCTCGTATTCGCCGAGCGGAGCGACGAGGAAGCAGCCCGCCGCGGACAGGGCCAGAACCCAGGACAACGACGCGCGGAAGACGGGCGCGGCCATGCTCAGAATTCGCCCCCGGCGCTCACGAAGGCGAGGCCTGGCGCCAGCACCGGCGAAAGACGCGCACGCGTCGTCGAATTCTTGCTCTTCACGTAGAGGTAAGTCGTCACCGCCGCGCAGCCGACCGTGCCCACGAACAGCGCCGTGCTGGCGATCCCGAACGCCTGCGCCGTGTCGTACTCGGAGTGGCGCTCAGCGGCATCCGTGGCCGCTCGGTAGTTCGAGCGATGATTGAGGTACAGGATTCCGGTGACCGCTGTCGCAGCGGCGAGCCCCACCGTCAAGCTGCCGGTCACGATCACGGGGACGGAGAGACCGTTGCCGGTGGCCTCGCTCTTGCTCGCGGTCGGTGCCGCGGGCGGCGGGGCCACCGGAACCACGGCGACCGGCGCGGGCTGCGGCGGCGCTTCGGGCTCGCCCGGCTCGAGCGCGGGGACGGTCACCACTTGCTGGTCCGCCACGGCGCCGAGCACGACCGTCTGGCTGAACGGTTTCTTTCCGGGCGCTGCAGCGACCACGACGTGCGAGCCTGGGTCGAGCGGTGCGGCGACACCGAGCGTGACCTGTCCGACCGCCATGCCGTCGAGGGTAATCTCGACGCCCGTCGCGTCGACGCCGGGCGCGATCGAGATCGTGAGACGCGAGAGCTTCGGCAGCAACGCGTCAGCGTGCTCTTTCGCGTATTTCACCCGGTCGGCGCGTCCGTCGCGGCGGCCGATGCGCGCGACGTCCATGTACTCGGTCCACGCCGTCGCCAGCTTGCCTTCGCCCTCGTGGCACGCGGCGAGGTTCAGCAGCGTTCCGGTCGCCGGATCGAGCCGGTAGCTCTCGGCGAACTTCGGACAGGCGCTCGCGAAATTGCCCTGAGCCATCAGGTCGCGCGCAGCCTGATAGAGCGCTTCGGCGACCGGCACTTCGCTTTGTGCCGCCGCGCTGAGCGGCAAGCTCGCGACGGCAAAAGCCGACAGGCCGAGTGCAACCGTGACCGCCGAACGCAAGCTAAGGTTGACCACCACTACCAGCCTCGTTCCCGGCGCCGCCGAACCCGGCTTCACCGCTCGCTCCACCTTGCCCAGCCGCCCCGGCTTCCCCGCCCGCTCCGCCCTCGCCCCCGGCTCCCCCCGCACAACTGGAACGGCTGTACTCCTGCGAGTCCAGCGTGACCACGCTGGCCGAAAGCTCGAGTAGCTTCGCTTCGACGGCGCTTGCCTCGCGTGAGCTCAGCTGCAGGTCCCGCGTCGCCACGAGCAGGTAGTCCTCGATCAGGGCAGCCACATCGGCCGTCGTGATCGGCCTCGGATCTACCAGGAGCCCCTGCTCGTAGATCAGTGAAAACGTTTTTGGCGGTGCGGACGTGCAGCCCCAGAGGGACAGGTTGAATCGCGTGAGCTCGTTCAGAAAGGCGGGGGCCTGGTAGCTCCCGTCGGTCGTATTCACGTAGAGCCACGGGATCCCGGCGACACGGCAGTCGCCGTCGACCGTGAAGGTGTCGAAATTGATGGCAACGATCCCCGCCAGGGCATTGGGGTTCAGAAGGCGATTGCAGAAGTCCGGGCTCGCCCCGCCCGTCCCGCCTCGAGCACCCTCCCCTGCCGAGCCCGCTTCTGCGGCTGGCGCGCCGGCCGCGCCGCCCTGCCCGGCTTCCTGCCCGGTCGGTCGACCGCCGCTACCAGCACGCGCGCCGGCGCCGGCTTTGCCGCCCGATTTGCCACCGGACTTGCCGCCCCCGCCTCCGCCAGGTCGCCCTGCGCTGGAGGTCTTCACCCGACTCACGCCGGCGTGGTCGTCCGCGCAGGCGAACGGAAACGCCCCGAGCAAGGCGACGCCGAGGAAGCTCGGAACGAGGCGACGGATGCGCGGAGATCGCACGCGGCTCGTCCATCGCGCCTTAATTGTTTCCGCAATGTTTCGTATCCCGCTCATCAGTTTCGTTACTAGAAACACACACAATGACCACGCTAGGCGGAGCAAATGCCTATTCAAATCTCGCATGGATTGAGTAGTAGGTCTAAGTGGGATTTGCTCGCCTATATCACCACATTTTCCCACTGGAGCCTACCATGTTTAAACATCGCCTCGCCTACTCCGCGCTCGCTCTCCTTGCGATCGGTTGCGCCGGCGCGGACGGCTCGGAGCCGCTCGACGAGGGCGGGCAGATCAGCCTGCCTTTGACCGCGACCACGGCGACGGGTGTCGTCTATCGGCTGAACAAAGCGACGTTCGTCATCAAGGACCTGTCGTGCAACAAGGTAGTGGCTACCGTAAAGCCCACCCCCGATCAGGCGGTTCACAACGTGTCGCTCAAGGCCGGCACGTACTCCATCACCCTTTCGGCCGGCTGGGTGCTGCAACGCAAGGTCGGTACGGCATGGCAAGACACCACGGGCAAGCTGACCGGGCAGCCCACCGGCAGTTTCAAAATCAAGGCCCGTGCGACCACGGTGCTCAACTATTCGTTTGGCTTCGACAACAACCCGCAGCCCCCCAGCACGAGTCTGAGCACGCTCAGCGGCGGGTCGGGTTGCAACGGCACGGCACGCATTACGATCACCGTCACCGACGAGGCGCCGCCCATCGATTGCAACAACTACTCGAGCAAGATCAGCGCGCTCGCCGCGTTCACGATCGACTGTCTGCAGACCCTGAACGCCACCCAGTACGTGGTGCTGGCCGACGGCACCCTGGGCCGGAATTTCACGACCTGCTCGACCCCCGACCCCCAGCCGGAGGCCGACGGCTCGGACTCTCGCATCGCATCCATCGACGGCATTCTGTCGCTGCAATACGCCCGGCCCGACCTCGGCTATCCGGAACTGGCCAGCGCCGTCGCGAACAACCAGGCCTACAGCAAGCAGTGCATCGCCGTGGCCTGGGGCCAGTGGAGCCAGGGGACTCAACCCAACGTGTGCCCGACCTGGACGAAGATTTCGACCGTGAACGCGGTCGATGATGAGGACCAGATCGGATCGATCGCCGATGCGCTGGCGGACCCGACCGTCGACCCGGAAACCCAGTCGCTGGTCGTGATCCCCACCGACCCCGACATCGTGGCTTCGGAAAAAGAGCTCTACTACTACCAGGTCGAGCTTCCTGACGGCGCGGAGCCGAACTGCGGCACCGTCGATCAGTGCGCGAGGCTCTGCGCGGGTGGCTTCCTGGGCTTCGTGACCGGGAGCGACGGCAACGTGGTGATCTCGGACCCGGCCTACTGGGAGCTCGGCAACAAGTACCCGCCCGGCGGGGACCCGTTCCTCAGCGGCGGCTACTATCACGCGATGGCCGACTACGGCCCGGTGCCTGGCGACCAGTTCGGCCATGCCGAGCGCGCGAAGTCGCAGAACGGCAACGGCGTCGTCCAGGGTGAACCGTGCACGTACTACTCCGGAGGCAAGCGCTTCTTTACCCAGCTCATCCTGAGCACCAACTCGACGGGTTCCGTGAGCTGGTGCAAGCCTCCGGGCGGGACGATCAACTAGCCAGCGCGCGAACGGGTAGAGCTCGTTCAGCTAGCCGCCCGCCCCGCCGCAGGTGCTGCGTGGGGCGGGCGGAGGTTTGTCTGGGTCAGGGCCGCGGTGACGAGCTCGTAACGCGCCGGCCGTGGTGACCGGCCCGTTTCGGGACCACGTCGGCCGAGGCCTCGCCGCCGAGCGCGTAGCGGGGAGCCTAGGCGTGCGGGAAGTCGTTAGAAAATACCTATAGCGCGCGCTTGCAATCTCCACTACGGGTGACCATGTGTAGGAATTTCACCTACATCGGTCCCAAGGAGCTTCATTCATGCGCAACTGGTTCTTGGTGGTGGGGATCATCGGGGTGGTGGGTGCCGGCTGCGGCGCTCAACCCATTGGCGTGGGCGTGGACGAAAGCAGCACGGCGGAAAGCTCGAGCGCCCTCACCGCGACGGCGGCGACGGGCTCTCGCTACCGACTCAACAACGCGACGTTCGCGATCGTCGACCCCTCGGGGCACCGGCTCGCGGTCGTCAAGCCCGACCCGAACACGCTCACCGCCAGCGTGACGCTCAAGCCGGGCAACTATCAAGTCACGCTCGACACCGGCTGGGTGCTGCAGCGTCAGATCGACGTCGGCTGGGTGGACGTCAAGGCGACGGCCATCACGGTGCCCGCCGGCAAGTTCATCGTCAATCCGAAGAAGACGACCGAGCTGCCCTTCACGTTCAGTGCCGGTTTCAATACGGGAGTCGAAACGGCTACGTCCGCCCCGGTGGACGCTGCCCCTCCTGGTCCCGGTGCGACGGGGACCGCGCTCATCAAAATTGCCGTCGATGACTGTGGCCTCTACGTCTCCAAGATCTCGTCCCTCGCGGGCTTCACGATCGACTGCCTCGGGAAGGTGGCGCCCACTCAGTACAGCAAGAGCGGCGGCAAGCTGGTGCGTAACTTCACGAGCTGCACGACCGGCAACGCCACGGCGCTGGCTTCCATCGACGGCGTCTTGTCGCTTCAGGCCGATCGCCCCGACCTCGGCGGTTTCCCGGAAGCCCTGCGCGACATCAACATCAACAAGGCCTTCGCCCAGGCGTGCATCGCCAACGAGTGGGACAAATGGAAGGCGACGGTCACCGCCAACGTGTGCCCGAACTGGGAGCTCGCCTCCGTTGAGAACGGACCCGACGCCGGCGTGGACGCCGTGATCGCTGCCGGGCTCCCGCCAGCACCAACGGAGTGCGTGGAGACGTGCGAGGAAACGTGCGAGTGCAAGGAGCCGTGCGAAGGGGAGGAAGAGGAATCGTGCGAGTGCGAGGAGACGTGCGAGTGCGTGGAGGAGCCCATCGAGGGTGCGCCCGTGGACGCCACGAACCCGGATCTCGTCCAGCTGCAGAAATCTGGGCAGACGTACGTGCTGACTTTCCCCACCGGCTCGCCGACTCCGAACTGCGGCACCCCGGCTCAGTGCGCCGTGGCCTGCGGCGCCGGGTTCAAGAACTTCATCCTTTCGAGCGACGGCGTGAACCACGTCACGGCGGACCCGGCGTACTGGGAGCTCGGAACCACGTATGACGCGGCGGCGAATCCGTTCCTGAAGGCCGGATACTACCACGCGATGGCGGATTACGGACCCGTGCCGGGCGACCAGTTCGGTCATGCGGCGCGCGCGGCTGCCACGGACGCCGCGGGCACCGTGGTGGGTGAGGCGTGCACCTACTACGTGAACGGGACGCGCTTCTTCACGAGGCTCATCAAGAGCACCAACTCGACGGGCTCCGTCAGCTGGTGCAAGCCCCCCCGCTGAGTAGCCACTCGGCTCGCACCTCGGGTCGGAGGTAGTCTGTGACCGTGGCAAGCGAGGAGGCCATCGCAGCCCTGCTCGAAGCAGGGGATCTGCAGGGAGCCGCCACGCAAGCCATCGAGGCATTCGGACCCGAGGTGCTCGGCTTTCTGGTGAGCTTCCTGCGAGACGAGCACGACGCGGGCGACGTGTTCGGGCAAGCGTGCGAGGACCTGTGGCGGGGCATGCCCCGCTTCGAAAAGCGTTCCACGGTCCGGACCTGGTTCTACACGCTGGCCCGGCACGCGGCCTCCCGCTACCGGCGCGCCCCCCACCGGCGCGCCGGTCGCCGGGCGGCGCTGTCGGAGGCCGAAGGCGTCGCCGGGCGAGTACGCACGCGCACCTTGAAGCACCTGCGTACCGAGGTGAAGGACCAGTTTGCAGGGATACGCAACGCGCTCGACCCCGAGGATCGCGCGCTGCTCGTCCTGCGCGTCGACAGGAAGCTGGCCTGGAACGAGATCGCGCAGGTCGTCTGTGAGGACACGCTCGAGACGGAAGAGGACCTGACACGCGCCGCGGCTCGCCTGCGCAAGCGCTTCGAGCTCGTGAAGATTCAGATCCGCGAGCACGCCCGGAAGGCCGGGCTCATCGGTCGTGACGGCGAGTCGTGACGGCGGCGGGCGTGCTCATTGCCGGGGCGCGCCCTGGCCCTCGTTCTTGGTGGTCGAATCGGAGCCGCTCGGTGCGGATTTGCGCTCCGGTGCCGGTCCGGAGAGGCCTTGGAACGCGAGGAGAGCGCCCACGACGCTGCCGGCGTCCTGCGGGCGGAGCGCGCGATCCCTGGCGAGCATCCGGCTGAGCAGCTGGTCGAGGGCAACCGGCAAGTCCGGGCGAAGAAAGCGGAGCGGTGCCGCATCCTGGTACAGGAGCTTGGCGACGACGCCGATCATGTGGTCGGCGGCGAAAGCGGGCTGACCCGCCAGGCACTCGTAGAGAACGCACCCGAGCGAGAACACGTCGGTGCGCGCGTCGAGATCGCGCTTGCCGCTGGCCTGTTCGGGCGACATGTAGCCCGCCGTGCCCACGACCTCCCCCGGGCGCGTCACCGCGCGCATGCTCCGCGGAGCATCGGCATCCTCGTAACGGGCGATCCCGAAATCGAGGACCTTGACGAGCGCGGCCTGCTTCTGGACGAGGAACAGATTGCTCGGCTTCACGTCGCGGTGCACGACGCCACGCGCGTGAGCCGCCGCGAGGCCGTCGGCCGCGCGCCAGGCGAGGGTGACGCTTTCCGCGACCGTGAGCCCGGCGTCGTCCAAGCGGTCGCTGAGGTCCTCGCCTTCGAGCCACTCCATGACCAGGAAGGGGTTGCCGTCGGTCGTCTCGCCCTGCGCGAGGTAACGCACGACGGCCGGATGCGTGAGCTCGGCCAGGATGCGGGCCTCCCGGGCAAAGCGCGACGGACTGGCCGATCTTTCCTGACTCAGCACCTTGAGCGCGACCGGTGCCCCCGTGAGCTGGTCCGCGGCGCGAAAGATCCTCCCCATGCCGCCCGAGCGCTCGAGTCCCTCGATCACGAAGCGCTCGCCGATCACGTCGCCCGCCATCGGCGTCGAGGGCAGCCTGAGCCGCGGGGTGGCAGCGACGGCCGACAGGAGCGGATCGAACTCCTCGTCGTCGTCGCCGGTCACCTGGGAATAGTAGACGATCCCGATTCCAGTGACCTTGCAATGTCCAGGCGCCGCAACAAAAAATCACGGGGCCATTCACAAACGTCGGGACCGGTCTCTACCCAGTATGGAACAGAACAAGCTCCTGGTTGCCGTCATCGCGCTCTTCGCCGGAGCTTGCTCGGGCACCGTCCAGCAGCCAGCCGCGTCGCACGCGGTGACGACCTCCTGCGCGGGCGGAACCATCCGGAGCGACGCCGAGCTCGCGGAGCTCGCCGGATGCCAGACGGTGGTCGGCGACCTCCAGGTGCAGGGCGTGACCACGCTCGATTCGCTTCACGACCTGCGCCACGTGACGGGAACGCTCACGGTGGGTCCGACCCGGGCACTCTACGAGCTGTCCGGGCTCGAGCAGCTCCGCAGCGTGGGTGCCCTCGTGCTGGAGCGGAACGAGGGCCTGCTGAACGCGTCGCTCAGCACCCTCACCGACGCACGGCGGGTACGGATCACCTACAACCCTCGCCTGTCGAAGTCGCAAGGCTTCGTGGATGGCGTGAGCCGCACCAGCTGCCAGTTCGAGCTGTCGCACAACCTGGGGCTGCGGGCCGAAGGGGTCGAGCAGGTTTCTCGACCGAGCTCGGACGCGCTGCTCGGGAGGCTCTGAACCGCCTACCGCTTCGGTGCCAGCGCCTCCGGCGCATCGAGGATCTCCGGCGGCAGCTCGAGCGCTGCGTCGAACCGGCAGCTCATGCTGCGGTATTCGAGGCGCGGCCCCTCGGCGCTCGTATCGCGCGGCTTGCGGAAAAGCCAGGCGTGCTCGAGATCGTCGAGCAGGACGAGCCCGCCTTCAGCGACACCGGGATCCGGAGCACCGCCGGGAACCGGGTGGATCTCGAACGCTGCGGCACACGGGTTCTTCTGGCTGCCGTGGAGCACCGCATCGCCGCTCAGGAGCGAGCGCGGGGGCTCGATCGCATCGCTCACCACGACGGGGTGGCGCGCCCCGGGGTAGCCACGCGCGACGAGCCGCGCGCTGGCCGCCCGCTCGGCTGGACTGCACGCGCTCGGCTGCGACGGTAGATCGAGCTCGGTCGGCACCGCGCTCGGCGGGTCGATCACGGCGCCCGTGGCGCGCAGCGGGAAGAGCCGTGCGCGAGCGCCCCGGCCGCGCTCGTCGAGCTCCTCGACGTGGAGCGCGGCCTGGCCCGACTGATAGGTGATGTTGACGACCTGCACGACGGCGAACGCCTCGGGCTCGGGCAGGCCGACACCGGCCGCGTCGAACGTCCAGCCGCCGCCCTCCTGTCGAGCGCGCGCGAGGGCGCCGCCGCGCGAGAGGAGCATCAAGCCCACGTGCGTCGAGCCGAGGTGCCCCATTTCCCCGTGCCCCGCGCGAGGAATCGCCGAGGGCCACGCGATGCTCGGCAACGACACCGTGCTCGAGCCGTCGAGGAACAGGGTCGGTTGGTCGGCACGCGCGCGGGAATGAACGCGCAGGTAAATCCCGCGCTCGGCGATGCTCACGAGCTCGGGCCGTGCGCTTTCGACACCGCCCGTTCCGTGCTCGTAATCGCCGGGCGTGTAGAGGCCCGCATCGGCGACGCGCGCACGGGCCACGCGACCCTCGAACAGGTTGTCCCACACCACCTCGACGTCGCGCAGCTTCGTGCCGCCCGGGCGTGCCTCGGGCAGGCGGTAGCGTACGGCGGCCGCACCCTCGATCTGCAGCGTGACGTGCTGGGCGACCCCCTCAGGCTTGGGGAGCCGGGGCAAGAGCTCGATGCCGTCGACGCGCGGTCGCACGCCGCCCTTGGCGTGGAACGCACGCACCTCGCCGGTCTTCGCATCCTCGGACACCGCGAACCACGCCGTGTCGCCGATCGCGGCCTGATCCGCGTCGGGCAGCTCGCGCACCCCGGGCAGCGCACGCCACGGCGCGGGCGCGAGCGTGCAGGCGAGCGGCGTTCGGAGCCGGCGCTCGAGACCGTTGCCGCCCTGCTCGACCGGAGCGTACCCCTCGACGGTCCCCTCGTCGCCCGAGCCGAACCCGACGCGCGTGAGCTCGTCCCCCACGACGCAGCCGTCGCTCGAGCAGCGGATCGGTACGTCGCAGCTGGCATCCCCCGGGCACGGCGGAAACGGCAGCTTTCCGCGGGTTTCCCAGCTGCCGCCCCCGTCGAGCGATTCGAGCACGTTGCCGCTCTCGGCTCCGACGGCGAGAATGGATAGCCCGGCCGCGGCGAGCAGCGCGCGCTCGGGCGGCGAGCTCACGCGGAGCACACGCCCCTCCGCGTCGACCACGACGACGCCTGGCGTGCCGCGCCGCGCACCGAGCACCAGGGCGAGCGTGCCGTCGCGGCCCGGCGTGAGCGGCAAGCCCGCGTCGAGATCCTGCTCGCGGGTCACGTCGCCGAGATCCCGACCCTCGAAGTGGCGCCCGCCGTCGCTGGAGACGAACAGCGTGAGCGTGTTCCCTTTGGTGCTGCTGCTCAACGCGAAGGCGAGCTTGCCCTCGGTGTCGAACGCGAGCTCGATGAGCGCGCCGTCGGCCAGGGCTGGCACGGCCGCCACCGCCAGCTCGAAGCCGGCCTCGGGATCGGCCCGGACTTCGCTGGGCGGTTTTTCCGGCGACGGCGTCCGGCCTGGCTTCGCGCCCGCCTTGGCCGCTCCCACGACGACGGGCCGCCGGTAGAGAACCCCCGCGGGCGCGCAGCCCTGACCCTCCACGCTCGGCGGACACGCGCCCGAGAGCACGAGCTTGCCCGCGGCGCCCACGGCCATGCGAAAGCGCGCGGGCTTGGCCCAGAAGTCCGGCGCCACGCGCTGGAAGACGGCCCCGCCGTCGTCGCTCGCGAAGAGCTGGGCACGCTGACTGAGCGCGGGAGACGCCGCGAAGCACGCGAAGCTCACGAAGCGTCCGAAGCTCGCGAGCGAAACCGAAGCGCAGCCCTTCGCCTCGGCGAGCGGACGTGCCCGCAGCGGCCCCCCGAGCGGCCCCGACACGAGCTGCCAGTCGCGCTTGCCTTCACCGAGCGGCCGCGCCTCCAGGTAGCCGGGGCCGCCGAAATCGGCGGCGTGCGCGGCGAGCGCTCCGGCGTCGGCCCCGAGCGGCACGGCGGCACCGTGAGCGAGCAGCTCCTCGAGGCTCGGCGCCGGCTTCGCCGCGCTCGCTTCGGCGCCCCCCCAGCGCGACGAGCCGAGCACGCTCGTGATGCGCACACCGTTTCCGCTCGGGTCCGCCGCGAGCGCGAGCACCCCGCTCGGGGCCTCCGCGCTCCGGCGAAAATGCGCGCCGCCGTCGTCGCTTTCCCACAGCGCCTCGGGCGTCGCGAGCGCGAGCGCGCGGCCCCGCGCGTCGACGGCCACGTCGACGAACGCGGTCGCTTCCGGGCCGACCGGGCTCCACGTGCGCCCGCTGTCGTCGCTGCGCGTGAGCCGCTGGTCGCGTCCCACGCCGAGCAGCGCCCGCCCCGATGCCGACACGCGCGCGAGCGGCGAGAGGGGCACGTTGACGTCGATGAACGGCCCGAGCGGCGTGCGCGAACGGTAGCTCGTGCCGCTCTTCCCGACGAACCAGAGGCCCTGCTCGGGGTCGCGCGTCACGGCGAGCAGCTCTTCCGCCGCGGGCAGCGCGGCCTCGAACGTCGAGGTCGCGGAGTCGAAGAGCCAGCGCTCCCCGCGCTTGCCCGCGAAAAGCACACGCCCGCCGTCGAGCTCGAGGCTCGCGAGCATCGGCGCCACCGCGCGCGGGTGGTAGCGAAACAGCGCCGCCGTCCCCGGCTGGCTCGCCGGCGCCGCCGGCCGCGCCCCGAGAGGCGGCACGGCCCGCGCCCCCGAGCAACCGGCCAGCAGCGCGGCTAGCGCGACGGCCGGGCACCCGAGGGCGGTACGCATCCGGTGCCCGCCGAGCGCGGGCTCACGCCTCGACGAGGGCGAGCAGCTTTTGCTTGGTGGTGAGACCGACGTGCTGCGCGGAGCGCTGGCCGTTCTTGAACACCATCACCGTGGGCACGCCGCGCACGCCGTACTTGCCGGCGGTGAGGGGAGAATCGTCGACATCGAGCTTGCCAACCTTGACCTTCCCGTCGAGCTCGGTGGCGATTTGATCGACGATGGGCGCGAGCGCCTTGCACGGGCCACACCAGGTGGCGGTGAAGTCGACCAACACGGGAACGGGCGACCCGAGTACCTCCGTCTCGAAATTGAGGTCGTTGAACAGTTGGATCTTTTCGGATGCCATAGCGTCTCCAGTAGCTACACAAGATAATGCCGCGCCCCGATGAAGCAACCCCCGGTTAATACGCCTTTGGGCATGCCCGGCCCACCGCTCCCGTCCGTTTCGGTTCCCGTTCCCACGGCTCTCGCGCTGGCACGACTCACGCCCGGGCGACCCGGCCTACCGCCAGGATGGAACCCGGAAGACGTCGTCCGCGTGCTCGAGCCGCTCGCCGAGGAGCGCCGCCGGGCGCGCATTCTGGAGGTGACGCGGGCGCGCGTGGGCAGCGTCACCGTGCTGATGGACATGCCGCGCGATCCGCACAACGGCGCCGCCGTCGTGCGCTCGGCGGATGCGTTCGGCGTGCCGGAGGTGAACGTCGTCCTGCGCGACGACGCGTTCCTCGTGGGTCACCGCGTGGCGCAAGGCACCGAACGCTGGGTCGACGTCGTGCAGCACCGCACGGCGGAGGAAGCGATCGCGTCGCTCCGCAGCCGCTCGTTTCGCCTCGTCGCGACTCATCCGCAAGGCTCGCTCACGCCCGGCGAGCTCCGCTCGCTCGACCGCGTGTGCATCGTGCTCGGCAACGAGCACGACGGCATCAGCGAAGCCCTCCGCGCGGCTGCCGACGACAGCGTGCGGATCCCGATGCGCGGCTACGTCGAGAGCTTGAACCTGAGCGTGGCCGCCGCCGTACTGCTTGCCGCCGCGCTCGACGGTCGGCCAGGTGACCTCACGCTCGAGGAAGAGCGGCGCTGGTACGCGGTGGGGCTGTTCCGCTCGGTGCCGCGCGCCGAGGAGATCCTCGCTGCTCTCGCCCACGCGTAAAACCCCGAAGGATCTAGCGAGTTCGGCGCGTGCCCCGGGCGGCCGAGCGCACTTTTTTTTGGCTGGGGCTTTCTAGCCCGTGATGCTAGCGTCGCCGGCCGAATCGAGATGATGAGGCACAGTTCCGAAGGCAGCGTGCTCGGCCCGTCTACCCGTATCACCGGGAGGATCAACGGCGAGGGAGCTCTGCGCGTCGAAGGCGGTGTCAAGGGCGACATCAACGTGACCGGCCTCGCCGAAATCGTCGAGGGTGCCAGCGTCGAGGGCAGCGTTCACGCGGAAAGCCTGGAGATTGCCGGCTCTCTGCTCGGCGACGCCGTCACGCGTGGCCCGATCGCGGTGCGCTCGGGCGCCATCGTCCGCGGCGACCTGCGCGGCAGCGAAATTTCGATCGAGCCCGGGTCGCGCGTCTCGGTGCGCCTCGACACTCAGGTGGAGCTCGATCTCGGCGCGCCGCGCCGCCGGTAGCGCGCGGCGGAACCCCCAGGCGAAAAAGAGGATTTCATGGCAGGCACGGTGATTGGTGAAGGGCTCAGCATCGAGGGCGACCTCTCGAGCGAAGAAGAAGTGGTCGTGCAAGGCAACCTGCGCGGCAAGCTGACGACGACCGATGCCGTGTCCGTCGGCAGCTCCGCCGTGATCGAAGCGGACGTGAGCGCGCAGAGCCTCACCATCGCGGGCCAGGTGACCGGCGACGTGACGGCGGCCGAGCGCGTGGATCTGCAGGCCGGCGGTCGCCTGATCGGCGACGTGAAGGCAGCTCGCTTGACGATTGCCGACGGAGCCTCGTTCAAGGGCAACGTCGACATGGACGTGTGAGCCGAGCATGAACGGCTCCGTGATCGGACGAGGAACGGTCGTGCGCGGCAACGTGCGCGGCAGCGGCAGCTTGGAGATCCTGGGTCGCGTCGAAGGCGACGTGTCCGTCAGCGGCGAGCTCGTCGTGGGGGAAGAGGGCGCCGTGCGCGGCAGCGTCTCCGGCACGCACATCACCTGCTCGGGCGCCATCCAGGGGGACGTGCGCGGCAGCGAGGCCGTGCTGCTCGAGCGGGGTGCCCGCGTGGTCGGCGATCTCACGGCGCCGCGCATCGGCGTCGCAACGGGCGCGCTCGTGAAGGGGCTCGTGCGCACCGACGGTGAGCCCGCGCTCGGTACGCCGCGCCGTCCGGCGGTGGCGGCTGCACGCCCCATCGCTTTTCCGGCTCGCCCCGCGGCCCCGAAGGTCGCGGAGCCGCGCGAAGAGGTTTCGGACTCGGAGCCGCCCGCGAAGGAGCCGAAAGCGGCTCGCGAAGCTCCCCCGCCCCCGGTCGTGCCCGCGCTCGCCAAGGGCGCGAAGGCGAAGAAGAAGAAGCGAGAAGACTAGCGTCGCTCGGGCCGGCAATTCCGGCCTGCGGCACGTGTTTCGCCGGCTGTTCCGGCATCGGCGTCCCATGATACGCTCGCTTGCGATGCGCGCGCTCGGGCACGTCGGCGTTTTGGGGATCGCTGCCGTCCTCTCGCACCCCGGCCTCGCCTGGGCGGCGGAAGAGACGAAGGAGCACCAGATCACGACGGGCGAGATCCAGAACTGGCTCGAGGCCGAGCCGGGCGCGACGCCTGCGGACCAGGGCGGCACTCCCGCGGAGGAACAGCCGCTTCCCGCGCCGCGCCGGCACGGCTTCGTGCTCGAGAGCGGCATCGGCTTCGTGACGCAGGTAGGCTCGCTCGCGCACATCGCGCCGACGGCGCCCGATTTCCAGCTTCGATTCGGCTACGAGGTGCTGAGCTGGCTGATGCCGTTCATCGAGGCCGACATCGCGTTCGCCAACACCGCCTACGCGAGCGAGCCGCCGCCGCCGCGCTCCTATTTCCATTTCGGCGCGGGCGCGGGCGCGCGCTTCACGCTGCCGGTCGGGCGGATCCTGGCCGTGTTCGCGCAGGGCAGCCTGGGCCTCGCCGCCATCTCCGAGCAAAACGTGCTCTCGATCTACGGCTTCCCCGACGCCGACGAGCCGAATCTCTACCTCGACGGCCGCATCGGCTTCGAGTGGTACCAGGTGAACCCCCACCTCGCCCTCGGCGTCCACGGCGGCATCCGGAGCTACGGCCAGGGCCTCACGCGCGAACGCGGTGGCGAGGCGCCGATCGCCGTCCTGGCGAGCGCGAACCTCCGGTACGCGTTCTAGAGCGGGGCTCGTGCGGATTTTTTTACCCGGCCCGCACGCCGGGGCTTGCGCCGGTCCGTGGCGGCAGTATGAAGGTGGGCTGATTCTTTAGCGTGCAGCCCGCCAGCTGGCCGGGCCGCCCAATGAAGGTTCTGGCGACTTGGACAGCGATCTCGCCGAATCGTTACAAGCCCTGAAGGCATCTTTCGAGCAACGTGTGCTGCCGGCCCAGTTCGGCAAGGCAGACACGGCTCGCGTTGACGCGTTGCGCGCCAAGCTGCGGGTGCCGCGGCGTTTCCGCGAGTTCCTCCTGGCCGCCGATCCGGTCGACGTGGAGACCAGCACCCCAGCCGAGCGAGTGCGACTCGTCCCCTCGGAGCGCCTGCTCGAGGAGCAACGCGGCTATTCGCTGACCGAGACGGGCGACGCCCGCCCGGGGCCGGCGGCGTCGGGTTGGCGTCCCGGCTGGGTGGTGGTGGCGCACAGCGCCCTGCTCGGCGACCCCTACTTCCTCGACACGTCGAGCCCCGACGCCGAAGGCGACTGCCCCGTGCTCACCGCCATGAGCGGCACCGAGACCTGGAAGCCCCGGCTCTGCGCCTCGAGCTTCGCGACCTTCCTCCGCATCCTCGCGATCGGCATGGATGTCGCGAAGAACTTCCCCGAGCAGACGACGGACGTGGACGACGAGCAAACGTTCCGCGAGGCGCTCGGCCCGCGCATTCGCGAGTACGATCCGGCGGCGGCGAAAGCCGGACACTGGACATGAAGAACCCCGAGCTGTTGCGCTCCGCCGTCGAGGGCAGCCCCGAATTCGCCACGTTGCTCGGAACGCTCGAGCGGCGCGGTGAATCGGATCTCGCTCGCGTCGAGCCGGCGGTGCGGGAAATCCTGGCGGCGGTGCGCGCGGGCGGCGATCGGGCTCTGCGCGCGCAGATCCAGCGCTTCGAGAACCGGGCTCCCGCCGAGCTCTTGGTCCGCGACTACGGCGGCAAGGCCGCGCTCGAAAGCCTGGCTACCCCGGTGCGGCAGGCGCTCGAGCTCGGCGCCGGGCGCGTGCGCCGCTACCACGAGAAGCAGCGCGAGGGGCTGCTCGGCTTCGAATACGAAGAGGACGGCGTGCGCCTCGGCAGCCGTACCCAGGCGGTCGAGCGCGTGGGCGTGTACGTGCCGGGCGGCAAGGCACGCTACCCGTCGAGCGTGCTGATGGCGGCCATCCCGGCCGCCGTGGCCGGGGTGCGCGAGATCATCGTCGCTTCCCCCGATACGGGCCCCGATGTTCGCGCCGCGTGCCACCTGGCGGGCGTTCACGCCCTGCTCGACGCGGGGGGCGCTCAGGCGATCGCGGCGCTCGCGTACGGGACCGAGAGCGTGCCCAAGGTCGACAAGATCGTCGGGCCCGGCAACATTTACGTCGCCGCGGCCAAGCGCCTCGTCTTCGGCGAGGTGTCGATCGACAGCATCGCGGGGCCGAGCGAGATCTTGGTCGTGGCCGATGACAGCGCCGACGCAGCCATCGTGGCAGCCGATCTGCTGTCGCAGGCCGAGCACGACGAAGCAGCGTACCCGCTGCTCCTCACGACCAGCGCCGCGCTCGTCGTGAGTGTCCGCGCCGAGCTCGCTCTGCAGCTCGAAACTCAGCCGCGCCGCGCGATCGCCGAAGCGTCCCTGCGCGGCAACGGCATGGCGCTCGTCGTGAGCTCGGTCGCCCGCCTCGCCGAGATCGCGAATGCGCTCGCCGTCGAGCACGTTGCGGTGCAAACCCGCAACGCGCGTGAGGTGGCCGCGACCATCCGCAACGCGGGCGCGCTGTTCATCGGCACGAGCACCCCGGAAGCCGCGGGCGACTACGTCGCGGGCCCGTCGCACGTACTACCGACGGGTGGCGCGGCGCGGCATGCCTCGCCGCTCGGCGTGTACGATTTTATTTCACGTACCTCGATCATCGAATACACGGAGCAGGCCTTGGCGGGACAAGCCGCCTCGATCGCCGCCTTCGCGCGCGCCGAGGGGCTCGAGGCGCATGCGCGCGCGGTCGAGATCCGCACCCAGGGCCGGCCTCCCGTCCCTCGCCGCTAGGTGGGGTCCTGAGTTCCGCCCTGGCTAGAAGGCGGGACCCCGGGTATCGTTCCGGCTTCCCGTCTTCGGAGGAGCCATGAAGTCGCCCTCACGCTCGATTAGCCGGCTGGTCGCGGCCGTGCTCACCGCCCTCACGCTGTTCGGCTGCGCCGAAGAGCGCGAGCCCATCAACCGGGTCCAGCCGAACGCGCTCGACAAGGCCTTCTTCGTCGGCCGTCTCGACTCGGACCTCGACGACCCCGAGTTCTACTTCCGCTCCACCATCGTCGACGTCGACTTCGGCGCGACACAGATGGGCCTGTTCACCCCGCTCGCGGCGCCCGTGTCGCGCATCCACTGGGAGATCACCGAAGATCTCCTGCTCGCCCGGCTCGCCTTCGACCGCATCGACAACTCCACGGCCACGACCGACCTCGGCTCGGCCGGCGTCGTCGTGGCGGCGTTCCCGATCACCAGCCACTTCGACATCAAGCGCGACTACAACCCGCAGACCGGCGAGGCCCTGAACGTCGTCGTCGAGAACTCGACGGATAGCCCCTGGTACGCGCGCGAGTACATGCGGGTCGACTGGTCGAAGAACCTGGTCACGACCTCGTACGAGTTCGACGTGATGGCGCAGCTCTACCAGCAGCCGCCGCTCGCGTTCGAGCCGGTCGACTACTACGTGGGGGATCCGCGCAGCCCCGACGCCCCGGTGTTCTCGCCGAACGAGGGCTACTTCGACGTGACCAACAAGGTGTACGTCGAGCCGCAGCTCATCGACACGCCGTGGGGCGCGTACCCGGCTTGCTGGTTCCCGCCCGACATCTTCCGCGGCAGCTATCCGGAAGGCAACTGCAACCCCTCGGAGCTCAAGCTCCGCATGTCGTTCCGGCGCGTGACCGACACCGACTACGAGGCGGTGGACTGGGACGGCGCTCGCATGAACATGTTCGGAGCGCTCGCCTACAACATGCGCTTCGGGTACGACCGGCATTACGGCACGACCGACGACCAGTGGCACCGCTTCGCGAGCCGCCACAACATCTGGGCCGGAACGCACGCGCGCGGCGCCGACGGCGGCTACGTCACCTGCTACAGCTCGGAAACCACGCCGCCCGGCGAGGATCCCCTGCGCGACGGCGACCTGAACCGCACCCACGACGAGTGCGAGTCGGTCGGCAACGGCTCGCGCTGCGACCCCTTCGCCCACAAGTGCACCGAGCCGTACCGCCTGCGCGGCACGCGCACGGAGCCCTACTATTTCAGCCAGGGCAGCGACACCTACCTCTTCCCCGAGGTGAAGCGCGCGCTCGACGAGTGGGACGGGGCCCTGCGCGTCGCCGTGCAGACGGCGCGCTACACGGAATGCCTGCGCGTCGGCGCGGGAGCCGACGCCGGGAGGCAGCTCACCCAGACCATCATCGACGGCTGCAAGGACCAGTACCCGACGGACCTCGAGTCGTCGGTGAGCGCGATTCCGCCGCTCGCGACGCTCTGCCACAGCCCCGTGGAGGACAGCGACGACCCCGCTTGCGGGCGTCGCGGCATCATCGCGCGCATCGGCGACCTCCGCTACCACCTGATCAACGTCATCGCCGACCCGCAGTCGGCTCAGCCGTGGGGCGTGGAAGACGACGCCGTCGACCCGCTGTCGGGCGAGGTGCTCGGAGCGAGCATCACCATCTTCGACGCGACGACCGACAAGGCGACGCAATCCGCGGTCGACAAGATGCGCTGGCAGCTCGGCGAAACCACGAACGACCAGACCGCGAGCGGTGGGCCGATCGCCGCGGTGAGCTCGACCGGGCAGACGCGCGGCTGGAAGACCCCCGTCTACGACAAGCAGCAGCTCGCGCTGCGCGTCGCCTCGCTCGACAAGAGCCTCGCGGGGGAGCCCCAGGCCTTGCCGCAGATGCGCTCGCGCGATCTGCTGAAATGGGCCACGGACCAGACCGTCGGCCGCTTCGGCGACCAGGTGCTCGGCAAGGGCAACTCGCCGTACACGACGCGCCTCGCCCTCGCGGAGTCGAGCGGTGTCGAGAACACGCTGCTCACCGAGCCCTTCTATCAGCTGTCGGGGCTCTCCTCGTCACAGCCGCTCGACGCGCAGGGGCTCGACTTCACGTCGCCCTTGCGCGGCAGCTTCTACGCCTTCCGCACCGAGCTCGATCACCAGCGCGAAATCGCGCTCGCGGAGCGCAGTCGCTGCGAGCTCGAGGCGCCGGAGCCGAACTCCAACTCGGCCTGGGCCAAGATCATGGATCGCAAGTTCCCGTTGCCGGACCGCGATTCCGAGACCGACGGGGTGCAGGCCTCCGCGGGTGACGTGATCGAGCGCAACAACCGCTGGATGGACTTCATCCGACGCGGCTACACCTACGGCGTCATCGCGCACGAGATCGGGCATTCGATGGGCCTCGCCCACGTGTTCACGTCGTCGGCCGACACGCTGAACTACCGACCCCAATACTGGCAGCTCCGCTCGCAGGACGGCGCCGAGACGGCGCCCTGCGAGGACGCGACCGACGACGGCTGGAGCTGCATCGGCCCGCGCTGGCTCGATCCGGTGACGCCGGCCGAAGACGACGGGCTCATCTTCCGCTGGATGCAGACGAGCACGATGGAGTACCCGGGGGAGCTCGCGCAGGACACGATCGGCATCGGCGCCTACGATCGCGCGTTCGCGCGCTTCTTCTACGCCGACGCAGTCGACGTGTGGGACGAGCCGAGCGCGCGCTGCACGGCGAACGGCGCGGGCCGCTCCTGCACGCGCCAGGGCAACCTGCTCCAGGCCCGGCTCGACGACTTCGGCGGCATCGTCGGAGTGATCTGGGGCGATACGACCACGAACCCGATCCACTACTCGCAGCTCCAGAACGAGTTCGGCCTGGTGCGCAACTGCCAGCAGGTGAGCACCGATCCGCCGGCGGACTGGGACGAAGGCAAGAACGGCGTCTACGTCCCCGAGTACGACGGCGACATCGTCAACGGCACGCGCTGCGAAACCCCACCGGTCGACTACGTCGCGTACGACGAGCTCGAGCTCGACAGCCCGGGTCGTGCCCCCACGCTGAACGTGCACACGGGTGACGTGCGCAAATACGACGCCCTCGGGCGCGTGCG
>Ga0315912_10001209_pt1 | contig 33516 bp, 31 predicted proteins | sample VfabasoilMG_FD_204469 | JGI IMG/M metagenome (GOLD analysis project Ga0315912, IMG submission 204469) | Garden soil microbial communities collected in Santa Monica, California, United States - V. faba soil | ecosystem: Environmental > Terrestrial > Soil > Garden | place: USA: California... | reverse complement strand
GCCCAGTCCTTGTTTCGATTGACGTAGAAGAGCGACCCGCGAGTGCTGTTGGTGCCGCTCTTCGTAATGGCGTTCACGATGCCGCCCGTCGAACGGCCGAACTCCGCAGAGTAGCCTGACGCGACGACCTGGAACTCCTGGATCGCTTCCTGCGGGATCGTGAACGCATTGTTCGATCGTTCACCGCCGCGGATACCGCCGAAGAACGGCTGGTTGTAGTCCGCACCGTCGATGCTGACGTTGGAGTTGATGCCCCGTTGCCCTGCGAAGGAGATCTGGCCGCGGCTGGTATCGACCTGCGCGGTAGGCGTCAGCGTAAGGAAGTCCTGGAAGCGCCGTCCGTTGATCGGCAGGTTGCGGATCGCCTCCTCGTCAACGGTGTTCGTGCGGATCGAGGAGCCGGTCTCGACGAGCGGAGTCGCGGCTTCGACGGTGATGACTTCTTGTACACCGGCGACCGTCATTGTGGGGTTGAGTGTGATGCTTGCACCAACGGTTGCTCGGACACCCTGTTGCCGGTACGTCGCAAACCCGGACAACGCCGCAGTGACGTCATACGTCCCTGGCGGCAGCAATGGCAGTGAGAAAAAGCCCTCCGCATTGGTCACGGTGTCGCGCATGTAACCGGTCTGGGGGCTGGCTGCCGTCACGGTGACTCCGGGAAGCACTCCCCCCTGCGAATCGACGATTCGACCGTTGATCTCCGCTGTCGTCGCTTGCGATTGGGCGAGCGCGATGCCAGGTGCGGCGAGGAGCAATGTGAGAACGAGAAACGCGCACATTGCCTTGCTCACGTGCGTCATTGCCGAAATCCTTTCTGCTAAGAGGACCTGACCAGATAGAGCTATCTGTTGAGGCTAGCAAAGCGTCGTAACGGCAAAGTTACAACGGGGCTGAGGGAGCAGGCGGGTCTCCGGAGCGGGCGGGTACAACAAAAGAGGCGGGCCCGAAGGCCCGCCTCTACAAGGCTGTCGGAAGCCGGAGCGGGGCTAGAAGCGGAGTTTCAATCCGATCTGTGCCTGCCACCGTGAGCGAAGGTCGTCTCTGGTGTATCGCGTTCCACCGGGTCGCGCGATCGAGTTCACGCTGTAGGTGTAGTCGCCCGTCGCGCTCGACGTCGCATTGACGACCAGCAGATCGTGGAACGCGGCGTACTCGACCTGACCCTTGCTGCTGTCGAACAGGTTGATCAAGTTGAGGATGTCGAACGTGAACTCCGGCTTGAACCGGCCGATGCCGGCGTTGACCGCCGCGTGGAAGTCGAGGCCGTTGGTCCACGGCATTCTGCAGCTGTTCCTCTTCACGATTGAGCCAGGCACGACGTCCGTGCAGTTGCCTGCTTCGAGGAACGTGGCGAGCTCCTGATACGAGCCGGTGGTGAAGCTGACGTCGCCATCTCGCGGGTAGAAGAGCAGGTCGTTCGTGGACGCGCCGTCGAGATTGACGTCGGTCCCGAAGTTGTACGAGTACGGCCGTCCCGTCTGCCCGTTGTAGAACATCGAGAGCGTGAAGCCCAGGTCGCGCACGGTGAAGAGATACGAGCCGGTCAGCACGATGCGGTGACCGACGTCGTAGTTCGAAACGGCGAGCGGAGGATTGTTGATGTCTCCCGCTGTGTAGACGTTGATCCAGGTCGATCGCGCCTGGCTGTTCGTGCCGTCGTTGATCGATTTTGCCTGGCCGTAGAGATACGACCCGCTCATGAACCAGCCGCCGCGGAACTGCTTATCGACTTTTGTCGCGATGCTCCAGCTCTTGCCCTCTGTGGAGTTCTCGAGCAGGATGACGTCGCCGAAGGTCGAGTTCACTCGTCCGAAGACTGGCCGTCCATCTTCGCGTGTCGCCGTCTGAACCAGGTTCAGGTTGCTGTACGCGATGTCCTTCACGTCGTTGGCGAAGAGCAATTCCACAGTTCCCGTCAGGCCCCATGGAAGGCTGCGATCGTAGGCGAGGTTCCCACGCGTGACCATCGGGAAGTCGTACGCCGGGTCCATGACGTCGATTTCGTTCGTGGACGCGCGTCCCACGCTCGTGGGCTGATTGTCCGGGTCCGGCACAAACGGAATGTTGTTCGTCGCGGCGAATGGCGACAGCTGCAAGCGCCGGAACTCGATGCCCGTGTTGCCGTACTGGTTCGACAGCCACACATACGGCGTGCGACCACTGAAGAGGCCGATGCCTCCGCGGACCTGCTGTCGCGTCATGTCCTTCGTCAGGTCCCAGTTGAACCCGACGCGCGGCGAGAACGACGAGGTCTCCGGGACGACGTCGGTGGCGTAGCCGTAGACAGCAACTGATTGCGGGTTCGCGGTGGGCTTATCCGGGAAGAACGGCTTGTCCCACCGTACGCCGTAGGTCAGCGTGAAGTTCTGGCGCAGACGCCACTGATCCCCGGCGTAGAAGCCAATCTGATACGACGGGAACTTCGCCGCAAACTGCGGATCGCCGGTCGTTGAGAAGCTGTAGTCGTACAGTTGCGCGCTGCCCGCCTCGAACGTATCGAGGCTCGCGAACTCGTAGGTGCCGAAGTTGTCTCTGATGAAGAGATTTCTGAACTTGAAGAACTCGTTGTGCGTGCCGAGCGTGATCGTATGTCCACCACGGACGACCGTGAGGTCGTTCGTCAGCTCGACGATGTCCTGATCGAGCTGGTTGGCGGTTGAGAACTGTTCGGTGCCGGCAACGAATCGGGCGCCATCCGGAAGCCGTACCGTGACCTGCGGAAAGCGCGTGTCGGTCGTGCGGAAGTCGCGGATGCGCTGATACGTGACGCGGAACTCGTTGAACTTCGATCCGAAGCTCGAGTTCAACTGGCCGACGGTGGAGTTCGTTTGGCTATGGAAGCGATAGAAGTTGTCCGCAAACTTGTACGTGACGTTGTTCTGCGTGCCCACGTCGTTGAACCCATCGACGTAGTTATGGCGCACCGTCAGCTGACTGTTTCCGAGATTGAAGTCGGTGCGCGCGAAGATCTTGTTGTTCTCGGTGCCGCGGATGTACTCGTTCAGGTCGCCCGGGTTGTAGCCGTAGCGACGCTGCATGATGTCGAGGAACCGCTGTGCCTCTGCCTGGTGTCCGAACCCGACTCCAGAGGTCGCGTTGATGGAGAAACCAGACGGAGTATCCTTCCGGCCCCATTCGAGGTTGCCGAGGAAGAACGCTTTGCTTTTGACAATGGGCCCGCCGAGCGTTCCACCGAACTGCTTGTCGTTGAAGGTCGCGATCGGTCGATCGTCGATGCCGTCGCCGACGAGGCTCTGGTCGCGAAACACGTAGAAGCCCGACCCGTGCAGTGCATTGGTTCCACTTCGGGTGATCGCGTTGATACCGCCGCCCGAGAAGCTCCCCTGGCGCACGTCATAGGGTGCGACGACGAGTTGCAGCTCCTGGATCGCATCGAGACTGATTGGCTGCGTTTCGGCCGAGCCTCCGGGTGTTCCTGCGGACGCCGCGATGCTGAACAGATCGTTGTTCACCGCGCCGTCAATCTGGAGGTTGTTGTAACGGGTGTTGCGTCCCGCGACCGAGAGCGCTGACGGGTCGCCGTTGAACGCGTATTGCACGAAGTGCGGCGACACGCGCGCAAAGTCCTGGATGCTGCGGTTGATCGTTGGAAGCGTTTCGATCACCTCCGTGGCGACGTTGTCTGACGTGCCTGCCTTCGACGCGGTGAAAAGCGGAATCGACTCGGCGGTGACCTGGATCACTTCCGATACGGTCTGCAGCACCATCATCACGGGCAGCTCGGTTGACTCGCCGAGAGTGACGACGACGCCATTGATCGTTTCCGATCGGAAGCCGCCAAGTGCCACGACGACTTGGTACGGCCCGCCGACTCGGACGTTCAGGAGAGAGAACCGCCCGTCGCCCTGGGTGACCCCCTCGTAGCTTGTTCCTGTTGGCTCGTGAGTCGCGGTCACTGTGGCGCCCGGCAGGACGCCGCCCTGTTGATCGCTCACGACCCCTGTGATGGTGCCGGTCGTCACGTTCTGACCGGATGCAGGGTGGACCCACCCCAATAGAACGAGGGCAACACACACGACCGTTGCTGAAATCGACTTCATCGTTTACTCCGCGAACGCCCGGATTTTCGAAGGGAAACTGCGACGGCCGGCCCCCGCGAGCGCGTGAGACGGCGTAAAAACCGTGTGACGATTGTACAACTGAAAGGGGCCGACCTCCCTGAGGGAGAGCGGCCCCTTTTTGTCTGAACCGGCCTGGACGAACGTCGCGGGGCTTATTCGCCCGCGCGGCCGCCGGCGGCGCGCTGCTTCTGCTGGACCTCGGTGGCCCGCTCGCTGAACGTGGCCGCTTCCTTCACCAGTTCCTGCTGACGGGTGGGGTTCTTCTCGAGGGTGGCCTGCACGCGGAGCAACAGCCCCTTATATGTGAGGGCCTCCGGGTAGTCGGACTTCAACTGGATGGCCTTGTCGATGGCCTCGTTGCCGGCCAGGACGAACTTCATCTTGTCTGCATCGGAGATGGTGAAGTCGCGATACGCCTTCTCCCAGTAGAACTGAGCGATCGTGTAGAAGGCCTCGGGGTTGTTCGGCTCCTTCTCGGCGCGCGCCTTCAGGGCCTCCATGCTCTTGTCGAACTCGCCCTGGCGGCTGTAGAAGGTGGCGAGGGTCATGTAGACACCCGGATCGTTCGCCTTCATCTCACGCGCCTTGACCAGCAGCTGCTCGGCCTGCTCGTAGTCGCCGTTCTCTTCGTAGATGCGCGAGAGGTAGGTGTAGTTGCTCGGTTCCCCGGGATCGAGCTCGATCATCCGGCGCAGGATCGGCTCCGCTTCGGACGGTTCATTCAGCTTGTCGGGGCCATACGCCGCCACCAGATACTCCATGGCTCGCTGCTTCGTCAGCGGTTCGCTGACCACTTCTGCCGCTTTCTTGTAGTTTTCGATCGCCTTCGTGAGCAGCGCGTCGTTGGCGGGCTCGCCGCGACGTGCGGGGCGGTACTGATTGTCGTAGCTGTTCGCGAGGAAGAAATACGCGGGATTGAGCTTCGGGTCGGTGCAGTCCCCGTCCGAACCCTTGCACAGGTCGATCGTTTCCGTGTACTTCGTGACCGCCGCCCGGAAGTCCTGACCCCGGTACAACTGATTCGCGTCCTTGAAGGCCATCGTCGCCTTCAGGGTATTGATTTGACCGCAGCCCGCCGCGGCGAGGCCGAGCGCGGCGCAGAGCACGCTCACTGAGGCCTTTGACGAAAACTTGTGCATCTCGAAATCTCCCCTTAACGACCCATCGTGATTCGGCCCCGACAGCCCGGCTGGGACGGGCCACGCCCGGCAAACGCGCCAGTATAATGATCGGTTTTCTGAGCAGTCAAGGGTCCGGCTATCATGAGGATACTGGCCCCTTTCCCGGCACTCAGCGGTCCCAACGGGCGTCGTACAGGCGTTAGACACCGTTCTTCATGATTCGATTCGAGACCCTGCTCGAGAAGGTCCGCAGCTACAGTCCGGAAGCGGACCTGGAGCTGCTCCGACGCGCCTACGTGTTCTCAGCGCTTGAGCACAAGGGCCAGGTGCGCCATTCGGGCGAGCCCTACCTTGTGCATCCCCTTGAGGTTGCCGACTCCCTGGCGGACATGAAGCTGGACGTCGTGGCCGTTGCCGCCGGCCTCCTGCACGACGTGGTCGAAGACACGCTGACGACGCCCGAGCGGATTCAGGAGCTGTTCGGCAAGGAAATCGCGCACGTCGTCGAAGGCGTGACCAAGATCGGCGCAATCCCCTTCTCGTCGAGCGAGGAACGGCAGGCCGAGAACTTTCGCAAGATGCTGCTGGCGATGGTGGATGACATTCGCGTCATCCTCGTCAAGCTTGCTGACCGGCTGCACAACATGCGGACGCTGCATCACCTTCCGGAAGAGCGCCGCATCAAGATTGCCCAGGAAACGCTCGACATCTACGCGCCCATCGCCAACCGCCTCGGCATGAGCAAGGTCAAGAACGAGCTCGAAGAGCTGTCGTTCAAGTACCTCGAGCCCAAGGCATACGAAGGGCTTCGCAGCAAAGTCGAAGCGCGGCGCAAGTACGCGGAAGGCGTGATCGACGAGCTGACGCGCACGCTGCGCGCGCGCCTCGACGAGGCGCAGATACCGATCGATACGCTCGACGGCCGCATCAAACGTCTCTACAGCATCCACTTGAAGTTGATGCGGCAGAAGATCGACCTCGAGCGCGTCTACGACTTCGTCGCCCTTCGACTCATCACGCAATCGGTCAAAGACTGCTACGCGGCGCTTGGCATCATTCACCAGACGTGGTCACCGGTTCCTGGCCGCTTCAAAGACTTCATCGCGATGCCGAGGCCCAACGGGTACCAATCGCTGCACACCTCGGTCATCAGCGAGCACGGGATTCCGTTCGAGGTGCAGATCCGAACCGAAGAGATGCACCGCCGCGCCGAGGAAGGCATCGCCGCGCACTGGAAGTACAAAGAGGGCCGCGTCGGCGACCACCGCGACGAGCGCTACTTCCAGTGGATGCGACAGCTTCTCGAGGTGCAGAAAGAGGTCCGCGATCCGCAGGAGTTCCTCCAGAACCTGAAGATCGACCTCTACCCCGAAGAAGTCTATGTCTTCACGCCGAAGGGCGAGGTGCGCTCGCTGCCGCGCGGTGCCTCTGCGGTGGACTTCGCGTATATGGTCCACACGGACGTCGGCAATCAGTGTGTCGGCGCCCGCATCAACGGCCGGATGGTGCCGCTCCGCACGAGCCTGAAGAACGGCGACATCATCGAGATCGTCACGCAAAGCGGTCACAGGCCAAGTCGCGACTGGCTGTCGTTTGTCGTCACCTCGAGAGCGCGCAGCAAGATCAAACACGTGCTGCAGGCCGAAGAGCGCACGCGCAGCATCGATCTCGGCCGGCGTCTCTTCGACAAAGAAGCGCGGCGCTTCGGCCTTAATCCCAGCACAGTCCTCGAGAGCCCCGAGCTCGCGAAGTTCGCGTCGGAGTACGGCGCCAAGTCATCTGAGGAACTGCTCGCGCACATCGGTTACGGTAAGCTCGCGGCCCGAACGGTCCTGCAGAAGTCGGCACCGAACGGACAGCTTCACGAGGACTCGACAGTCGTCTCTGTTGTTCGTCGCGTGCTGCGTCCGGGCTCAGCGTCGGACAAGATCAAAGTTCGCGGAACCGACGACGTGATGGTGTTCCGAGCGAAGTGCTGCAATCCAATTCGCGGGGAGCGCATCGTTGGCTACATCACGCGCGGCAAGGGCGTGTCGGTGCATTCACTCGGGTGTCCGAATGTGCTGAACCTGATGTTCGACCCCGAGCGGCGGATCGACGTCGAATGGGATAGCGCAGGAACCGATCAGGCGCCGTATGTCGTTCGCCTGACGATGCAGGTGGAAGACCGCAAGGGGATGCTGGCCGAAATCAGCGCAAGAGTCTCAGACATCAACACCAACATCACCAACATGGAAGCGCGCACGGGCGACGATCGTCAGGCGCGCATCGACATGACCGTCGAGATCCGCGACGTGAAACACCTCGAGAAGGTGATCAAGTCGATCAAAGGCGTGCAGGGAGTGTTGGGAGTGGAGCGGACGGCGCGAGCCTGAGTTACGAGAGCACAGCGATCGCGTCGACTTCGATCTTCACATCGCGTGGCAACCGTGCGACCTGGACTGTCGCGCGCGCGGGAGGTGGAGCCGCCACGTGCCGGCTGTAGACCTCGTTCATTGCCGCGAACTCGCTCATGTCTGCAAGGAACACTGTTGTTCGGACAACGTGCTCGAAGCCGACACCGGCGGCACGCAGGAGCGCGCCAAGATTCTTCATCACCTGCTCGGTCTGTGCGGTGATGTCGCCGTCGATGAGCGCGCCGCTTGCGGGATCGATCGGAATCTGACCCGACACGAAGAGCAGATTGCCGGCTTTGATCGCCGGTGAATACGCACCCATGGCTTTGGGTGCGTCGGGCGCGCTGATGACCTGCCTGACCATTTAGGCCGCCTTGGTGATCTTGCCGTTTCGCAAGCAGCGCGTGCAGACACGAATCTTCTTCGTGCCTCCATTGACCTTGGCGCGCACCGTCTGCAGGTTGGGCTCGAACCGCCGGGGACCCACGTTGTGTGCGTGAGAAACGGTCCGTCCGACCACAGGACCCTTGTTGCACACCTCACATCGCTTCGCCATGTTTCTGTCTCGCTTTGAACCGGTCGGTGCTTCCGCCCGGTAATGTATCGAATCACCCGGCATCGTACGTGGCCGGGCGCACAAACCCCATATTGTAGCAGGCTTAGGGCAGGATCAGCGAACTCCCGGGCTTGGGCTCTTCAGGCGCGGGCTGGCTTCTGACGTGAAGCAATCGGCCGACGAGTGACAGGTAGGCTGTGTCGTCGGCCGGCTGTTTGTGGGCCTCGCGGGCGCCCCGCTCGATAGCCCGCAACGCGATCGCCACTTCGGCGTCATAGATCTTGGTGCCGTGCGACCGCACCTCGGCCAGCATCGCCGTGATCTCCTTTGCGAGCCGCTGCGCCGGGAGCGCGGCCGGGGTGTGCTCGTACAGGACCCCCTTGCCAGCTGTTTCGAGCGTCGCAGCAACGGCGGCTGATGCCTGCGCGACGTCGTCGTCGAGCAGCCGGCTCAGCGCCTCGGGCTTGTGTCGCGCAATCACCGAGTGAATCAGGAAGAACAGCTGGTGCTGTCGCTCGGTAAGGTGGCTGATCGTCGGCAGCAGCACGGCCACATCGCGCTCTTGTTGTTTCTTGACGACTGCCGCAGGGTGCTCCCGCGCAGTGGACAGATGGACACATGTGTCCGGGCAATTGATCTCGATGAGGCGCTTGGTCCCACAACAGATCGTGCAGATGCTCGCGTGCAAAGCGGGACAGTCGCGGCGCGCTTTCCGGCGGCCACATGAAGGGCACGTCATCACCGGTGAGCTTCGCACACGTGCGACGACCAGGCAATGACGGCCGTTGGGCCGACAGCCGTGACGATAAGCAGCTAGCGGCACTCCGAGCGCAACAAAATCCTAGTGCGTGAATATCGACAGAGTGTCTGTTTTTCGACAAGACATTCGGGCTGACTGTAGAGGTTGCGACAGTTGCAAGGTGAAGAGTGGACCAGAGTTGCTCATTGGGCGTTAGCCAGTCCCCTTTTCAAATGTGCGCTGTAATTCCATAGGAGACAATTGCTTACAGTCACAATTCACGCAGAAATCCTGGCGGCTCAACGAAAATCCTTCACGGTTGGATCAGTTGTAAGCGGTGGGTTCGGTCAACGATTTCGCGGTTTCAGGCTGTGATCCGAAGAGGACAGCCCACTCAAAACCTCGGCGCCCGGATCGGCGTCTAAAGGTTCGATGGCACGGAACGCACGAGTTGATTTCGCTTAATTCATAGATGGTAAATGACTTCATTGGCAATGCATTGGTCGCGATGGGCTGTGAGACGGAGCCGTTCCGTCGAGACGGTCCGGCAGATTCACAGATAGGCACTCCAATTGCATAGCCGCGGACATCATAAGGGACTGAAAGCCTCGAACAAGGGGCACGGGGAAGGGAGCAGGGCATCATGGCGACGACGACGAAGAAGAAGGTAGCGGCGAAAGCGAGCCGCTATGACGAGCTGAAGAAGATGCTCGAGGATCGCCGTCGGGAGTTGCTGAACTCGGTTCACGAGAAGATTCGCGACGCCCGAGCGGAGGGCAATAAAGAGCGAGATGTACTGGACCAGGGCGAGAGCTCTGAAGTGGACATCCAGGAAGACATCGAGTTCGCGCTCATCCAGATGAAGTCGGAGACTCTCAACAAGGTGGACGCAGCATTGCGTCGTCTTGAAGAGAAGACATACGGCGACTGCTTCGAGTGCGGCGAGGAAATCGCTGAGGCTCGTCTGCGGGCACTGCCGTTCGCGGTCCGCTGCAAGGATTGCGAGGAAGCGCGCGAGAACACCGAGCGTCGTGAGCGGGCGGCCGCACAGAAGCGCGGGTCATCGACGCTCTTCTACGACATGTCCAACTGACGCGCTCCGGCTGCGTCCGAACCCTGTAGCCCAACTCCCAGTGCTCTGGGAGTTGGGCTTTTTTCTTGTGATAGCCTCGTGCCTCTCTGTGCTCTATGAGCGACGATCTCCTCGACCTTGATGTAACGACCGATCGACCGCTGACGGTGCCAAGTGAGCTGCCGATCCTGCCGCTGCGGGACACCGTGCTCTTTCCCAACTCGTTCATGCCGCTCGCGGTCGCGCGCGAGGCGTCCGTCCGTCTCATCGACGACGCGATGTCCAGCGGCAAGCTGATTGGCGTCTTTACGCAGCGGGATGCGTCGGTCGAGGAGCCCACGATTACCGACCTCCACACCGTGGGCACGGCGAGCCACGTCCACAAGATGTTCAAGCTGCCCGACGGCAGCCTGCGCCTGATCGTCCAGGGGTTGTCTCGATTGACGCTCGACGAGATCACCACGTCGCGTCCGTATCTCCGTGGTCGCGTATCGCCCGCGCCCGAGTCGCTCGATGAAGGCCAGCGTCTCGAGATCGACGCGCTTCTCCGGAACATCAAGACGAGTTTTCAGCAGGTCGTCTCGCTGTCGCCGCTGCTCTCGGACGATTTGCAGACGCTGGCGGCCAACATCACCGAGCCCGGACGTCTCTCGGACTTCATCGCCTCGAGTCTCACTACGATCACGACGACCGTGAAGCAGGAAGTACTCGAGAAGCTCGATGTGCGCGAGCGCATGGATGCGTTGAACCGCATCCTGATCAAAGAGCTCGAGGTCCTCGAGCTCGGCTCCAAGATTCAGTCACAGGTGCAGTCGGAAGTCGGGCGCAACCAGCGCGAGTACTTTCTCCGCGAACAGCTCAAAGCAATTCAGAAAGAGCTTGGGGAAGGCGACGATCAGACCAAGGACATCGAGGAGCTTCAGGAGAAGGTCGATGCCGCCGGGATGCCCGAGGTCGTCCGCAAGGAGGCGCTGCGCGAACTCGATCGACTGGCCAGGATGCCGGTCGCCGCGGCGGAGTACACCGTCTCACGCACCTACATGGACTGGCTGGTGACCTTGCCGTGGCAGAAGCGCACGGACGAAGTCATCGATCTGCCGAAGACGAAAGAGGTTCTCGACGCGGATCACTCGGGACTCGAAAAGGCCAAAGACCGCATCCTCGAGTACCTCGCAGTTCGCAAGCTGAACCCCGACGTCAAAGGGCCGATTCTCTGCTTCGCGGGACCTCCCGGCGTCGGCAAGACCTCGCTGGCCAAGTCGATCGCGCGGTCATTGGGACGGAAATTCGTGCGAGTGTCGCTTGGTGGCATGCGGGACGAAGCCGAGATCCGCGGGCATCGCCGCACATACATCGGTGCGCTCCCGGGACAGATCATTCAGGGTCTGCGCCGCGCGGAGTCGCGAAACCCGGTGTTCATCCTCGACGAAATAGACAAGCTCGGCTCGGATTTCCGCGGCGATCCGGCGTCCGCGCTGCTCGAGGTTCTCGACCCAGAACAGAACAACTCGTTCCGCGATCACTACCTCGACGTGCCGTTTGATCTTTCCGAGGTGTTGTTCATCACGACCGCGAACGTGCTGCACCCGATTCCGCCGGCTCTCCGTGACCGCATGGAAGTGCTCGAGATTCCCGGCTACACCGAGGAAGAGAAGCTCGCCATCGCGCGCGATCACCTGGTGCAGAAACAGATCTCGAATCACGGCCTGACCAGCGAGCAGCTCACGATCACCGACGATGCCCTTCGCACGGTGATTCGCGGGTACACACGCGAGGCCGGTGTTCGTAACCTCGAACGCGAAGTCGGCGCGCTCTGCCGCAAAGCCGCCCGTCGTCGAGCCGAGGGCGATGAATCACCTCTCACGATTACACCCACCGTCGTGATGGACATGCTCGGAGCGCCGACATTTCTCGACGAAGAGATCGAAGAGCGCACCAAGGACCCAGGTGTTGCGATCGGGCTGGCGTGGACGCCGGCGGGCGGAGACGTATTGCTCGTCGAAGCGTCACGCATGCCTGGCAGCGGAACGCTGACGCTGACCGGACAGTTGGGTGACGTGATGAAGGAGTCCGCCCGCGCGGCGCTCTCGTGGTTCCGCGCGCACGCGGCCGCTTACGGTGCTGATCCCGACTTCTTCAAGAACGCCGAGATCCATCTGCACGTGCCGTCCGGCGCCATTCCCAAGGACGGCCCGTCGGCTGGCGTCACAATCGCCACGTCACTGGCGTCAGAGTTGACGCGGCGCCCCGTGCGCGGCGACATCGCGATGACCGGTGAGGTGACGCTGTCAGGCCGCGTCCTGCCGGTCGGCGGCATCAAGGAGAAGGTGCTCGCGGCGCGGCGTGTCGGTATCCGTGAGGTCATCCTCCCGAGGCAGAACGAGAAGAACGTGAAAGAGGATCTTTCGGAGGAGCTGAAGCGCAACCTGACGATCCACTACGTGCAGACAGTGGACGAGGTCTTGCTGCTCGCGCTGCTGCCCGCGGCGAAAACGCGGACGGATCGCAAAACCAGTCGAAAGGTCCAGGCCTCGTTACAGTAGCGAAAGCCCGCCGATCGTTTTCAGGTCGATGATCTCGCCTGACGAGATCATCTTCTGAAGTTGGTCACGCGCGAATGCGCGGGTCTCGATGTCCTCGTCCTCGTCCTGGTGCGCTTCCTCGTCCCCTGCGCCAGGTGCGCGAAGGCCGGTCGCCCTGAAGAACGTCATCAGTTCATCGCAATATCCGGGCGTAGGGAAGAACGATCCGAGCCGCTCGAGGCGTGACGCCACCTGGCCGATCTCCTCCTGGCACTCGCGTCGCGCCGCGTGCTCGACATCTTCGCCAGGCTTCAGGCTGCCCGCCGGTAACTCCCACGCCCACCGTCCGATTGCGGGGCGATACTGCCACACGAGAACGATCTCGTCCTGCGCGGTCACCGGAACGATCACGACCGAGCCCGGATGCCTGATGATCTCCGCCTTCAGCTCTCCACCCTTCGGCAGCGAGACGGTTTCGATTTGCACCGTGAAGACGCGGCCTTGAAAGACAGTGCGAATGTCCGTCGGAACGATCGGCTTCTCGCTCATTGGTCGTCCTTGTCTTCCGGTGGCCATCCTGGCAGATCGTCCAACACCGACGTCAGATCATCCGGCAACTGCGCGATGAACTGCATTGGCCTTCCGTCGCTCGGATGGGTGAACGCCAGACGTGCCGCGTGCAGGAACGGGCGCGATAGTCGCTGAACCGCGCGGATATCTCCGGGCACGCGTCGATGCACCCCACCGTAAGTCGAGTCGCCGACGATGGGATGGCCGATCGCGCTCAGATGCACACGGATCTGATGCGTACGCCCGGTGAGAATCGCGACCTGGCAGAGCGTGACCCCCGGCATGTGGTGCGCGCGCGTGATCCGCGTGACGGCGTGACGTGCGCGGCTTGCGCGCGTCGTCATCTTCAATCGATTCGAGGGGTCGCGTCCGATCGCCGCTTCGATGCGACGGCCCGCCTGCACAACGCCCCACACGAGGGCGATGTACTCCTTCTCGACCTCGTGATCGTGAAACTGACGTGCGAGCTCGTGATGCGCCTCGTCGTTCTTCGCGATCACCATGAGGCCCGATGTCCCGCGATCGAGACGATGAACGATGCCGGGACGGCGCTCGCCGCCAACCCCACTCAAATCATCGAGATGGTGCAGCAGCGCATTGACCACGGTACCGGATGCGTGACCAGCAGCCGGATGGACCACCATGCCGGCGGGCTTGTTCAACACCGCAATGTCGGAGTCCTGATAGACGATGTCGAGCGGAAGCGCCTCGCTCGCAAGCTCCGATGGTTTTGCAGCGGGCACGTCGATGCTGACGTGATCGTTCTCGCGGACAACCAGATTGGGCTTTGCGTCCAGCGACCGCGGACCCCTGGGTCCCTGTCGCTGAACCCCGACGTGATCGTCCGAGATCAGACGCTGAATCTGCGAGCGAGAGAAGTCGCCGAGCAGGGCGACGAGCACGCGGTCAAGCCGCTGCCCGTCGAAATCTGCAGAGATAGTGAGCGAGCGGCTTTCAGTGCTCGACTCTGGGCTTTCGGCCACTACGCCGCCGCGCGCCTGCGGCCGCGCATCTCCTGCGGCGCCTCGGGCGTCGTCTTTGCCAGCCAGGCCAGCATGACCAGGCTGAGCGGCGCGAGCACGAGCGAGATGAATTGCGATGTCGAGAACCCGAGAATCGCTCCTCGAGGATCACCGCGATAGATCTCGATGATGAAGCGCGAGACGGCATACAGGAACATGTATGCCCAAAACGTCCTGCCGGCGAAGAGCTTGCCTTTGCGCTCCGTGGCGAGCAGCAGGATGAGGATCAGCAGTTCGGCGCCGGCCTCGTACAACTGCGTGGGGTGGAGCGGAATCCCGAGAGGCGTGCCGACGTTCGCAGCCGCCAGTGGGTTCGTGAAGATCACCGCCCACGGGACATCGGTTGGCTTGCCGTAGCAGCAGCCGGCCGCGAAGCATCCGAGGCGGCCCGTGACATGCCCGAGTGCGATGCCTGGCGCAAACACGTCGCACGTGGTCCAGAAGGGCATGCGATGTTTGGCGATGTACCAGAACGCCACCCCGACAGCGAGGATCAATCCACCGTAAAAGACCCCGCCCGATCGTGCGAGCGCCAGCAACTCCCAGGGTGAGCGCCGGAATTGATCGAAGTCCACGAACAGCAACATCAGCTTCGCGCCGACGAGCGCGGCGATGATGATGTAGATGCCGAGGTCGAGGACGCGATTGGAGTCGAGCCCCCAGCGCTTCGCGCGAGTCATCGCGAGGCGAAGCCCCAGCAGGTACGACGCGGCCAGGAGGACGCCGTACGAGTAGACGGTGAGCGGTCCGAGCTTAAATAGTTCCGGATACACGTGAGCGTCCCGCGCCGAGCAGGTCGAGAATCATCAGCGCTACTCCGATCGTAATTGAGGCGTCGGCGATGTTGAAGGCCCAGAAGTGCCAGCCGCGCCAGTAGAAGTCGAAGAAGTCGAGCACGTACCCCGCATAGACCCGGTCGATGAGGTTGCCGAGCGCGCCACCAATCACGAAAGAGAGCCCTACCCTGGTAAGACGCTGGCCGGGCGCCAGCGTTGCAGCGTAGATGGCCAGCCCGACGAGGGCCGTTGTCTGCACCAGCGCCATGATCGCCGACTTGAACGGAATATCAAGCGCGTTCAAGAGGCCGAACGCAGCGCCGGTATTGTGGACGCGCGTCAGGCTGAAAAATCCCGGGATGATGTCGATGCTGTCGAACAGGTTCAAGCGCGGCCTTACAGCCGCCTTGACGAGCTGGTCGAGGACGATCACGCCGAGCGCAATCCAGACGTATAAGGGCCGGGGGCGCGTCACGATCAGCTGTTCACCGGCTCGGCCAGCGCCTCAACACAGCGGTCGCAGATCCCCGCCCACTCGGGCTCGGATCGGACTGACGCTACGAATCGCCAGCATCGCGCGCATTTCACGCCTGGCGCCTTTTCGACCTCGACCTCCACGTGGCTGTCGCCCGTCGTCGAAGCGACCGTCAGGGAGACGTCGGAGACGTTGAGTAGCATCGGGAGCCTGGCGCGGTGACGGTCGAGCAGTGCACCGACCGGTCCCTGCGCACGCAGCACGACGCGGGCACCGAGCGACGTGCCTATCACCTTGTCCTTCCGCTTCTGCTCGAGCGCGGCGTTGACCTGTTCTCGAACGTTGAGCAACTCGTCCCACTCGCCGAGCAGCGCGTGGTCGATCAGCGCGTCAACGCGCGGAAAGTCCTCGAGGTGAACGGACGCCGAGCGTGACCCCGGGATATGGCGCCAGAGATCGTCTGCCGTGACCGGGAGGATCGGCGCCAGCAGTTTCGCCAGCCCCTCGCAGATGATGTACATCGCTGTTTGCGTCGATCGCCGCTCGGGCGATCGCACACCGAGCGTGTACATCCGGTCCTTCGTCACGTCCACGTAGAAAGCGCTCAAATCCACGGTTGCGAGTGTGTTCATTGCCTGCGAGACAGTGGAGAAGTCGTACTCGTCGTACGCGCGCAACATGCGCTCGGCGGCGCGTCCATAGCGCGCCAGCGCAAATCGATCGACCGCATCGAGCTGCTCGAGCGGCACGCGATCGGTTGCCGGATCGAAGTCGTACAGGTTCGCGACGAGGATGCGGGTCGTGTTCCGCAACTTGCGGTACACGTCCACGACGCGCGTGAGAATCTCCTTGCTGACGCGAAGCTCCTCGGTGAACTCGGTCATCGCGACCCACAGCCGGATGATCTCGGCGCCGCTCTCCTTGATGACCTCCTGCGGCACGATCGTGTTCCCGAGCGACTTCGACATCTTGCGGCCTTCGAGGTCGATCAAGAAGCCGTGTGTGAGGACTTCACGGAAGGGCGGCCGCCCGCGCGTGGCGAGCGCCACGAGCAGTGAGCTCTGGAACCAGCCACGGTGCTGATCGCTGCCTTCGAGGTACATGTCTGACGGCCACGTCAGCTCGTCGTAGCGCGGGAGCACCGCTTCGTGGCTCGAGCCCGAGTCGAACCACACGTCGAGAATGTCGCGCTCGCGCTCGAACTCTTTCCCTCCGCAGGACGGGCACGTCAGGCCGGGTGGCAGGAACTCCTCGATCGGCCGCTCGTACCACGCGTCGGCGCTGTGTTTCTCGAAGATATCCGCAGCACGCTCGATGAGCTCAGGTGTCAGCACGGCCTCGCGGCACTTCACGCAGTCGACCGCCGGGATCGGTACGCCCCATGCGCGCTGACGCGAGATGCACCAGTCCGGGCGGTTCGTCACCATGTTGAAGATGCGATCGCGCCCCCACGACGGGATCCACTTCACCTGGTTGTCGATCGCATGGCGCGCCGCTTCTCTCAACGTGCGCGACTGGCCGTCGTCGCACTGGACCGACGCGTCGCCGTCCATGCGCACGAACCACTGAGACGTCGCGAGAAAGATCACCGGGTTGTGACAGCGCCAGCAATGCGGATACTGGTGCGAGAACGTCTCGCGGTGCCACAGCCGTCCGCGGTCGGCGAGCGCCTGCTCCACCTTCGGGTTGGCGTCGAACACACGCTGGCCGCCGAACAGCTGCACACTGTCGATGAAGTGTCCTCCCGGGCCAATCGGCGCATAGATCTCGAGGCCGTATTTGATGCCCGTCAGGAAGTCGTCCGCGCCATGACCAGGCGCCGTGTGAACGGCGCCGGTGCCCTGCTCGAGCGTGACGTAGTCGCCCAGCACGGCAAGCGACGCGCGATCGTAGAGCGGATGCTGGAACTTGATGCCTTCCAGTTCCGCGCCCTTCATGCGGGCAAACGGACGATCGAACGCACGTCCGACGACGCGACCGACAGTCTCGGCCATTCCTTCGGCGATGATGACGGCGCGGCCGTCGACGTCGAACGCGGCGTAGTCGAATTCTGGATGGAATGCGACGGCGAGGTTCGACGGAATGGTCCATGGCGTTGTCGTCCAGATCAGGACCGAAACCTCGCGTCCCTTTAGCGCCGGGATTCTCGTCCGCAGTTCGTCACCGCTCTCGGGACTGAGCGGAAACTCGACATAGATCGATGGCGACGAATGATCGTCGTACTCGACCTCCGCCTCGGCGAGCGCGGTGCGGCAGTGAATGCACCAGTGAACCGGCTTCTTGCCCTTGTAGACGAGCCCGCGGCCAACGAGCTTGCCGAGCGCACGCGCGATGTCCGCCTGATACCGGAAGCTCATCGTCACATATGGATGATCCCAGTCGCCAAACACCATCAGGCGCTGGAACTCCGTCGTCATGACCCCGATGTAGCGCTCGGCGTACGCCCGGCACTCGCGACGGAAGTCGGCCATCGACATCTCGCGCTTTTTCGCACCGAGCTCGCGGTCTACGCGCAATTCAATCGGCAGGCCGTGACAGTCGTATCCCGGCACATACGGCGAGTCGAACCCCGCCATCGTGCGTGACTTGATCACGAGGTCTTTGAGGATCTTGTTGAGCGCAGTGCCCAGGTGAATCTGACCGTTGGCGTACGGAGGACCGTCGTGCAGGACGAACTTCGGCGCGGCGCGCCGCTTTGCACGGATTTGTCCGTACAGGTCCATGTCCTTCCAGCGATCGAGCGCGGCAGGCTCAGCTTTCTGCAGGTCAGCCTTCATCGGGAAGGCTGTTCGCGGCTGGTTGATGGTTTCTTTCCACTCGGGCATAAGGTCAGTCGGCTATCGCCTACTCCTTACTATAATTCGAGGGATGCCCGCGCTCGAACCTACCCCACAGGGCGGCGCCGTCGTTCACGAGGAAGTTCTCGGGAACGGATTGCGGGTGCTGATCCAGTCGGTGCACACCGCGCCACTCGCCACCGTCTGGTGCTGGTATCGCGTCGGCTCGCGGGACGAGATTCCCGGGCTGACCGGTGTCTCGCACTGGGTCGAGCACATGAACTTCAAGGGCACGACCAACATCCCGCGCGACCAGATCAAGGGGATCATCGAAAAGTACGGCGGTTACTGGAACGGCTACACCTGGATCGACCAGACCACCTACACCGAGACCGCCACGCGTGACGCGCTCGATCACATGCTGTTCATCGAGGCCGAGCGCATGCGGAGTTGCCTCTACGATCCCGCAGACTGCGAGTCCGAGCGGACGGTGATCATCTCGGAGCTTCAGGGCGGAGAGAACGACCCCGAGCAGTTGCTCGATCAGGAGCTGACCGCCACTGCGTTCCGTGCGCACAGCTATCGGCATCCCACGATCGGGTGGTTGTCGGATCTGCAGACGATGACCCGAGAAGACCTCTACGGTCACTATCGCCGCTTCTATGCACCGAACAATGCGACGCTCGTGATCGTTGGCGACGTTGACCGCGCCGACGCGATGCGCGCCGTCGTGAAGCACTTCTCCGCACTCGAGACGAGTGACGTCAGGCGTCGCGCGTCAACCGTCGAGCCCGAGCAACTCGGTGAGCGCCGCTTGACGATCTCGAAGGAAGGCACGACGGCCTATCTGAGGATCGGCTGTCACGCGCCCGGCGTTATGCAGGATGACTTCTTTCCGTTCCTCCTGCTCGACACGGTGCTGACCGGCGCGACGGGCCTCAACCTGTGGGCGAGTTTCCGGACACCGCCCACACAGCGGAGTGCGCGGCTCTATCAGGCGCTCGTCAACACCGGCCTGGCTTCGGCCGTGAACGGTGCCTTGATGCCGACGCAGGAGCCATTTCTCTACACGGTGTCGGCGACGGCGACCGATGGTGTGTCACTCGATCGAGTGGAAGCCGCGACGATCACGGAGCTCGAACGGGCGCGCGCGAGCGGCGTCACGCCGCAGGAGCTCAAGAAGGCAAAGAACCAGTTGCGCGCCCGGCTCGTGTTCGAAAACGACAGCATCACGAACATCGCCCATCAACTCGGCTTCTTTGAAACGGTCGCGTCGTGGACGCTGTATCCAACCCTTGCCCAACGCATTGAGGCGGTGAGCATCGAGGAGGTCAACCGCGTGGCGGCTGAGCGCCTCAAGCCCACGAGCCGCACCGTCGCTCGCTTCGAGCCGATTCGATGATCGCAGGCCTGGCGCCAACGCGTGAGGTCCTCGCCAACGGGGTCACGGTTCTCACCAAGCGAACGTCAACGACACCGGCGGTGACGCTGATCGCACATCTGCGTGCAGGCTCCGTGCATGACACCGCGGAGCTGCCCGGCCTCGCGCATTTCGTATCGAAGACCATCGACCGTGGGACCGAACGCTACTCCGCCGACGAGCTCGCTGAGCAGTTGGACAACCGGGGCGTCACTCTTGCGACTGCGGTCACTCGCCACGCGTTGTCGCTGGCATGCACGTGTCTCGTCGAGGATCTGGACGATGTTCTTGGGCTCCTGGCGGAAATTGCCACTCGACCTTCTTTTCCCGTGGCCGAGGTCGATCGTCGCCGTGGCGAGATCGTCACACTCATTCGGCAGGATGAAGACAACCCCGCAGTGGTCGCCGTCGAGACGTTGATGTCCGTCGTGTACGGCGGGCACCCCTACGGGAGTCGCTCGAAAGGGACTGTCGCAAGCGTCGAACGAATTGACCGTCAGGCACTGCAACGTTTTCACGCAGCCTACTGCGTTCCAAAAGGCTTGTCGCTGGCCGTCGTCGGAGACATCGACCCGGCACGCGCCGTAGATGCCGTGCGCTCATCGTTTGGTGACTGGAAAGGCGCAGACGCGGTTGAGGTCACGGGCCCACCTGTGGCTCCCCTGACAGGGCGTCATTGCCGTGTCATCCCGATGATGAACAAGGCACAAACCGACATCGCCTACGGGTTCGCAACCATCGCTCGCGACGATGCGTCCTACTACGCGTACTCGCTGATGAACAACATCCTGGGCCAGTACTCGCTCGGTGGTCGTCTCGGCGACAGTATTCGCGAGCAGCAAGGGATGGCGTACTACGTCTTCAGCTCTCTTGACGCGAACCTCATGCCAGGGCCGTTGGTCATCAGGGCGGGGGTCAGCCCCGCGAATGTGACGAAGGCGGTCGCGTCGATCGACACGGAGCTTCAGAAGCTCGTGGACTCGGGGCCGACCGAACAGGAACTTCAGGAGTCCAAGCAGTATCTGATCGGATCGATGCCCCGCACGCTCGAAACCAACATGGGGATTGCTTCGTATCTTCAGGCGGTCGAGTTTTTCAGGCTCGGCCTCGACTACGACGTCCGCATGCCGGATCTTCTGCGAGCGGTAACGCCCGCACACGTGCACGACGCTGCGCGCCGTGCCATCGATCCAGCCAACGCGACGGTCGTCGTCGCCGGACCGTTTGAAGGACCTTTGTCGTGAGCCGACGCCCTGTTTCCGCAGTTTTCTTCGACGTTGACTTCACGCTGATCTACCCGGGGCCGACGTTTCAGGGTGAGGGCTACCAGGCCTTCTGCGAGCGCTACGGCATGACCGTGGATCCGTCGCGGTTCCCGCAAGCAGTGCGGGCCGCGTCGTCCATCCTCGACGCGGCGCAGGATCACGCGTACGACGCGGACATCTTCGTCTGCTACACGCGCCGCATCATCGAAGAGATGGGTGGCTCAGGACCGCGACTCGACGAGTGCGCCACTGAGATCTACAACGAGTGGGCCGCCTGCCAGCACTTCTTCCTCTACGACGATGTAGCGCCCGTGCTGGAAGAGTTGGCGAGACGGGGCTTGAAGATCGGACTAATCTCGAACTCCCATCGTTGCCTCGCGTCGTTCCAGGAACACTTCCAACTGCAGGGGCTCATCACGGCTGCAGTGTCATCGTCGGAGCACGGCTTCATGAAGCCGCATCCGAGCATCTTCGAAGCTGCGCTCACGCTGGCCGGCGTCGATGCGCGCGATTCGCTGATGGTGGGGGATAGCGTGGCACACGACATCGATGGTGCACGTCGCGTTGGCATGCGCGGCGTGCTCGTGCATCGATCCGATGATCCCGTGCCTACCGCGGGCGTCCCGGTGATCCGCTCGATGTCAGAGCTTCCAGCACTGATCAACTGAAGATGTAGGGCGGGTCTTGTTCTTCAGACCCGCCGCCCTGGTTTCGGCGCCCAGAACGTGAACTCCTTCTCGTAGCACACGCCCTCGAGATCGACCGCGCGCTCCTGAAAGTACGCCTGCGCATCGCCGATCGCCTTGTTGTAGATGACCGGCCCGATCTCCTGCAGACAGTAGTCGAGGAGCAGGCCGGCCTTCAGGTCGCCGATGTCTTCGTCGAGATGCTCGACGAAGTACCTCTTGATGGATGCGAGCAGCTGCTTCTTGTTTTCAGTACTCAGCGTGATCGCCATCAACGTCGAAGCAGCGCCGCGAGCCCTTGCGAGAGCAAGTCGTTATGGTTGTCGGGGACCCGTCCGTTCGGTGTGAGCTGGTTCACCAGCTCGGGCAGCACCTGCGAAAGGATCGACCCTGCCTGACCGTGCGATGTGCCAAGCTGCGCGGCAAGGTTGCCAAGGCCGGCATTGCCGAACACCTGCGTCATCTGGTCCGCTGACACACCCGCGTTTGCTCCAGTGCCCACCCAGGAATCAGCCTGCTGTGCCATGCCGCTCGATTGAAGCATGTTGAGCACGCCGCTAAGGCCGCCATTCTGTTGGACCAGAGACATCACGGCGCCGAGGATGTTGGCGCCACCTGCCTGATTGCCTCCGCCAAGGTTGCTGAGCATTGCTTCGAGCGGATTCGCGCCCTGCGCCTGACCGCCACCGAGCACAGACCCCGCCACGTTGCTGAGGATGCCATCCAGAAGTCCCATGGTGTTGCTCCTTCTTCGATTCCCGACTTTCGAATCCCGAATCCCGAATCCCGAATCCCGAATCCCGAATCCCGATTCAGCCCGGCGGCCAGGTCAGCGTACGACCCGCAAGCAGATGCAGGTGTATGTGGAAGACCGTCTGACCCGCCGCACGGTTGGTGTTGAACGCAGTCCGATAGCCGTCGTCGGCGTATCCGTTCTCTTTCGCAATGGCTGCGGCGGCACGCTGCATCGCTCCAACCATCGCATCGTCGTGCGGCTTCAGATCGTTCAGCGTCGCGATGTGACGGCGAGGAATGATGAGGACGTGCAGCGGCGCCTGCGGGTTGATATCCCGGATGGCGACGAGCTCGTGGTCCTCATGGACGAAGCGCCCCGGGATCTGTCCTGCGATGATCTTGCAGAAGAGGCAATCGTTCATGAGCGTTGAATGACAGCCGTGCGCGGGATGCCCTGGAGATCGGCGCGCACATGATCCACGCGCAATGCTGGTCGCGCGGCAACGAGGTGCCTCACGTCATCTTCCTGACCGAACCCGAACTCCATCACCAGCCAGCCGCTGCTCACGAGCGTCCGGACAGCGGCGTCGAGTGTAGCTTCAACGCCCTGCAGGCCGGTCTCGCCGCCAAAGAGTGCGACGTCGGGCTCGTGACGAACGTCACGCGCCAGGGCGGGCTTGTCTCCGGCTTTGACGTAGGGCGGATTGGCGGCAATCAGATCGAAGGGACGGTTGATTCCATCGAGAAAGGATGTCTCGACGAATGTCATTTGCGAGCTCACGCCCAGTCGCCGTGCGTTGTCGCGCGCAACGGCGAGTGCCGCGCCGGAGACGTCGGTCGCCGTGATGTGCGCACTCACGATTTCATGAGCCAGGCTCACCGCGATACATCCGCTGCCGGTGCCGATATCCGCGAGGCGCGGTGATGGCAGTTTCAGCGTGCTCAGAATCGCGAGCGATTCCTCGACGACGAACTCGGTCTCGGGGCGTGGAATGAGCACGTCGGAGGTGACGCGAAAGTCGAGACTCCAGAACTCCCGGTTGCCGACGATGTACGCCGCCGGTTCACGGAGCGCGCGGCGAACGATCCATTCAGAGAACTGCGGTTCGAGTGCGCTGGGTGCCGGCTCGGTTCGAGCGGTCAGGACGCGTGCGCGATCCCAGCCGAGAATCGTACGCGCAAACAGATCGACGTCGATCGCCGCTGATGCCGGCTCAATGCCCGCGGCAACCAGACGTTCGCGTCCAGCTGTCAGCTGCTCGTGCAGAAGCGTCATTGTTCCGGGCCGACGGTGGTGACTTCCTTCAGCTTCTGGGCGTTGTAGAACGAGGTGACTTCGTCGATGAGCTCGCGGAGCTCACCGTCGAGGACCCCGTGCAATTGATGCGTCGTGAAATTGATGCGATGGTCGGTGATGCGACTCTGCGGGAAGTTGTAGGTTCGAATCTTCTCCGATCGCTCGCCGGTGCCGACCTGGCCGCGCCGCTCTTTCGCGATGGCGTCCTGCTGCTTCTGCATCTCCATCTCGTAGAGACGCGCGCGCAGCACCTTCATCGCTTTCGCACGGTTCTTGATCTGCGATTTTTCGTCCTGCTGAGAGACGACCACGCCGGTGGGGATATGCGTGAGGCGCACAGCGGAGTACGTCGTGTTGACGCTCTGCCCGCCAGGGCCGCTCGAGCAGAACGTATCGATGCGCAGGTCCTTGTCGTTGATCTGGATGTCGACGTCCTCGGCTTCGGGCAGCACCGCCACCGTCGCCGTTGACGTGTGAATGCGTCCGCTGGCCTCGGTTGCGGGCACTCGCTGCACGCGATGTACGCCGCTCTCGTACTTCAATCGACTGTAAACACCCCTGCCCTCGATCGAGACGATCGCTTCCTTTAATCCGCCCCCGCCGGTCTCGTTGCTCGACATCACATCGAGCTTCCAGCCCTGACGTTCGGCGTAGCGCGTGTACATACGAAACAATTCGCCCGCAAAGAGCGCCGCTTCGTCGCCGCCGGTGCCGGCCCGGAGTTCGAGGATGACGTTCTTCTCGTCGTTCGGGTCCTTCGGTATGAGAAGGATCTTCAGTTCCTGGAGGAGCCCCTCACGGCGAGTGTTGAGCGACTTCAGTTCCTCGTCCGCCAGCTCGCGCATGTCCGTGTCCGCGCTGCGGAACAACTCCTCGGCGCCGGCGATGTCGAGCTCCACGCCTTTGAACTCGCGGAACTTCTGCACCAGCGGTTCGAGCTCTGCGAGCGTCTTTGCCGCTTTCCTGTACTCGGAGGGATCCGACTGCACTTCGACCGTGCCGAGCTGGGTCATCAGCTCGTCGTAACGCGATTCGACTGAGGTCAGTTTGTCGAACATGGTCTTGTCGAAACTCCGTCAACTCTTGGGAGTTGGGCCCTTGGGAGTTGGGAGTTTACGTCTTCAATTATCCCCCGGAGACGGGGGGAAGGAATGCCACTTCGTCGCCTTCGCTGACCGACGCGGACATCCGCGAATAATCAGCGTTCACGGCTACGGACATCGTGCGCTCGTACTCGCCAAGGGCCGGCATCTCAGCAACGAGGGTCTTCCACACACTTTGGACGGTCGCCGGGGCCTGGACGTCCCGGACCAGCTCTCCCGACCCCGCCAAATCGCGAAGACGGGCGAATAGCCGGACGGTCACGCGCATGCGATCCGATACGCCGCCTGCCGCGCCGACTCGTCGTCGGGATCGGCCGTGGCGCCCTCCAGCCAGACGTCTCCCCCCTCGAAGTGCTCGTGCTTCCAAATGGGGACGATCTGTTTGATTCGTTCGATCGTGTAGCGGCACGCGGCAAACGCATTCGCGCGATGTGGCGAGACGGCAACGATGATCACGCTCGCCTCGCTGATCTCGATTCGGCCAGTGCGGTGATGCACGCCGAGGCGCGTGTCCGGCCAGGCCTGGCTGGCCTCTTCGGTGATGCGCGTCAATGCCCGGACGGCGAGCGGCTCGTACGCTTCGTAATCGAGAAACGAGACGCGGCGGCCCTGATTGTGATCGCGAACGAGCCCGATGAAGGACGCGACAGCACCATCGCCCTCACGCGATTGGCTGACCTCCTGCGTCAGGCTCTGAAGGTCGAGAGCGGCCGGGCCCACGGCTATGAGCGCCATCTACTGAGTATGGCAGGTCCAACTTCCGGCTTCTAGTTGGGCCTCTCAGTTTCGTTGGGCTTCCACTTCAACGGTCTGCCGTCGCGATGCCACGGCCACCGGCCACTGGCCGTGTTGGACAGTGTGCGACCCGGATTGAAGACGATGCGGAACGCGAAACGATAGAAGGGGTTCGTGGTGTGTGACTCCGCCCATTTCACGAAGTACTTGTCGAGGGCATCCTCCGCGACGATCAAGCCGAACGCGCCAACCGGCGTGATCACATGATCGACCCAGCCGTTGGTTGCAGGGTTGAGACCGACGTTGCCGATGGACGCCTCGCTCAGCGGACCGTACTCGAACTGCAGGCTGTAAGCCGCGGCCCATGCCGCCGCCTGTCCGCGCGTTGCCCAGTACTTGCGCGTCAGGCTGATCTCTCCCGGAGCGTTGCGATCGTGGTCGAGCCAGATGTATCCCGCTGCGGCTCCGTGAATCGGGTGTCCGATGTAGTTGACGGGCCACGAGTCGGTGTCTTCCCACTGCCTTGGAATCGCCACCGAGCGTTTGTAGTCCATCCAGAACGGGCCACCGAGCTGGCTTCGCGTCTTCTCCTGGAAGGCGATGCGAATTCCATGTTCGAGCATCAGCAGCTTGAGCGAATCGACGAACGCACCGAGGACATCAGCTCCCTGTTGGTCTTCGACGAAACCGGTCGTCGTCACGGGAGCCTCCTGAGCCCCCAATGGCGCGATCGTGGCGACCGCAATCGAGGCGATCACGCACAGGTGAACCAACGTTCGGTGCTTCATTGCTCCTCACTCTCCTGACTGCCTGGCTCACGAAAGCTTCAGCCCGTGAACCTGAAGAAATGCCCCAGTGGTCCGTGCCCGCGCCCCAGATTCGGCGCATGCCGGATTGCCTCCGCCACGTAACGCTGCGCATCGCGAACCGCGTCGCGAAGCGCGTGACCCTGCGCGAGGTGAGACGTAATCGCTGCGGCAAACGTGCAACCCGTCCCGTGAGTCTGCTTGCCCGGTACGCGCGCGTGTCGAAACTCGACGAACTTGCCCTCGTGAAGCAGCAAGTCCGAGATGTCGTCAGAGGGCAGATGGCCACCCTTGATGACGACCGCCGTGGCGCCCATATCGACGATGCGCCTGGCCGCTTCTTTACGATCGTCCTCTGTACGAATCTCGATGTTGGTCAGCGTCTCGGCCTCGGGGATATTGGGCGTCACGAGAAACGCCTGACCAATCAGCTCCATCTTCATCGCGCCCAGCGCTTCGTCATCCAGGAGGCGATCGCCGCTCTTGGCGATCATCACGGGATCGACGACGAGCAACGGGATCTCGAGATCGCGTACGGCAGCTGCTACCGCTTCCACGATCGCGGCGTTCGCCAGCATGCCGGTCTTCGCTGCGTGCACGCCGAAGTCGGACACGACGGCTTCGATTTGTGCGGTCACCAGATCCGCGGGGAGCGCTTCGGCCATCTTCACCCCCAGGGAGTTCTGCGCCGTCACGGCAGTGATGGCGCTCGTGCCGTACACACCGTGGGCGGCGAAGGTCTTCAGGTCTGCCTGGATACCTGCGCCCGCGCCGGAATCGCTGCCCGCGATCGTCAGCGCCGTGCGCATCGAGGCTAGTGAGATCGGCCGAGCAGACGCCACAGCGCGGGAACGAACCCCGCGGCGATGGCGAGCCTGATCAGATCTGGAATGATGAACGGATACACGCCCGCGAAGAAGGCGGCGCTGATCCCCGGGGCCGCGTCACCGCTGCGGGCAAAGAGGCCCAACCACGTCACTCCTGCCGTGTAGATCAGGAGCAGACCCGCGAGCATCGCCAGCACCGACGTGACGTACTTGCGATCGAACCCGCGCTCCGCGAGATAGCCAGTGACGAATGCCGCAAGCGGGTAGGCCATGAGATACCCGCCGGTGGGGCCGAGCAATCGGAGTGGTCCGGGCGGCAGCACGGCAGACGCGGCGAATACCGGTAAGCCGACGATGCCGGCAGCGAGGTAGAGAATCTGGCTCGCTGCGCCAAGCCGGGAGCCGAGCGCGAGGCCGCCGAGCAGGACGACCATCGGCTGAAGCGTCAGCGGCACCGCGGTGAAGGGCAGCGGAATACTGACCTGCGCCGCAACAATCGTCAGGACTGTGATGAAGAGCAGCGACGCGACTTTGATCCCTCGCGCTGTCTCCGCGGATGCGCCACGCGCGGCGAGCGCATTAACGAGTGTGGTCATTGAGGACGCAGCCATGCCCGCGAATTGTACCCCAGCGCCCGATCTACTTCGCCAGGACCAGCATGTATTGATAGGGCAGCGTCTCCTCGTCCACGATTCGCAGCCGCGCAGCGCGGACATCGGCCGTGACTGACGCCTTGTCCACTCGGACGTTCTCCGGAGGACCAGGTCCGCCGCGCCCAGGTTTCCAGTTCACGACACCGATGAGCCCGTTGGGCTTGAGCGCACGGGCGAGATTCTGGAGAAACGTGACGCGATCGTCCACCTCCTGGTAGGCATCGACGACGACGATGGCGTCGAGCCCAGCGATCGGGAGCTTCGGGTCGCTTCCCGAGCCAAGGGTCGTTTGGACGTTCTGCAGTCCTTCGCGCTGGACACGCCGCTTGATCGCCTCGAGCATCTCGCGCTGCACGTCCTGCGAGTAGACGATGCCATTGGGACCGACGCGTCGTGCCAGATGAATCGTGAACCAGCCCGCACCGGCACCGATGTCGGCCACTTTCGATCCGTCGGCGACGTGCAGCACGTCCATGATCTGTTCGGGCTTCTGCCACGCCGCGCGGTCGGGGCTTTCGAGGAGCCCGAGATCGATCGGTGGAAAGAGGCGGCCGTGGCTTTGCGGCGCGGGAGGTTGCGGCGATTGCGCCTGCAGTCGGACTTCCAGGCGAGTCTGAAGACTCGCCTCTACGAGAGGCACCACGATGATCAGCGCGGCGACAACGTAGAGGCGGGTCTTTAGGCCCGCCTTTCTCAGCTTCATCGCTTGTCCCCCGCGATGCCGGGTCGAGTCATCGCTTCGACCGAGAGGATCCGATCGAGCTCGGTCGCTTCGATCAATTGCCGCTCGAGAACGATTTGCCGGATTGGCTTTCCTGTCGCGACCGACTCCTTCGCGATCTCGGCGGTCTTCTCGTATCCAAGATACGGGCTGAGTGCCGTCGCGAGCGCCGTGCTTCGTTCGAGCAACTCGCGCGCGCGCCCCTCGTCGGCCGTGATGCCGTCCACCGTGCGCACGGTGAGCGTACGCATCGCGTTGCGCAGAATCGTGGACGCATGCAGCGTGTTCCACGCGATGACCGGCATCATCACATTCAACTCGAGTTGTCCCGCCTCCGCAGCCATGCAAACGGTCGTGTCGCAACCGACAACCTGAAAGCACACCTGGTTGACCATCTCGGGCACGGACGGGTTCACCTTGCCCGGCATGATAGACGACCCGGGCTGCACGGCGGGCAGCGCAATTTCGGAAAGGCCAGCGCGCGGCCCCATGCTCAGAAGCCGGAGGTCGCTCGCAATCTTTCCGAGCTCGATGGCCAGTCGCCGCATCGCACCGGAGTAGGCCAGCACGTCGCCCATGCTCTGCGTCACGCGAAAGCGATTCGCGGCCGGAACGAGATCGACGTGAACGCTCGCACCAAGGTGGTTGATCGTGCGACTGCTGAACTCGTCACCAGCGTTGAGCCCGGTACCTACCGCGGTTGCGCCAAGGTTCATCTCTTTCAGTTGCTCTGCCGCGCGCACCACATCGTCGGCGCCGCGCTCGATGCAGGCAGCGTAGCCGCCGAACTCCTGCCCCAGCGTCATCGGCACGGCATCTTGCAGATGCGTGCGGCCGACTTTGAGGACGGTGGCGAATGCATCAGCCTTCCGGTGCAAGGACGCCGCCAGTGCCCGTGCTGCGTCCACAAGGGCGGAGTGCCCGAGCAGAAGGGCGACCCGTGTGGCTGAAGGAAACACGTCGTTGGTGGACTGTCCCATGTTCACGTGATCGTTGGGGTGCACCAGGCGGTATTCACCCTTCGCACCGCCGAGGAGCTCGCTGGCCCTGTTCGCGAGCACCTCGTTCACGTTCATGTTGTGTGACGTGCCTGCCCCGGCCTGGTAGATGTCCACGATGAACTGGTCGCGCAGGGCGCCGTTCACAATCTCGTCGGCTGCCTTGATGATCGCTTCGCCGACGGGTGCGTCCAGCCGTTTGAGCTCGATGTTGGCGCGCGCGGCAGCGCGCTTGATGAGCACCGTCGCGGTGACCAGGTCTGCGGGAGCGTGCAGGCCGCTGATCGGGAAGTTTTCGGACGCGCGAACCGTCTGGATGCCGTAGTAGGCGTCGTCCGGGACCGTGTGCTCGCCGAGAGGATCGTGCTCGACGCGAAGGGGGTCGGGCGTCATTTGTTAGTACCAATCCCGAGTATCGAGCGCAGGAGTGTCCTCAACAAATGACTCCCGACCCCTTAGTATACTGATCGAATGCCCGCAGCTTTTCTCGACAGCCTTGTCTCGCTCGTCGTTCGTACCTCCACCGATCTTCCACCTGATGTGCGCGCGGCGATGAAAGTCGCCATGGGTCAGGAGCAGTCCGGCACGCAGTCGTCGCAGGCGCTTACGGTTATCGCGCAGAACATCGATCTCGCGGCTGACTGCGAGGGCGCGATCTGCCAGGACACCGGCATGCCGACGTTCGAGGTCAAGACGCCCGTCGGCGTCAATCAGATCGTCCTCAAGAAGCAAATCCGTGAGGCGATTGCCGAGGCGACCAAACGCGGCAAGCTGCGACCAAACTCTGTGGACTCGCTCACTGGCGACAACTCCGGCAACAACCTCGGGCCGGGCACACCGATCATCCATTTCGAGCAGTGGGAGAACGACGACGAGATCGAAGTGAAGCTGATCCTGAAGGGTGGCGGCTGCGAAAACATGAACGCGCAGTACTCGCTTCCAACGGAGCTGTCGGGTCTCGGTCGTGCGGACCGATCGATCGAAGGTGTGCGCAAGTGCATTCTTCACGCGGTGTGGAATGCGCAAGGCAAAGGATGCGCGCCTGGAGCGATCGGTGTCTGCGTCGGCGGCGATCGCACATCCGGGTACGTGCACGCGAAAGAACAGCTGTTCCGCACGCTCGACGATGTGAACCCCGATTCGCGTCTGGCGGAGCTGGAAGCGTCGATCATGGGCGAGGTGAACACGCTCGGCATCGGAGCGATGGGGTTCGGTGGCCGCGTGTCGTTGATCGGATGCAAGGTCGGCGCGCTCAATCGGCTGCCGGCGAGCTTCTTCGTGTCTGTGGCGTACGACTGCTGGGCCTATCGACGACTCGGCGTGGTGCTCGACGCGAAGTCGGGTGAGATCAAGCGCTGGCTCTATCGCGATGCGTCGAGCCCGGTCGTGCACATGGCGGATCAGTCAGGCTTCCCGCGAACCGGACGCGAAGTCATGCTGCGCACGCCGATCACAGAAGAGCAGGTGCGCGCGCTGAAAGTCGGCGATGTCGTGTTGCTCTCCGGTCGCGCATACACCGGTCGTGACGCGGTCCACCATCACCTCATGTCGCACGACGCGCCCGTGGACTTGCGCGGCGGCGTGATCTACCACTGCGGGCCCGTGGTTGCGAAAGAGGGCGACGGCTGGCGCGTGACTGCGGCGGGACCAACGACAAGCATCCGCGAAGAGCCGTATCAGGCCGACGTGATCGCTCGCAACGGAGTCCGCGTGGTCATCGGCAAAGGCGGAATGGGCGCCAAGACTCTGGCGGGCTTGCAGAAGTCCGGGGCGGTGTACCTCAACGCCATCGGCGGAGCGGCTCAGTTCTACGCGCGAACCATCAAGAGCGTCGATGGCGTCTCATTGATGGAGTTCGGCACGCCCGAGGCGATGTGGCATCTCACGATCGAGGAGTTCCCGGCCATTGTGACCATGGACTCGCACGGCAACAGCCTGCACAGGGACGTCGAACAGGAGTCTGCACAAGCACTTGCCACGATCGGTCGTTGAGGTGCCAAGCTAAGTACCGGCTGCTCTGAGAGATACGGCGTAGAAGAGCTATTCGCGTGCTTGCCGGGATTTCCGGCGAAAGCTATAATTTTCGTAGGAGTTTCACATGATCAACGTGTCTGAAACCGCAGCATCCAAGATCAATGAGCTGCTCGCGGAAGAGGGAAAGGTCGGGAGCGGTCTTCGTGTCTTCGTCCAGGGTGGCGGCTGCTCGGGCTTCCAGTACGGCTTGATGATCGAAGAAGGCGGCGGCACGGGCGATCAGGTCTACGAGTCCAACGGCGTCCGGTTGTTCGTTGACCCCGTGAGCATCAGCTATCTCAAGGGCGCGGAAGTGGATTTCGTCGACACGGTGACCGGCGGCGGGTTCACGATCAAGAACCCCAACGCAACGTCAACGTGCGGATGCGGACAGTCGTTCAGCGCCTGAGACAGCGCGCGTCTCGCGTCAAAGGTCAAGGGACAATGAGGGGCGGCCACCTTTGAACGCTATTCCAGATCTCAGTCGGCTCAAGCCAACCGGTGGCAAGCGCTCCAGCAAGCGGGAGCAGATTGTCAACGTCTTCCTCCGCCAGGAAGGGCATCTCAGCGCCGACGATCTGGTCGATCTCATTCGACATGAAGATCACCGCATCAGCCGTGCAACGGTCTATCGCACGTTGCAGTGGATGGTTGATGCGGGCATTGCCCGCAAGGTCGATTTCGGCGAGGGGCGCTTCCGCTTCGAGCATTCGTACCGCCAGCCCCGTCACTTCCATCTAATCTGCAAGACCTGCCATCGCTCGTTCGAGTTCCTCAGCTCGGACATCGAAGCCTTCATCGAGGAAGTGTCCGCGGCGCGCAGCTTCGCTGCGACGCAGAGCGTGGTCCAGATCTACGGTACCTGCGAGGAGTGTCGAACCGGACGCGCGTCGATGGCCAGCTCAGAAGGGCACACCGATCTCGTCTTCGCGCGCGACGCCTTGCGCATCGCCATTGCCACTGAGCGCAGCGGTCTCGACTTCTACACGCGCGCCGCGCGTGTGACGAAGGACGCGCGCGGCCGCAAGGTCTTTCACGATCTGGCGATGGAGGAGAAGGAGCATCTCGGCAAACTGGAGGAGCGGTACGGGGAGTTGTTGCGCCGTGATCCGCAGCTCGAGTCGCGCCCGACGTTCCTGTTCTTCAAAGGTGCCGCGAACGGCTTATTTGCCGAGGGCGCCGAGCGCCTGATGCGCGGCGTCAACGATCAGCAGGCGCTGATGATCGGCATTCGATGCGAGCGGGGCTCGCACCGGTTCTTCAAGAAATACGGCGAGCGCTTCGAGGACTCAGAGGGCAAGCAGATCTTCCTCGAGTTTGCCGATGAGGAGCGCGACCATCTCGATCTGCTCATCCGCGAATACCGTGCGCTGGTCAAGCGCCAGGGCCGCACGCGTCGCAGCCGAACGGCACCCGCTGCGCCAGCCCGCGCGGGCGCGCGGTGAGCTTCCGATACATCGAGCCCGTCTCTGAGCGCTCCGCCGGATGACGGATCTGCACATGCACACGACGGCCTCTGACGGCCGTTGTACTCCAACCGAGCTCGTCGATCGCGTCGTTGCTGCCGGCATCACCGTGATGGCCGTCACCGACCACGACACCACCGCCGCTGTCGCCGAAGTGCAATCGCACGCGAAGTCGCGTGGCATCGAAGCGCACGCCGGAATCGAGATCACCGCGGTCGAGGACGGCCGCGACATCCACATGCTCGGCTACTTTTTGAACCCTGCCGAGACGCGTTTGATCGAGTTCCTGCGCGTGCAGCGGGAGACACGCGTGAAGCGCGTGCACGTAATCGCAGCACGGCTGGCCGAGCTCGGTGTGCCTATCGATCTGCAGTCGCTGCTCGACGAGGCGCAGCGCAATGTCGGCCGATCGATCGGCCGGCCGCAGGTGGCGCGCGCGCTACAACGCGCCGGGCACGTCGCGGATACGAAGGAAGCGTTCGATCGATTCCTGAGCAACGACGGGCCGGCATACGTGTCGCGACCTGGTTCATCCCCCGAGGTCGTGATCAGCATCATTCAGCGTGCGGGTGGCGTGGCCTCGCTGGCGCATCCGGGACGCACGCGCATCGACTCGCGCATCAAGGCGCTTTCGCTCGCTGGTCTCGATGCGATCGAGGTCTATCACTCGGATCACGACA
>Ga0315912_10001208_pt1 | contig 33549 bp, 24 predicted proteins | sample VfabasoilMG_FD_204469 | JGI IMG/M metagenome (GOLD analysis project Ga0315912, IMG submission 204469) | Garden soil microbial communities collected in Santa Monica, California, United States - V. faba soil | ecosystem: Environmental > Terrestrial > Soil > Garden | place: USA: California... | reverse complement strand
GAGCTGCGCCGCGAGGGCAAGGCGCGAGACCGAGTCGTATCGGGAATACGGTGAGCGTCGAGCAACGCAGCCATCGTGGCGTAGTGCCGTGCATAACCGGCTACGAACTTCCGGCACCGAGTACTAGTGCACCGTGGGTTTGCGAATCACCATGGAGCCCCTCAGCCCCACCGGGGCGTGAAGTTTCGCCGAAGCGAGAGGCCTTTGCGAAAGGCCCCTTATGGGATCAAATCAGGCCGAGGTCGTGCGCTCGCAATGCGGCGCGGGTGCGATCGTTCACTTCGAGCTTCGCGAAGATGTTCGTCAGGTGATTCTTCACCGTGCCTTCGGCGATATGGAGTGTGCGCGCGATCTCTTTGTTCGTGGCCCCTCGCGCGAGGAGCCGTAGGACTTCGCGTTCGCGACGAGACAGGCCCGCTTGTTCGGGGTGCGGCTCACCCATGGTCCGCGCCATCCGGGCAAACTCCTGGACGACTTTGTGGGTGACCGAGGGTGCCAGCCGCGATCCCCCCATCGCTGTTTCGCAGATCGCATCGACGATCGCATCGGAGCTCGCATCTTTCAGCAAGAACGAGATCGCTCCCTGCCGGAGGGCTTCGAACACCAGCTGGTCTTCGTCGAACGTCGTGAGCACCACGACCCGAACCTCGGGCGCGAGCTCGCGGAGCTTTCGCGTCGCTTCCACACCATCGAGTTCGGGCATGCGGAGGTCCATCAACACGACATCCGGATGGAGGAGCGGAACCTTCTCCAAACACTGTCGGCCGTTGCCGGCCTGACCGACGACCTGCACACGTTCATCCGCCGCGAGCAAGCTGCAGAGCCCCTCACGAAAGAGCGGCTGATCATCGACGACGAGCACGCGGACACTCATGCAGCCTCCAATGTCGCGATCAAGCGAAAGCCCGAACCTTGGGTCGAGTGGATCTCGAGATGGCCGCCGACGGTCGCGAGGCGCTCTTGGATGCCACGCAGGCCAAACCCCATGCGCACGACGTTGGTGCCTACGCCATCGTCGCGAATGTCGAGCCTGACCCGCGCCTGTGGGCCGAACTCGAGGCGAACGTCGATCCTCCGTGCATGCGCGTGTTTGGCCACGTTCGTGATCGATTCCTGCAGCGTGCGATAGAGGACGAACTCCTTGGCAGGGACCAGGCGCCTCGGATCGCCGACGAGGTCGAAGCCATGTTCGAGCACGGCATTCGGGATGCGGCGCAGCAAACCGCGGATCTTGTCCGTGAGCGGCTGATCGTTCCCCGAATCGTGCAAGATCGCGACCGCGTGGCGGAGTTCGTGCATCGCTTGTCGCGTGGAAGTCATCGATTGTTCGACCGCCTCCTCGAGTTTGGTCGTGTCGCCTCGCAGGTGCTTGCGGGCGAGCTGCACGTGGACATGCGCCGTGGCGAGCGAATGACCGAGGTTGTCATGCAGCTCGCGAGCGATGCGGGCTCGCTCTTGCGCCGCAGCGAGCAATTCGGTCGCTTGCAGGTCGCTCCGCAACATGTCGTTGGCGGCGTACAGTTTTTCCGCCATCGCTTGCACCCGCGCCTGGGCTGCAAGCGCGCTGCGGATCGCCGCCGCGAGGGCAAAGGTGTTGCCGGTCGCAAACAGCAGCTCGGAGATCGCCATGCAGTGGTTCGGGGGCTGCACCCCGGGCCGCAGCTCCATTCCGAGCCAAGCGAGACCGAGCGCACCGAGCACGGCTGCCAAAGCGGCGACGAACGGGAGCCGCACCCCGAATGCCGCCGCGGTCATGATGAACGGTATGGCTGCGGCCCAGCCAAACTCCACGATCAATACGGTTGCGATGAACGCACAGGCGACGAGTGCCGAACGCACGCGGACGCTCAGGACCGCTGCGATCGACCACGCGAAGATGCCCGCGAGGATCGACCACGCGAACGGTTCGGTCGAAGACGCCCATTTGACCGCTCCGGTGAGGAGCACGACCCCGACGACGACCGCGGTCCAGCGCGCGAGCCGTTCGGCCAACATGTCCTCGAGTCGAGGATCGAGCGGGATTCGCCAAGTCACAGTTCGGTCAGTTTAGCGAGACCCAAACGACCTACGCGATGGGCCAAAGGTCATGCGGACATGGCGCAGGGTCCTAGACGAATCATGACCCGCGCGTGACTGCCCGTTCTATCGACGAGGAGGGGCGCGTCCCGTAAACCCCGCCTTGTCGGACCACCGATGCACGTTTCCACCGACTCATCGATCCTCAAGCGAGGCTTGGCCGTCCTTGCTTGGCTTCTCGCCGCAGCCCCAACGCCCGCGGCCGCTCTCGAACCGCTCGGGACTTATTTATCCGCGGCCCGAACGCACGCTGCCGAAGGCCAACAAGCGACCGCGACCCTTCGACAGCGCGGGGCCGATACGGCGACCGCTCGGGCGGAGCTCTTCCCCCGGCTCGAAGCCCGTGCCTCGTACACACGCAATCAGTACGAGATCATCGTGCAGATCCCGGTCGGAGAGAATCTCTTCGACGAAGCGATCATCACACCTTTGGACCAACTCGATGCAACGTTCGTACTCACCGCACCGTTGCTCGATCTCTCGGCCGTGCGGCGACTGCAGTCCGCCAAGGCCGATGAATCGGCCAGTCTCTCCGATCGCGAAACGACCTGGCGTGATCTCGACGAACGCGTCGCTTCGGCACACACACGGATCATCGCCTATGCCGCACTCACGGACTCCGCCGAGCGTTCGGAAGCCGCGGCGCGAAGCAACCTCGAGGTCGTGCGTGCGCGTGCCTTGGCTGGCCTCGCCTCATTGCTCGACGTCGAACGGGCCAGCGCTCAAGTCGACTCCTCCTCCCGCACCCTCGCCGACGCCAAGTTGCAGCATCGATCGGCCGAACGCGAACTCGAGGCCTTGACCGAGCTCGCGGTCGAGGGCCCGGTTCCCGCCACCTCGGACGATCTCCACGAAGAGCCGCCGCTCGACGTTTGGCTTGCGACCCTCGACCAAACCAGCACCGTGAAAACGGCACTGCGGCAGCTCGAATCCGCGTCGGCGCAAGACAAGGCGGCGCGAGCGGAGTGGGTTCCACGCGTGGTCGCGACCGCACAAGAACGGCTCACCAATGCGGCGGGTTTCGGCAAGGTCTCGCAGTGGTCCGTCGGGGTCGGGCTCACAGCCAACTTCGACATGCGCACGCTCTACCGCACCCGAGCTCGCAACGCGGCGGTCGCAGTCGCGGAAGCTCGTCACGAGCAGGTGGTCCGCGACCAGCGTCGCGCGATCGAAGATGCTTACGACCGCGTGGCCACCGTTCGCACCCGAGCCCAAGCCGCTCGCTCGGAGGCCCGCGCGAGCGAGGTCGCACTCTCGGTCGCGCAAGCCCGCTACTCGGGTGGAACCGCGACTCAGCTGGAAGTCGTGCAAGCCCTGCGCGACGCTTTTTCGGCCGAAGCCGCACGGATCCAAGCCGACAGCGAGCTCGTCTATGCCCGTATTCAGTTGCGCCTCACCGCCGCGCGCCCCGTGGAGGAGACCCCATGACCGGACCCGATCGTCCCCGCCCCCCGCTGCTCTTTCGCCTACGCGCGATGGGGCAGCTTGGCTTCGCGATGATGTTCTACGACAAGCCCAAGCTCGCCGGCACGCTCGTCGGGGTGGTTTTCGCCATCGTGTTGTCGCTCCAACAGCTCAGCATCCTGTTTGGCCTGCTCGACAAGAACACGATGCTGGTCGATCACGCAGGTGCCGATATCTGGATCGCCCCACCGGGTACGGAGCTGTTGCAGGCCGGCCCGAACGTCTCCGACTCGGTGCTCATGCGCGCTCGCACGACCGATGGGGTCGCTCTCGCCGAACCGCTCGTGTTCGGCACGGCGTCGCTCAAGACCCCGGCCGGTGGTTCCGAAGCCGTCTCGCTCGTCGGAACCCAGCTTCCCTCGCTGCTCGGGGGCCCGTGGGCACTCGTCGCGGGTGAGGCATCCGTATTGGCCGAACCGGACACGGTGATCTTCGAAGACGCCGAACGAGGCAAACTCGGGTCGATCAACGTCGGCAGCCGCCGCGAGCTCAATGGTCGACTCGTGACGGTCGGAGGATTCACCTGGGGCTTGCTCCCGTTCGCGCCCGCGTATGCCTTCGCCGAGATCGAGCTCGCCCGCGATCTGCTGGGTCTCGGTCAGGGCGAACAAAGCTTCATCCTCGTCAAGCTCGAGCCTGGCGTCTCACCGGAGTCTGTCGCTCAGACGTTGAGCAGCGCGGTTCCCGAAGCCAAAGTGATGACCCGCAAAGCGTACCACGACGCGATCGTCGGACGCTTGATCGCCGATCAACTCGGCGCTTCGTTTGCGACCTCGACCTCGTTTGGTCTGCTCGTCGGCTTCGCCATCGTCGCGCTGTCGATGTTTTCGTCGGTCCTCGATCACATTCGCGAGTTCGGCACGCTCAAGGCGATCGGCTGCACGAATGGCGATCTCACCCGCCTCATCATCGTGCAATCGCTCGCGTATGCCTTGCTCGGTTCGCTCATCGGCATGGCCCTGGTCACGCAGATGTGTGAAGGCATTCGTAGCCCGCAACTCGTCCCGATCGTCATTCCACAGCTCTACTTCATCGCACCCGCGATCATGGTCGTGCTCTGCATGATCGCCTCTTCGCTGTCGCTGCTCCGCATCCGGCGGCTCGAACCCGGGATGGTGTTCCGATGACCGACGTTGCCATCACCGCCCGCGGGATCACGAAAACTTATGGCTCGGGCGCGCTCGCCTATCAAGCGCTGCGCGGGGTGGACTTCGATGTCGCACGCGGCGAGTTCATCATGCTCGCGGGTCCGTCGGGCAGCGGCAAAACCACCTTGTTGTCGATCCTCGGTTGCGTGCTCTCGGCCACGGCGGGCGATCTCGTCCTGCTCGGCCGCCGGATCACGGGCCTGCCCGAACGCCGGCTTCCGCAGGTTCGCCTCGCCAACATCGGTTTCATTTTTCAAGGGCACAACCTTCTCCCCGCGCTTACCGCCCAAGACAACGTCGCGATCGTGCTCCGTATGAAAGGACACGGCCAAAGCGCAGCCCGCAAGACCGCCGCGACGTTGCTCGAGCGAGTGGGCCTCAGCGACAAGATCCATGCGATGCCCGCTCAGCTCTCGGGGGGCCAACGGCAACGTGTCGCCATCGCGCGTGCGCTCGCAGGCGATCCGCCGCTCATCCTCGCCGACGAGCCCACCGCGGCGCTCGATGCCGCGAGCGGACTGCTCGCAACCGAACTCCTGCGCGAAGTCTGCCGCGAACGCGGCGACTCGGTCGTCATCGTCACCCATGACAATCGGATCTTTCATCTCGCCGATCGCATCGTTCACATCGAGGACGGCCGCATCGTCGACGGAGAACCACATCCATGAAGAGACGTCGTATTCGCATCCTCCCCCTTCTCGGCGTGCTCGCTTGCGCTGGACTCGTCGCCGTCGTCGCCAATGCCTACAACGCTCCACCGCCGACCGAGCCACGCGACACCGACATCGAACACGCCCAACGTGAACTCACCCCGAGCCTCGGCGCCGACGATCGCATGGACGTCCGCAAAGGCAACTTCGTCGGCGGCAACGGGGTCGTCGAACCAGCGGACCGCGAGATCTCGGTCGCAGGCGATGTCGCGGCTCGAATCGTCAAGATCGATGTCGCCGAAGGAGACTTCGTCGAGGCCGGTGCACCGCTGGTCCATCTTCAGAGCGCCGACCAGGAAGCCGCATGGGCGGCCGCCCGTGCCGATGTCGATGCTGCCAAGGCCGAGCTCCTGCGTACCGTCAATGGGTCGCGGCGTGAAGACGTCGCCGCAGCGATGGCCGAATCCGAGTCCGCGCGAGCCCGCGCCGAACTCTCTGCGGGCGTCCTGCAACGTTTCGAAGCCGTCGTGAGCGCGGGCGGTGCGACGCTCGATGAGGTCGAACGCGCGCGCCAACAAGCCAAGGTCGACGAAGGAACCGCGATCCAAAGCGAGGCCCGACGCGATGCCGTCGTTCATGGATCGCGCACCGAGGACGTGTCCGGCGCGCGTGCTCGTCTCGCGGCCGCCCAAGCGCGCGCCCGCCAAGCCCAAGTCGCCCTGACACAACGTACGGTCCTCGCCCCGGCGTCCGGTGAGATCCTGCAGAGCAAGTATCGCGTAGGCGAATACTATGCTCCGGGAGGGGCCGATCCGCTCATCATCATGGGCGACACACGAACGTTGCGCGTGCGCATGGACGTCGACGAACGTGACATCGCCAAAGTCGTGCTCGGTGCCAAAGCCATGATCCGCGTCCCCGCGCATCCGGGCCGCGACTTCACCGGTCAAGTCGTCGAAATCGGCCGACGCATGGGTCGCAAGAACATTCGCACCGACGACCCGATCGAACGCAACGACACCAAGATCCTCGAGGTCGTCGTCAAGCTCGACGAAACCGATGACCTCGTCGTGGGTCAACGCGGCATGGTCTACGTCGTGAGCTCGACTGCCGGCGAACACGTCGCGGGTGGCTGATGTGCGTTGTCTGCCGCGGCTCCGCCATGGCTTCATGCAAACATCCGCAGACCGCTGCCGTGGACGACGGTGCTCGGCGAGCCACGGCAGGCGGAGGCGGACGACGACGTCGATGCGTCAGTGCTGCATCAACATTCGCCGGGCTTCCTGCTCTAGATCGATGTACTGGGCCTTTTCGACGGTCACCCCGACGCCGAAGACTTCACCACCCGAAAACGCCGACGGGTCAGGGTAGGCCTTGCTGACCGCATCGCCACCGTCGTAGCCCACGCACAGGCCATCGCCCGAGAGGGTGAACTTACCCGGCTGCGTGCGCATGGGTTGCTCGGCGACAGCCTGGTCGTCGACGTAGAGGATCGTCTTGCCGATTGACTCGCCGTGTTCGCCCGCCTTCTCGCGTACGAACTCCACACCGAGGGTGTGCTTGCCCGGTTTCAGGTTGGTCTTGGACACGAGCTGCTGCTCTTCGATACCCAGGAAATTGTAGACGTAGTAGAGCTTGTGGTTCTTGATGAACAGCGTGTGCCCGCCGAAGCGCGAGCCGTGGGCAAAGATGACGCCCGAGGCCGTCTTGCCGAGATCGACGTTGGCGAGCAGCTTGTAGGAGCGCCCGCGAACGTTGGCTGCGACGCCTTCCGGCACCGGTGCAGTGCGGGGGTAATACACGTAGCGATCGCGCGACGGCTCGCTCGATGGACGCGGCGTGGTCAAGATCTCGGTCGGAGTCCGGTCGTCCAGGGGCAGAACCCAGTTTTTGTGTGCTTCGTCCAACCAGGCGGTTTTGAGCGCCTCGAGCTTGTCTGGGAACTTGCTCGCCAGGTTCATCGCCTCGGCCGGGTCCTTCGCAACGTTGTAGAGCTCCCACACGTCGTCCTCGTAACGCCCTTTGCCGAAGGGAGGATGGAGCGCTACGGCTTTCCATCCGTCTTCCCAGATCCCGCGGGTGCCGAACATCGCATAGTACTGGCGATGCTTCTGGGTGGGAGCGTCGGGTTTGGCATCGAACGAGTACTTCATCGAGATCCCGGACATCGGATACTGCGCGACACCACGGAACTCGGCTGGCATCTCGATACCCAATACGTCGAGCAAGGTCGGCACGATGTCGACGGAGTGGTGGTATTGATGGCGGATTTCGCCGCGCGCCCGGATGCCCTTGGGCCACGAGATGATCAACGGATCGTTCGTACCGCCCGCAAACTGCGAGTAGCGCTTGAACATCTTGAAGGGGGACGAGAAGGCGGCGGCCCATCCGGTGGGAAAGTGGTTGTAGGTATCGGGGCTGCCGAGCGTCTCGAGATATTTCATATTTTCGGCGATCTCATCTGGCCAGCCGTTGAAGTACTTGTTCTCGTTGACCGAACCGCTCGGCGAACCCTCACCCGAAGCACCATTGTCGGCCGCATAGATCACGATCGTATTCTCGAGCTGACCGGTTTGCTCGAGGTACTCGACGAGTCGTCCGACCTGCACGTCGGTGTATTCGGAGAAACCGGCATAGACTTCGGCCATACGAGAAAACAGCCGCTTTTCCTGGTCGCTCAGCGAATCCCACGGACGGACCGCGTCCTTGGGGTCTGCGAGACCTTCCGGCATGGGATTGAGGGCCGTCGCCTTGGTGCCTTGCGGCAAGACGCCTTTTTCGATCATGCGACCGACGACCCACTCCCGATATGCGTCGTACCCCGCGTCGAACTTGCCTTTGTACTTGTCGGCATACTCCTTGGGGGAATGGTGCGGTGCATGATTGGCACCCGGATTGAGCCACATGTACCAAGGCTTCGATGGATGCGTGGCCTGTTGATCCCGGATCATCTTGATCGCGTGGTCCACCAGATCTTTCGACAAATGGTATCCATCCTCGGGACCGTAGGGCGGCTCGACGAAGTGGTTGTCTTCGACCAAATCCGGATACCAGTTGTTCGTCTCGCCGCCCAAGAAGCCATAGAAGCGGTCGAAGCCTTTCTGCAGGGGCCACTGCTCACGGCTCGCCCCCTCGGCGACGTCTTGCTCGGGTAAGTTATGGTTCTTGCCCACCCAGAAGGTGCTCCAGCCCGCATCCTGCAGGAGTTGCCCGATGGTCGCGGTCGCCGTGGGTAGGCGGGCGTGCTGACCGGGAAACCCGTTCGCCGCCTCGGAGATCGAAGCAAAACCATTGACATGGTGGTTGCGCCCCGTCAGGAGTGTCGAACGGGTGGGGGAGCACAGTGCCGTCGTGTGCCACTGGGTGTAGGTCAGTCCATTGGCCGCCAGCTTGTCGAGCGTGGGCATGTTGATGGATCCGCCGTACGGCGACCAAGCGGCGAGCCCAGTGTCGTCATAGAGGACGAACAAGACATTCGGCGCGTTTTCGGGGGCGTTCTTCGGTGTGTACGGAGCCCAATCGGGAGTGGACTCACGAATGTCGAGGGCGATCTTACCGGCGAAGGCACCCGGTGTCGCCTTGGCATCGGCCTCGGACGAGGGTTCCGATGGGGGAGCGGTCGCTGTTGAATTCTCGGCCGGCGGTTCGCTGGTCGCGGTCGGGGGTTTGCACGCGAACAGCGACGTCAGGAATACGGACATCAGGACTCGGTGGCGGGGTCGCATCGCGTGCGAATCTACGCGCAGGCACGCCTTCTGTCCTCGAGTCGTGTGAAATGAAACGAGCGGTGGGCCAGCCCCGCGGGCACTCGGGTGCCTCGCGACGACCGATCTCGGTCGTGGTGGAGCACTCGAGTGCTTCGCTTCGAGCGGAACCGGTCATGAATGGGCAAACGCATGCCTCGTTTCGACCGAAAACGGTCGTGATCGGGCACTCGTTTGCCTCCTTGGAACCGGAATTGACTGAAATTCGGGCACTCGTTTGCTTCGAGGCGACCGATCTCGGTCGTGGTCGGGCACTCGTTTGCCTCGTGGTGACCGGGAACGGTCGTCGACGGGCACTCGAGTGCCTTGGAGCACACGCTCGCGGTCATGGACGGGCACTCGTTTGCTTCGAGGCGACCGAGGACGGTTGGGTCGGATTACAAACCGCATCCAAGACCGAAGGGCCGTGGCTGGACAGCGTTCTCCGGCCGGGCGAGGTGATGTCGTCGAGTTTCGTCGAGCAGAACCAATGGTGCGCGAGGTGCTCAAGCGGTCCAGGGAAGGTTGATGTGTCCGGTCGGAGTCGGGGCGGGTGGTTGCCCGCGAGGCTCGAGGAGACCCTGGCGCGCAAGTGCTTCGTCAACGTCCTCGGGCAGGAGAACGGCCTCGAGGATCTTCATGCAACCGGAGCACTCCGGACATACTATTGCACCACTCTCGTCAACGCGGGGACATCTGACCTTCGACCGGACCCACACGAAGGAACACCTATGCCGAAGCCCCTCATAAGTTTGTTCTTCGTCGAGGGGCGTTCCCTCGAACCGTCCGCGCTCGCGGAGCAGTTCGCTGGAGTCGTCAGTGTGAGTCATGCCGACGATCTCATTCGCTACGGTCCACGAAAGGGGTTGCCGATAGGGAAGGGGTACCTGGGCATCACCGTCACGAACGAGAGGCTTGATCGTGAACACTTCTCTGCAGTGTGTACATGGCTGGTCCAACACCGCCAAATCATACTGGCTTTGGCGACACTGCATGCTGTCGATTCGTACGGCCTCAGTATCGGCTTTACGGTAGGCGAGCCAGGCAGTTACACGCGAAGTTTTACACTTCCAAAGGAGCTTCTTCGCACATGTGTCGAGCTGGGCGTGAGGCTAGACATCTCTGTGTACCCGTCCTGCGACGATTAGCTATGTATGCCTCGAGTAACGACGCACAGGTCGGTGTGGAGGAGCAACGCCCACGAGTGCCCAGACAGAAGCGCCGAAACGAGCTTCTCGGATCAGATTGGTGCCGAGTCCCGTGCGGTACCTGCGAGTCGACCTTCCTGCCTCAGCCTTCGTCTCCTGCACACCGAGCTCCAGCGGACGGGTCGACCCATAGCTCCTCCGCTCGCTCGACCAGCGGTGCCATTGGCCGAAGTCCAGCGCGGGTCCGGTCCCGCGCCGCCTCACGGACCTTCCCGGCGGCTACCTCCGGTCTGGTCGCCTCGAACGATGGCCCCATCGCGCGGTTCTTTTCTGGCGTGGGATGTCCGTCGGAGGAGGCCGCCGAACTCAAGCATCAGCACCACGCAGATAGGCGACCAGGGGCGAGAGGTCACTCGTCGGCGCAGTCGAGGAACTTGATGTCGTCGAACCAGACGTCGAACTCGCGCGCGCCTTCGAGCGAGAAACTCAGCCTGATCATCTTGTCGGTCGTAAGATTCTCCGGTCGTGGCTTACCCCAGCCATCGCGCTGAGTAATCTCTCTGAATCGGAGCATGTAGGTTTGCCATTCCTCGCTCAGGATGAAGTCTCGGCGGAAGTGGTTTCCACATTCTTCGCACACGCCGGCCTCCGGGTGCGTATTGACGTCGGGGAAGTTCACCCGAACCTTTTCGGTCGGCCCGCTTTTCTTGGCTTTGAACGAAAAGCCCGCGTACTTCGACGCGTCGTACAAGCCACCGTCGGCCCTGAAGGTCAAACCGACTTCGACTCCCCAAGCGCTGTAGCCTCCTGCCGCGGTCGTGCCCACCACGTGGATCGCCTTGCCAGAGCCCGTCCCGCTATCTTCGGGGGCGAACTCGCCGGCCGGGGTGGTGAAGGTCGAGCCCTTGTCGTCCTTGCTCAGCCACCAGGAACCATCGCGCCCTCCTTCGGTCGGGAGCTGAGCCCCGCCGTCTTCGAAGTTTCCAAGGAGCCCATCGCTGGCGGGTTTGAGACTCCCCTTGCACCTGAGGAGCTTGGACTCCGTCGAGGCTTCAGCCTCGGAATCCGACGCGGCTTCGGGACCCTCGGGCTCGGGTTTAGACTTGGCAGCACAGCCGGCGACCAACGTGGTGGTCAAGGTGGTGGCCAAGATGGCGGCGGAAAGACCATGGAACGGATTGGCGTAACGAAGCATGAGTCGGTTGTGTTGTAGCGTAGAGGGCGAACCATAGATCCTCCCGGCGTGGTCACGACGGCACACGAGATCGCTCCGCAGTGACTGTCGGCCGATCTTCCTGAAACGGCCCAGACACGCATTACAGTATCGCTGCGCTCCGGCTCGCGATCCTCGCCGATTCGCTCACCATCACCGGAATCCGCAACGACTCCGCGGCGGATCTCGACCGAAGAGCCATCGTGTCAAGCTTGCGCGAGAGTGAGGGTTCTACCGATCAAGATCACGCGTGACCCACGGTGTCGCACCGGCAGAGGCAGATACGCAGCGCTGCTTTTGCGTATCGGCGCCTTCGATCCATCAGATGGTGGTAACACGTGAGCACCAAGGCTTCGTGGCTCGGGCTCCTGGCCACGCTCGTCCAAAGGAGGGCATATGAGTGCGTTATCCATTTCATCCGATGGGAAGCTTGCAATCACCGCGAGTGAGACCTCGTCAAAAGGCGACTTCGACTACTTGATAGGTCACTGGAACATCAGAAATCGTACATTGAAAGAACCGCTGGCGGGCAGCGACGAATGGAAGGGATTTGACGCGACCCAGGAATGCAATCTGGTATTGTTGGGACAAGGCAACGTGGATATTTTTCATACGGAGTTGGACGGCAAGCTCTTCGAAGGTCTCACCGTGCGATTGTTCGATCCGCACACACGGCTGTGGACAATCTATTGGGCCGACAGCAACGCCATGAAGCTCGACGGTGGAAAGGTGGGTTCGTTCGATGGCGACGAAGGCGAATTCTTCGGCCGCGAGGTTGTCGCCGACAAGGACGTCATCGTGAAATTCCACTGGGATAAGCGTGACCTGGACGCCCCGATTTACAGCCGTGCATTCTCCGCTGATGCAGGCCGAACATGGGAATGGAATTGGTACTCAAACTTTTCACGACGCTGATCGAGCGTCGTTGCGTCGACTGGTTGGTGTGGCAACCCGCGAGGGGTCACCATGACAGTGTTGCTTCGATCGTGAAGCGCGCTTGGGCCCGTTGTCCTGGTTGTGGGCCGCTCCGACGAACCAGCGTCGTCGACAACGCCGAGCCTTCCCGATATCGTCGTTCACCATGAAAAGGATGTTCTCGGCTCGGAACGCGTTCTCGTTGTGGTTCCTCGTCGAGGTTGCGTGTTTTGCACCCGATGACTCGCCCGCTATCGATGCCGATGCGGGCACGGCCAGCGAATCCCCCACGACCGTCGCGGGGGAGGCCACGGATACGAACACGTTGCCGGGTACGTCCACGATGGGGTCGACCTCGGATGCATCCGCGACGGACAACCCCATGCAGGGTTCGACCTCGATCGCCTCGATGACGGGCGAGGGTCTCGAAGGCGTATCCACGACCGACGGCGCGGAGACAGGAAGTGCAAGCGAGGGACCAGTCGTGGACTGCGTCGATGACGACACCTCGTGCCCGGATCGAGCCCCGCGTTGTTTCGAGGGCACATGCCGTTCGTGTACCGAGGTCGCGTGTTCGCCCGAAGCCGACCTTCGTGAAGCGATGGCCCTTGCGTGCCGGTTCGCCCTCGAGCGGCCGAGCAACGTCACGACGTTGGCGACTCCAACGACGGCCTTTTGTGCGGGAGCCCCCGGCAACGCCCCTATCGTTCGTGAGGTGCTCGCGGGATTGCGCTCCGGACGAGCGACGAGCGCTGCGATCCGATTGCGTCAATGCGCAGACCAGTACCCGGCTCCGTTTCGCTACGAATATTGTTTGCTGCGAGAGACGCCCGGCCGCGACCTCGCGAACTTCGGTGGCTCGGTCCTCTCCCTTCCCACCGTTGGACCCCGCGGGGTATGCCGTACGGATGTGGATTGCATCACGGCCGAATGCATACGGGATGCCGATCCTTGTTCGGGCACCTGCCGAGCGGCGGGCATCGACAATGAGGCTTGTTCGAGCGATGCGAGCTGCTCGAGCGCGGACGTTTGCTATCACGAAGAGAACGGTAACTGCTTCGATCGCCCGCCGACCTCGGGCCCGTGTTTGTTCAACTCATATTGCGATGATGGTCTCTATTGCAGCGCGAATACGACCTGCGAACCGCTCGGGGCGAGTGATGAGCCCTGCTCGAACGTCCGGGGTTGCGAGCTCGGGCTGTTTTGCGATGCCCAAGTGTGCCACCCATTGCCGGCCAACGGTGAAGTCTGCGTCAACGCGTTCCCCTTCCTGTCGGCGTGTGGGCTGGGAACCCGCTGTGTGACTTCCGTGAATGAATGTCGCACCACCCAGGCCGATGGTGCGCCCTGCAACGCCAATCAGCCTTGTGAGTATGGATCCGCGTGCCACGAAGGGATCTGCGAACCGGTCCGCCTGAGAAACGACCCTTGCACCGAGAGCTCGGTATGCGCGCCCGGGCTCGTCTGCACCGACGGGGTTTGCCAGTCGGTCATTCCCGCACTCGGTGACCCATGTACGGATCTATGTGCTCGAGGGCGCTGTACGAACGGCACGTGCGTCGCCGATGTCGGAGCCGACGTGGCCTGCAATCTCGGAGCCCTCGGCATGCTCGATTCGTGTCCCTACGACCAGATCTGCTCCGACATTTGCGTCCGCTTCGACAACGAAGGCGGTTGCGACGAGATCGGCTCCCGCTGTGTCACACCCGGACGACCCATCTGCGAAACGCTCGAATGAATGCCTTTGCCTGCTCTAAATCGGCGCGTCGATCCACGACCGCCGTTTTCGCGGGTCGTCGTGCGCTTCGGCAGCTGCACGAGCTCTGAGACGACTCGCCCCACGGCGGGTCCTTCGTCCGTGCCCATCCGCATTCGCGAACGTCTTGCGCTCGCTTCGAAGGCCGTACTCATGGGTTTTCGCGGGCTTGTGCCCGGTTCACGCATGATAGTGAGCGCGTGGAGCACTCAATCCCCCGGCCCATCGGGCAATTCATGACAACCGCACCTTGCGTTGTCGATTCTGCCCTCACTCTCAACGACGCCCAAGAGCGGATGCGCTTCAACAATATTCGACACTTGGTGGTCGAACGCAATGGTCGCCTCGCGGGCGTTGTCAGCTTGAACGACATTGCCGTTGCACAATCCCTTCGGGGCACCCGCGCGAGAGTGCTCTGCGTGGCGGATGCGATGTCCACGAACGTCTTCGTGTGCAGTCCATTCGATGAACTGGCACTCATCACATTCCAAATGGAAGCGCAACGGTACGACTGCGTCCTCGTGGTCGAGAACTATCTCGTGGTCGGTATGTTCACCACGACGGAGGCGCTTCGTGCCCTTCGCGAAGTGCTCCAGGGCCGTCCGGTGGAACGCGCGAGTGATCCCTACAACTCGTTGCCGAAACGAGAGCGATCGCCCGATATGGGGAGCCGTCACGTGCGTTTGCGGGACATGCTCGTCCAACATGGTTCTGCCCCTCGTGCCAATGACGGCATGCTGTTTTCGCATTGATGCGAACGTCACTCGAGCCTCCGCCCGACCGGGTCGAAGGCCGGGAGAACCGTCAGAGGCCGCCGTCGAACGCCAACCACCGGTTGGTCGAGGCCGACGATACGAAGGTGCTCGATCCCACCGGTGTCCAATCATAGCCGCCATCGGCTGCCGGGGCGCTCACGAGATAGGTCCCTCCTTGATGGCCGGCGAACGCACCGTCGCCATAATAGGCAATGCCTTGCACCGCGACATTGGACTGATGATACGCCCACGTGATGCCATCCGGCGAAACGAACTGATTGCGGTTGCTCTGCACAATGAACGTTCCGTTCCCCCAGACTGCCTCTTGCGGAATGTCGATGACGTCGTCGATCGCGGGAAGAGCGATCTGTTCGATGTCGACCGCCTGACCATCGCTCGTGGGCGTGACGCGAATGACGGAGGCCGTGAGCGCGGGGTCACGCGTCTCGCTCACGATGATCGTGACACCCTGGCCATACGCGATACGGGACAGTCGCGCGGTCGCGAGCGCGGGGTCGAGGGACGTGACTTCGGCGGTATGATCGATCCAATCGATGCCGTCTCGCGAAGTGGCCAATGTGGCGTTGTTGCCCGCGGCAATGAGGCGGCCAGCCGCGTAGATCAAGGCTCGGAAGTGAGCATAGACGGGGGTCTCTCGTTCGATCCACGTCGACCCGTCGGATGAGGTCCAGACGGCGCCCAAGGATCCGGCGACGACGATCGTCCGGTCGCTCGTTTGTACCGCCGAGGATGCCCATCCACCGGGTTCGTAGCCTCGAGCGGACCAAGGTTCGCCCGGAGGCGTGGATAGATACCACCGCATGCCTTGAAAATCGTGCCCCAGAGGATCGTCGGGCTCGGCTGTTCCCCCACCGACCGCGAGCAGAGCGGACGCGCCCTCGGGAAGTCGAATCGCCGCCACACCGCGCAAAGAGAATTCGTTGTCGCCAGTAGGTCCTTCGGCCACGTCATCGACGAGGACGAAATCCGGGTCGGGGTTGGACGGTCTCTCCTTGGTGTAATCGAACGCCGTGATCACCCGGTGTGCACCAACGCCAATGCCGAAAAGGCGACGAGGTTCGCCGATGACTTCGACGAGGGTTTCAGCGGTGAAGACCTGCCAGGTATCGGTGCGGCACTCGAGTCGGTATAAGGCCGTCCGCATGGGCCTGATGACCTGTTGGTAGCTCCCCGGGGCCGCGCTCACGGTGCCGAACCCGTGGTCGAGTTCGCAAGCTGCGACCCCGCTGAGCGTCCAGGTGAGCGTGGTTTCGCTGCCCGGAGCGATCTCGGAGACGTTCGCGGCGAACGAGTGGACGCCGGGGACCCCCGTAGCGCTGTCATCCACGACGACATCGACCGAGGCCTCGACCGATTCGGCCCCGCGCGTGCACGTCAACGCATACGTCGTGTCGACAGCGATCGTGACCGAGGCCGAGCCTTCGAGTTCAACCGATCCAAGGTCGGGCGCGATCGCACAGGCTTCGGCATCTTCGGAGCTCCACGCCAAGATCGTCGTCGCGCCCGCGGGCAATGGGTTGGGCGACGCCGAAAACGTCACGATGCGCAGTCCGTCCGCGGGGATGCCGTCGGATGTGGGTCCTTGCGTCTGCGTTTCTCCCATGGTTTCGGTTCCATCGACCGTCGCTCCGTTCGTGTCCCCCCCGCCTTCGGACGAGGGGCCCGACCCGAGCTCCGAGTCGGCAACGAATGCGTCGGGCGACGCATCGAACACGCAGGAGCTGCCGACTGTCACCACGAGGACGCCCAACGGACTCGATCGACGGATCTGCACATTCTTGATCTAGCGCGGTCGTTGGCTCGAGAACAGAAGTAAATTCGAATCATCACAGTGAATGGCGCGTTTCGGCGCCCCTTGATGATTCACGGCCATGCCTGCTCACCGTGACCCTTCCGGGATCGACGAGCGTGTCCACTGCACCACGGCTTCGCATCACGGCTTCGCACTACGCCGTCACCCGGGTGTCCACGGTCCCGCCCAGTCCGCCGCACGTCGAACGCGAACCGCTCTGGCGCATGCACGAATGTGTATTTTCTGAGCATCGTCCGCAGGCAAACGGATCGCGACGGGCTCGACCTCGATCACCCGACGATGGGCGTAGGTCGTCGAGACATTTCGGCTCGGATCACTCCTCGCGCGAGTGATCACCAGCTCCCGGTCGTGAACGCGCTTCACCATGACGTTCCCGCCCGATCGCTTCGACCATGGCTTGGACCCAGGTGCACGCCGACCTACCGATACGAACTGACGGTCGCGTCGTTTTTGTGCAAGGCGTTCCAAGATTCATTCGCAACAGCACCATCAGTCGATACGTAAGCGCATCGCTGATCGCCTCGCCTCGTATTCGGGGTCAGTGTACTCGCGTATCGATGCCCCCCTATTGACCTTCAGCCTTCTCGGCGTTCCGCGACCGTAAGCGATCGAACCAACCAATCCGAGTCTGTGCCACTTTGATAACTTGCGGGCCAATAGTTTGCGCATGCTCGCACGCGCATTCGTGTCATCGAAAAACCTACATCTAATGAGTGCCAATCGTTGCACGCGTGGTACACGAGGGACACCAACCAAGACCACGACGTGTTCAGAAAATCCAGTCATGCGAAATAGAGCAACATTAGTCACACTCGGTCTCTTTGCTGCATGTACTGCCTGCGAAGTTGATTCGGGTCGATCCGAGATCGACGCGGCCCCAGCCGATGACTTGCCCGCGGACGCTGACGGTGGGTTCGAGCCTCCCGTCGTCGAACCCATGAGCGCACGCTTCACGCCAGCCGCCGACGAGTCCCGGCGCGAACGCGACCTGGCGTTGGTGCAGGGTCGCGTGAGTCGTTCTACGCCCGGGGTGGTGAAATCCGTCGACCTGAACCGCTTGGCGCCATCCTTCTTCGTCGCTGGCCGGACCGGTGCGCCGGGCCTTCCCAACACGATCGGAAGCCTCGACGAGGTCGCTCTCGAGTATCTCGACCGGCACCGCGACCTATACGGCCTCGGGGATGCCTCGGTCTCGGCAGCAGCGATCGGCGACATCCAAACGAACGGCCGTGGCGGGCTCGTTCAGGTCAACCAGCACTTCGATGGCCGCGAAGTTTACGCCACGCGGATGACATTCGTCATCGACGACAATCGCGAATTGGTGGCGATCACCGGCAACCTCCAAGCCCTCGATGGCATCTCCCCAACTATCCATTGGGACCACGACGAACGGGCCGCGCTGCTGCTTGCGCTCTCCGATCTCACGGGCGTCCCGGTCGACGCGGGAGCGGTGACCGAGATCTCGACCGAAGCGAGTCGACACGCGATCCGCTTCCAAAGCAGTGCAACGGCCGGATTCGCGTTTCCGCAGGCAGCTCGCGTACGGCAGGTTTACTACCCACGGGTCAAAAGCGTCGAACCGGCGTACTCGATCGCTCTCGAAGTCGCCCCCATTCGGGGGACCTCCAGTCGTGCCTACGAGTACGTCATTTCTGCTGCAACCGGCGATATCCTCGAACGGCACAATCGAACCTTCTCCGAGGCGAATGTGCATCGGGTTTGGTCCGAGTCGGCGAATGATGGGTTCCGCCCGACCGACGGCCCTCAGGCGGATGTTTCGCCGCATCCCACCGGCGATTTTCAAGACGAGGTTCCCATCGTTGCGAGTGGCTCTACGCGACGATTCGTCGAAATCGACGGACTCAATGTCAACCCCGAGGGCGGTACCGATCCTTGGTTGACGGCCGATGCAGCCAATCTGCGGTTTGGAAACAACGTCTCGGCCTACGCGGATCATTCGCTTCCGGACGGTATTTCGCGGGGAGACGTCATCGCTCCACCCAATACGTCCGGCCGATACGCGTATCCGTGGGACCCCGAGCAAGGCGCGTTCGGTCGTCCAAGCCAGGTTCGAGCTTCGATCGTCCAGCTGTTCTTCGTCACCAACTGGCTGCACGACTGGTACTACGGCTCGGGATTCACCGAAGTCGCGGGCAATGCTCAGCTGGACAATTTTGGCCGAGGGGGCTTCGACGGCGATCCGTTGCTGGCCGAAGCGCAGGATACGAGGGGCGTCGAACGCAACAACGCCAACATGAGTACGCCGGGCGACGGGCTCAGCCCACGCATGCAAATGTTCGTATTCGACGGCGTGATTACGCCGATCGGGACGACCTCGTTCACGGTCACGGCGCCGGAGGCGATCGCGGGCGATTATTTAGTGCAGGCCTCGACCTTCGGCATCGACGATCCCGTGTCCGCCAGCGGCTCGATGGTTCTCGTGGATGACGGCACCGATACGGCGACGGATGGTTGTGAGGCGTTCGTCAATGATGTCGCGGGCCAGATCGCCCTCGTCGACCGGGGAACCTGCACGTTCGTCGAGAAAGCCCTCAACGGCGTGGCCGCGGGTGCGGCGGCGGTCGTGGTCATGAATCAAGATCCGAATGATCCCGACGGGCTACCTTCCATGGGAGGGTCGGAACCAACGATCGAAATCCCCGTGGTCGGCGTTTCCTTTGCCACGGGACAGATCCTTCGTAATGCGCTGTCGAGCGACGAGGTCGTGGGGGAGATCTCGCGAGCGGGGCGAGATCGAGGTCCCGATGTCGACGGAACGCTCGACAATACCATCGTGGCCCACGAGTGGGGTCACTACATTCACAACCGCCTGACCTTTTGTGCGACGCCCCAGTGTGGCGCGATGAGCGAAGGTTGGGGCGACTTCGTAGCCCTCCACATGGTGGTCCGCGACGGCGACGATCTCCATGGTGCCTACGGATTGGCGAGTTGGGCCACGGGTGACGCCTACTTCGGCATTCGTCGCGTGCCCTACTCGGTCGAACCCGAGTTCAATGCTCTAACGTTTGGCCACATCGCGGATAGCGCGATCTTGCCGAGCGATCTGCACCCGATACTGAACTTCGGACCCAACAGCGAAGTGCACAATGCGGGTGAGATCTGGGCGTCGGCATTGTTCGAGGCTTACATCGCACTCCTCGATTCACCGACCCACTCGTACGAAGAAGCGCGTCGACGGATGAGTGATTACATCGTATCCGGAATGATTCTCGCTCCGATCAATCCGTCGTTCACGGAACAACGCGATGGGATCCTGGCCGCGGCTGCGGCCGCCGATGAAAGCGATCTGGCGATCCTTGCCGAGGCATTCGCGCGGCGAGGGTTTGGAACGGGCGCCGTCTCTCCCCCGGCCGCGTCCATCACGTTCGAAGAGGTGGAGGAGAGTTTCGAACTCGGCCCCGACCTCGCCGGCATCGATGCCCGCCTGGAAGTCGTCGACGACTGCGACGACGACGGCAACTTCGACGGTGGGGAAACGGCGCGATTGATCGTGAGCTTGGTCAACGCCGGGCCCGTTCCGCTTGGGAAGACGACGGTGCTGATCACGGGACCCGCGGCCGCGATCTCGTTCCCCGCAGGGAACTCGACCGAGCTCGCTGCCCTCGGCCCGTACCGCTCGGGCAGTGCTGAACTGTTGGTCGCGTTGAGTGACACGGGCCGCATCGGGCAGCTCGATCTCACCGTGGTGGCCGAGAACGCGGCGTCGTTTCACCCGAGCGTCGACATGACATTGGCCACGCGGACCAACTACGACGACATCCCCGAGACCACTGCGTTCGACGACGTCGAGAGCAACATCGTGGTGTGGGACGCGATCGACCTGAGCGCAGACATCGGATTTCGCCGAACTGCGCTCGATGGCGACACGTCGTGGCACGCCGACGATCCCGGTACGGTAGGTGAACAGTTCCTCGTTTCACCGCCGTTGCTCGTCGGTGTCGATCCCTTCGTCGTGCGCTTCGATCATCGGTACTCGTTCGAGGCCGACACGATCTTCTGGGATGGTGCTGTGATCGAGTTCTCGACCGATGGAGGCAATACGTGGGTCGATGTCGCAACCTTGGTCGATCCCGGTTACGGTGGAGAGCTGACCGACCTCGGCGGCAACCCACTCGCCCTCCGCCCTGCCTTTGTTGCGCAGAGCGAGGGTTACCCCGCCTTCACTAGGGCGGAGCTCGACTTCGGGACCGCCTTGACCGGGCAGGAAGTGTTGCTCCGCTTCCACGTCGCTTCGGACGTGGCCGTCGGCGCGCCAGGCTGGGATCTCGACGATCTCGAGTTCGAGGGGATCACGAACACACCGTTCCCGAGCATCGGGGTCGATGCCGGCATCTGTGAGTAGTCCCCTCGTTGCAGCAGCCAGGTTGCCCATGCGCCTCCCAAACGTGCACCTAGCGGCGCTTTGGGAACTTCGGCGGGTCGGGCTACACCTCGAGGTCGAGCAACTCGACGAGACGGTCGAGCCCATCGGTCAGACATGCAGGTCCGGGCTGCAGAATGATGTCCGCCGGGATTTCGTGCACCCGTTCCGCACGAACGGCCCGCAGATCGGCGAAGCCGGGACGCGCAACGAAAACCGAATGATCGAACGGCTTGCCGCACCACGAAGCGAGCACGATGTCTGGATCGGCAAGGATCACTTCATCTGCAGTCACGAATCGCTCCCGAGCCAGCTTGCCGGCAGACCGATCCGCAAACACATTGCGTCCGCCCGCGATCTCGATGAGCTCGCTCACCCAGCGGATCGCCGTGATCCCGGGGTCATCCCATTCCTCGAAATAGACGCTCGGCCGGCGACCTCGGGTCGCGGTCGCCGAAGCGACCGTCTCGAGGCGTTCGATGTATTTCGCGACGAGAGCACCAGCGGCGTCCGCCCGATCGGCGATCCGACCGACGTCCAAGATCACATCGAGAATCTCCTGCACGCTGCGTTTATTGAAAATGAGGACCGAGAGGTTTTCCGCGATGAGTTTCTTCGCGAGATCGGACTGAATGTCCGAAAACCCGATCACGAGATCGGGTTTGAGCGCACAGATCTTTCGGACGCTGCCATCGATGAACGCCGATACGACCGGCTTGTCTCGGCGCGCTTCGGGGGGACGAACGGTATAGGCGCTGATCCCCACGATCCGGGTCTGTTCACCGAGTCGATAGAGAATCTCGGTCGGCTCTTCGGTGAGGCAAACGATCCGTCGAGGGCCCCTGGAGATGTGGAACGCCATGCTCCAAGGATAGATGCACGGCGTTGGCCGCCACAGAAAAGTTGGGCGCACCATGCCGCCGTCGTGGGTCCCGAACCCTTCCGCGGTGACTCGAGCAGTCTCGACGGTTCTCGGGGTCGCCGAGCCCTCGTCGTTCATCCCTGCCATCGGCGATTCACATAGGGTTCTTTTACACTTGCCGCTCCTCGACCCGCGAGGTATCGGAGCCCATGGCCCTGCGAAATCTAACGGCGGATGCGATGGTTCACCTCTCCGCGGCTTGGCTGGATCCGAAGCGGGAACGTCCGCTGCTCGAATCGCACCTGCTGCTCGCCGGATTGATCGCCTCCCTCGAGACCGCCCATTCGGCTCTGCTGGTGTTCGACGTCTCCTCACCCGAGATGGGGGAAAAGGAACAGCAGATCGTGAACTTGGCAGCGGCGCTCACGAAACTCGATCGCGATCACGATCGCATCGCTCGCGGCTTCTACAAGCTCCTCGATGGATTGGCCGAGCTCTCCAATGATTCAGCGTCGCGCTTCGCGCTGCTCGAACTGCGCGATGCTTTGTTGCCGCTCGGGTTGCGCGAAGCCCAACGCAGCTATCTCGAGCAATCCGAGAACTTGCATCGAATTCGCGAGCAGGTCCTCCCCAAGTTTGCAGATTTGCTGCGAACCATTCCGCTCCCCGAGGGTGACAACCTCGGTCACGCCGTCGAACGCTGGACTTTACTTGGCATCGGATTCGACCGTGTCGACTCCGACCGGCGTAAACTTCAGCGTGAACTCGACGCTCTCGTTCCTTCTGGCAACCTGAACGAGGCACGCCTCGCGTGGGTCCGAACGGTCAACGCGATGCTCGTGAATGCAGTCCTCGCGCCGGTGAACCAGTCCGAAGATCGGCGCCTATTCGACGCGCTCCGCGAGGCCGAGGCCAAAGCCGATCGCCACCCGCCGAGCGATGGGCACACGCCACCCGAGCGGCGCTGACGAGGACCTCGGAGGGGGCGTTCGTGCTGGAGATAGGGTGTTCCTGGACTCTTGGAGGTAAGTCGTCGCATGTGAGGATGGCTCTTTGCGTATGCGCGAGCTTCTGGGGATACTCAGCCGTGTTCGTGCTTCGTAACCCGCGGCATCGTATGGCGGCGACGGCTTTGCTCGTCGCCTCGGGCTGTCTACGCTCCCCCCTCGGCGAAGACACCGACTCCACGACCGGCTCGCGTGCGACGGAGACGTTCGGGGACGACACGGAAAATTCCGCAACGATCACCCGCGGTCCGGACAGCGACGACGATGCTCGCCCGGAGTCGAATGGCTCATCGTGGGGCGATGTGGAGGACATCGGAGACCCGAACAACATGCCGACCGCGGCCGACGACGCCTATTTCGTCCGGCAAGGGGAGGTTCTCATCGTCGGGGTCGAATCGGGGATCTTGCGCAACGACCGGGATCCCGACGGCGACCGCCTGAGGGTGGTCCTGTTTGGGGATTTTACGACGGACGCGGGGGCGACGGTCAGCATCGAGAGCGACGGAAGTTTTCGCTACGTCCCACTAACCACGCGGTGGGGCGAGGATGTCTTCGAGTATGTCGTGTCGGATGGTCGTGGCATGGAGGCCACGGCGCAGGTTCACATGATGGTGAGCCCAACCGCGATCGAACTCCGCGAGGTGTCGTACGGGTACGGTGGATTCGTCATCGACGGCGAAGCGACGTTGAACTTCGCCGGACGAGGTGTGAGCGGATCTGGTGACGTCAATGGTGATGGGTTTGGAGATGTCCTCGTTGGAGCCCTCGGCGTCGACGACGGAGCCGGCCGGAGTTACGTCGTCTTTGGTCCACGCACGAGCGGCTCCCCGCCCCTTTCTCTGAGCGTCATCGCGGGGGGATTCGGCGGGTTCGCCATTCACGGCGAGGTGGCCGGCGACCGTTCGGGTTCGTCGTTGTCCGATGTCGGTGACGTCAACGGAGACGGACTTGCCGACCTCATCATCGGTGCGTACACGGCGAGTCCGGGTGGTCGCACCCGTGCGGGTCGGAGCTACGTCGTCTTCGGCAAAGCCGACGGTTTTCCCACGGAGCTCGACGACGACGTCGCACTTGGCTTCGGCGGATTTACCATCGATGGCGAAGTCGCTTCAGATTCCGCGGGTCGAGTCGTCCGCGGTGCAGGCGATGTCAACGGCGACGGTTTGGCCGATGTCATCCTGGGAGCCGACGGCGCGGACTCGAGAACCGGCCGCGCCTATGTCGTCTTCGGCAAGTCGAGCGGAGACGGGGTCCAATTGGCCGACATCGCACAAGGTGTTGGAGGTTTCGCAATCCTGGGAGAGGAATCGTCCGATCGTGCGGGAATCTCGGTGAGTGGAGCGGGCGACGTCAACGGCGACGACCTGGCCGACGTCATCGTCGGAACCCACAACGACGGATCCTTTCGCCGCAGTTTCAGCTACGTCGTCTTCGGGCGATCGGCGGGCACACCCACGTTGCTATCCGATGTCGCGCAAGGATTCGGCGGATTCGCCATCGATGGTGAGGGCCGTACCTCCACGACCTTTCCAGGCCCAGGTCGGGCGGTCGCCGGCGTGGGTGACGTCGATGGCGATGGATTAGACGATATCGTCATCGATGGTGGCGAAACCGTCGGTTCGGCCGGGGAAGCTCTGGATCGGATCTTCGTCGTCTTCGGTCGATCGACGGGTGACGTGGTATCGGTGGCAGACATCGCGGCGGGTGCGGGCGGCTTCGTCATCGAACGCGATGATGGTGAGTTCACTCCGATCAATCATCAGTTGACGACCCTGGATGGAGCGGGGGACGTCAACGGCGATGGATTGATGGATATCGTCATTGGACTCCCCTACGCGGATCCTCGTGGCATTTCCGACTCCGGTCGGACCTATCTCGTGTATGGTCAATCCGCCGCTTCGTCGATCTCTTTAGCGGGTATCGCCCAAGGCATCGGAGGCTTTGCCATGGATGGGGAGAGGACCACCGATGGTTCCGGCGATTCAGCAAAGGGAGCAGGTGATGTCAATGGCGACGGTTTTGCGGACGTCATCGTCGGTGCCCTTCGATTCGATTTGAACGGAACCGCTTCCACGGGACGAAGCTATGTCGTCTTCGGGGGCAACTTCACGGGATCCGCGTTCGGACAAACTCCGTAAACCGCAACCCTGTCTCCTGTAGTCTGGCGGACCCGCGCAAAACCTGAACAACCGCGGATCCCGTCGCTGCAGACATTGCGGCGTTGCGAGGATCCTACGGGGATAAATTCAGCGGTCATGGACGGCCCATTCTTTCGACGAATCCTCGTTCCGTTGGAGCTTTTACCTGCGGACCGGCAGGAACCCGACACCGTCGAGGTTGGCGGCCGTTTCATCGTCATTCCATCCGCCGTGCGAAAATGCATCGAGTCGAGCGTCTCGTTCGCTAGAGGCGGTACGATTTGTTTGCTGCATGCAACGCCCGTCGCCGTAGATGTCGAGTTCGTCGGGATCTCCGAGGGCGGCTCCATGCCCGTCGCAGGGCTGAGCGACTTGGACGCACAAGCCAGAGAATCGGCCGAACACACGCTCAGGGATATTGCGAGGAGGTTTATCCGAACCGCCAATTACGAGATCCACGTGAGCTCGGGGGCAGCGGCCGAAGTCATCCTCAGGCATGCTCGAACGTCCGGCGCCGATCTCATCATCCTGGCGACGAGCGGTCGGAGTCGCGCACAACGGTTCTTCCTGGGCAGCACGACCGACAAAATCATTCGTCAAGCGAGTTGCCCCGTGTTCGTCATTCCCCACGACCAAGAAGCCTGATCGAGACTTGAACGCCCAAAACGCACGCCTATCGGCGCGAAACGGCCCTACCCGGAATCCGGACAGATAAGCCGTTCGCGTCGATCTGCTCAAGCCGAGGCTTTGTGTGCGCTGATGATCACGCTATCGAGACGGACCTTCAATTCTCCGAACTCGGACGTGCCCTCGTCGAAAAAGGTTCCGCCGACCCGGACGAACCCCGCACGAGAGAGTTGCCGCATCACTTCGTCGGCGCTGCGAAGGTGAAAGCCGTGTTGAGTAAAAGGAATCTCTCGCATACAGGGTTCCGAACGGACTCCGAACACGACACGGCCACCGGGTCGAAGCCAAGTGTGCAACCGAGCGCAAAGGCCTTGGAGGTCCGCAACGAAATAGATCAAGTTGACCGCGACGATCGCGTCGCAGCTCTCATCGGCGACCGCAACATCGAGACAACTTCCGACCCGAACCTCGACCGAGCACGCTCCGCTCTTCGATAGCGTTTCGTGCGCGAGCCGTGCCATTTCGGGCGAGTTCTCGATGCCGAGGTAGCGACCTTGCGGCCCAAGTCGCTCCACGATGCCAACGCTCAAGGCCCCGTTGGCGGGACCCAGTTCGACGACCGACTCCCCCGCACGAAGATCGAGAATCTCCCGTGAACGCGCCGTGATGAACGCGTTTCCTTTCTCCATCATTTCGGCGGTCTTGAGCCCAGCCTCGCCGCGAGGGTGGCGGAGTTGAGCTGCGACCTGACGGATCATTTCCTCGTCCATGGCCGATCCTACACCAAGAACGCCGGAAACGATGCGACTGCAGGAGCGGACTCGCGCTCGGCCGCGAACTGGCACTGACGGTACCCTCACGACATGCAACCCTCGGTGCCACACCACTCGCCGTATCCGTCCCCGAAGCGACGAAGAGGACCTCCGCTCTGGGTGCTCGTCCCCATCATCGCCGTCGGAGCGTTGGCCCCGTTTGGAATTCTCGCTGCCATTGCGATCCCGTCGTTCGTGAAATACATGCGACGCGCCAAGGCGGCGGAAGCCAGGATCCAGTCGGCAAGGGCCTTCGACAGCGTGCTGAGCTATCATGCCGAGAGCGGGGAGTGTCCCCACGATGCTGCACTCAGTGGGATAGCAGGCCCGGTTCCACCGCTGACCGTCAACTGCAACACCGGTCCGAAACAACTCTGTACCCCGACCGATGATGCATCCACGTATGCCTATTCGCCTTCAGCGTGGGACACGGCGGTTTGGCAGCAAATGCGATTTGATCTCACGTATGGACATTTCTATCATTACAGCTACCAATGGTCGATCGACGGCGACCGCTGTGCCTTTACCGTGCAAGCCTTTGGCGACCTCGACGATGACGGCGTATATTCCACGTTCGAACGAACCGGGATGGTGGGGAGCGCGGATGGGTTCGCGCCCGTCTTCGCGATCTACCGTGAACTCGAATAAGAATGGCGCAGCACGGGCTGTTCCGCTCGGCGTCGAGCCCACCGAAAGCAGGATGTTGCGGAGCGGCAAAACTGGCCGAACGCGCCAGCATGGTCGCCGCATTCGACGGCAGCCTCGACCCGGCGCTCGACGACGACCTGTAGGTGGTGCGCGGGGTGAAGTCCTCGCGGGTAAGCGATAGGGTGTGCTCATGATCGTCGTCACCAATCGCATCCCCGTCGCCCGAGGTCACGAGATCGACTTCGAAGATCGCTTCAAGCACCGTGTGCACTTGGTCGATCGTGCGCCGGGCTTCATTCGCAACGAAGTCCATCGCCCTCGTCCCATGCGACTCGACCACGGGACCGGCAACTGGTCACCGGACGACGAGAAGCAGGGGTACTACGAAGTGAAGACGTGGTGGCACACCTTCGATGACTTCGTCGCATGGACGCAAAGCGAGGCGTTCGCGGAAGCCCACCGCAATCGCGCCCCCAAAGAGATGTTCGCGGGTCCGAACGAACTGACGATCCACGAAGTCTTCACCAGCACCGATTTGGACGTTTGAGCCGAACATCACGGACGAGGCCGCTTCGCGGTCTTGGCGGGGCCGCTTCGCGGTCTTGGCGGGGCCGCTTCGCGGTCTTGGCGGGGCCGCTTCGCGGTCTTGGCGGGCCGCTTCGCGGTCTTGGCGGGCCGCTTCGGCGAGAGGCCCGAAGACGCGTGTAGGCACGCGGTGATGCGGTCATTCGTCGGACTCGAGGCCACGCAAGACGCTCGCGAGGCCTCGGCGAAAGACCTCATCGGCCGAGGTCGCAGCCGCGCTCGCGAGCGTCTCCGCGAGGATCGGATACTCATCACTCGGAACATCGGTGAGCTGGTCGGAGCGTTGGGCGATCGGGCCGAACGATTCATATTGCACCGCGCCGATGACGAAGCTGAGCAACGTCCGGAACGCGATCGCTCGATCCTTGCCTTCGAATCCACCATCGACGAGGGCCGACATCACCGCTTCCGACCAGCGCATCAGCCCCACCGTGGCGACGGACCGGGTCACCAGGAGGGGGATGAGCGCAGGATGGTTGCCCATCGCGATCCGAGCGCGATCGAGCAGCAACGCGACCCGCTTGGTCCACGACGAACGGGCCGAAACCCGAGCGTCGATTTCGCCGAATACGAGGCCCACGACCTCCTGCTCCAGTTGCTCGCGGCTCTCGACGTAGCGGTAGAGCGACATCGTCCCCACGCCAAGTTCGTTGGCGACGGCGCGCATCGATAGCCCAGGCAAACCGTCGCGTTCGATCACGGTCAACGCCGCGCGGGCGATCGTGGGCATCGTCAGTGACTTTGGCCGGGGCATCCTTGACAGCGTACAGCCTACGCTCTAATAGATTGCGTACGATGTACGCGTACGAAGAGCCTTCCAAGGCAACGTTCAAAGGTCTTGCAACCAGGCGGCGACACGTAGGAGCGATGCTCGAGCCGCAATGGCTGACCTCCGTCGTCGGCGAACGACTGGCCATCCCTGACCAAGAACGGCTCGTTCACCTGCAGCTGCGCCGCTTTGCCGGCTGTCCCGTCTGCAACCTGCATTTGCGATCGCTCGCACGACGCAAGGCAGCGCTCGACATCGCGGGTATTCGCGAGATCGTGGTGTTCCACTCGCGCCCCGAAGACCTTCGCAAGTTCGTCGAGGACGTCCCCTTCGCCCTCGTCGCCGACCCCGACAAGCGCCTCTACGAAGCGTTCGGTGCAGAGGCGGGGGTTCGGGCGATGCTCGATCCTCGGTCGTGGCCCACCATCGCCCGTGCTTTGCTTCGGGCAACTTTGGGCCTATTCCGAGGTCACCCGGTTCCGCCGATCCACCCGCCGGGCGGGCGCTATGGGCTGCCGGCGGAGTTCCTCATCGACCACGATGGCCGCATCCTCGCCTGCAAATACGGCCAACACGTGGACGATCACTGGTCGGCCGATGAACTGATCAGGCTCGCGCGGGTTCGATCCGAGCAAACTGGATCACACCCCCGGGACTCCGTTAGGTACTGATCATGCGGATAGACCCAATCCTTCCGCCGAGGTCTTGCGCGCTCGCCGGGCCCGTGCGACAAGCGAACCAGTAATCACTGACAGCAGTGTCAGTGACACAACTGTCACCCGAACAATTCGCGAGCCGCGCTAACCTGCGCCCGCATCCGCCCCGCACCCGCAAGGCTTCCCAATGACCGACCGACAGTTCCGCATCGGATTCGACCTGGGCTCCACGACCGTCAAGGCCGTCGTCGTCGACGACGCGACCGATACCATCGTGTGGCAAGACTATCGTCGTCACGACAGCAAGCAGGCCGAAAAAGCCATGCACATGCTGATGGACATCGAAAAGGATTCCGGGGTCACGAGCCAGAACTCGCGCATGTTCATCACCGGTTCGGGCGGTGCCAACGTGGGCCGCTACACCGGGGCCAAGTTCGTTCAAGAGGTCAACGCGGTTTCGCTGGCGGTCGAGAAGTGCCATCCCGAGGTCAATTCGGTGATCGAGCTCGGTGGTCAGGACGCCAAGATCATCGTCTTCAAGGAAGATCCGGAGACGGGTCGCAAAAAGAAGATCCCCTCGATGAACGACAAGTGTGCCGGAGGTACCGGAGCGGTCATCGACAAGATCAACGCCAAGCTCAAGCTCCCCTCCGACCAACTTTGCAACGCAGGGTACGAGGGTCTCAAGCTGCATCCGGTCGCGGGCAAGTGCGGGGTGTTTGCCGAGACGGACATCAACTCGCTGCAAAAGATGGGCGTACCCGCCGATCAGCTGCTCGCGTCGCTGTTCGAATCGATCATTCAGCAGAACCTCTCCGTGCTCACACGCGGCCACACCCTCATGCCGTACGTGATGCTGCTCGGCGGCCCCAATACCTACATCAAAGGGATGCAGGATTGTTGGAGGGCGAACCTGCCCCCGATTTGGGCCGAGCGTGGCGTGGAACTTCCCCCCGGCATCGATCCCCGTGATCTCGTCATCGTGCCGAAGAACGCCCAGTACTACGCCGCGCTCGGAGCTGCGGAGTACGGCAAATCAGAAGATGATCACATCGGCCGATACAAAGGCCTCGATGCGCTCAAGTGGTATCTCGACGTCGGCCGCAAGCAAGAGAAGAAGAAGGCCGGCGGTTCGGGTCTCGCCAAGAACGACGAAGAGCTGGAAACCTTCCTCGACGCCTACAAGCCCGAAGAGTTCATTCCGGCCACCTTCCATGAAGGCCAAATCGTCAAGGCGTTCCTCGGCATCGATGGCGGCTCGACCTCGTCCAAGGCCGTGCTCGTCGACGAAAACGCCGACATCATTTGCAAGGTCTACAACCTGAGCAAAGGCAACCCGATCGAGGACACGAAAGACCTCATCGCCGACCTCCGCAATCAGGTGGAAAGTGCCGGCGCGACGCTCGAGATCCTCGGCGTCGGCACCACGGGCTACGCCAAAGACATCCTCAAGGACGTGCTACGGGCCGATGCGGCGATCGTCGAAACCGTCGCTCACTGCGAGAGCGCGCTCCACTTCTACGACAACGTCGATGTCGTCTGCGACGTGGGTGGCCAAGACATCAAGATCATCGTTCTCAAGAACGGCAAGGTCAAAGACTTCAAGCTCAATACGCAGTGCTCGGCCGGCAACGGATACTTCCTGCAGGGCACGGCAGCGACGTTCGGATACGACGTGCGCCAATATGCGGACATCGCCTTCAAAGCCGAAAGCATGCCGATGTTCGGCTACGGCTGTGCGGTGTTCATGCAGTCCGACATCGTCGACTTCCAACGCCAAGGCTGGTCGCCCGAAGAGATCATGGCGGGCCTCGCCAACGTGTTGCCGAAGAACATCTGGCTCTACGTGTCGCAGATCCCGAACCTCTCGAAGCTCGGGACCCGGTTCGTGCTGCAGGGCGGCACGCAACGCAACATGGCGGCCGTCAAGGCTCAGGTCGACTTCATCCAGGAGAAGTTCCGGACCAAGGGACTGACCGCGGACGTCATCGTCCACAAACATTGTGGCGAGTCGGGAGCCATCGGGGCCGGCCTCGAAGCACGACGGCTCTACATGAACGGCCACCGCAGCCAGTGGGTCGGTCTCGAGAAGGTTCCAGGGATTGGCTATAGCCAAAAACGGGACGAGAGCACCCGCTGCTACTTCTGCAAGAACAAGTGCCTGCGCACGTTCATCGACGTCGACCTCGAAGTCGAAAACGCCGAAGCCCAACAACGCATGGCCGCGGGTGAGTTGCTCAGCATCCGCAAAAAGACCGAAGAGACTCAGGTCGCGACCAAACGCCTCATCATCGCCACGTGCGAAAAGGGCGAAGTCGAAGACGTCGAGTCGATGCGCAAGATCAAGGGCGGCCTCGATCGGATCAAGCGCGACTATCCGAACCTCGCGGCCGAAGCTGCCAAAGAGGTTTGGAAGGCCCAGAAGCCCACCCTCGTGGCCGATGACCCCGAGACCGTCGAACGCGGCCTTGGCCTCCGCGAAGAGCTCGAGTTGCCCCCCGCACTCGCTTCGCATCAGGACCGCTTCAACCGGTTCCTCCAAGGGTTGAACCGCAGCGAAACCCTCGCGAAGGTCGTCGACCGCGCGGCAGACCGCATTGCTCCGGCCAAGCTGCTCGCCAAAACCCGAGAAGCTGCCAAAGAGCGGGCCCAGAAGATCCGCAAGCGCGCGACCCTGCGAATCGGCATTCCTCGCGTACTCAACCAGTACTCGCAGAATCCGTTCTTCTCCGCGTACTTCGAGGCGCTCGGGATCCCGGCCGCGAACATCGTCTACTCCGACTTCACCTCGGAAGAACTCTACAAAGAGGGCTCCAAGCGCGGCGCCATCGACCCCTGCTTCCCGTCGAAGGTTGCCATTGCGCACATGCACAACCTGATCGAGGTCAAGCACAAGAAGCGGAAGCTCGACCTCATCGTCTTCCCCCAAGTGGACTCGATGGATACGTGGCTGAGCTCGAGCGTCGGCGCCCGTGCCTGCCCGACCGTCGTCGGTTCGGCCGACACGACCAAAGCCGCCTTCACGAAGGAAGAAGACATCTTCAAGAAGAACGGGATTCTGCACATCGTCCCCTTCCTCCACATGCGGGAGCCCAAGCTCTGCAAGCGGGAGATCTTCAACTACTTCGCCGACGTGCTCGGGCTGTCCGAGACCGAAAACGATAAAGCCGTCGACGCGGGCTACAAGGCGATCGAAGACTTCGTCGCCGATCTGCGCGCCCAAGGCCGCGAGATCCTCAAGCAGCTCGAAGCGGAAGACCGGATCGGCATCGTCCTGCTCGCTCGGCCGTACCACAACGACCCGGGGATGAATCACGAGATCCCTGACGAGATCCAGAAGCTCGGCTACCCGGTCTTCACGATCCACTCGCTACCGATCGACGACGACATCGTCCGACCGCTCTTCCAAGCGGACATCGACGCCGGATTCATCTCCGACCCGTTCGACATCTACGACGTCTGGAAAAACAGCTACTCCGAGAACACGAATCAAAAGGTCTGGGCGGCCAAGTTCACCGCTCGCCACCCGAACCTCGTCGCACTCGAGCTCTCGAGCTTCAAGTGCGGCCACGATGCCCCCGTCTACTCGGTCATCGAAGAGATCGTCGAAACCTCGGGCACGCCGTACTTCTCGTTCAAAGATATCGACGAGAACAAGCCGACCGGATCGATCAAGATCCGTACCCAAACGATCGGCTACTTCCTGCGTCGCTATCAGGAAGACCTCCGACGTGAGAAGCCGATCCGCGCGCGGATCAACGAGCGCATGAAGCAATATCAAGAGGAGCTGCTGGCCAAGCTCGAGAAGGTCGAAGCGCAGCTCGGAGCCGAGGCCGCGACCAAACCCGACGTCCTGCTCGAGAGGGCGGGCCTGCGACCGAACACCGTGGACCGCCAATACACGGATCTGGACATTGGGAAAGCCGTGAATGCTTCCCAGGCCGCCGTGCTCAACAAGACCGCCGGCGCCCATCGTGGTGCGGCCCAGAAGAACGGCGCGAAGCCCCAGCCGAGCGCACCGGCTGCCTCCGCTCCGTCGCAACGGCACGACGAGCCGTAGCCTGCACCGGCGCTCACGCGTCGCGTTTGTCCATGGCGGTCGGTCCTCGCGGGCCGCCGCCATTTTTGTGTCTAGGATCTAGTACTCGGTGCCGGAAGTTCGTAGCCGGTTATGCACGGCACTACGCCACGATGGCTGCGTTGCTCGAGGCTCACCGTATTCCCGATACGACTCGGTCTCGCGCCGTGCCCTCGCGGCGCAGCTCCGCGCCTAACCGGCCACGAACTTCCGGCACCGAGTACTAGAGCACCGATCAGTTTGAATCGTGCCCGAGAACAGCGTTCCCGGCCCTTCTGAATTTG
>Ga0315912_10001207_pt1 | contig 33570 bp, 21 predicted proteins | sample VfabasoilMG_FD_204469 | JGI IMG/M metagenome (GOLD analysis project Ga0315912, IMG submission 204469) | Garden soil microbial communities collected in Santa Monica, California, United States - V. faba soil | ecosystem: Environmental > Terrestrial > Soil > Garden | place: USA: California... | reverse complement strand
GATTTCGATCGTAAGAAACGTCGTCAGCGTCGCCCAGGGCAAGGCGCGAAACCGAAGGTGTATCGGGCCATACATCGAGGTTTCGCAACGCGGCCATCGGCGACGGGGGCGATGTTTCTTACGATCGAAATCAAGGTTCCAGGGGACTAGAGCACCGATCCGTTTGAATCCTGCCCGACGACAGTGTTAGCGGCCTCTCTGGCGAGGCACGAGACCGAAGCTGTGTCGGGCACATTGCGAGTGCCTCGGAACAAAGCCAGAAGGGCCAGAAACGCTGCTCTCGGGCACGATTAAACTGATTGGTGCTCTAGGTCGCCATTCGCCGTTCTTCGGCCTCACGCAGGGTCTTTGCGACCGCCTGCATCAAGGTCACCGAGTCGTACGGCTTGTGGAGGATCCCGCCGACGCCGGCGGCACGAAGAGCGACTTCGCGTTCGTGATCGATGTACCCGGAACTAATGAGGACAGGCAGCGATGGCGTCAACGCTTGCAGGCGGGCGAAGGCTTGTTCACCGTTCAACTGCGGCATGTCGAGATCGAGGATCACGAGGTCCACTCGATCGGTATTCGCGGCGTACACATCGACCGCTTCCTGACCATCGACCGCGGCGAGGACTTCGAGCCCGGCGTGCTCGAGCACTCGGCGTGTCGCCATGAGCACGAGTTCCTCATCGTCGGCGAGCAGAACGACGCCGCTCACTGGGGTTGCCTGGCGAGCCGTGTGCTTGCGATTGACGATCGGAGCGACGTTGGACAGCGGCAGGAGCACTTCGAACGTTGCCCCCTCGCCAACTTGACTCTTGACGGTGATTTGGCCGCCGTGGTCTCGAACGATGGCATAGGCGGTCGCCAGGCCCAGCCCCGTACCTTTGCCGCGCGGCTTGGTCGTGAAGAACGGTTCGAAGATCCGCGTGCACGTCTCTGAGTCCATGCCCATACCCTCGTCGCGAACGACGAGCGATACGTAGTCACCGGGCGCCAACATGTCGTCGTCGTCGACCTGGGATGGAACGATGCATTTATGCGTGGCGATGATCTCGAGCAAACCGCCGTCCGGCATGGCATCGCCAGCATTGATGCAGAGATTCATGAGCACCTGCAGGAGCTGGGACGCGTCACCGAGCACGGTGAGGCCATCCGGAGCGTTCGCTCGTAGCTCGATCGAACGATGGAGGGTTCGGTCGAGCAAGCGCTTGGCATCGCTGACGATCTCTGCGATGTCGGCCGGTTGATGCCGACGCTGCCCACTGCGAGCAAAGGCCAGCAACTGACGCGTGAGGTCCACGGCTCGGCGGGCGGCGATCTCGACTTCAACCAAAGTTCGGCGGACGGTGGATTCTTCGAGCCGCGGCAAATCTTGCAAATGGGTGATGTTGGCCAATACCACCCCGAGCAGGTTGTTGAAGTCGTGGGCGATGCCGCCAGCCAACTGCCCCAGTGCCTGAAGCCGTTGCGCCTGAATCCGCTGGTCTTCGAAACGATCCCGATTGGCGAACAGAAGCACCGTCCGCGACCCCACGGCGATTTTGTCCCCGAAGTTGAGACTCACCTCATCGATACGATCGCCATTGACGAAGGTACCGTTCCGGCTCCCGAGGTCTTTGATCGTGTATGTGCCATCGGGCTGGCGACGAACCACGGCGTGCCGACGCGAGACACCATCGTCCAGAATCTCGACCGGACTGTTGGGTCCGCGTCCGAGTTCGAACTCGTCGGTCAGTTGATAGCGACGACCCGTCGCATGCCCGACCAGGACGATGAGTTGCGCTTCTTCGGCCGGACGCCCCGCTCCCTCGGCAAAATGGTTCCGCCGGATCCGGAGCGTGAGATGTTCGAAGTCCGCCGACACGATCTCGGATCGAGGTTACCAGAGACCACACGCCGTGCTTGTACCGAAGTCGGGCCACGAACCGCGTTCGACCCGCTTCGCGGCTGGTTTCGCGACCGATGGGGTACGTTGACCCATTGGTGGTCCGGCTTCGTCGGGTCTGCGACACTCTGCGACGATCGAGCTCACCGTGATCGACCCCGCCGCCCCGCTTGCCCCTCCCCTGCCCGCAACGAACGATGCAGGCGACGTCCCCGCCCGTACTCCTGCGCATCCGATGCTTCCGGGACAGCAGCCGCTGCCGACGCGGATCGACGATTTGGATAGTCCGGAGCTCTATCTCAACCGCGAGCTGACATGGCTCAACTTTGCTTGGCGGGTCGCCCACCAAGCGGTCGACACTGCGACTCCGCTGCTCGAACGGGTGAAGTTTCTCGGGATCGTGGGCTCCACCCTCGATGAGTTCTTCATGAAGCGGATCGGCGGTCTCAAGCAGCAGGCCGGCGCGGGGATGCACGATCGAACGGTCGATGGACGCTCGCCAGCGGAGCAGATCGCCTCTTGCTATGCGGAGATTCGCCGGCTCGAAACGCACGTCCAAGAGACATTGAGGACGGTCCAAGAAGCCCTGGCCGAGCGGCAGATCGGAATCGTTCGCTACGACAGCCTGCGACGTTCGGAAGAGCTCGAACTGCGGGCGTTCTATTTCGAAAACATCTTTCCGCTCGTAACCCCGCAGGCGATGGATCCTGCCCATCCGTTTCCATTCATCTCGAACCTTTCGCTCAATCTCCTCGTCACGCTGCACTATCCCAATGACGCGACGCCACTGCTGGCACGAGTCAAAGTCCCCGTCGGATCCGGAATCCCACGCTTTCTGCGCGTAGGGGACAGTTGGCGCTTCGTCGCACTCGAAGACGTCATGGCCCACAACCTGGACCTCTTGTTCCCAGGGATGGTCACGGAAAGCTGTACGCCGTTTCGCGTCACCCGCAATGCCCATACGGAGGGCGAAGAAGAACAGGCCGATGATTTGCTCGCCCTCATCGAGGCGGAGCTGCGTGAGCGCAAGTTCGCGCCCATCGTGCGCGTCGAGATCGCTCGCGGCATCCCCGACCTGCACCGAGGGCTGCTCGCGGACAAATTCGGCCTCGACGAAGGTTCCGATGTCTTCGAAGTCGATGGCCTGCTCGGCTTTTGTGATCTCGCCGAGATCGCCGGCCTCGATCTCCCGGAGCTACATGATCCACCCCACCGTCCCGTGGAGCACCCCGAGCTCATCGACCAGGATCGGAGCATCTTTCACCAGATCCGCGATGCCGGATCGATCCTCCTCCACCACCCGTATGAATCGTTTTCGACCTCGGTCGAGCGCTTCCTCCGCGAGGCCAGCGAAGATCCCAAGGTTCGGGCGATCAAGATGACGCTGTACCGGACGTCCGCGGGCTCGAACGTAGTGCAACACCTCGTCAACGCGGCGCGCAACGGCAAGCAGGTCGCCGTCGTCGTCGAGCTCAAAGCCCGCTTCGACGAAGAAGCCAACATCCGTTGGGCCAACCGCTTGGAACAAGCGGGCATCCACGTCAGCTATGGCGTCGTCGGGCTCAAGACGCACTGCAAGGCGATCCTCGTGGTCCGTCGTGATTACAATCGCCTGCGTCGCTATACCCACCTCGGTACCGGCAACTACCACGCTGGCAATGCGCGGGGTTACACGGACTTTGGTCTACTGACATCGGACGACGAGATCGGTCACGACATGACCGAGCTCTTCAACTATCTGACGACCGGCTACAAGCCCAGCCGCAATTTCATCAAACTCCTGCCCGCTCCCAAAGCGCTCAAAGCCGCGTTGCTCGCCAAGATCGATCGGGAAATCGCAGCGCACGAGCAGCACCGCAACGGCCTCATCCAGATCAAGTGCAATGCCCTCGAAGACGCCGACATTACGCGGGCGCTCTACCGCGCAGCCCAGGCGGGAGTCCATCTCGATCTGCTCATCCGCGACAGCTGCCGACTGCGACCCGGAATCCCGGGATTGTCCGAGAACGTCAACGTCATCAGCATCGTCGGGCGGTTCCTCGAACACGCGCGGCTCTACTATTTTCACAACGGCGGCCAGGAAGAGTATTTCATCGGCAGCGCCGACTGCATGAAGCGAAACCTGGAGAGTCGGGTCGAGACCCTCGTCCTCGTCGAGAATCCGTCGTTGCAGCGATATCTCCGTCGCGTGCTTCGACTGCAACTCGCCGATGAACAACGGGCGTGGCTCATGCAGCCCGATGGAAGCTACGTCCAACGACGGGGCATCGGCGCCGACGCCCAGCAACAACTCATCGAGCTCGCGGAACGTCGTCATCGCGACGCGACCCGCCTCAAGCGTCGGCGAACGAGGGGCATCGGTCGTTCTTCCGCTTGAAATCGCCCGCTGACCGACCCACGATCGCGCCGATCCGAACGCGGAATGGGCAGCGGACCCTTGCGGCAAAATCCCTGACCACGCAGTCGTTTTTGGGGCGACCTGCCGCACCCGCGACCCGCTGGACATGGGGACGACGTTCCTCGAGCGAGGTTCGAAGCGCTTCATGATCACCGCGCTGGCTTCGCCCGCCTCAGCCTACTGACGTTTTTCGCATCGAGCGCCTCTCCTCGGGTCTTCGCCAAACGAAAGGTAGGCGGTTCCCACGGCCTTCGAGCCAGGGCAAGCGCGCGAGGGCGTCGGCACGCGCTACAGTATCTGCCACCCCGCGTCCGCGATGCAGCTTTCCATACGCACACCGATCACTCGCTGGGCTCGTGCATCGAACCGACGCAGGATTGCCGAAGAGCTGATCATCGCCCTGACCTGGGTCGGGATCAGTTTGGTGGTGGGCGCAGGATTGATCCGGGCCTGCGAACTCATCATCGCGCTCGGTTGGGCGTCCTCCGATACCTGGCCTTCGAAAACCGCTCAGTGGGCCTTCACGATTTGGGCCACGGGCTGGGTTGCCAAGATTGCGGTCACCCGCGGGATCTGGCGCTATCGCAAGCGCCGAACTCGCCCGCGCGACTTTGCTCGATTTCTCGATCGTCGCCATCGAACCCACGATCTGTTCGAGACCGCAATGGCGGTCGAATCGAGCCACGCAGTCGGCGCTGAAGGTCTACGCAGCGCCATATTGACGCGTGCCCGCGAACGCCTCGCAGCGTTGAGCCATCCCGTCGTCGAACCGTTTCGCGAGCCCCAGCGAACCATCGCAGGGATCGGTCTCGCTGCGGCCCTGGTCGGGCTGTTGCCTGCATCCGCGCCAGGGGCTTCCGTCGAGCCCGACCACCCGCAAACCGAAGCCACGCAGCCGATCGATGTTCGAGCCGCTCGAATGGTCGAGCACGCGGAATGGTTGTCCGGATTCGGCCGTGGCCCGAGTCTCGCCCCAGACGCCCGGTTGCTCATCGGCCATGCCGAGCAGCAACTCCGAACCATCGGAGCGTCGCGCGGCCACGGCCTCAGTCAACTGACGAAAGCCGAACGTGCCCTGCGGTCGCTTCGAACCCGACTCCATTCTGGCGGCTTGCTCGATCCCGTTGGGTTGCAAGCGGCGAACACATCGACGTTGATGCACGAACTCGCGGACGCGTTGGCGCACGAACACACGGACGCTGCACAACCGCTCGCGGCGGAACTCCTCCAAAGGCTCGACACCGTCGATGTCGAAGAGCTTGCATCCGCGGCCGGGCTCGCGTTGGGTGGACCCACGAGGCTGGAACCCGGACGTTTGGACCGAGTGCTCGAGCAACTGCAGAATCGGAACGTCGGAGCCGCGAGCGTCGAACTGCACGCTCTCAGCGAGGACCTTGCCGCGCGTCCGAGCCCCACGAGCCTGAGTCAAACGGTCGAGGACGCGCTCGCGGATCTCCACGACTATCGGATCGAACGATTGGCCCACGCGAATCGACCGTTACCCGAGCACAACGACCCGGTTGCGCCTGCCGATGGGTCGATCGGTCGTTCCACCCCATCCTCCGAACGCTCTTCGTCGGACGGGCGCTCGTCCGAGAGCCGTCGCTCCCACGGCGGAGACGCTGGCGTGAGCCGTATCGATCGCGATACACGTCGGAACCCCGCGGAGTCGACCGTGTTTGCGAGCGAGCAAGTCCCCATCCCTCTCGATGCCATCCCTTCGGCCGAAGTGCGTCTCGTTCAACGCGCCGAACAAGGTCAGCGGGATAGCAAGGACTATCAAGCCCGCTATGAACACTACCGAACCGTGGCGGAGTCCGCCATGCGCAGCGAAGAGATTCCCGTGACGCGCCGCGACTATGTACGACGCTACTTTCAGGCGATCGGTGGGCAGGCAGTCGGCGGGAGAACTCCATGAGTGGATCGGTCAGCGAAGAACGAGTCGAAGCCGCGCAAAAGAGCCTTGCCCTACTCCGCGCCGAAATCGAACGCAGGGTGATCGGCCAACGATCACTCGTCGTGGAATCGATCGTCGCGTTGCTTGCCCGCGGCAATGTCCTGATCGAAGGCCCCCCCGGGCTCGGGAAGACGTTGCTCGTACGCGTGTTGTCCGAAGCTCTGGATCTCGAATTTTCTCGGATTCAGTTCACACCGGACCTGATGCCCGCGGACATCACCGGAAGTCAGACACTCGTCCAGGATGAGCGCAACGTGCCTCGCCTCGAGTTTCGTCGCGGCCCGATCTTCGCGAACATCGTGCTCGCGGATGAAGTCAATCGCGCCACGCCGAAGACTCAATCGGCTTTACTCGAAGCCATGCAAGAACGCGCGGTGACGATCGGGGGTGCACGGCTTGCGTTGCCCGCACCGTTCATCGTCGCGGCGACGCAGAACCCGATCGAGATGGAGGGGACGTATCCCCTGCCGGAGGCGCAACTCGATCGGTTCCTGCTCAAGCTCGACGTCCGATTCCCCTCGATCGAAGATCTGCGGGAGATCGGCCTCCGCACGACCGGCAACGACGAGTCGGCGACCCAGATCGTCATCGATCGGACCACCCTGATCGGACTGCAAGACCTCACCCGTGAGATCGTTGTCGCCCCGCATGTCCTCGACTTCGCCGCACACCTGACCATCGCCACGCATCCCGATGCGAAAAACGCCTCGGACTCCATTCGACGCTTCGTGCGGTACGGTGCGAGCCCCCGCGCGATGCAAGCCCTCATCTTGGCCGGTCGGGCGCATGCCCTCGTCCACGGCCGCGCATGGGTGGGCGAGGACGACATTCGATCCGTTGCACTGCCGGTCCTCCGCCATCGGATGATCCCAACCTTCGATGCCCGGCTCGAAGGGGTGACGAACGACAAGCTCATCCAGGAGCTCGTCGCTCGTGCGCCGAGCCTCCAGGCCACCGGTTCGTGAAGATCGACCGCTCCCGACTCTCCCGTTTCACCGCGCTGCGGTTGTTTGCACCCGATGCCTCGACTTCGCCCGAGCTCGGTGACCGACGCTCACCGTTTCTCGGGCGTGGGTTGGAGTTTGCCGACTATCGCTCCTATGATCCTGCCGACGACTTGCGGCTGGTCGACTGGAACGTCTATCAGCGCCTGGGACAGGTGCTCGTCCGCCAGTTCCATGAGGAGCGCAACTTTGCGATCACCATCCTCGTCGACGTGAGTGCGTCGATGGGATTCGGCACTCCTCGCAAAGCCGACCGAGCAGCGGAACTCGCCGCGGCTTTGGCCACGTTAGCCCTGCATCGCCGCGACCCCGTGACCTTGTGCACGTTCGGCGGTGACGGTCCTCCGAACCCAGCACGAGCCACCCACATCCGTGGCCTCGGGAGCCTCGTCGAGTTGCTCGAGCTCCAGGAACCGGGTGGCCACGGCGACCCGCACGACCACCTCGCCATCGAACTCGCACGTGGGACGTCCGATCGCACCATCCTCATCTCCGATCTGCTTTGGGAAGATGCCGATCGTGACGCCGTGCTCGGATTGCTCGCAAGCAGTCGCCGCAATCCAACCGTCATCCACGTCCTCAGCCAAGACGAACTCACCCCCCATCTCGAGGATCTGGTGAGCGTGGTGGATGGCGAGACCGGTGAGACCTTCGAGGTTCGCGAAGGTGCCGACGCAGCCCGGGCATATCAGCGTGGGCTCGAAGAGTGGCTCGACCGTGCACGCGCGAGCTGTCGTGCGATGGGTATCGAATACCTACGTCCGCCGACGAGCGAGGACGTGCATTCATGGGTCTACGGCATGCTCCGATCGTCGCGAATCGTGGAGCGAACGAGTGGGACCTCGGCATGACGATCGCCAGACCCTTAGCATGGATCGTACTCGCACTCGCGATCCCACTCGTCGCGGCCTACGTTCACCGTCGGTCCCAGCGACACATCACTGTAGGAAGCGCGATCTTGTATCGCGCGATCGCGAGTTCGACGGCCCGTCGCCGAGGGCCGATCTTTCGTCTACGACATCCGTTCTCGCTCGCCCTCGCGGTCGCGGCGCTGCTCGCCGGTGTCACCGCGCTCGTCGATCTTCGCCGCCCGAACGATCACCCTCACGACACCCTCGTGATCCTCGATACGTCCGCGAGCATGGGGGCGTCCAACACCGCGTTCGGCGAAACGCGATTCACCGAAGCCATCGATCGGCTCACGCTCGAACTCGCCAACCTCGGGCCGGGTGATCGTGCCGCGCTCATCACGAGCGGAGCCGAGACTCGCGTTCGGGTCGAATGGACCCACGATCTGACCCAAGTCCTCCAGGCGACGGAGGGAATGACACCGAGCGGGTCGAGCGACTCGATGGCGTTGGCCTTCGCTCTCGCAGATGCGATGGCCGAGCGATCGCTCGACGCTCGCGTGGTCCTCTTGTCCGACGGCGTCGGGGTACCGCCTCCGCGGATGAAGCGTCCGCTCGAGTACGCCATGGTCGGTCGTCCTGGGTCGAACCTCGGGATCAGTGCGCTCGCGTTGCGCGAGCTCGATGGCTTCGGCCTTTGCGAGGTCTTCCTCAGCGTCGTTGCGGACGACCCGGACGTGGTCGAAGTCGATATCGATCTACGGGTCGACGACACCCTGGTCGACGTGATTCCCGTTCCGGTCCGTCCCGATGGCGAATCGGGGTACCTCCACCGCCTCGAACTTCCCGACGGACAACGGCTCCATGCGACGCTTGGGTTGCACGGGCGCGATGTCCTGGCGATCGACGACACGGCGACCGTAGCGAGGCAGGCCGGCACGATCGTCCGGGTGCTCCTGATCACCAGCTCCACACGATCCTTCGTCGCCGATGCCCTGCGAACTCACCCTCGGGTCGATCTCACGATCGTGGGCCCAGGCGAACCGACGCCCACGGCGGCCTTCGATCTCGCGATCGTCGGCGCTGAACTACAGGGCCGACCGCTGCCACGAGCGACCAAGTTGCTTGCGTTCGGGGTCGATCCGACGACCGTCGGACTCACCAGCCCCGGACCCGTCAAAGATCCCACGATCCTGCGATGGAGTTTCGACGACCTCCGGTTCCGCTTCGTCGATCTGACCACGTCGACCTTGGGCCGAACGTGGATCGTCAACCCTTCGACCGACGTGCTCTCGCTCGTCGACAGTGAATACGGACCGCTCGGGGTGAGCTACCGCTTCGAAGACCGCGACGCCATGTACCTCGGCTGGAACCCCGCCGACTCGGACTTCGTGTTCCAAGTGAGCTTCGTTCACTTGATCGGGAACGCGATCGACTGGGCCCGACACTTCCCCGTGAATGACTCGGACACGATTGACGCTGTGGTCCCGGCCGAGGAGTCGCAGCTGGATCCTCGTCCATCGATCTCCGGCACGACACCCGAGATGCTGACACCAGCGCAACCGACGTCGCCCCCGCTCGCCCGGGTGATGATGTGGCTCGCTCTTCTATTCGTGGCCTTCGATGTCGCGTTCGTCCCGGTTCGCTGGGCTCTATACACCGCGGTGAAGTTCGTACGGATCGGGGTACCGATGTTGTGGGGAAAAGTCGCCGAGGCCTTGCACCTGCCTTGGTTTCGTCGGAAGCGGGAACACACGTGATCCTGCCGTTGCAATGGGGACAAGACCCCGCCTGGCTTTGGCTCATCGTGCCGTGCGTCGTGATCGTACTGCTGGACCAGGCCCTCGGTTGGCATGGCGTCCCGCTTTCGCGGAGGATGCTGGCTTCGTTCACGCGAGCTTCGATCCTGGCCCTGCTCGTCGTCGCCGTCGCGAGTCCGCGCGGGATCCAACAAGACACGACCTCGCATACGGTTTTCGTCGTCGATCGCTCGGCTTCGCTGTCCGATCGCGCACTCGAGCGCGCCCACGCCCGAGTCGATGCACTCCGCGACACGCTTCCCCCCGGTGCCAAGTCCGGTCTCGTGGTGTTCGCAGAAACGCCCGAGGTCGCGGTGCTGCCCGGAGAACCTTGGGCTTGGCCCACGCCACTGCGGACGGCGAACACCAAGGGTTCCGATCTGGAGGGGGCCCTCGAACTCGCCCGGGCACTCATCCCTGGCAAAGGGGAGATCGTCCTTCTCAGCGATGGACACGCAACGGGCAGCGGGCCCCCCTTCTCCATGGCGCCAGGCATTCCGATCCATACCATCGCGCTCGATCCCGAACGCCAACGGCCGGGCATCGACGCGCTCTCGGTCAAACCTGGTGAAGCCCCCCCGGGGTCCACACTCTCGGGCTCGGTCCGAATCGGGGGGGGAGACGATGCGCTCGACGGCATCGTGCTCGTTTCGATCGACGGACGCGAGGTGGCCCGGAAACCCGTCCAGGTTCTCCCGGCCGAGATCGTCGATGTGGACTTCTCGTATTCGCTCGACGAGCGCGCCACGCCGGGCCCCCGCATCGCGACGGCCACATTGATCCCGAACGATCGAGGTCGACCCATCGACAACGACCAAGCGCAAGCGGTCATCGTCGTCACGGAACCTCCCCGCGTCCGCATCTACGCGGGCGAGCCAGCGGACGGTGGATCGCTCGCCGCCGTCCTCGAAGCGGAAGCCATGCGCGTCGAGCTAGTCGAGATCGAGCACTTACAACCCAGCCAGGAAGACCTCCGTGGCCTCGACCTCGTCATTTTGGCCAATGCCCCCACCGCCTCCACCTCGGGCGAAGGAGCCCTCGGCGAACGCCTGCTCGAAGACCTCGTGCGCTTCGTCGACGGGGGCGGAGGCCTCATCGTGCTCGGGGGACCGCAGGCGTTCGACATGGGGAGCTACGGCACGAGTCCCCTCCACCGCCTGCTCCCCGTGACCGTGGATACGACGGACGTGGAGTTGGATGCCAGCGCCACGATTCTCATGGTGCTCGATCGTTCGGGTTCGATGGCCGCTGCCGCGGGACGACAACGGACCAAGATGACACTCGCCAACGAAGGGGCAGCGGCCTCGATCGATCTGCTGCGCTCGGTCGACCACGTCGGAGTGATGTCGGTCGCGGAGACGGTGCAGTGGGAGGTCCCGCTCCAGCCGGTCCGCAACGGGGCGTCGCTTCGTCATCAAGTCATGCGGACCCACGCAGAAGGTGGAGGCATTTACGTCTACACCGCACTGCTCGAGGCCGAACGTGCACTTGCCGACTCCCCCACGCCGATCAAGCACATCATCCTCTTTTGCGATGCGAGCGACGCCGAAGAAAAGGTTCGAGGGATCCCGTTCGGAGGAGGCCCAGGTCCAACTGCCGAGGACCTCGTCGAACGGATGCGACGTCGACACATCACGATGTCGGTGATCGGCATCGGCGAGGAACATGACCCCGATACCTCGTTCCTCCGCCAACTCGCGGCGATCGGCGGAGGGCGATTCCACCTGACCGACGATGCTCGAACGCTGCGGACGTTGTTCCTTCGAGAAACCGAACGGATCATCGACTCGACACTGCGTGAGGTCGAGTTTCGCCCCGCCTCACTTCGCCGGCACGCGATCACGCAAGGGATCGATTTCACTACGGGACCGACCCTTGGCGGATATCAGGCGCTCTCGGCCCGTCCAGTGGCCCAAGTATTGGTCCGAGCCCCCGAGCCGCACCCACTCATGACCGTGTGGAGATATGGCCTAGGCCAAGTCATCGCGTGGTCGAGCGATGCGGGGCCCCGTTGGGCGGCTCGATGGCTACGCTGGGATGGCTACGCTCGGCTATGGACTCAGGCCGCACGGTTTGCGATGCGGGCCCCCGGAAGTCGGGAGTCCGCCCTCCAGGTCGAGACGATGCGTGGATCGTCACGGATCGCGTTCACGCACCGCGATGTGCACGGCATGAGCTTGGACGGCCCGGTCCCGATCGCTCGGGTGCGCACCCAAGGCCAGGAATCCCTGCTCGTGCCGTTGCAGGTCACCGAGCCTGGTTCCTGGAGCGGAACGTTGCCCACCGAACCCGGTCGCAGCTATTCAGTCGAGGTGCTGGACGACCGCGGCGTGAAGTTGGCCTCGCGAATCTTTGCCGTCCCGCTTCCAAGCGAAGTCCGCTACGACCGAGCCGATCGGGCCAGGCTCGCCGATCTCTCGCGCCGAAGCGGCGGAACCATCGATCCGGTGGCGCTCGACCCCACGGCAGAGACCGAGGTCACGACTCATGTCGTCGGGCTTTGGCCGCTTGCGGTCTTGTTCGCGCTCTTGCTCATGCCGATCGATGCATGGCTCCGACGCCCAGGTCGCAAGGTGTGACGGGCCACCGCCACGACCTGATCGCGACACGGAGTCAGTTCATGGCTGGTAGGGGGACGGCGCAGTAGCCACGTGCGCTACAAACCGCTGCCGCGTCGCAGCAGGCCGCCGTATCGGCGCACCACACTGCGTCGTCCATCGTTTCGATGCACGTCGTCAGGCATGCGTACGCGCCTCGAGTATCGCGTTCGAACGACGCGGCGCAAATGCCATTGGCTCCGCAGTCGCGACTCGCCAAGCACTCGTCGAAGACGCCCTCGCCGACCGGCTGATCGAGCGATACCTCGCACCCACTGGTTTCCGACCCACCACTCTCGCCTTCGCTCGTCTCCCCGCACGCGCCTGCGGGAACGTCTTCTTCTTTGAAGTCGTCACCGGACTCGCCCGCACCACTGATTAAGCCCTCGTCGTCGGGATCATGGTCACCTGGCTCAAAGCATCCTGACGCCACCCCGACCCACACGATCGCGCTGAGGGAGATCCACGGACGCTTCGCAAGCATGCCTCATCCTACCCGGACACGATCGTTGTCGCGAAGGAGCCACCGGTTGAGACATGGAGCCAAATTGACCTCGGATGACCGCGTGGGACGCGGGTTCAGGTGCCGGACGGGTTGCGGGCGCGGACCTTGCCAAGGTCCGCGCCCGCTAGGGTGTGCGGGAGGGACGGAGGAGGAACGAAAGGACAAGCTCTAGTTAGTTATAGGTTTTCAAGGGCAATTTGACTCACGGGGACACCGAGTCCCAGGATCTGAATGCAATCATCGAAGCGGGCATCCAAGACGGCACGGGGCACGAACCCGCCTTCGATCTCGTCAAGCGGATTCCAGGCATCGATTCCCTCGATGCAATCCCGGAGTGCGTTTTCATCGAAGCCAATCTCGCCGCGGACGAGGTCGGTCGCCACTGGTAGGAATGTATAGAATCGATAGTTTGCAAAGATTGCATCGACGGGTGGATCCAGTTCGATCTCGAGGTCCTCCTTGGCTTCGAGATAGCTTTCCGAATCGTCCTTCACGATCTGACGAAAAACCTCGGAGTCTGGATAGATCTCGCGCATCACTTGCAGTGTCTCACCGTCGACGAGACCGCGGTTGTTCTCCACATTGGGCAGAATCTCGTCGTCGAACGCGAGCAAGCCATTTTCGTGGCACGTCAGACACGAAGTCTCGTTCAACACGGCGCCGTCATCGGTCTGTTTGTCCTGCACGATGTTGGTCGGAGCCTTGTTGAGGCGAATCCCTGCTGCCGCGGACGCTGGCGACGTGTACAACATCCCGACCATCAATCCGTTCGGGAGTTGGATCAATGCCTCTCCACCCGCCTCCACGAAGAAACGGTCTTCATCCACCAAGAGATTCTGAAATGGATCGGCCGGCCCGATCGGGCTCTCGAACAGGTTTTCCTCGCGGTTTTGTTGGGCAGCGAAATCATAGCTCACCCAGTAGTAGCGACCATCCGGCTGCTGAAGACGTTCGACCAAGCGATTGTTGAGCGAGACCCCCGAGTCCGCGAGCCCCGCACGGACGACCTTCAACTCCTCCTGTTGCACGGTGCGAGGTTCGGTGAGGAACTTGAGGTCCGTCTCTTGAATGGTGAGCGGAAGCTCGAGGACGTCGTGAACCGTCGGTGGCTGCATGGCTCGAAACACAAACTCGTCGCCCATCAGCGACACACACCCCTGATCCGCATCCGCTTGCAGATCCCCGGCTGCACCGTCCCCGAGCTCGGCGTCGGGGACGTACGCTTTCAACATATCGAAGCACATGAGGTCCCATTTGTCTTCGAATGTGAGCGCCTCAGGGCGCTCACCATTGCCGAGCGGGTCATCCGTATCGACGATCGTCGTGACGACCTCGTCCCAACCGTAGTCGCGCATGTCGATCCGATAGATCGTATCGAAGCTGCCCTCGACGACCTTCGGCAATGCGATGTTTGGTTCGGTGGAGAGTGCGTTGACGGCATGGGTGATGGCGTCGCGCCAGGGCTGGATCTGATCGGAGCAATACCCAGCATTGTGAAAATGCGTGAGGGTCAAATAGCGAATATTCGGGCGCTCGTCCCGTTCGATCGTGCGGATGTCGTCCGCCATGAGCTTCATTTGGGCATCGAGGTCGAGCACTTCGCCGGCGTTTTCACAGGGTGGCAGGGTCGCGCACTCGCCAATGTACGTCGCGATTCGGTCGATCGACGCTTGGTCGAGCGGGCCGGCCGGAGGCATGATCTGGAGGTCCGTTTGACCCGTGATCCGCTGGTAGAGTTCCGATTCATCCGGGTCTCCGCCGATGATCCGTTGGTCACGGACCAATCCAAAAATGTCGGTCACGTTGCCGAAGTCGCCTTCACTCAAGGCCGGGCCGTGGCACCCTGAGCAACTGCTTTCCAGCGTGTTCTTGAACCACTGCTCTTCATCGAGACAGTCGAAGGTCGGCTCCGGACCGTCCGACCCGTCGCTGGTCGAGGCATCATCGGTAGGGTCGTCGTCATCCGACGGCGTCGTTGCGTCCCCATCGGTGTCATTGGGCGCATTCGTGGTTTCACCGTCCGCCTGTCCGGGGCTCCTATCGAGGTCATCGAGACCAAAGTAGCAACCACTCGTCAGCATCAACAGGATTCCAAAATGAGCTTTTCGCGTTTTCACCATGACTCTGTCCTTGGTACGTCGTTTGGCAATCGCACCATTCGTGCGTGGCATGGAGCGCGGGGATAACCGCCGTCCGCCGAGCAGCGTGGTCAGTGCACTCGACCCCGGTGCAAATCAAAATGGATTTGCACCGAAACATTTGGCCCGGAGGGCCTAGAACGATTTCCTCACGCCCCTGCCGGCTGAATCCACACTGGCGCATTTGCTAGCGCTTGGGTTCATCCCCTTAGTTGCAACCGAACGCCGCATTGTCACACCTGGAAAACGAAGCAGGCCCACCGATTCTTCCGATCGTACGATTCGAGGCTCTCCACGCGACCGCAATCGGTTTTTTGCATTCACATCGAACCTGCCGACACCTCACGGTTTCCTCGCTCGGCCAGGCCGTTCGGGAGGGATTTGGCTCGCGGTTGAATCCAGGAATTCACACAAAACCAGAAGATTCCCACCATTCACAACCTTGCCGGCGCGATCGTCTAGCAGGTCTACCTTCGAGGTGTCATGTCGTGGGGGATCCTCGCCGATCGATGCATTGGCGAATGGCCGTGGCCACGAGTTCGGCGAGCCCACGGCGGATCGACGAGCAACCACTCGAGCGGGCGAATCGATTCGAGGATTTGCAACACGGCCGCACGACTTGGCGGGACATCCACATGAGGGTCGACCGCCTCGATCACACGATCGACGAGATTCGGCAGCGTTCGACTCCATGTATTCCGATCGGGCAATGTTCGGTCGGCAAAGTGCAATCGTAAGATGGCCTCGGCGTGATTTACCCCATACGTACCTGGACGGGGCACCTCATCATGGCCAACTTGCGAGGCTCCGGGAGGCTCAACCGGTCCTGCACCTGGCCCACGGGGCAACGGTGCCCGCTCGTCGTCGGGGATCAGGCCGGTCAGTTCCGCCTGCAACGATCCAACGTACGACGCATAGCTCTCGTTCGCAAAAACTTGGAGCACGTTTACGTCGCGGTCGAACACCCGACGGCCGGTCTCGTCGACGCAGAGCCGAATTCCCCGGCCAATCTCTTGCCGTTTCTTGATCGCTGATCGCGAGTGCGCGAGCGTGCAGATCTGAAACACGTTCGGATTGTCCCAACCCTCTCGGAGCGCGGAATGAGAAAAAACGAAGCTGACCGGCTCGTTCACATCGAGCAGGCGCTCCTTGTCGCGCAGGATGAGGTTGTAAGCCTCCGCATCCTTCTGCGACCGCCCCGATCGTGTGTCGCTAGGCGCGGCCTTTCGTCCACGGTCGTGGGCAAAATAGGCGCCGCACACGTCGCTTGCGGCCCGGTCGCGGAAATCCGGATATGCATCTTTGAGGTTGTCGAAATGCTGGGCAAACAAACGCCGGACGATCCCATCGTCATGGGCATAGTCCGCCACACGTTCGAGGAACACGAGCGATAGCACCTTGATCCTGCGCTGTCGGAAGGCCTCATGCCGCTGCAAATGCGCGTGGATCATCGCCCGTAGTTGAGCGGAAAACCGCGCAGCGGGATCCTCGATGTCACCGCAGGAAGGGACCACTTCGATGGTCTTGACCAGGCCCTCCGTGTGAGCTTGCTTCGGCGACAAGCGGTATACGAGCCCTTCCTCCCGTCGATGCGTCGCGCCGTAGCGGATCGCGAGGCAGGGATGGAGGTCGCAGAGCGCCTGCACCCGCAATGGGGTTTCGAGGTGATGCGGCTCGTCGAGCAGGAGAACGGGATGCACGCATTGCCAAAGGCGCAAGAGCGACGAGCCACCGATTCGATCTTGCGCTTGCCGGAATACATTCGTGGCCCGATTGAATGCATCCACCGTCAGAATGGCGAAGTCGACGGTCCCCGACCGCGCAAAACGAACCGCGGGACCGAGTTGCCGGCTGTCGTATGCAAAGAATCGATAAGGCAGCTCAGGGTACAGCGTATGCAAATGGGTTCGGGTCGTCTGCAGGGTCCGAAGCACGCCCTCGCGGATCGCGACCGAAGGGACGACGATCACGAATTTCCGAAGGCCGCGATGCCTCGCGAGCTCGAACGCCGTGCGCAGGAAGACATAGGTCTTGCCCGTGCCGGTCTCCATCTCGACGGCGAGCTGGGGGATCGAGACCTGCTGCACGACCCCATCGATCACGAGGTTGGCCGCTTCCCAGCGAACCCCGCTCTCGGGGAGGCCACGTTTTCGCTGGATCCGGCGCACCGATTCATCGAAGGCCTCCGGTGGAATGGCCAGTCGATTTTGTACGACGGCGACCCCATCGACCGCGACCGTACATTCGGCGGGCGATGAGGCCCGCGCACCGGCCAGAGCCTCGACAATGGCTGTCATGGCGGCCAGCTGATGCGGCTGGCCCGGATCGAACGCAAGCCGCATGACTTATCGACGTACGATGCGATAGCGCGGTGCGAGTTCGGCGATGGCCGGGTCGTCGAGCCGCGTGTCACCCACGGCCAAGATGGCGCCGTCGGGGAGTTCGGGCACCGGACCCCCTTCGCCTTCGATCGCCAGCCATCGTTCGCCGTCGTCATCCTCTCGGACCACGAGCCAGCCTTCGTAATCCGGGACGACGATCGTCGCGGCGAGGGTGAATCCTTGGGCAAGCGCACACGCCCACGGATGGGACGGTTCGCTTTGCCGTTCCGCCACTTGCGCGTGCAGCCCCGCCAAGTACGCCGCTGCGTTCGTGGCGTCGCTGAGCCACGCACGGGACGGGAGCGACTCGACGCGAAACCATCGCAGACCCTGTTCGGGGTGTTGGTCGAGGCACGCGGCAAGACGTTTGGCCGCAATCTCGGCGATCGTTCGCAGACCGCGGTGGTGGGCCGCGGACGAACTCGGCACCGGCTCCGCGATTTGGATGCCGATGAATCGCCGACGGCCACGATCGGCCTCGTTTTGCTCGATCACGGCCTGACCGGTCGTCCCGGAGCCTGCGAAAAAGTCGAGGACCCAGCCATCGTCGTCACATCCGAGTTCGATGCAGCGTCGAATGAACGCCACCGGTTTGGGATGGTCGAATACTGCCTCCTCGAGCAGGCTCTTCAGGTCGGAGGTGCCACATTCGGAACGGAACGCTGGATCATCCCAGATCGAACGGGGGCGGCGGGTCGTACTGCGGTACTTTTCATAGATATTGTATTGACCATCGCGCCGCCGCCGAGCCACGACCTCCGAGTCTGCGGATCCGGCCACTCCCATCGCCGCCGCGACTTTGCTCTTTCCCCATCGCCAGACGCTCCCCTGTCCCAGGCGATTGCATGGTTCGACGCGAACGGTGAATCCATCGCCCTCGTGAAGCGCCACGGCGCAGAGTGCATCGGGCTCCGGTTCGGGCCGCACGAACAAGGGGTAATAGAGATTCGGGCGATTGTCGGGATGAAACTTCGGATTGCGGTTACGGAGCTCCCGAAGTTCGAAACGGCCACGCACGTCTTCGTGCACCGAACCGCTGGCACGCGGCCTCGGCTCCTGACGGATCGGTGCATCGGGTCGCGCGCCATAGACGAGCAAATATTCGTGGGCAGTGGCGATCCGCAGGTAGTCGCGCCCGCCGGGATTGGTGGTCACGACGATTTGGGCGATGAAACAGTCCTCGCCAAAGATCTCGTCCAGCACCACGCGGAGATGGTGCACCTCGTGATCGTCGATGCTGCACATGAAGAGTCCGTCGTCGCGCAGGAACTGCCGCGCGAGCCAGAGGCGCGGATACATCATGCTCAACCAATCCGCATGGTATCGACCGGCCGTGCTCGGATTGACGACCCAGCGTTCCCCCTCGTCCCCGACCTGCCCGGAGCTGCGGAGAAACTCGGCCGCACTACGGTGGTAACGATCGCGATAGACGAAATCCTGCCCAGTGTTGTAGGGCGGATCGATGTAGATGAGTTGCACCCGTCCGAAGTACGCCACTCGCAATTGGCGGAGGACCTCGAGGTTGTCTCCTTCGATGAAGACGTGCTCGGCCCGATCGGTCCGGATGCTGCGATCGCCATCGAACCCCAACGTCCCGGTCGAGGCATCGTGCAAACTGGCCACGACTTGTTCGCGCCCCGCGAACTCCAAACCAAAGCGAAGGGTGGTCATGTCGAGATGGTCCTCGCGCCTTTGCAGGGTGTCACCCGCGTGTCCCCGCCGCGGCGCCGTTCGACCCGGGCCGCAGTGCGGCCGCCTGAGCCACCGACGCCGCGCAACGGAACCCAAAATGATGGAATGGCCGGTTGCTCGGGACGTGAGGTCGTCGATAAACCCCGGTCGCTCGACTCGCATCCCAGTACCACGATCCTCCACGCACGACCTTCAAGGAATGCCCGGGGCAGACCTCCGCCCCGCCACACGGACCCAGAGGATCCGCACCGGAGCACGCCTCCCCGCAGGTCGTGTAACTGCGACTGTACCAGTCTCCGACCCATTCCCAGGAGTTGCCGATCATGTCGTGCAATCCGTAGACCCCCGCGGGTCGGCTGCCCACGTCCCAAGGGCGCCCGACCTCTGGCTTGCTGCCGGCTTTGCGGAGGCCACAACCGCGGCCGCTCCCGTCTCTGATGATCGCGTGCGCGCACGTGACGGGATCGGCCCCCCAAGAGTAGAGGGATCCCTGAGTCCCACGCGCCGCCTTTTCCCACTGGGCTTCCGTCGGCAACGACTTGCCCTCGGTACGGCAATAGGCCTGGGCGTCGTACCAGCTCACCCCCTGGATCGGCATGCGCGGGTGATCGAAGTCGGTGTAGCGGGGCCCCGACTTCGGACATCGCCCTTCGGCAACACAGCGTCGGTACTGCTCGACGGTCACCTCGTCGATGTCGATGTAGAACGTGCTCAGCCACACGTCGGCGGCGGGTCGGGCATTCTCTGGACCCAGGTCCGAGCCCCGTACGAACGATCCCCCCACGACACAAGCCATCGCCGCCGGCGCAGCCTCGCAGGGCTCGGCGCCTGGGCCTCCGCCTAGGGCACCCACTCCGACCTCGATGGGTGGTTCGTCCATCGCCCGATCGAAGGCCGAAACCGCGGACCTAGGCCATGAGAAGCTCCCGACGAGCCCGAAGGCAACGATGACGACGCTCCCGCGCACAACTCGGACCGGATGGGTCACCATGTGCGCTATCGTGCCCGACCGCGCGGAAATCGGAAGCTTTGGGGCTCACGGCTCCGCGTTGTTACACTCTGGCTCCGCGCCTTGCCGCAAACCCGTCTGATGCCAAAGCTGCCCCAGCGAGATCCGGTCGATCTACGGGTCCACCCGGTTGGCCGTTCGGGCGCCCCTCAGGGTGTGAAAGGGCCTCACGCCTCCGCGACCTTGGCCGGGCCTCCGGGGCCTCCGGGGCCTCGGGGCCCCGCGTCCGATCTCGGCTACCCGACCCCGACAGCATCCGACTCGAGCCTCGAGGTTCGCCTCGGCTTGGATGTCGGCAAAACGATTGGGGATCGCTATCAGGTCCTCAAGGTCATCGGCGAAGGTGGCATGGGTGTCGTCTACGAAGCCTGGGACACCCAAGTCTCGCGCAAGGTCGCGATCAAAGTCGTTCGTAGCGGCGTCGATGGGAAGTACCTGAGCCGTTTTCGTCGCGAGGTCGAGGTCACGAGCCAACTACGTCACCCCTCGACCATCCGCGTGTTCGAACACGGCCAGACCGCCGATGGCCGGCTCTACATGGTCATGGAGCGGCTCACGGGTCGAAGCCTCGCCGAGCGGCTCGAAGAAGGCCCGCTCGAGGAACCCGAAGGACTTCGGATCGCACAAGCCGTGGCCGAGAGCCTGAGTGAGGCTCACGAGCACGGAATCTTCCACCGCGACCTCAAGCCCGACAACATCTTCATCGAGACCGTCGGCGTCTCGAAAGTCGTCAAGGTGCTCGACTTCGGCATCGCAGGAGGCGTCGATGCAACCCGACTGACTCATGCCGGCGAAGTGTTCGGGACCCCACAATACATGTCCCCCGAACAGTGCAGTGGCCAGCGGCCCGACCACCGCACCGACATCTATTCGCTCGCTTGCATCCTCCACGAAATGCTGGAGGGACGACCTCCGTTCACCGCCGATACGCCGATGGCGACGATGCTCAAGCACGTTCGCGCACGCGTGCCGAGGATGCGACGAGCGAGCCGCGAAGCCGCACGGGTCGTCCTCATGGGCCTTCGCAAAGATCGCACGAAGCGGATCCAAACCGCCGGCCGGTTTGCCCAACTGCTCGGCGACTGCATCAGCGGCACAGCCACGGCGGGAACCTCCTCCCCGTCCTACGACGATCCGTTCGACCTCGAGGAACGCCTCGTCACACCCGAACCCGCCGCGAGTTCCCTGACCCCCATGATCGAGGAGAGTGGGCGGATCCCGACCACCGAGCGACGCGGCAAGATCGTTGCCGTGGGTCTCGGGGTTGCGTTCCTCAGTTCGATCGGGGGCATGATCTTCGGCAACCTCGGCTCGGTGGCACCGCGAGACGGCGAAACCACCGAGATCTCGAACCCATCGAGCGAGGCGAGCGAACGGCATCCGCTCAACCGAGCGCTCGTTCAAACCGCGGTCGAGGGAGCGCACGTGTTCGTCGATGGTGTCGAACAAGGCCAGACCCCGTGTTGGATCAAGGTGCCCGTGGGTGACGAAACCCCGCACCGGATCCGAGTCACGAAGCCGGGCTACGTGGACGTCACGATGCAATGGACGCCGAACACCGTCACGGAGCCCCTCCCGCCTCTCCCCGAGATGCGCAAGCTCGAGTAGTCATAGACGCGCCGCCCCCTGCCGCCGTAAGCTCGGTCTTTCGACATGACGCAAGACGAGGATTTCGCGGCGCTCTTCGAAGCGCAGGCCAAACGGCCGCGAGGCGGTGGCCAACGCCTTCGCCCGGGACAAACCATCGAGGGTACGGTGATCGCCATCGACAGCGACACCGTGTTCGTGGACGTGGGAACGCGCACCGAGGCCCGGCTCCCGCGTACCGACGTGACCAACGACAAAGGCACTCTGACCGTCGCGGTGGGTGATCGCTTGGCCGCGACCGTGGCTCAAGCCGATGATCGGGGCCCGACGCTCTTGCGCAAAACGCTGGGTGGCGGACCGCTCGACACCGAGCAGTTGACGCTCGCGGTCAGCAGCGGGCTGCCGGTGGAGGGTGAATTTGCGGCCGCGGTCAAAGGTGGGCTCGAAGTGACGCTCGGCGAGATCCGTGCGTTTTGCCCTGCCTCACAGGTCGACCTCGCGTACGTCGCAGACCTGACCCACCTCGTCGGACAACGCCACTTTTTCAAGGTGCTCGAAGTTCGCGATCGCGGCCGCTCGGTCATCGTGTCCCGCAAGGCCTTGTTGCTGGACGAACGCGACCAAAAGGCCGCAGAGCTGCTGCAACGGATCCACGTCGGCGACGAGCTCGATGGGATCGTCCAGTCGATCCAAGCGTACGGAGCCTTCGTCGACCTTGGCGGCGTTCTGGGGCTCGTCCACGTCTCGGAAGTCTCCCACGGCCGAGTGGGGAGTCCGGGCGACCTGGTTTCGATCGGCGAAAAGGTCCGCGTCAAAGTCCTCGGTATCGAACAGAAGGGCGACGGACCCCCGCGGATCTCCCTATCCATGAAGGCGATGGTCCAAGCCTCCGCGTCCGAGACCGAGACTGAAGACACCAAAGGTGAAGTCTACGTCGCCACGGTGACCAAGGTCGAAAACTTTGGCGTCCTCGTCACGACGCCCATCGGCAACGGGCTCATCCCGACCGCGGAGCTCGGCATCCCTCGTGGGAGCGATCCGCGACGAACGTTCAAACTCGGCGGCGAGGTCGAGGTCGTGCTGCAACGCCGCGATGGCAACGGATCGCTGCGATTCTCCGCGAGAGCGGTGCGGGACGTCGAAGAACGCGAAGCGTTTCGATCCTTTGCGAGCCAGCAACGCAAGCAAAACGCCACGAGCGAAGTCATGCGTTCGCTGGGCGACCTCCTGAAGGGGATCAAACTTCCCGATGGTCCCTCCGCCCCTGCGCCGATCCGCGCCCCGGCGGAACGAAGTCCGCCCCCCTCGCGGGAATCGACCAAGGTCGCTCCGACCCAGGCCACTCCGGCGATCGAACACCACGACAACCGCTCGTCTCGAAGTGTCAAAGAAGACCCGAATCGCACGAAGCGACGAGTCGTCCGCTAGTTCGCCGGACCGATCGTCCGACGCACTCGCGGTTTGTTTCGGGGGCCTCCGGGCCCGCCGAATCCCGCCCCACTCGCAGGTTCGTGCGGCCGCTCGTCTCCTCCGGCGCGTTCGCGCGGCTCTGGTCACTCGCCTTCGGTTTCGGTCACCCCAGCGTCCCTTCCTTCGCGCCACTCGTCACCCGTGTGCCTCCGCGCAGGCGCGGCGGCGCCCTCCGACCGGCCAGACCCGAACCTCAAGTCACGCACCCCACGGTCGAAGAACGACTCCGACGAACGCCTTGCGGAGGCGTCTCCTCGACGATGTTCCGAAGACGGCCGACGTTCAGTTTTTGCTACGCCCTCGTGGCCTCGTTCGCGTGCCATGCGGACGAAAACCCCCAATCCCTCGCGACGACGGACACCGGCGGCTCGGAGAACGAGACGGGGTTCGAACCCAGTCCTGGACCCGAGGCCGAGGTCGAGATCCACACCTGGTGGCGTTCGGCGAGCGAGTCGCTCGCGCTCGACGCGATCTCTCGCGTTTTTCAGGAACGCTACCCAGACGTCGTGATCCGATTGACGACGATCGATGGCATGCGCGAATCATCGCTTGCGGACCTTCGATCGCGCGTCGACGCGGACGACTACCCCGATCTCTTCCAAATGCTGCCGCGCGACGTTGTCCTCTGGACCGAATTCCGGACCGATGACGACGATCCGGAGCCCGAGAACCTGCTCGTGCCGCTCGATGAGCTGCTCGAGTCCACCGGTGCTGCAGAACAGATCCCCCCGAGTGTGTTGACCTTGGGCCAGCCCCCCGATGGCCACATTTACGGCGCGCCAATCGGACTCCATCGTCAAAACGGGATGTTCTTGAACGCGGATCTGATGGCGGATCTCGGGCTCACCGCACCACGCTCGCTGCCCGAGTTCGAGGAGATGTGCGCGGCCGTCACGGCGTACAACGAGAGTCTGCCGGAGTCCGAACACATCTTCACCGTCGCCAATACCCTCCAGGGTTGGGCGCTCGAGCTGGTGTACAAAACCATCGTGACGGCAACGGCCGAATCGATGCACCCGGGTGCAGGGGGTCAATATCTGGTGGATTTCTTCGACGGTAAACAATCCACCGATGACCCTGAATACGTCGCGGCTGCCGAGTTCTTCAATACATACTTGGCCTGTTCCAATCAACCTCCTGCCGTATTCAGCTACACCTGCCAAGGTGGCGACAACGATGCTGGGTATTGCCTCGTCGACGCGGATTGCGGAGATGGTGGAACCTGTGTCGTCCGGGCGTGCCTCGGCGGGGACAACGAGGGCACATCCTGCTTCATGGACAGCGACTGCCCCGGGGAAGGTGCACTCTGCACCCTCAACTATCATCACGAATGGGACTTCGGGTGGAACGAGGCCGCCGACCTCCTGAGCCAGGGACGAGCCCTGTCCTTCATTCATGGTGATTGGGTCAAAGGTGAGTACGACACCACGCTGCTCAATTATGATTTGGTTCCCGCCTTTGGGACGAATGATGTATTCATCTACAATGTCGATACATTGGCGACATTCGCGAACGCCAATCATCCGGTCAATGCGCGCAACTTCATGCTGACCGCCCTCAGCCCCGAAGGGCAAGCCGCATGGAGTGTCGAAAAGGGGTCGACGCCGCCGCGACGCGATGCCCCCACCGACGCATTCGACGCCAAGAGTCGATCCACCTACGATGATTACATCGAGGCTCGCTACATTCAGGACACCGAAACCATCACGATGTGGGACTTGCAACATCCCGTCTTCCGCGACTACTGGCGCGCGAGATATCGCGATGGGTTCACGCCCGACAGCGAACAAGCGCAGGTCGACCTCACGGCCTTTCTCGACGCGAGTCGTGAGAACTACGCGCGGCTGAAAGACAGTCTCGTGAGCCCCGCTCAGCCGTGACCCGGGCTCGTACGCCGCCATCTCGACGCATCCGTTCCAACGCGACGAGCCACGCCACACGTCGTCTCGACGACACGATTCGCCCCTGAAAGCATTCGCCTCGCCGGCTCGGCCTTGATAGACCTACCGCGTGTGGGTGCACGCCCGACTCGACCTGGAGCTCAAGGTTCGCAGCGCTCGGTCCCGAATCGCGACCAGGCGCGGGTTCGTGACCCTGTTGGGTCCGGCGTTGGCATGCGATGTCGAGACCACGAGTGTCGCCGTCGAGGTCGTCTTCCCCGAAGACGCGAGCGCCCTGCAGAGCGCCGATAACGTTACCGTGCGATTGCAACCTGGCATCGAGGAAACCTTTACGGTCGATGGACCCGAGGAAACCTTCGAGCTCGAGCTCTCGCAGGACGACGTCTCGCGGCAGCTCGAACTCTACTACGCACGCGGCACGACGCTGCTTGGGTATGGCCGAACCCCACCGTTCACTTACCTCGGAGCTCAGTCGGTCGCGCTCCGCCTCCTCGTGGCCTACCCAGGTGCCTTGACGCCATTTCCCGGGACGTTCGACCTCGTCGACGCGAACACGATCGCGGCGGGGGTGGACGGTCTCGGGATGGTCGCGGTGACAGGCGACGGAACCACGATCTTCGTCGATGGGCATTCGCTCGAGCTGAAGAACGCGATGCCATGGCCCACCGATCGCCCACGACCGGAGCCGGGCACGGGCGCATTCGTGTCGGCCGGGGTCGGCAGCGTCGCGTGGCTGAGATGGACCACGGAGCTCGAGGTCGTGCGATTCGACGCGATCGAGAACACCTGGACGATCGTGCCGTGCATGGGAGATGCCGCCGATGGGCGAACCGGAGCGGCTTTTCTCCAGGATCCCAACGGGGGCTCGCTGCTCCTGTTCGGTGGCGGGGAACGCTCCGATGTCGCTCGAGTCGACCTTTCCGATCCCGCGGAAGTTCGGTCCTCGATCGAAGCCACCCTCGAGCTCGACGATCCTCGCGCGGGAGCCGAAGCCATTGCATCGGCGGCGGGTGAAATCCTGCTCGTTGGCGGATCGAATGCCACCCGCCCACGCGTTTGGGCGTTGCGACGACGCGAAGGCGCGGGCCCAACCGGCGACTGGACGGGATTGCGCTGTCAGCTGATCCCCGGCGGCGGAAGTGAACGTGAATCGGTCGTCTGTGCCGGTGGATCCCGTGCGGGGATGCCCACGGCCGACGCCCTATTGCTCGGGATTCCGGCGACGGGACCGATCGAGGTCGACGAGCAGATGGGCTGGCTCAGCGCGCCTGCAGCCGATGTTCGCTGGTTTGCGGACGAGCTCGCGGTTTATGCGCAAGCCGCGTCGATGTGGGACCGCTTTGCGCTTCCGGATCTGGGGAGAGACGCCCTCGCTTCGCCCGCGACGTTGGTCACTGGTGGACAACGCATCGTATTCCCAACGGGCGTCACTTTCGTAGTCGGGGGAGCCGACGAAACAGGTCGAGCCGAGAACCGCTGGTATGTCTTTGCGCCTGCACTCATGGCACTCTGAGGGGACCAAGAAAGCCTGAGGCCGCGTGTCACACCTCATCCGCACCCTCCTCCGCAACAAGGACGTGGATCAGTGACTGCTGCGGCCTTTCACCGCGCACCTCCGAAAGGCAGATTCATGGCCGACACGCTGACGATCACCGACAACCGCACCGGGCAAACTTATGAAGTGCCGATCACCGACGGCACGATCAATGCAATTGACCTGCGCAAAATCCGGGTTGATGACGGCGATTTCGGCTTGATGTCGTACGATCCCTCGTACAAGAACACGGCGGCGTGTCGTTCCGCCATTACGTTCATCGATGGCGACCTCGGAATTCTTCGTTATCGCGGATATCCGATCGAACAGTTGGCCGAGCAATCGCAATACCTCGAAGTCGCCTATTTGCTGCTCTATGGGGAATTGCCCACTTCGTCCCAATACGAACAATGGGTTCACGACGTGACGCATCACACGTACGTGCATGAATCGCTCAAGCGGGGCATGGATGGCTATCGCTATGACTCGCACCCCATGGGACGTCTCATCGCCCTGCTCGCCACGCTCTCGACGTTTTACGACGACGCCAAGCAGGTCCACGATCGCAAGAATCGACGCGAACACATCGTCAAGATCATCGCGAAGATGCCGACCTTGGCGGCCTGGGCTTATCGCCACTCACTCGGTCGACCGTACGTCTACCCCGACAACGATCTCGGCTACGCGGGGAACTTCTTGAGCATGTTGTTCAAACTTGCCGAGCCCAAGTACAAGCCCCACCCAGTGCTCGAACGAGCACTCGACGTGCTGTTCATCCTGCACGCCGACCATGAGCAGAACTGCTCCACGAGCGCAGCGCGGGCCGTGGGCTCCTCGGAAGCCGACCCCTACGTTTCACTCGCGGCCGCTGCCGCCGCGTTGTACGGCCCCCTGCATGGCGGTGCCAATGAAGCAGTGTTGCGCATGCTGACGAAGATTGGCGACCTCAAGGCGGTACCGGAATTCATCAGCTCGGTGAAAAAAGGCGAGAGCCTGCTCATGGGTTTCGGCCACCGGGTCTACAAGAACTACGACCCACGCGCGAAGGTCATCAAGCGCCTCGCCGACGAAGTCTTTCACGTCACGGGCCGCAATCCCCTCCTCGATATCGCCCTCGAGCTCGAGACCATCGCCCTCAACGACGACTACTTCGTCAAGCGCAAGCTCTATCCCAACGTCGACTTCTACTCCGGGCTCATCTACCAGGCGATGGGCTTCCCGGTGGAAATGTTCCCCGTGCTGTTCGCGATCCCACGTGCGAGCGGTTGGCTCGCCCAGTGGCAAGAAATGCTCGAAGACCCGGAACAAAAGATCGCTCGCCCGCGCCAGATCTACACCGGCCACAACGAACGTCCTTACGTGCCCATGAACAAACGCGGCTAAGGACGCGACGAGGACGCGACATCGCGTCCTCGAACGCAGCTCGGCCCATCACGACGATTCACAGCCGAGCATCGAGTGCCCGATGGAGGTCGGCCACGACCTCCTCGGGCTCGTGACCGAGGAGGAGCGGCTGATTTGCGTGCCGCGAGGGCACCTCCAGCACGGACTCGTGATACCGGCTCTTGAACTCGGTGAACTTGAGACCATGGGCGGTCGAGACCAAGACGACGCGCTCATCGGAGCGGATCACCCCGCGGGCCACGAGTTTCTCGAGACACGCGAGCGCAACCCCAGTGTGGGGGCAGTTGAACATTCCAGTGCGGTCGGCCCGTGCGACGGCATCTGAAAGCTCCGCCTCGCTCGCTTGTTCGACGACCCCATGCGTGGCCTGCAAGGCCCGAACAGCCTTGGGCAAGCTCACTGGATTGCCGATCTGGATCGCCGACGCGAGGGTTTTGCTCGCGACGATCGGTTCGAAATCCTCGGCGGCGAGAGGTCGCCCCGCGGCTTCGGCCTTCTTGAACGCGCGATAGAGCGGGTTCGCGTGCTCGGCTTGGCAGCACGCGAGTCTCGGCAGCCTCGCGATGAGGCCGAGAGAATGCATCTGGAGGAATCCCTTTGCGATGGCGCTGATATTTCCGAGGTTGCCTCCCGGGACGAGCACCCAATCGGGCACCTCCCAGTCGAACTGTTGGCAGATCTCGAGCGCGATGGTCTTCTGGCCTTCGACCCGGAGGCTGTTCATCGAGTTCGCGAGGTAGATGGTGCGATCGCGAGTCAGCGCTTGCACGACCCGCATGCATCCGTCGAAATCGGTGTCGAGGCTACAGACGAGGGCTCCATTGGCGAGCGGCTGCACGAGCTGGGCGGCGCTGATCTTGGCCGCCGGTAGCAGCACGAGGACCGGAATCCCCGCAGCTGCACCATAGGCCGCGAGCGCGGCCGAGGTGTCGCCCGTCGATGCGCAGGCGACCGCTCGGATCGATCGGCCTTCGGCGATCATCTGTTTGACGCTCGAGACGAGCACGGTCATGCCGAGGTCTTTGAACGAACCCGTGTGGCTCGTGCCGCACTGCTTGATCCAGAGATCGGCAACGCCCACGGAACGGCCATAGCGCTCTGCCCAAAACAGATTGGTCCCGCCCTCGTAGAGCGAGACGACGTTGCGATCTTCGACATGGGGTTGAACCCACTCCTTTTTCCCCCACACGCCGCTGCCGTAGGGCCAACCGGTGCGAAGGTAACGATCGTCGAACGTCTTCATCCACGCCGCGGGCGAGCGGGTGCGCAGAGCGTCCGCGTCGTGCTCCACCTCGAGCAGCCCTTCGCAGTTGGGACAGCGGTAGATGATCTCGTTGAGCGGCCAGCGACCGGGACAGCCCGTGACGCACTGAAACCACGCCTGGTAGCTCATCGACCGATCGTACACCGCCTGCGCTGACGTCGGATCGGGCGCTTTCTACCTATCCTTGCCGGGTATACTCCCCGAGTGTTTCGCGCTTTGTTGCGGATCCCACGGACGCCGCACCTTCGCCGGCTCGTCGTGGTCGGCCTGATCGCGCTCGGGTTGACAGGAGTGCCCCTGTTGGGGTCGCTCGGGTACGAAAACGCGTTCGTGCTGGCGCCGATCCTCTCGATCCTCGGCGTCGCCGTCGGGGTCGACGTGATTCGCTCGGGACGGGACCGCCCCGGCCACCTTCTCGATTTGGTTCAGTCGGCGCTCGGGCAACTCGTGGCGTTGCACGGGGTGGTGCTCCTCGTGTTGCTCCTCGGCCGCCTCTGGCAGCCGGGCTGCGACCCCGTGGGCGGCTTGCTGTTCTATGTGATCGGCCCGCTCTTCTCCTCGATCATCGGGTGTTGCTGCGGGATCTGGGCCGGCGTGATCTTCGACCGACGCTCCGCCCAGATCGCAGCGGGTCTGTTGCCCATGGTCGCCTGCGTGGGCATCGAGCTGTGGCGCCTCTACGCCCATCCCGTGGTGTTCGCCTACGATCCATTTTGGGGTTACTTCTCGGGCTCGATCTACGACGAAGCGATCTCTGTGGGACGTCGGTATTGGCGCTACCGAGCCTACAACGGCCTCGCAGTCGCGACCGCCATGCTCGCATGGTCGTTGCGCGTCGATCCGGTGTCGCTCCGCTCGAGAAGACCGCCGCTCTCGTTATGGACTGGGGCGGCACTCGCTCTCGTCGTGGGCGGCACCCTCGGCGTACTCCACATCTTTGCCCACGCGCCCGAATATGGGTTTACGGCAACGGCCGCGAGCATATCGCGGGAGCTTTCGGCCACGCACGAGACCGAGCACTTCGTCATCCACTACGCCCCGAGGTCGGCCGACGCGCGCCGGATCGAAGACATGGGTCTCGATCATGAGTTCGCTTGGGCTGAACTCCACAAGGAGATGGGCCGAGCGCCAGCCACGAAGGTCCACAGCTTCCTCTTTACGGGGCCGACTCAAAAGCGTTCGCTGATGGGAGCGGGCACCGTCCAGGTCGCAGCGCCGTGGCGGCGTCAGATCTACCTCGACGATCGGGGATTCCCTCACCCAATCCTGCGACATGAACTCGCCCACGTGTTTGCGGCCGAGATCGGCGACCCCTGGTTCGGCGTGGCGCGCCGTGGCCTGAAGATCAACATGGGGCTCGTCGAGGGGCTCGCGACCGCTCTGGCGCCACGGGCATCGGACCGCCTCGACCTCCACGACCAAGCGGTCGTACTCGATCGCCTCGGCCGTTTGCCGCGGATCGACGGGATGATGGGGCCTGGTTTTTTCGCCAGCGCCTCGCGGGTCGCCTACGCGGCGGCCGGATCGTTTTGCCGCTGGCTCATCGACACCCGCGGGTTCGAACGGATGGCGATCCTTTATCGTACCGGGGGCGATTTCACCGCGGCCTACGGCGAGCCGCTGCCCGAACTCGAGGCCGCGTGGATCGAGTATTTGCGCAGCTATCCGGGCGTGCGCGAAGCCGACGTCGAATCCCAAGCGCAACGGTTCAATCGCAAGTCCGTGTTCGCCCGCCCCTGCGCTCATCGGGTCGCCGAGGTCGAAGACGCGATCGGAGACAGCACCTCCGCGGGTCGCTTCGACGAGTCCGTGCAACATCGCCGAGCCCTCTGTGCCCTCGAACCCCACGAGGTCTCTCACCGTCTCGGCCTCGCCCGCGGACTCGTCCTCGCCGAGCGTTACGATGACGCGCGAGCGGTCTTGGACGACATCGCGGACGACCCCGAACTCACCGCTTCGTTGCGAGCCGAACTCGCGGAGATCCGTGGAGATCTCGCGATCGTGTTGCCCGACCTCCCCGCGGCGATGGAGGCCTACGATCGAGGTCTGCTCGAGCCGCTCTCGGCGGGCGAGCGACGGGTGCTCGAACTCAAGCGAGCCGGCGCGAAGGATCCTGCCCTGGCGCCACTCATCGTGGACTACTTTTCCTTGTTCGATCGTACCGGCGACTGGCAAACCCAAGGGGTTCGCCGCATGTACGCCGTCCTCCAAATGGGCCGGATCGAACGAGGTGACTCGCTCGCACACTATCTCGCCGGCCGACAACTCGTGGGCGTCCAAGCAACCGACGCGGCTCACGATGAACTCATGCAGAGCCTGAGCGGCACGACTCCGCTGCCTTCGGTCGAGTTCGAACGCGAGGCCGTGACGCTCCTGCTCGCGACGAGCTTGCAGCTGCGCCGTTACGACGACGCCCGCAGCATGCTCGCTCGTCTCGAAGCCCTGCCCGACCTCGGCAACGGGAACCGACTCGAACTTCGCGAGTGGGCCGCCCGCATCGACTTTTTTGCAGCCGAGCGACCGGACGCCGCAGCGGGGGTCAACGTCCTCTCGCCCCACCGCGGCTGACCGCTTCGCACCAGCTGACTGGCTTCACGCCGCCGGCTGACTGGCTTCACGCCGCCGGCTGACTGGCTTCACGCCGCCGGCTGATCGGCTTCACGCCGCCGGCTGATCGGGGGGCGGCCCGTTACATCCCCATCGTGATCCGCCAATTGCCCTCGTCGCGGATCAACTCGAACATCGCGTGATCCTGTTTGCGGCTATGTTGGCTTTCGACGCGGATCTGTCCGCTTTGCGGATCGGTGATCGGGTTCAGACGAAAGCTCGCATCCAACCAGACCTTCACGGCCGCGCGATCGTTGTCGATGGTGATCTCGAGATAGTCGATGGTGAAACGGATCGAGTCGATCTGGGCAAAACGTTCGCGGAGCATCGGCCCGAGGTCTTGGTACTCGATGTCGTCTCCCGGATCATCGGTCCCGGACGCGTCGTAATAGGTGGGGTGGGCCGTGGCCAGCACCCCGCTCGCATCGCGTTGTACGAACGACGTTCGATACCGTTCGAGGACCCGCAAGATGGCCCGGGTCTCGTCATTGTCCGGAATATCGGTCCCGGGGATCTTGGGGGTCGCCGAGCATCCCCCCACGAACAAAGATACGAGGAACCCACAGAGCAGAAGCGATCGAAAGGGCATGCGCATGGAAGCCGTCGGTGGAGCAGACGCGAGCAGTGCAAGACCTGCGACCCGCGGACAGTACGAGAAAACCGAGCGAATCCCCAACCTTGGAGTGAGATTCAACGGACCCCCCTGCCATTTTGGCACGCGGCTCAGCCTGCCAGGAACCAAAGTGGCAGCGGAACGAGGACTCGTGCGGAATGGGGCGCCGCGAATATCGCGCAGCTCGCTCGTTTGAGCTGGCCTCGACCAGACGACTATCATCGGAGCGGCCATGAACGACGCTCGAATGCATCCACGGTTTCACCTGGACGTGCGCGCGGACGTCATGGGGCAGGAGATCGCGCTCTGCTGCCCACTCGGAGACATCAGCTTGAGCGGATGCCGCTTGCTCGGATCACCGACGGAGCCGCCGGGAATGGACGTCGAACTCGTGTTGTCGTTCCCGAGCTCGGGAACGCACCTGCCGATCCGCGCCGTCGTGGTGCGCACGTCCGAGGACGACATGAGCTTGAAGTTCCAGCACGCGACCGACGAGCAAAAGTGGATCCTTCGCAAGCAGCTCCGGGACGGCCGCTCGGGTGCTGCCTGACGGCACGTTCGAAACATGGGTGCGACCGAACTCACCGAGGATCAACGCCGCCGGATCGAGCACGCGACGCCCAGGGTCCTCGCGCTCGCCCGCGCGCTTGCACCTCAGATCCCGCAGGTCGCCCAAGATGATCTCGTGAGCGCGGGGTACGAAGGACTCGTTCAGGCGGCGCTCCGTTACGATCCCGCCTCCGGGGTTCCGTTCACCGCGTTTGCCCACTACCGCGTGCGCGGAGCGATGCTCGACGCCGCACGTCGGGCCGTGCCCGCGCTCAGGCGTCGGAGTCGAGCCCTCAAGGCGCTCGAGGCCACGCAAGCCTTGCTGGAGCACTCGGCCAAGGCCTCGGCTCCGACGGAACGCGGCGACGCACGCAGTTTGGAAGAGCGGATTGCGGCCGCGGCCGAGCTCGTCGCGCGACCGACCACGGCCGTACTGGTCAGCA
>Ga0315912_10001206_pt1 | contig 33573 bp, 29 predicted proteins | sample VfabasoilMG_FD_204469 | JGI IMG/M metagenome (GOLD analysis project Ga0315912, IMG submission 204469) | Garden soil microbial communities collected in Santa Monica, California, United States - V. faba soil | ecosystem: Environmental > Terrestrial > Soil > Garden | place: USA: California... | reverse complement strand
CGCGCATGCAGCGCTTTGTTCGCATCACGGTGACCGACACCGGTCATGGGTTGTTCGGCGACTCGCGCACGCGCGCGTTCGATCCGTTCTTCAGCACCAAGGAAGGCGCGGCCGGTCTGGGGCTCACTAGTGTTGCGATGATCGTGCGGAACTATCAGGGATGGCTGCACATCGAAAGCGACGGCTCCGGCACCAGCATCCACGTCCATCTCCCGACACTCGGTCCCCTCACACGCTGACCCTACGTCCCGTTACCCGGGCGTGCCCCGGAAGAACTACGTAGATCCATCGGCCAATTGCCCTTAGTGGCCTAAGCCGTTAGTGTTCCAGACTCCACCCACGGCCAGGACTTGAACGCGGATGGCCCGGCGCCCCCCTCGCCCAGGAGCTCTCTTGCGATCACGTCGGAGGGTATTGCAATGGGAGTTTCGGCATTTCCAGGACGTGAGAATCGCCTCCCCAACATTGAGCGAGTGGCACAGGATGCCTGTGCGCGCCTGAGTCAGTCCTCGTCGGAATCGCTCGAAGACCGTCTTCGAGACGCCCTCACGCGGCTGATCGATGAACTGGGGCTCGAGGGCGGCTTGCTCGTAGTGCCGTCAGGCCAGCGCGCGAAGAGCGTTGCGGTTGGGAGCGCGCTCACGTCCGGCCGACTGGTCTCCGAATTCCTCGCGCGGCCGCGGGTGCAGGGGGCAACGGGTCATTGCGAGATCCTCGTCGTGTCGGGCCCGCCGCATGGAAGTGGCAGCGTGCTGCCTCCCGACGATCACCTCCACCTCTGGGCGCTCGGCATCCGGACGCTCGTCGTGGTGCCGCTGTGGCCCCAGCGCTACGACGGCGGCATCATCGCGATGTACTCGCAGCGTGCGCAGGCCCAATTGGACGTGCATGCGCTTCAGCCTCTGAACACCGTGGCGGATACGATTCGTGGGCTCGTCGATGATGGGCGCTCTCTCCCGGTTTCGACGGTGCAGGACCAGGAAGCCGCTGCTCGTCGTGTGGCGAATGGCAACGAGGGATCGTTCGAGCGTCAGGGAACGACGCCGATCGAAGACACGCTCGTTGGCGAGAGCGCGGCGTGGCGGTATGTCGTCTTCCGCCTCGATCAGGTGGCAGCGACACATGCGACGGTGCTGCTGCTCGGTGAGACCGGCACCGGCAAGGAGCTTGTGGCGCGCGCGATTCATCGGCGTAGCGCGCGGTCAACCGGGAAGTTCGTCGCGCTCAACTGCGCGGCGCTGCCGGCCACTCTGGTCGAGAGTGAGCTGTTTGGACGCGAGCGCGGCGCGTTTACGGGCGCGCACTCGAGTCAGGCCGGGCGCTTCGAGATTGCGCATCGCGGCACCTTGTTCCTCGACGAAGTCGGCGATCTGCCGATCGAGCTCCAGCCCAAGCTGCTGCGCGTCCTTCAGGAAGGGCAGCTCGAACGTCTGGGAAGCACCCGCACGGTAGACGTAGACGTGCGCGTCATCGCGGCGACCAATCGCGATCTGACCGAGGAAGTTCGGCAGAACCGGTTCAGGGACGATCTCTACTATCGGCTGAACGTTTTCCCGATCACGCTGCCGTCATTGCGTGAACGGCGTGAAGACATCCCGCTGCTGGCGCAGCATCTCGCGAACCGGTTCGCGCGGGCGATGCCGAGAGCCATCAAGCCGATTCCCGACTCGGTAGCGCGTGCGCTGCAGCAGTACGACTGGCCCGGCAACATCCGCGAGCTCGAGAACGTCATTCAGCGCGCGATCATCCTGTCGCCTGATGGCGTCATCTCGATCAACGACATCTCGATGTCTTCCGCGAAGGCACCGACCGCGACGGTGGGGACCACGCTGGAAGAAATCGAGCGCAACCACATTCAGCGCATGCTGAACACGACGTTATGGCGGATCGAGGGGCGGCGAGGGGCAGCGGAGCTCCTGGGGCTGAAGCCGAGCACACTGCGAAGCCGTCTGCGGAAGCTCGGGATCAGACGAGGCGCCTAGGTTACGCCCACCCGATTGGTATCGCGATCGAGATGCGCGTGCCGCCACCCACTCGAGAGGTGACGGCGAAGGTTCCGTTTGTGAGACGGACGCGCTCTTCGATGCTCAGCAGGCCAAGCCCTTTGGCCCGCCCGGTCATCGACGTATCGAAGCCGCACCCATTGTCGGTGATGTTGAGCTCGATCTGATTGCCGACACGGGCCAGCGAGACCCACGCGCGCGTGGCGTTGGCATGCATCGCCACGTTGCGCAAGGCTTGTTGTGTCGCGCGATACAAGGACAGGGAGACATCGCTCGGCAGATCGTTGAACGCCCCGCGCGATTCGAACCTCACCAGGAACGAGTGATGCGCGGCCGCGGTCTCGCAGTGAGACGCGATCGCCGCCGGCAGCCCCGCGTGCTTCAGCACGCCCGGGTGCAGCGAGTGCGACACGTGCCGGACCTTCTCCGCCAGCCCGATCGCCATCTGCCGCAGGTTGACCACCTCGCCGTATAGCTGGTCCCGGTCTTTCACACGACCTTCGAGCAGGCTGAGCCCAATCCCCAGCGCCGCCAGTTGCTGGCCGATGTCGTCGTGGAGGTCGCGGGCGATCTCTGTTCGTTCAGCTTCCTGCGCGAGCATGAGGCGATGCGCCAGTAACCGGATGCGCTCGTATGCCTCGCGCAGGCTCATCTCTTTCTGCCGCAGCGCTTCCTCCGCGCGCCAGCGGTCGGTGATGTCCCGTCCGATGGCTTGAAGCTCCGGGCTGCCGTCAGGCGAGTCGATCACATAGTCGATCCACTGCTGACGGCCGATGCTGCCGTCGGCGAGGACGACGCTGTGCTCGTCGATCCGCGCCTCTTCGCCGCGAAGAACCGCTTCGACATGTTTCAACGCGGCCGGCCGGTCGGCCTCCGGAATCAACGAGATGAACCGGGTGCCGATCAACTCTTCACGCTTCTTTCCGAAGTAGCGGCAATAGGCCTGGTTCACGAACGTCAGCGTCGTGTCGGGCAGGTACCGGCAGACCAGATCGCTCTGATTCTCGACGACGCTGCGATAACGCTGCTCGCTCTGCCGCAGCGCCGTCATGACGATGCGACGATCGACAGCCGTCCTGAACATCTCCGTCACGTCTTCGAGGAGGGCGCGACGCGTCTGCGTCTCGTCTGCCGCCGCGTTGTCCTCGAGATAGGCGACGTGGATGGAACCGGTGCGGCCGTCGGCCAGCGTGAACTGCGCCTCATACAGCGGCGCCTGGCTTCCAAAGCCGGGTGACGAGAACTCGAATGTTCCAAGTCGGGCGCGTACGGCGATGGGGTCCGTGCACGGCCACGAGCGGGCGATGGCCCTGGCGATCTCTTCGAGGCAGTCGCCTGCGGACACGAGATCGTCGCGCTGCAGGATGCGGCTGACGTCGTGAAAGAGCGTCAGCTCTCGCACTCGCGAGCCGAGGTCTGCGACGAGATCCATGTTCTCTGCGGCCATGCGGGCGTGCTGATCGAGCGGCGACGTCTTCCGGGAAAGCGCAATCCTATCGCACGACGCGCGCTGCTCGCATTCCGGGTTTCTGCGGTGAGCCGCGGCCAGACCCGCGAAGGGGAACGGGCGACGCGTAAAATCGGCGTCTATCGCATGGCTCAGGCAGGCACGCCGGTTGCGTCAGCGCTTCGGAGAGCGCCTGCGCGTCCGCGCGACCGACGGGCCGACGATGTGCGCTGACAGACTGCTCAATGCCTGAAGCACCCTCAAACGTCGTGTTTTTGGGAAATCGACGCCGCGAGATGTCGCGGCGAGCCGACGGCTGGAGGTCGGGGAAGCCTCCCGCGATGCACGTAGCTACCGTCAACCTACGCGTAAAGGATGACAAGCGATCGGAGGCACTCAGCGCCATCGACGGGTTCATCCGTCGGATGCACGGCTGGCCCGGTTGCCTGACGACCCGCCTGATGGCGGACGCGGGCGACAGCCAGCTGTTGACGCTCGTGTCTGAATGGGACAGTCGCGAGGCACTGGACGGGTTCATTTCGTCTCGCGAGTTTCTCATCCTGCAGGGCATGCGCATGGTTCTTCGCGACGATCCGCAAGTTATCCTCGACGAGATCCTGTTGCGCTCCAGGATGTCGCTTGGCGCGCACTCACGCTAGCGGAGGGCCTGCCGCTGGCCCCGAGTCATGAGGAGCGGCCGAGGCGGTTGGGCTGTGCGAGCAGAGGATCCTCGTGCAGACGCGGCTGACTCTGTGCAAAGACCAAGGTTCCGGGAACGATACCGTGCAAGGAGACGGCAGTTGCCGTCGTATGTTCAGAAAATCGAGGCGCGGCGTTAATGACGAATAATTTCTCCGGGACTATGACCATGACCGCGACCGCGTCGCCACGCACGCTTCTCGCCGACGACCACATGATGGTCGCCGAGGGGCTGAACCGGCTGCTCGCCGATCACTGCCAGATGGTTGGCACTGTGCTCGACGGCACGAGCCTGGTCGAAGCCGCAGTTGATCTCCAGCCTGACCTCATCATCGCCGACCTGTCGATGCCAGGGCTGAGCGGCCTCGATGCCATCACTCAACTCCGTGCCCGCGGAGTGACCGCCAAGATCATCATCCTGACGATGTACGCCGACCCGCGCATCGCGAAGGAAGCGATTGCCGCCGGGGCCGTGGGCTTCGTCTCGAAGCACGCCGCTGGTCAGGAGTTGCTGACCGCGATCCAGGAGGTCATTGGAGGCGGCACCTATCTCAGCCCGGCTGTGGCCGCGCAGATCGGCGGGTTGCCCACAGCCGACAAGCCGCTGGCGAAACTGACCCCACGTCAACGGCAAGTGCTGCAGCTCATAGCCAAGGGATACCGCATGCGCGAGATCGCCAATGCGCTGCAGGTGTCTCCGCGGACGGTCGAAACGCACAAGTACGAGATCATGCGCGTCCTCGGTTTCAAGAACACGGCAGACCTCGTTCGCTACGCGACCTGGCTGGGGTTGGTCAACACCTGATCTGGGAAACGGGGTCGGGCGCCACTGACCAGGACGACCGCGATCCGGTGCTCATTTCCCGATGCTGCGCCGGTGTGTGAGCCCGCGGTCGATCAGAGGCGATCCGGCCCCGTCATCTGCCGATCCGGCCTCGACCGTTCAACAAGGCCGTTCGACGACAAACGAAACCCCTTCAAGAGCTACGCCACTGGTGCGTCATCGTCCAGACGATTCTTCTTGAAGGAATCCAGGCGACCGTCCGCGTACGTCCCGCCGCGTCTCGACGTTCATCACGATATGCCGCGGAGGGCCGGTGTTACCCTCCAGTAAGAGTCCTGAGCCCATGGATCGACCGATGAATTCCGGCGGTCGCGTCGTTTCGCCAGCTATGTGGCCAGTGATTGGTGCGGTCATCACTGCTGCTGCGTACTGGCTGGGCACGCAGATCGGTTTGCTCCTGACACCGAGTGCGCTCGCCGTGTCGGTGATGTGGCCGCCGAATGCACTGCTGCTTGCCTCTTTGCTTCTCGCGCCACGGCGGCACTGGCCCTTGTATGTCGCCGCCGTTGTGCCTGTTCACCTGCTGACGCAGATCCTGTACGGCATTCCTCTCGTCACCTCGGTTGGCTGGCTCGCGACGAACATCACCGAGGCCGTGATCGGTGCCTACCTCCTTCAGCGCCTGCGAGCCCCGCGCGAGCTCTTCGAGACGTTTGCCGGTGTTCTTCTCTTCCTCGGTGTCGGTGTCGCGGGCGTGATCGGTCTCACGTCGTTTCTCGACGCAGCCGTGGTTGTCGGGACCGGCATGGGTGCAGGGTACTGGGATCTGTGGTGCCATCGCTTCGCGTCGAACGCGCTGGCAACGCTCACGCTCGTTCCACCGATTGTGGCGATCGGGTCGTCATCGATCACGCGCTTCCGGGCCGTGCGGCGGGCACGCTATGTCGAAGCGGGCCTGCTGGCGCTGACAGCGTTGTTTGTCACCAACCTGATGTTCGCGAGGCATCGCGACGCGTTGTCGAGTATCCCCGAGCTCACCTACACCGTGCTGCCGCTGATGTTCTGGGCGGCCGTTCGCTTCGGACCGACCGGCGTCAGTATCCTGCAGCTCGTGTCGACCGGTGCGATCCTTTGGGCCGCGTCGCACAGCCTCGGCGTCTCTGTGGAAGACGTCCTGTCGATCCAGCTGTTTCTGCTGATGCTGAATAGTGTGTCGCTCGCGCTTGCGGTCGTGGTTCGCGAGAGCCGGAGGTTCCAGTCGCTGCACAGCTCCGTCCTGAGATCCATGCGCAACGCGGTCGCGATCACGGACTCTGATGGCCTCGTGGTGGACGCGAACGAGGCCTGGCTCGCGGCTGCGCGATCCACGTACCCTGGCCGCCTGGATGGCGTCCGTTTGCACGCGAACTATCTTGCACAGCAGCGCGTGAACGCGCAGCAAGACTCGAACGCGGCGAAGCTGGTTGCAGGTCTCAGCTCGATCCTCTCAGGTGCACACAAGCTCTTCGAGATGGAGTACGTCTGCCGATCCGGTGATGAGGCCAGGTGGTTTTCAGTGGCGGTCGTCCCGTTGTCGGGAGGCCATCGCGGTGCGGTGGTCACGCACACCGACATCACGCGACGAAAACAGGAGGAAGCCGAGACGCTGCAGGTGCGAGAGGAGCTGACGCACGCCGGCCGGGTGATGACGATGGGGATGCTGTCGGCAACGCTGACCCACGAGATGAGTCAACCGCTTGCCGCGATCCTCGCGAACGCTCAGACCGCGCGACGATTGTGCGCACGTGGGCAGGCCGGTGATAGCGCCGAGGTCGATGTCATTCTCGGCGACGTGGTCTCGGCCAGCCGTCGCGCCGGGAGCATCCTGCAGCGCCTTCGGATCTGGTTCTCCAACGGCCGGCACGACGCCGAGCAGCTTGGCCTGAATGACGTCGCGAACGACGTGATTGAAATTCTGCGAGGCGATCTGCTCCGGCGAGGAGTGACGCTGACGCGGCGGTTGTCGCCGAAGCTGCCTCCGATCGCAGGCGATCGCGTGCAGCTGCAGCAGGTCGTGCTCAATCTGATTCTCAACGCGTGCGATGCGATGCGCGACAACCCTCCCGGCGACCGTCACGTGCTGGTCATGACGGCTCTCTACGAAGAGGGTGTGCGCCTTTCGGTCGAGGACGTCGGAACCGGCATCGCCCCCGACCAACTCAAATCGGTGTTCGAGCCGTTCATGACGACGAAGACCACGGGCCTCGGGCTGGGGCTGGCGCTGTGTCGATCGATCGTGCACGCGCACGAGGGGCGGCTGACGGCGGAAAACAATCCTGCGCGCGGTGTCACCTTTCACTGCATCCTGCCAAGGGCCGACGGTCGCAGCCCCGAGTCGGGCGCCGAAAGCCGGTCAACCTCTGTCGTCCACTAAGGCCGAGCTTTGGCGCCAGGCCCTCGAGCTCGACCATGTACCAATTCATTACAGGCAGCGTTTCCCATGCGGTGCCACTCCAAAATGTTTTTGTCGTCGATCACGACGAAGGGGCGCGAACAGCGCTGTCTCGTCACCTGACCTCTTTCGGTTTTGCCGTCCGGGCGTTCAGTTCGGCCGAATCGTTTCTCGAGCAGCGCCCCACGTCCGGCGCAGCGTGCGTCGTGCTCAACGATCGGCTCCCGGGTCTGTCGGGTTTGGAGCTTCAGAGCCGGCTCAAGACCGAGAGCGCCCTGTCAGTAGTTTTCGTGACGGGGCGCGGTGATGTCCCGACCGTCGTCCAGGCCATGAGAGGTGGGGCAATCGACTTTCTGACCAAGCCTATCGATACGGAACAGCTCGTGGCGGCCGTCACCCGTGGCCTCGAACAAAGTGCTCGTACAGAAGCGCAGCAACGGCTTTATGATGTGTTCGTCGAGCGCGTGGACCGCCTCTCGAGACGCGAGCGAGAGGTTGCCGCGGGACTGATCCGGGGGCTGCATAACAAACAGATCGCCTCGGAGCTGGGCACGACTGAGAAAACCGTGAAGGTCCATCGTGGACGCGTCATGGCGAAGCTCGAAGTTGGATCGGTTGCGCAGCTCGTCAGACTCGTTGAAAACTCACGGAGGGGGGGCGTGCTGACGTTGATCGACTCAACCACGCGTCCGACCTCGGAGCGGCCGTTCGAAACTCGTCGTATCCATTGGGCCGGCACCACCCAGGCCAAATGGCGATCGACGTGTTGATGCGTGGTGCCCGCCACAGGCCGCGGGGCGTCTTAATCGTTTTCTAACGCGGACGGCGTTTTCGGCGCCAATCCGACGTGGCATGGGAGTTGACTTACGATGTCGTACTCTCAGTGTCTGAAAGGACTGCGGCCATGATGAAACGAACAGCGGTATTGATTGTCGCGGGGCTCGCGGCAACGGGATTCAGCGTGCTGCAGTGGGGCTGCGGAGGCGGTACGCCGGAGCAAGCGCCGGTCGCTCAGGCGGCGCCACCAGCACCCGTACCAGAGGCGGCACCTCCACCTGCACCGGAGCCTGCCCCCGCGCCGGCCGCACCTCGTCCGGCACAGAGACCCTCGAGTCAGAGTGCGGCGCCCGCGTCGGCTCCTGCGGCAGCAGCGCCTGCCCCGAGACCCGCGGCTCCGCCGCCTCCGCCGCCGCGTCAGTACACGCTGCGCTCGGGGACGCCACTGAGCGTGTTCACCACGGCGACGATCTCGACCAACGCGAACAAGGCCGGCGAGGCGTTCAATGCCGTGCTCGCCAAAGCGATTGTCAATGGCGATTGGGTGATCGCGAAGCAGGGCGCGCGCGTTGAGGGTGTCATCGTGGATTCCGATCCGGGCGGAAAAGTGAAGGGCGTGGCGTCGATGACGCTCGCGCTTCGCCGGCTCACGCTTGCCGACGGAAGGACCATCGAGCTCGACACTGATACACACGTCCAGGAAGCCAAGACGTCGAAGGGCAAGGACGCCAAGAAGGTCGGCATCGGCGCCGGTATTGGCGCGGCCATCGGTGCGATTGCCGGTGGTGGCAAGGGCGCCGCCATTGGCGCGGCCGTCGGCGGTGGCGGTGGAGCAGCCGCGTCGCTGGCCACGCGCGGCGATCCGGCGGAGATCCCGAGTGAGGCCGAACTGAACTTCACGCTGAATCAGTCGATCACGATCGTCGAACGAAAGTAATTTCGGTTTGTCGCCGTGTCCTCTCCTGCGAGGGGACACGGCCATTCCCTCGCGTGCCGTACAATCATCAGCGTTCCCACACGCTCGATGACCTCCGTTCGGCGCTCACCTTTCAAGGCGCTTCAACACCGCAACTTCCGCCTGCTGTGGATCGGTCAGCTTGTCTCGATGGCTGGCTCGATGATGCAGAACGCGGCCATTCTCTGGCACGTCTCGCTGCTCGTTGAACCGGGGACGCGCGGCCTTGCGCTCGGCATGGTTGGCCTCGTACGCGTAGTGCCGATCGTGACGTTTTCGCTGATCGCCGGAGTCATTGCCGATGCGCACGACCGGCGTCGCCTGATGCTGTTCACGCAGACGGGGATGGCGATGTCGGCCGCCATGCTGTCGTGGGTGGCCTTTTCCGGCGTGAAGAGCGTGTGGCCGATCTACGCGCTCGCCGCAACCGGTGCGGCATTTGGTACGTTCGACAACCCGGCGCGGCAAGCGCTGATGCCAACCCTCGTGCCCACCGAGGATCTGCCCAATGCGATCAGCCTCAACGCCATCATGTTTCAGACGGCGGCGGTTGTCGGTCCTGCCGCGGGTGGTGCGCTGATCGGTGCGTTTGGCGTCCCGTGGGCGTACGCCTGCAATGCCGCGTCATTCCTGTTCGTGATCGGCGCAGTGCTTGCGATGAGGGGCATCTCGGGACGAGCCAAAGGATCGAATCGCGACATCAGTCTCGCGGCAGGGGTTGAGGGATTGCGATTCGTGTTCTCCACGCCGCTCATTCGCTCGACGATGCTGCTCGATTTCTTCGCGACGTTCTTCGCATCGGCAACGGCGCTCCTGCCGATCTTCGCGCAGGACATTCTGCATGTCGGCGCTCGTGGCTATGGGTTGTTGTCGTCTGCGCCCTCGGTCGGCGCGATCCTCGCCAGTCTCGTGATGGTGCGAGTGGTCGATCACATCGATCGTCGCGGTCAGGTGCTGCTGTGGGCGATCAGCGTGTACGGCGTTGCGACGGTGATATTCGGCTACTCACAGCTGTTCCTGCTGTCATTCCTCTGCCTGGCGGTGACCGGCGCCGCGGACACCGTGAGCATGGTGATTCGCAACCTGGTTCGGCAACTGACGACGCCGGATCACATGCGCGGGCGGATGACGAGCGTGAACATGATCTTCTTCCAGGGTGGGCCGCAGCTCGGTGAGCTCGAGGCGGGGCTTGTCGCGAACGCGTGGGGCCCTGTGCTCTCGGTCGTCTCCGGCGGGGCGGGATGTCTGCTGGCGACGGCGCTGATCGCGTCGCGCACGCCCCAGTTGCGCGAGTATCGCGCGTCAGTTCATCTTGCTCCGGCGAACGAGGTGCGCGAAGGCGGGCTGTCGTAGTGCGCGGCGAGCGCCTCTCGCAGTGCAGGTGAGAGTGCGCCGCTGTTCGTGCGCCGCAGTTTCTCAACCAGTTCGTCAAAGGTCTTGTCGGCCAGTGTGTTGACGCCGTGTGCCGGAAGCTTTCCGGTATCGAGGTCGGTATCGATCAACGAGACGCGTCCATCTCGCAGAGTCGCAAGCAGGGTGCCGTAGCGTTCGCATGAGGCGTTGAAGCTCTGGAGAAACGCCTGCTCCATGTCTGCTGTCAGCGGCGTGAAGGCCAGCGGTTTGAATGGACCGAATTTCGGGATGATCTTGAAGAACGTCACGATCAGGCGGACGAGGAAGCCGGGCTTCCGATATGCCGTCCCGAACTCCTTGTCGTACTCCTGTGGCGTCATCGCATAGACGACGTCCTGTTCCGCGACATCGGGCGTGGCGGCGAGAATCTCGTCTTTCTTTTCGCGCCATGCGGCGCGCGTCACGTCCGGGATGATCTGGCTTGCGGCGCGCCGGTAGGTGCCGATCGCCAGGCTGAAGTCGCCGAACAGGTCCTTCAGTTCCAAGCCATAGGTTTCTTGAAATGCGCGCTCGAGCAGCGATCGCGAGACCTCGAAGCCGATGAGATCCTGGTACGCGTCCGACTTGAACTGCCCGCGAGCCACCTGCAGCACGTCGAACGAGAACTCCACCATCACGTGACGAGCCGGCGACTCGCCGAAGAGCACATCGTCGCCGTACTTGGCCCGCAGCTTTGGATACACCATCGGCACGGTGTGATTGACCGTCGGGTGCGCCGTGTTGTCGCTGGCGTAGTGGGCGAGTGCACCGAGGGCGAAGGCATACTCGTCAACGGTCTGCGCGTCGCGAATCATTGCCGCAACGAAGTCACCGGAACGAACGTAGTGCACCAGGTTCGTGAAAAAGCGGCTCCCGAAAGGGTAGTAGCCGAGATCCTGGATCAGCGATCCGCCGTACGCGTACGCGCGTGCCTCGCGCAGCTCCTCTTTCGACGCGCGCGGAAAGCGATGCGAGAGCAGCGGAACGATTTGTGTGCTCCACGCGTTGTCGATGAGCGCTTCGTGCGCGAGGACCGAGTACGCGGATGAACTGGTTGGGAGACAGACGAGGAGCAGCGCGAGCGTTACAAAGAACAAGGCACGCTGTCTCATCCTTCGAAGGAAGGTTCAAACAGCGTGCCCGAGGGTTGGTGCGCTCTGGTCGGGCTCTACTTCAAGCCCATGCAATTGGCGTAGAAGGTGACGGGGGCGGCCCAGTCGGAAAACACCCCAAGAATGCCCACGTCTTTCGCCAGCACATCGAGCACTTTGTAAAGATCGCCATCGCGTGTGATCGCCTGGTCGATCGTCTGGTAGTAGAAGCCGTTGTTTCCGTCGGCCAGGACCCCCGACCGCTCGAGCGTCCACGTGATGATGTCGAGCCCGGCTTCCTTTGCGTCGCGCGCCGCCTGCGACGCGACGATGCGGTTCGAGCCGTCGAGCGCGAGCAGCGCAAACGTCGGCGGCGCCCAGATTCGGATCCCCTGCGCGCGATATCCCACGAGGTCTGAGAACGTCGGCAGCTCCGCGACGACATTCGCATCGTCAAGGAAAACGGCCTGTCTGCCGAAGGCCGGCTCGTGCTGGATCCAGTAGAGCACGTCCGCCTTGCTGAAGGACTGCGCGAAGACATCGCGTGGACGGACGCCGGCGGCTTTGAGCTCGTCGATCATCTTCTGCGCGTACATCTCCTGCGTGAACCCGTCGAAGGGCATCGTCACTGACGGCGCTTTGAGCTCCGGCGTCATCTTGACGCCGAGTTGTTTGAAGAGGGCGATGCTCTCGGAAAACGTCAGGAGGTGTCCGCTCGTCGGCCCGGCGTTGATGTCGGTGCGGAAACTCGGCGTGCCACCGAGGAATTGCTCCGGCGTCTGCGCAGCAGCGTTGAACGCGTCCATCTTTCCCGTGAGCGTCTTGAACTCGGCGAGCGTAAGCTCGCTCGTGCGGCACTCAGCGCTGGCCGGTGTGACGACCTGCCCGCCCGGTCCGAGGACGGCAGGAGTGAATGGCTTGATGCATTTGCTCGCGAGTGGCGTCACCAGGATGTTGGTCGTGGTGTGCAGATCGTTCTGCGCGTGGCGGCAGACAAGCTGCTTGTCCCTGGTGAAGGTGACATCGCACTCGACGATGCCCGCGCCCATTCGGGCACCTGCCTCATAGGACTCGCGCGTGTGCTCGGGGAACTGCAGTGCGGCGCCACGATGGCCGATCGAGAAATCGCTCTTCCTGAAGGGACCGGCGGTGCACTTCTGCAGTTGGCGTTTGAGGCGGCCATCTTCCATTTCATTGACGAGGAAGAATGGACGCGGGCCGAGCTGCACGCTCGACTCATTGCGCCGGTGAGCTTCGTCGTTGTCGTGGCCCCCGTCGGCTCTTGCGGCGGTTGTCGCGCAGAGTGTGAGCGCGACGGCCAATGTGGCGATCTGATAACGCATCGTGTGAGTCCTCCTTCGGACTCGATCACCGTACGACTCGGCCTTGACCCGAGCGTGACGCGCGAATCACATCGGGGTATCGACTCAGCACTGGTCTCAGGCACCCGTCTTGCTCCTCTCACAGTGAACCTGTCGTTGCGCGCGCGCTTCGGTCCGGAGTACGACCACGTGCTGCATTCGGCGCGCACGCCCGCAGAGGCTGAACAAGAGTTGCTGACACGTCAGGCGAGAGTGGAGAAGTTCTCGATCAGGGCGCTGTCTCGCGAGGATGCCGATCGATTTGCCACGGCATGGAAGAGCGTCCAGGCCAGGTTCGTGGACGATCCGCGCACTGCGGTCATCGAAGCCGATCGCCTCATCTCTGACGTGATGCGTACGCGCGGCTATCCCGTCGACGATCCCAATCGTGTCATCGACGATCTCTCCGTCGATCACGCACATGTGATCAATCACTACCGCGCCGGCCGGGACATCGTCACGCGGCACGAGAAGGGACAGGCCAGCACAGAAGATCTGCGCCAAGCCATGGTTCACTTCCGAGCACTGTTCGACGAGCTCGTGGCCGGCAACCGACCGAACATCAGGAGGGCATCATGAGCGACGACCGGCTGACTACACGCGACATCGCACGCAGCATGGAGACAGCGACTCCGAGCCCGCCGTCAGACTCTTTGCCGACGAACGCACAAACCTCGAGCATCAATGGGATCGGGGCGATCAGATCTCGACCGAGGATCTGCGGATCGCGCTGCAGAAGTATCATTCGTTCTTCGACCGGTTGCTGTCTCTGTAAAGCATCTCGTAACGGCGGGGCTCAGCCCCGCCGTATTCAAGGCGGGCCTGAAGGCCCGCCGCTACGAACGCGCCCAACTCGCGCTACTGAATCGGTACTTTCAACATCAGCGCGCCAACCCAATCGTTGGCTCCGAGGCCGACGAAGTTGCTGTGACACAGCTGGCATTCGACGCGAAAGACACTCAGCGGAATCGAGCGCCGATAGAACCAGGCTCCGTTCACGCGTTGCACCGCTGTGTGCGGTTGACCGCCGTTGAGCGCCAGCCCCAGCGCCTCACGTTCAAACTTGTCCTGCGGCCGGTCGTTCTTGCGCAGAGGGTCGTCCACTCCGACCAGCCTGAAATTGGAATGTGAATCGCTGAAGACCAGCGAGATCGACTGTTTCCCTTCCTCGACGTTGTCAGCGGTGGTCTCGTCGAACTCCTGTGTCAGCGCTGCGAAGAGCGTGGCGAGCAGCAGGTCGCTCGTTCGCCGGGCGAACGCGATGTCTTCAGTGCCCGGAGGATGACTGCTGCGGGCGGAGCTTACGCTCGCGAGCTGGGCGGAGCCGGTGCTGGTGAATACAGCGCTGACAAACACAGCGAGGAGCGTGACACTGAGGATCCTGTAGCGCATGACCTCAACTCCTTTGGTTCGATTTTGTGTGTGATGAGTGGTGCTGTGGCGGTTGTGGACGGTCGATTGGAGAAGCGCCCGCAGTCTACAGGTTTTTCGTAACAACGCCAGCGCGTTGGTTGCCGTCTAACGCCCCATGGATCTACTTGCCGACGTCCGCTACGCCTTTCGACTTCTGGTCAAGACGCCCGTTTTTACCGTCGCCGCTATTGCAACGCTTGCACTCGGTATCGGCGCCAACACCACGATTTTCGCCCTCGTCCAGTCCGTCCTGATTCAGCCGCTTCCGTATAGCAACCCTGATGAGCTCGTCATTGTGTGGGAGGACGGCTCCCGTTTTGGCTTCCCGAGGAACACGCCGGCGCCCGGAAATTACAACGACTGGCGGGTTCGCAACCGCTCGTTCGTCGATATGGCGGCGACGCGGGGAGGAGTGAATGGGACCCTGACCGTTGACGGTCCGCCCGAACAGGTGGTGGGCCGCGCGGTGACCGTCAACTTCTTCTCGGTGCTCGGTGTCACGCCCGCACTCGGCCGCGCATTCAATGCCGGCGATGCCGACAGCGACCGCACCGTGATCATCAGTGATGCACTCTGGCGCCGGCGCTACGGAGCCGATCCGGGACTTGTCGGCGGGACCATCGTGATGAACGGCGCGCGACAGGAAGTGATCGGCGTCGCGCCGAAGTCGTTCGTCTTTCTCAATCGCGAGGTTGACTATTGGGTGCCGATGCGGCTGCCACCGAATTTGGCCAACACGAGGAACTCGCACTTCCTGGTGGTCGCCGCGCGGCTCAAGCCTGGCGTGCCAGTCGAGACCGCCGATCGCGAGATGAAGGCGATTGCTGCGCAACTGACCTCCGAGTATCCGGAGAGCAATCGCGACGTCGGAGCCGTGGTGGTGCCGATGCGCGAACAGGTTCTGGGAGATACACGCGTCGAATTGCTCGTCCTGATGATCGCCGCCGCATCCATCGTCCTGATTGCATGCGCGAACCTTGCGAGCCTGCTGCTTTCGCGCGCATGGACGAGACGCGGCGAGTACGCAGTGCGTCTATCACTTGGTGCCACACGAACCCGGCTCATGAGGCAAATCGTCACTGAGGCACTCTGCTTATCGGTGATCGGGGGGCTGCTCGGTTTGGCGATTCCCTGGCTGACGAGCGCAGCGCTCGAGCGGCTTGTGCCAGTCGGCTTACACACGCCGACCGCGATCTTCGACTTTCGGCTTCTTGCCTTTGCAGGATTGCTGTCGATCGGCACGGGCTTGCTCTTCAGCCTCGGACCGGCACTCCAGTCTTCGCGTGCATCGACCGCGGGGGCGCTTCAGCAGCACGCGCGCGGTGCCGTCGGTACGGGCACCACTGGCTTATTCCGTGATGGCCTGGTCGTTGTTCAAGTCGCCGCGACGTTAGTGCTGCTCGTGGCTGCCGGGCTGATGCTGAGGACCCTGGCCAACCTGGGTGCGATCGAGCTGGGCTTCAATCCGGAGCACCTGTTGACGATGCAGGTGTCGCTGCCGCAGCCGAAGTACGCAGACGAGTCGACGCGGAGTGCGTTCTTCGATCGTGTGGTCGCTGGTGTTCGTTCGCAGCCTGGCGTCGAAGGCGCGGCATTCGGATCGACGCTGCCGTTTCAAAACTCCGGCAATACACGGTCGTTCACGATCGAGGGACGGGCGGACGTGCCTGGTGAGGTGCGTGACGCGCTGTATCGCGCGGGCACTTCCGAGTATCTGAAGGTGCTTGGCGTCGTCGTCTCCGAAGGGCGCCTGATTGACGAGCGCGACGTCGCGGGAGCGCCGCGTGTCGCCGTCATCAACGAGACCATGGCCACACAGTTCCTGCCGAATCAAAACCCGCTGGGACGCCGGATCCAATTTGGTCCCGACGAGCCGTTGTTCGCGATCGTTGGCGTCGTGAAGAACGTGCTCGAGCGTGGCTACGAGCAGGAGGACAAGCCGGCGGTGTACCTGTCGACGCCACAGGTTGGCGGGAACGCTGCCAATCTGGTCGTGCGTGTGTCGGGCGATCCGCTCGCTTCTGCTGCGGTCGTGCAGCGCGTCATCCAGGGGATCGATGCAGACCAACCGGTTCGCCTGATCAGGTCGATGTCAGATGTTGTGGCGCTGACGGTCGTCGATCGGCGTCAGCACACAACGTTGCTCGTGGCGTTTGGTGCGCTCGCGATGCTGATCGCGTCGATCGGGCTCTACGGCCTGCTCGCGCAATCCGTGACGGCACGCAGCCGCGAGATCGGATTGCGTATCGCTCTTGGCGCGACGGGGCGAAGCGTTGTGACGCTGGTCATGTCGCGCGGCATCGTGCTGACGGCGACCGGAGTGGCTCTTGGTGTGTTCGTCGCGTGGATGGTGACGCGCGCGATGCAGACGCTTCTCTATGGTGTGGATGCAGGCGACCCGACCACGTTTGCCGTCGTGCTCGGCTTGCTCGCGACGGTGGCCGTCATCGCCTGCGCGATTCCGGCCATCCGTGCGGCGCGTGTGGAACCGATGGTTGCCTTGCGAGATCAGTAAGTGATTATTTGGTTGGAGGAGCGTTCTTCACGGCCGAGTCCCAGTGCTCCTGCACCAGGCCGTTGTCCACTCGCACCATGTCGAACCAGAAGGCAGGATACGTCTTCGTCTTGTCATCGGGATCCATCAGCTCCCGCTTGAACATCATGAAGACGTATGAGCCGCTCACGATCGTCAGCTCGGGCGCGTCCTTCCATTCGGCCTTGATCGGCTCGGGCTTGCGAATCTTGCTGAAGAACTCGACGAATGCGGCGCGGCCGGTCGGCACATTCGGGTTGTGCTGAATGTAGGTGGGCGCCATCACCTTTTCGGCAAGCTCCACGTGGCCGTACTGCAGGATGTCTTTGAACTCGACGATCGCGATCTCGAGGTTCTTCTGTTCCTGCGCCGAGAGCTTGAACGTCACCTTCGTGTAGTCGATGCCGTCGGGTGCGCCGCCGTAGGGAATCTTGGGCGTCTTGAGCGCGTAGTCCCAGTGCTCCTGCACCTTGCCGTTCTGCAGTCGCAGCAGATCGTAGGTGTTGTACTTGTAGGTCTTCGCCGGGTCCGCCGGGTCCTTGCCTTCTCGCTCCCACACCACGAGGACGTAGTCGCCCTTCGCGAACGCCACGGTCGGCTTGTTCGTGAGCTCGGCAGCGATTGGCAGCGGCTCACCGCGGCTGCCGAAAACCTTCACGAACGCCGCACGGCCGGTCTGGATGTTGATGTTGTGTTGGATGTAGTTCTCGGCTTGATACTTCGGCGCCAGGTCCATGTGTCGCGACTGAATCACCTCGCGCCACCAGTCCAGCACGAATTTCAGGTTGGCCTGCTCCTGCGCGTTCATGTTGCTCTGGGCGAACGTCGGCAGTACGCTCGCAGCCAACACCACAACCGACATCAACGCCCTTCTCATGATTCGCATGGCCAGCTCACTCTCCGGCCCGGGACGGGCCTCGCAAAACGATCCGCAAAAGGGCATCAGCATACTGCGCGCGTCCCTTCCTGACCAGCGCTCCTACCGGCTGGCCTCACTCGATCTCCTGCGTGGTCTGGTGATCGTCATCATGGCGATCGATCACGTCCGGGACTTCTTCCTCGCCGGTGCACTTCAGGACCCGACGACGGACCCGAACATCACGCTCGGCCTCTTCATGACGCGGTGGATCACCCACTTCTGCGCGCCGGTCTTCGTGCTGCTGGCCGGGGTGAGCGCCGGGTTGATGTCCGCCCGGCGGACACCGGCCGATCTCGGGCGCTTTCTCTTCACGCGCGGCCTGTGGTTGATTGCCGTCGAATGGTTCGTCGTGTCGACGTTTGCCACCTTTGCTCCCACCGGAATTCCGCAGGTCGGAGGGCAGGTGCTCGTGACGATGCAGGTGATCTGGGCGATCGGCGCGAGCATGATTGTCCTGGCTGGTGCGCAATTCCTGGGCAGGCGAGCGTGCCTGCTCATTGGCGCGCTCGTGATTGCCGGCCACAACCTGCTCGACCCGGTCTGGCCGATGACCGGCCTCTTCGATCAGAACTGGCCCCTGTGGACAGCACTCCATTCGCAGATGTCGGTCGGCGTGGGACCGTTTCTCTTCGCGTTCGTCTATCCGCTGCTGCCGTGGGCGGGCGTGATGGTGTTCGGGTTTGGAGTGGCGATGTTGTTCGAACGGCCGGAGGCCACCCGCCACGCATCGCTGGTGAAGTGTGGGCTCGCACTGACCGCCACCTTCGTGGTGTTGCGAGCGGCCGGCGTCTATGGCGATCCGAATCCGTGGGCATCGCAGTCAAACGGCACGATTGCCACGGTCATCGATTTCCTGAACACCACGAAGTATCCGCCGAGCCTCGACTTCCTCCTGATGACGCTCGGGCCCGCGGCGGTGCTATGCGCATTCGCGCACAAGATCCCTGTTGGGATCGGGGGAGTGCTCACGACCTTCGGCCGCGTGCCGTTCGCCTTCTACATCGCGCACGTCATCCTGATTCACACGCTCAGCGTGCTATTAGGCGTCGCCCAAGGCTTTCGCGCGAGCCAGTTCATGACCTTGTTCATGTTTTATCCGCAGGGGTACGGGATCCCGCTGGCCGGTGTGTACGTCGTGTGGGTCGTGGTGATCGTGACCCTGTATCCGTTCTGTCGCTGGATGGCTGGTGTGAAGTCTCGTCGCCGCGATTGGTGGCTCAGTTACCTTTAATCTGGCTGACGCAAGTCGAGTGTCAGTCGTTCGACTTTCTCGGTTCTCTCTTCTCGGTTCGTGTTCATGTTCGACGGTCTCATCGTCGCCCAGCCGAACCCCGAACCCCGAACCCCGAACACGGAACACGGAACCGAACCTGAACAGGAACTGAGCACCCAAGAACGGAGAAATTCGAACCACACAAATCTTTATTGACCCACGAACTTGCCAATGGGCTTCAAGCCGTCAACGTGATCGCAGACGGCCTTGAGGACCATGAGCATGGGGACGGCGAGCAGCATTCCCGACACGCCCCACGCCCAACTCCAGAACGCGATCGCCACAAAGATCGCGACGTGATTCAGTGAGGCCGCCCGGCTCAGAAGGTGAGGCGTCAGGAACATCCCTTCGATCGTTGTGATTGCCAGCGCGACTCCGGCGACAAGCGCCGCCATCTCGAGCGTCCCGAACTGAAGGAAGCCGATGATCGCGAGGCCGGCCGTGACGATCAAGGGACCGAAGTAGGGGACGATGTTCAGAACGCCGGCGAGCACGCCCCACACCATCGGCTCGGCGACCCCGATCCACCAGAGCGCCAGCCAGGTTGCAACGGCGACCGCGAGCGACGTCAGCGCCTGCACCCAGATGAAGCGCTGGATCTGACTCGCGATGTCGTTGAGGATGCGCACCGTGACTCGCTTGCTGTTCTGGCTTTCCATCTCCGCGACGAGCTTCCGCTTGAACGAGTCGTCTTCATAGAGCAGGAAGATCGTCAGGAACAGCACGGTCACCGCTTGCCCGAGGATTCCGAGGGCACCTATTCCGCCCGTCCACAACATGTCGGAGACGCGCCAGGGCTGTTCGATTTCCACGCGCGTGACGCCAGGGCTCTTCGTCGTTGGCGTTCCTGCTTCCGCCGCTGCATTATCGACAGCTCGCGCGGCTGCCTGGATGCGTTCCAGCGCTGAATCGCCCTGCACTCGCTTCTGCTGTCTGAATGTCCGTCGCAGTTGTTCAGTTCCCTCGGGAACCTTCATCAGCACCGAGTCGATCTGCGGCCAGAGGAACGTCACCCCTACGCCGAGCGATCCGATCAGCGCAAAAACGACCAGGAGCGTGGCGAGCAGCCGCGGCAGATGCCAGCGCTCGAGCCAGTCGACGACCGGATCGAGCATGTAAAAGAGCATCACGCTCAAGATGATCGGAAGCAGCAGTGGCGCAGCGAATCGCATCATCACGATCGCCGCGAATACCGCGAGTACGTGCACGGAGCTGCGGCTGTTCCAGATCGAGCGGACGGGTCGCTCGATATCGGGCTCCGGCGCGGGGGGACTTTCGTGCCGCGATGAACCAGCGAGTCTTGGCATTCGCTGCGCATTGTTCAATCGCCGTGCCAGCCGAGTTTGCCCGCTGCGCCGCAGAGTTTCTTGGGAAAGCGACTCGCGCTTTGTAGCTCAGGCACGAGGCGCCGGGGGAATCGCGTAAAATCGCGACGAAGAGGACACGCTTCCGCCCCGTGAACACACGTCGCGGCATTCGCTGGCACCTGTTCCAGGTGCAACTCGTCAGCATCGTTCCAATCGGACTTTTTGCTGCCGCGATGCTCTACCTCCACTGGCAGGTGCAGGAGAACGAACGCGAGCGCTCGCAGATGGAGTCGGTGCGCCTGATGGCGGCTGCCGTGGACAACGCGCTCGATAGCACGGTGGAGCGCTTGTCGATCTTTGCGCGACTGTGGTCATCTACCGACTTGAGCGAGGAGGCGATTTTCGGTCAGGCACGTGAAGCGCTGAAGGCCAACGCGGACTGGCGAAATATCGTGGCCTTTGGTGCAGATGGTCACGGTGTGTTCCGGACGGACATTCCGTTTGGCAGTGATGTCCCGGCCAGTCTTCACCCTGAGCTCATTCAGCCTGTTGTCGTGCGACGTACGTCCGTCATCTCCGACGTCTTCTATGCCGCGTCCACTGGACGCCCGCTGGTGGCAGTTGCCGTTCCCGTCGTGCACGGCGATGACGTCACGCACGTGTTGATCGCCAGCCTTGACCTCGCGTGGTACGACCGGCTTTTGAATCAGCCAGGACAGCCCGATGGTGCTGTTGCTGGTTTGCTCGATCGCAACCTCAAGTTCGTCGCGCGAAGTCTCGAAGGAGACCTGCGCCGGGGTGAAGATCCGGCGCCTGGCGTGGCGGACGACATGAGGCGCGACAGAGAAGGGCTGGACCGATACGTCAATCTCAATGGCACGCCGGTCTACAACGCGTGGACGCTGACGCGGCACGGATGGATCGCCGGTTTTGCGACGCCATCCGGGCCGGTGGACAACGCCTTCTGGAATCACCTCCTGGTCTTCGGGTTCGTGTGGCTGGCCGCGATGAGTGCCGGCGTCCTGTATGCCTTCGCGAAGGCGCGCCCGATCGCCGCCTCGCTCGAGTCGCTCGAGGATCAAGCCGAGCACTTCGCCGAGGGGCGCGGCATCACCAATCTTCCCGACTCGCGAGTCGAAGAAGTGCACCGCGCGTTCACCGCGCTCGAGCGGGCCAGCGGGCTGCTTCAGTCCGCGATGCGCGAACGCGATCGGTCGCTCGATACCGAACGTGAAGCGCGCGCGGTGGCCGAAACAGCCAACGCCGCCAAAGACGAGTTCCTCGCGATGCTCGGCCACGAGCTTCGCAATCCGGTCGGCGCCATCTCCAGCGCTGCGGCGATCGTCAAGAGCCCGAAGGCCACGCCGGAGCAATTCGACTTCGCTGCGGGTGTCATCGAGCGCCAGATCGCCCATCTCAAGCGGCTCATCGACGACCTCCTTGACGTCGGTCGCGTCATGATGGGCAAGATTCTTCTGGATCTTCGCCCGGTCGATCTTGCGGCGAGCGCACGCGGCGTCGTCGCAACGCTGCGCACGGCAGGCCGGCTCGCCGACCGTGAGGTGGAGATTGAGGCCGCGCCGGCATGGGTACAAGCCGATCACACGCGCATCGAACAGATCCTTACCAACCTGCTCGTCAACGCCGCGTGCTACACGTCGTCCGGTGGCCGCATCCATGTGCGCGTGGCGTGCGAAGGCCACGACGCCGTCGTTGAAGTCGGCGACGACGGCCGCGGGATCGCGACTGAGGACTTGAGCCGCGTCTTCGACTTGTTCTTCCAGGGCGACCCTTCGGTGGATCGCTCAGCGGGCGGGCTTGGCATTGGCCTCACGCTTGTCCAGCGATTGGCGACGCTCCACGGTGGCAGCGTGACTGTCGCGAGCGACGGTGAAGGGATGGGCGCCACCTTCACAGTACGCCTCGCGGCCATCGCCGCCCCTGGGGCCGAGTTGACTGAGGCCGGTGCCATGCCCGGCGATCGTGGTCAGACGATCCTCGTCGTCGAAGACAATGCCGATGCGCGCGAGAGCCTGGCGGTTGCGTTGACGCTGGAAGGCTACCGTGTGCTCGAGGCGAGCGATGGGGCGTCAGCGCTCGAGATCGTCAAACGCGAGCGTCCGCCGTTGGCGGTGCTCGACATCGGCCTCCCGCGCATGGACGGCTATGAGCTGGCGACACGCATCCGCGCCGAGTTGGGGCGAGGCATCGTCCTCATTGCATTGACCGGCTACGGCTCGGAGCGCGATGCGAATCGAGCGGCAGACGCCGGCTTCGACGAGCATCTGACGAAGCCCGTGAATGTCGAGGAGTTGATGAGAGTGATCGATGAGCGGCAAGCCACGCAGCGTGGCCCCGAAGCCGTGAGAGCCTAGCCGTTGCCCGGCGGCTATTTGTTCTGAAGCTCCTGCTGACGCACCTTTTCGAGCTCCTCGAGCTCACGATTGTTCGTGCAATAGAACTCGTAGATGTCGCCGTTGCCGAGTGTCCAGCGGCGTGGCGCGGACTTCCACGGCTTGGTCAGCACTTTCGGATCGTCAACCGTGACCTCCACCATCAGATAGTTCATCGATGGTCGCGTGTAACGTTCGACGACGCGCAGCTGGTCGCTGTGGAACCAGCCGTTCGGCTGGATGTACGTGCGCTCGTCGAAGCCGGTTGACTCGACGACCAGCGTGTCTCCCTCCCAGCGTGCGCTGCTGTTGCCGTGGAAGAGCGGCTCCGGATATTTCGGCAGCGGACGCCCATCGAGGTGAATCACCCGGAAGTTGTTGAGGACTTCGTACAGCTGCACCAGCACGTCCGGCTTGTGCACCATCATCGTCGAGTAGGGGTTCTGCAGCCAGATCGCGGGCACGCCGCGCGGCATGCAGTTCACCGACGACTTCGAGAGCTCGAGCTCGGTGGGCGTCATCGATTTGATCTTCTCGACTGCCCACGGCTGGAACGATGGCCGTTCCTCGGGAGTGACCTTGGGATCGAACTGCCGGGTCGCCGCCGGATCGACGCCATAGCGGCCGCTCACACCTTGTCCTGCGCTGTTGGGCAGCCAATGGCCCGAGAGATCCGGATGGCCGTCCGGTAGACGAGGGGCAGGACCTCCCGGAGGCATGACCGTGATGGCGTACGGCTTGTCTTGCGCCTCCGCTCGCGGCACGGACGCAACAGTGAGGGCGAGCACGAGGATCGCGAGAAGCGATGCCGAACCTGAACACGAACCGAGAACTGAGAACCAGGAAACGTGAACCACAGGTTTCATTTTCCTAGTCCTGAAGTTGGCCGACCTGACGCATCACGCCGTCCGAGAACTTGAGCGTGCCGGCGGCGGCGTAGTTCTTCCTGCCATTCCTCGCGAGGCAGCCTCGCACGAAGACTTCCTTGCCGACGTTGTCGAGAAACACCTGTCGATCGTTACCCGCTCTGCGCAGTGTGATCAGCGCGTAGGTTTGAAACGACCACGGCTCGACGTGTCCATCCGTTTCCTTCACGTCAACGTAGAAATATGCGTGCGGGTTCTGCCAATCGAGCTTCGTGAGGATGCCATTGAAGTCGCGGCAGTTCTTGCCGTCGAACTCCGCGGCGAACGAGTGATGCGCCCGCGCTGTGGGAGCACTGAGCAGGATGCCAGCGCAGAGCATCGCCGCGGCGAGCCCCGTCGTCGTTCTCATGACGTTCTTCCTCCATCGCGAATTGCCTGGAGCACCTGTTCTGCCGCCTCGCCCGCGTCCTGTCCCGAGAACCCTGCTGGCAGTTCGACGACTGTTCCAGCGCTCGCGACGTTCTTGAACTCTTCGGACGCCTGCGTTCCCAGGGTTCGAAGCTCCGCGCCGATCACCACAATCCGTGGACGCGTCGCCTTCAGCAGGATCAACGCATCAGGGATATTGGCAGCGGTGAGGGTGCGATAGCCCGCTTCCTTGAGCAGTTCGCGAAGATACGTCAGCACGTCCTGCGACTCGTCTACGCAGAGCACGTCCGGGTTGTCGAACGCAGCGTCGACGCCTTGGCTGCCGCGATGGAGGTCGGCGATCGAGTCCGCTTCGGTGGCGTACGGTTGGAACACCGATCTGAGCCGTGTAATCCGCAGCACGTCATCGATCTTCGGAGAGACGGCGCAGACCTTGAGGGTTCCGCGTCGGTCTTGCGGACGTGTCAGATAGCGCGCGATGAGGCCAAGGCCGCCGCTATCGATGAAATCAACTGCTCCAAGATGAAGCAGGACGTGCGGGGTTTCCGGCAGGAGCCGGTCAAGGCACACCTGAAGTGACTTGGACTCTTCACCGGCGACGATCCGGCCACTGCAGGTGACGACCGTGACGTCGCCAACGCACCGGCTCTGTAACGTGAGCGACAAAAAGGCCCCCCGGATTTCGGTGAGCGGACGGGTTTGATTATGCCTCAGGATTACAGCAGGAAGGACAAGAGCTGCCGCCCAAGGAATATATAGAGTGCACAGATAATCCCCTCGCCCACGAGGATTCCGAGCAGCATTTTGCGCACATCCACCCCAAGGGACCCGCAGACGTAGCAGATCAGGTCCGTGGGTGCGAACGGAAAGAAACTCCAGCCAATCACGATCGGCAGCTCCTGGCGGCGCAGGAGCCCGCGCATGCGGGCGACATGATTCGCATGGCGCGTCTCGAAGTACCCGGCGAGCTGCAGGCGCTCCGAGAAGTAGTAAAGGCCCGCCGACGACACGAGAATCCCGCCCATCGTGAGCACGAAGTGAACCGGCGGCGACAGGAAAAGCAGGCCGAACGGAATCAGGTAGGTGACCGGGATCAGGGTGAACCCGCGGATGCACCCCATCGTGAAGTACACCGTTCCCGCGATGACGGTTGACGAGGCCGACAGCACGAGCATCTCGTTGCGGACGATATCCGCGCGAGCCACGTAGAAATAGATGCCGGACGCGATGGCCAGCACCCAGACAAAGATTGTGACGGCGCTCAGTCTGGCAGGCACTCGGCACCTACTACGCCTTCGACCGCCCGCAGGTTCACCGAGCGTCGGGGGGGCTTCCCTATTATCCGATCGACTGCGGGTGTTACACTGCGGGTCCTCATGAAGAGCGCACCTCGCCTCAGCTTCATCCTGGTGGCGGCAACGACCCTGTCGCTGTCGTCGTGCTCGTCGGCATCAGTTCCCAGCGAGTCCGAGGTGATCTCGGTTATCGAGGCGTTCTACGGCGCGATGAAGAAGGGTGACGCCTCGGCGGCGATGAGCGCAATCGCACCCGATGCGGTGTTCCTCGAATCGGGCAAGCTCGAAACTCGTGCCGAATACGAGATGAACCATCTGCCCGCTGACATCGAGTTCGAGAGCGAGGTCACCGGAAAGCGTGGCCCGATTCAAGTGAAGTTCGATGGCAACACGGCGTGGGCGATTGCGATGACGGAATACGACGGCGAGTTCCAGAAAAGCCCGGTGCGCTTCGTGAGTGCGCAACTCGTCGTCCTGACCCGCGATTCAGGCCGTTGGTTGATTCGATCGATTCACTGGTCTTCGCGGCGGAACTAGCCCTACCTCCCCGCAGGAAGAAAGTAGAAACCGATCGCCAGGATCACGTACACCGCGAGCATCTGGACTCCCTCCATCCAGTGCGTCTCGCCGTCGTGTGCGATGAACGCGATCGTCAGCACCGCCAAACCGAGCGCCATCACCTCGAACGTGCTGAAAAGCAGGTTCATCGGCGTCGGTGCGATGAGATAGCTCAGGAAGAGCAAGACCGGCGTGATGAACAACGCGATCTGCGTTGACGATCCCACGGCAATGCTCAGCGCCGCGTCCATGTCGTCTTGCGCCGCCATTCGCACAGCCGAATAGTGTTCCGCGGCATTTCCGATCACCGCGACGACGATGACGCCGACGAACAGGTCGCTCATCCCGAGCACGCGCGCGGCTTCCCCGATTGCACCGACGAGCAACTCGCTCATCCATGCCACGCCTGCCGTCGCACCCACGAGCAGCGCAATCGACCGTGAGATCGATGTTCGGGGCGGCGGGCCTGTGTGCTCGTGCGGTTGTCTGTGCGTCTTCAGGGTGAACACCAGGCTTGCGCAATAGGTGAGGAGCAGGACGACGGCAATCTCCGTGTCCATCCGAAGCTCGGGCTCCTGGCCGGTGCGTCGCGAGAGTGCATGAAAGACGGCCGGCACCACCAAAGCCACGACGCTGAGAAGCAGCATCGTCGTGCCGAGGCCGGCGGCGGTGCGGCTGAAGCGCTGCACGGGACGGCGAAGCCCTCCCACCAGCGCGGCAAGGCCAAACACAAGCAGCGTGTTCCCGATGATCGAACCGGTCAATGACGCCTTGACGAGGTCGGTGTATCCGGCTCGAAGCGCGAAAGCACCAATGATCAGCTCAGCGACGTTCCCAAACGTCGCGTTGAGCAGGCCGGAGATCGACCCGCCGAAGTGGGCGGCAAGGTTGTCGGTTGCGCGACCGATGTATCCCGCAAGCGGGACGATAGCGAGAACCGACGCGAGAAAGATCGCCGTTCGCCTGTCTGGCGCGAGAAATTCAAGAGCCAACGCGGCGGTGAACGCGCACGTCAGAAGTGTGAGCGCCCCGTATCGTTCGAGCCAGACACGCAAATGTCGTCGTCCCTGCAATGGCAGTGCCTCGATCTGTTCGTGGGAGGCTCTCAGCGATAAGATGCGCCCGAAGAACTCCTGAGCCAGTAGTCCTATGCTGCATCGTTTATCTGAACGAAAGGAATGGCAGTTCTTTGCCGCGTTGCCGAAGGCCGATGGCGTTCTCGCTGTCGTCTGGTGGCTGGTGGTGCTGCTGCGCGGAGTACTGCCCGCGCTCTTCGCCGTGGCGATGGGCGTGCTGGTTGCCGCGGTGCAAGGGGGCCAGAGCCTCGCGGGCCCGCTTGTCGTCGTGGGCCTGATTTTCGTTCTTCTCCAGGTCCTGACGCCGATCCATACGGCTATCGGCTTGAACCTCGGCGATCGGACGGCTGCGTATCTCTACGATCGGTTGACGGCGGCATGTGTCCGCCCTCAGGGCATGGGGCACCTCGAGGATCCGTCGCTCATCGGCGACCTGACCGTTGCGCGCGACTTCGACCTCGGCATGACAGGCCCGCCGCTGTCGTACTCGATGGACTTCATTGCCGGTGGTCTGGTCGGGGTGATCGGTGGCCTCGCCGCCGCGGTGGTGCTCTTCGGTTTCTCGTGGTGGGCGCCGATCGTGCTGGTAGGCGCCTGGTTCGCGACACATTGGCTGTTGCGCGAGAGCGGCATCTGGCGCGATCGCAACACGGATGAAGTGCGGAGCGCGCAACGCGATGCCGACTATGCCTACCGGCTCGCGGTTGATCCACCAGCCAGCAAGGAGTTGCGCCTCTTCGGCCTGGTGCGCTGGAACATCGATCGATTCGTCGCCCGGCGCACCCGCCTCCACACGCTTCAGTACGAAGCGACTCGTCTCCGTCAGCGGCCGCTCACATGGAGCGTGCTGATTGTGACCGCGGCGAATGTTGCCGTGTTGTGGTCGATTGCCGCGGCGGCCCAGGCCGGTCGAATCAATCTGGGTGAGATCGTGATCTACGTGCAGTGCGCGGTGGGGACGTCGATGATCGCCTTTGGCGGGCTCAACTGGGCGCTCGATGGTGCTTCTGCTCCTGTTGCTGCCGTTCGCCGCTTGATGTCCGCAATGGCCTCCGCCGGGCGACTGACGTCAGGCCGGCGATCAGCAACCGGAGTGCCCGCACAGCAGATTCGCTTTCGCGACGTGACGTTTGCCTATCTAGGCGGAGCGCCGGTGCTCGATGGCTTCGACCTGACGATTCCTGCCGGCACGTCGCTCGCGATCGTTGGACAGAATGGTGCCGGCAAAACGACGCTGGCCAAGTTGCTCTGTCGTTTGTACGACCCGCAGAACGGCGCGATCGAGATCGACGGAACCGACGTGCGCGAGTTGGATCTCATCGAATGGCGCACACGTCTCGCCGCGGTCTTTCAGGATTTCACGCGATTCGAGCTCTCGCTCCGTGACAACGTGGCCCCGGCTGGCGCGCCCGACGATGTGGTGCTGGGCGCCCTCGACGCCGCAGGTGCATCACGGCTGGCGAGACTCGATACCGTCCTGGCGCGTGGCTACGACGACGGGATCGATCTGTCCGGCGGGCAGTGGCAGCGCATCGCTCTGGCGCGCGCGTTGTGCGCAGTGAAGGAGGGCGCGGGTGTGGTGTTGCTCGATGAACCAACGGCGCAACTCGATGTGCGAGGCGAAGCCGAGATCTTCGAGCGGATTCTTGCCGCCACTCGCCACTGTACGACCATCCTGATCTCGCATCGCTTTTCCACTGTTCGTCACGTCGATCGGATCTGTGTGCTCGAGAAAGGAAAGGTGGTCGAGTTGGGCACGCACGCCGAGTTGATGGCACTGAACGGGCGCTATCGCACGATGTTCGATCTGCAGGCACAGCGCTTTGGCGCAGAGGACGAGGAAGGGAAGAGCTATGACGTCCTCGCCTGACACGCGTCCCAAGGTCGATCGGCTTCCGCCCGGCCTGTCGTCGATGTGGCGTCTGTGCAAGCTGGGTTACCGCCACGAGCCGGGCCTACTGCTGGCGGCGTTCGCGCTGGCGCTGCTGTCGGCGCTGCCTGATTCGCTGATCGCCCTGTGGTTCAAGTTGCTGGGCGACGGCGCGCTCGCGGGCAACTGGTCGCTCGTGGTGTTCGCAGCGGTGGCACTCGGTGTGTCGTCCACGGGGACATGGTTCCTGGTGACGGTCAGTTCGAGGGTCCAGCGTCGATTCCGTGACAAGGTGACGATCGCGCTCGAGTCTCACGTCGCCACGCTGCTCGCATCCATCGCCACCATCGCGCATCAGGAGCGCCCGGAGTACCTCGATCGACTCGCCGTCCTGCGTAATCAGGTCTTCATGCTCGATCACATGTACATGTCGCTCTTCACGACGTGTGCATGGATCCTGCGTCTGATCATCACCGTCGCATTGCTGGTGTCGATTCATCCGGCTCTTGTGATCTTGCTGTTGTGCGCGCTTCCGACCGTGCTCACGTCGGCATGGCGGCCGGCGGTGGAGAGAAGTGCGTTCGAGCGTGGCGCGCAGGCCAACCGGCTCGCTCGCCATCTGTTCGACATCGCGACGACGGCGCCAGCGGGGAAAGAAGTTCGCGTCACGGGGATCGGCGATCGCCTGATCAGGGAGCGCAGGCTGGCATGGGAGTTCGGCAACCGGCCGGTGTCGGCGGCCCGATGGCGCACGGCGGCGTGGCACACGGCAGCGTGGACAGTCTTCGGTGCCGGTTTCGTTGGCGCGATTGTGTTCGTGGCATACGGCCTGGGCGCGCCCGCTGGTGATGTGCTCCTCGCGCTGGCGGCCGGCTCGCGCCTGTCGTTCTACGTCGGTGCGACCGTCGGCGAGATTGGATTCCTCCGCGGTGTGTGGATGGATGCCGCGATCAGGCTTGCGTGGCTCGAGGACTACGCCAGTTCACTGGTGGCAAATGCCGATCAGCCCGCGCCTGCGCGGCTGAATCAGGGCATTCGTTTCGAGCACGTGTCCTTTGCCTATCCGGGCACCCAACGGCTCGTGCTCAATGACGTGAATCTCGATCTCCCGGCGGGATGCGTTGTCGCGGTTGTCGGCGAGAACGGGGCTGGGAAGTCCACGCTGGTCAAACTGCTCGCCAAGATGTACGACCCCACGAGCGGCCGGATTCTGATCGACCAGACCGACCTTGCGCGCATTCCGCCGACGGAATGGCGCACCAGGCTCGCCGGCGCATTTCAGGATTTCTTCCGGTTCGAGTTTCTTGCCCGCCACACCGTCGGTGTTGGAGATGTCCCGCGTCTCGACGACAAGCCAGCGGTTGTCACCGCGGTGAGTCGCGCAGGCGCCGACGATGTGATCGTGAAACTCACGGGAGGGCTCGAGACACAGCTTGGCCCTACGTGGCCGGGCGGGGTGGATGTCAGTTTCGGTCAATGGCAGAAGCTTGCCCTGGCACGCGGCTTCATGCGTGACGAACCGATCGTACTCGTGCTCGACGAACCGACCGCTGCGCTCGATGCCGAAACCGAGCATGCCCTGTTCGAGCGCTACGCCGCGGCTCTTCGCGGTGACAGTACTGAGGGACGCATCACGATTCTCGTGTCTCATCGCTTCTCGACCGTGCGAATGGCGGACCTGATCGTCGTGCTCGATGGCGCGCGTGTCGTGGAGGTTGGATCGCACGAAGCGCTGATGGCGCGAGGCGGTCAGTACTCCCAGCTGTACGGCATTCAAGCAGCCGCCTATCGTTAGCTCCGTAGTTCCACCGATCCCTCGATACCCGCACCGCGCGCAAAGACGCGCAGCGCACCAGGCCGATTGGTTGGCACCGAGCGTGCGTGGAGCCTCGGCATCGTGGACTCAGAACTCACTGCACAACTCGAGACGTTCGCCCGTGTGTATTTGATCCCGACGGCATGGAAACTTCTGGGTGCCGTTGCCCTCTGGATTGTCGGCAGTTGGGTCATCAAGCTCGTCCGGACTGCACTAGGCCGCTTCCTTCACCTGCGTCAGTTCGATGACACGCTCGCCTCGTATGTCGAGGCCAGCGCCGGCGTGCTGCTCCAGGTCCTGCTCTTCATCGCGGTCCTTGGCGTGCTCGGGATCGAGACGACGTCGTTTGCTGCGCTCCTGGCGGCGGCCGGTCTCGCGGTGGGCGCGGCGTGGTCTGGGCTGCTCGCCAACTTCGCCGCGGGAGTGTTCCTCCTCGTGTTTCGTCCATTCAAGGTGGGAGACACGATTGCGGCCGTCAGCATTACGGGTACGGTTCGCGAGATTGGGTTGTTCGTCACGTCGATCGTGACAGCGGACAACGTCGTCACCTACGTCGGCAACAACCGGCTGTTTTCGGAGAACGTGCAGAACTTCAGCGCCACGCCGTTTCGACGCGTCGATATCACGGTACAGTTGATGCCAGGGCTCGACTCGGAGGTGGTGAGCATGCGCCTTCGCCAGCGGATGCGTCAGATCCCGCATCTGCTCGACACGCCGGCGCCCATCATCGAGATTCTGACGTTCACCATCGTCGGCACGGCGGTCGCGCCAGTGCTGGCGGTGCGCCCCTTCTGTCGCAATGAGCACTACAACCAGGTCTTCTTCGACACCACGCGGGCGATCCAGGAGGTCTGTATCACCGTCCACGTGTGAGTTTCGCTTCTACGAAGAGCTCAACGACTACCTTCCGCCCGACCAGCGCAAGCGCACCATCACGCGAGCGATCACCGGCACGCCATCGGTCAAGGACGCCATTGAGTCGCTTGGAGTGCCGCACACCGAGATCGATCTGATTCTCGTTGACGGCCGGTCAGTGCGATTCGATCGCAAGCTGCTGGGCGGCGAGCGCGTGACGGTGTATCCCGAGTTCGAGCGGTTCGACATTTCTCCCCTCCATCGGCTCAGACCCAAGCCGCTGCGTACGCCGCGCTTCGTTGCAGACGTGCATCTCGGGACACTCGCGCGCTTCCTGCGTCTGCTTGGTTTCGATACTCGTTACGGCAACGGGCTGGACGATGCGGAACTGGCGGCGATCACGTCGCGAGAGAAGCGGACGCTGCTCACGCGTGATGTGGGACTTCTGAAGCGCAAGGCCGTCGTGCGAGGTCAGTGGCTGCGCTCGCGAGAGCCAGAGGAGCAGCTGGCGGAGGTCGTCGAGGCGCTGCACTTGCGACGCGCGTTTCGACCTTTTACGCGCTGCATGGCGTGCAACGGCGATCTGGTCGCAGTCGCCAGAAAGGACGTCAGCGATCTGGTGCCGCCGCGAGTCTATCGCCGTTTTCGCTCGTTCAAGCAATGCCAGGAGTGTGATCACGTCTACTGGCGCGGCACGCATTTCACTCGATTGAAAGGCCTCGTGACGCGTCATTGCCGGTAGCACCAGGTACCTGATCCGAGGTATAAACCTGCCCCTGTCATCATGGCGTCGCACTTCTCTCGAACGCTGCGCGCTCTCGAAAGTGAACGTTCGCGTGGCTGGTTCTCACTGACAGTCGCGGTCGTGCTTCTCATCGCGTGGGGGACGTGGTCGTTCTACGCGCGCGTCACTCTGTATGCGGCGAGCGCCAGTGCACGCCTCGAGGCCACTGGCGCAGCTTATCCGGTGGCTCCCCAAATCGGAGGCCGGGTGCTTCAGCAGAACCTGTCTCTCGGCCAACGCGTCCGAACCGGCGAGATCCTCGTTGAGCTCGATGCCGAGCCCCAGCGCCTTGCACGCGGTGAGAGTCAGGCGCGCCTCAATGGCCTGGGTCCTGCGATCGCATCGATTCGTAACGAGATGGCGACTCAGGAGAAGGCGTTGGTGGAGGAGCAGGAGGCGCGGAGTTCAGCTCTCGATGAACAGGCGGCTCTGGTGCGCGAGGCCGACGCCGCGTTGAAGCTGGCGGAGGATGATGCACTTCGCGTCGAGCGCTTGTTCAAGATGGGCCTCGTCCCACAACGCGAGCAGTCGCAGGCGCACAGCGACGTCGAGCGCCGGAGCGCGGCGGCCGAGGCAGCCAGAAGTCGGCTGAAGACCATGGATCCGGAGCTTCGCGCGCGCGAGAGCGATCGCCGTGCACGAGTGGATCGATTGCGCAATGAGCTCGTTCTTCTGGAGCGCGATCTCGCGGTCGAAAACGCGACGATTCGGCGACTCGACAACGAGATCGAGACGCGGGTGGTGAGAGCGTCCGTCGATGGTCAGATCGCGGAGGTCGTGGACGTCCGGCCCGGCGCGGTTCTCGAGGCAGGGACGCGCGTGGGATCGATCGTGGCGGCCACTGCGATTCGTGTCGTCGCGCAATTCGATCCGGCGACATCAGTCGGCCGCATTCATCCTGGTCAGCAGGCGCTACTCCGGCTGCATGGGTTTCCGTCGGCTGAATATGGCAGCATCCCGGCCTCGGTAGCATCGGTCGCCGACGAGGTCCGCGATGGCCTGATTCGAGTCGAGCTATCGCCTTCCAAGGATCGCAGCTCGATCCCCTTGCAGCACGGGTTGCCCGGGGACGTTGTTGTTGAAGTCGAGCACGTCCGTCCGGTTGTCCTGCTGCTGCGCAGCGTTGGGGCATTTCTCAATCGTCCCGTTCCGTCGGTCACCAGACGTACCGTCGAATGACAACCCGTACGTCTCGTCCGCGTTTGCTGATCCCGGAGATCGTGCAAACGTCGGCCATGGATTGCGG
>Ga0315912_10001205_pt1 | contig 33584 bp, 33 predicted proteins | sample VfabasoilMG_FD_204469 | JGI IMG/M metagenome (GOLD analysis project Ga0315912, IMG submission 204469) | Garden soil microbial communities collected in Santa Monica, California, United States - V. faba soil | ecosystem: Environmental > Terrestrial > Soil > Garden | place: USA: California... | reverse complement strand
ATCACAACGCGATTCGGACGCATGAAATCTTCGATGGCCGACCCTTCCCGGAGAAATTCGGGATTGGAGACCACGTCAAATGGAATGGGCTGTGCCTGCGTCTTTGTGATCGTCTCTCGAAGTTTTTGTCCCGTTCCCACGGGAACGGTTGACTTGGTGACAATGACTTTATAACCGGTCATGTGACGGGCAATTCCCTTACCGACCTCCTCGACATAGGATAAGTCCGCAGAGCCATCGCCTCTCGGTGGAGTCCCCACGGCAATAAAAATCACCAACGCCTTGTCGACGGCCTTGGCGATATCCGTGGTAAAACTCAACCGCCCTTCTTTGCCCCCTTTGGCGACCAATGCCGAAATGCCCGGCTCAAAAAACGGGACTTCACCCTTCTCGAGTTTTTCAATTCGCTTCGCATCGTTGTCCATGCAGGTGACGTTCACGCCAAACTCTGCGAAACACGCTCCCGTGACAAGTCCGACATAACCGGTTCCAATAACGCTGATATGCATGCGCGGATCTCCTCAAGACAAGAATACATTGCTGTTGGATCTGAAAAGTATAACAACGCGGGGCAACACAGGCAATGAACTCTTACCTTCCATCTCAGTCCCAGCTAATATGCGGTAGCGGGTCGTTTAGAAATAGCATGATCACATTTTCGTGGGACAAAGACCGGTCAATAGTGAACAGGCGTCAACCAAGCCAGGGCACCATACAATCAGCTGCAAACTCTGTCTGCGGTGGCCTAGCGGAATTCAAACTGACCCACTACCTAATATGCCCCTTCATTGACTCGCGGAAAATCCGTTGAGTAGAATCCGGCTCCCTTTCAAGCGCATGCAGAACAACGGAACAGGAACGTCTTCGATATGGTTTTCTCTGCCTTAACGTGATTGCGTCTTCCACCCCATGACTCATACACCGACACACGTCTCTCGCTGGTTCCTTCTTCTGACCGCCCTGGTGACAGGCGCGGTGGTGATGGCGCTTGAGATTCTGGGAAGCCGCCTGCTCGCCCCGGTGTTTGGAAACTCATTATTCGTCTGGGGCGCATTGATCGGCGTGATCCTGGCTGCGATGAGCAGCGGATATGCGTTCGGCGGTTGGATTTCCGACCGCTATGCCGGGGGAACCGTCCTGGCCGCGCTACTGATCTTTTCCGGAAGCTGGACCTTCCTGATCGCGTGGGGCAACCAGCCGGTCCTCTTCGAGATTGCCAGACTCGTGCAGGATCCACGATGGGGCCCCTGCCTCGCCGCCTCCGTCCTCCTTGCCCCTCCCGCGTTCGGTCTGAGCGGTGTATTGCCGGCGATGTTGCGTCTCTCCGTGGCAGACATGGAGCACCTGGGCCGCCAGACCGGACGTCTCATCGCCTTATCGACGGTCGGCAGCCTGCTGGGGACGTGGGGCACCGCGTTCTTTCTCTTGTCGTGGATCGGCAGCCAGTCATTGGTTGCATGGCTGGGCGGCATTCAACTGGGACTCGGCTTCTGGTGGCTTGTGAGAGGAACGCCGGCCCGTCTATTGATAGCAGGCCTGGGCGTTGTGTATGCCACGCTCTTGGGAGCGTTGGCACTGCATCCGCTCCAGCGTCTGAATCAGCCGGTCTATCAAGAAGACAGCCCCTACCAGCAAGTACGGATCCGTGAGGATGACTTATTCCGGTATCTCGTGTTGGATCGAACCTTTCATGCCACGATGTGGAAAGCCGATCCCGTGTGGCTGTTTCTCCCCTATAGTCAGTTAATGGTGTCTTCGTTGGCATTGGCCCCCGAGCCGAAGCGCGGGCTGATCCTCGGCCATGGCGGAGGATCGATCGCAAAGTGGCTGGCGCAACACTGGCCCGCCCTGGAACTTGATGTCGTGGAATTCGACCCGACGGTCGTACGCATGGCTGAGGAATACTTCGACTACCATGCGCCTGCCAACCACCATGTTTCGGTGAAAGATGGACGCGCCTTCCTGAATGGGACGGATCGCACCTACGATGTCATGTGGATTGATGCCTTTGCGCGGGACATGATTCCGTTTCATTTGACGACGGTGGAATTCTTCTCGCTGGTTCGCGCGCATTTAAATCCTGACGGAGTCGTCGCGGTGAACCTGGCATCGTCCGGCACGGAAGGCGATCTCGCTCGAGCCGCGGCCGTAGTGCACACCATGACCCGCGCCTTCCCGACCCTGCAATCCTTCGCCGTCGAAGGCCCATGGAAGACAGGCATGTCCCAAGCCAAAAACATCATTTTCTTTGGCGGCCGTCCGATCGAAACCGGCTCACCCGAACGCACGATCGAGAAAGTGACGGAAATGGCGATGAATCGCCAGGTGCCGATGGAGGCCATCGCACTCTTGAATACTCGCCGCACTGAGCCATGGCCGATGGGTGTCGAATTAACTGACGATTTCGCCCCCTACGATCTGCTGATCGGGCGAGAAGGATACAGGACGCAACCGGAGTAGCCCGCAGTATTCATGAACGTTTCTACTGCGACCGCCGATACGCCCGACTCGCGTGACGCCTCAGCAGTTTCGTCACAAACCGCCATGGATACTGTGGGTGAGCAGCTACGGGAGAGATACGGAACGAAGCTGTGGGACAAGCAAGGACCGGCCAAAAGTTATCCCGCCGAGGATGACCGGTTGAACGAGCTGAAGAATAATCCTCCGAAGACAAATGCAAAAATTCCGCAAAAGAAGATACCCGCCATGATCAATAACATTCCAGGGCCATCACTGGTCCAGTGAGCCTTCTGTCCCACAACGAAAAGAGCGACCGCAGCCGATGCAGATACCAGAGTGAGCAGGCCTGTAAAGATTCTGGCCAGAGTCCGGACGATCGAATATTTCGACACGAGCATCCAGATAAGTAAGATCAGAGCCCCGGCGCATAATAGTTCAACCATGGGACACCTCCGCAGGTAACCTCGAACCAGAACTCTACTGTATGCCGGGAGAGACGATTCGAGAAGGGAAAACGGATTAGGTCCATGGACAGAGGCCAGAAACTTTCCGTAGCGGCGCTTATCCTGCAGCAATAATGAAGGGAAGGGATCACTAAGCACGCGCTTTGCTCAGGCGTTTGAGCTTCTGGATATCACACCTGATGAGACTTTCCTTCTTCGCCGCACTCCAATGTGTGCGACTCGCACGAAGGAGTCTAACGGAGAGTCCGCGGCCTGCCATGAGCAAGCAGGGCTGTGCTCCCCAGAGCACAACCCGCGAGTTGAATGGTGGAGGCGAGGGGAGTTGAACCCCTGTCCGAAGACCGTCAGCACATCAGATCTACATGTGTAGCCGATAGTTTAAGTTTCGCAGCCACCCACGCCCATCGGCTGGCTTAGAATAGCCGCTAGCCCAGAAAGTTCTCGTCCTCAGCCGCTGAGCACCAGCCTTGGACCAGCCCGCTGCATCGCGCTCCAACCACCCCCGCAGGCATCAGGTGGAGGAACGTCGCAGTTAATTAAGCTGCGAGTGCCAGTTCTTGATTGGCAGTTGCATTTTCCTAGAGGTTTAACGAGTCCCCAGGAGCTCGACATGCACCGATGACTTCAGTATCCCCGTCGATACCGGTCGCCCCCTTTCATTGATGGTCGTCATTCCCAGACTGCAAGCCGCTTTCCTGTCTTACGCGAGATACGCTTCATGTTTCACGAACGACGTAGTTTACAGATACTCATCTTACCCCACGGGTCAAGGGGATGCCAGGGGAAGTCCGAAATGAGGAACGGCTGGACAACCGCCAGATGAGTAGCCGTTACGCGCTCTTGAAGCGCGTGACTTTGGCAAACATGATCGCGGCGAAAGGGAGGGCTAGGCCCAGGAGTACTTGGACGATGAGCAGCGGGCCGAGCTGGCTGTAGTCAGCCGGTGTTTGGACTGCGCCGGTGACTGCGTCTTTGACTTCTCGGGTGACGACGAAGATCTCGTTCAGATATTTGGTGCCGAGCTGGCTGAGCGAAAGCGCCAGGTTGGTAAACGACGCCATTACGGCGAAGAAGGTCGCCTTCAAGTTAGCCGGCGCACTGTTCGCGATCCAGGCCAGCATGGGGATCATGGAAATCTGGCCCAGGGGCGATTCCAGCGCCGTATCGATCAAGGCGATGAAGCGCGCATCCACCACCCCGCCGGTCATCCTTGCCGTCCATTCGTGCAAGCCATAGAACATGCTCACAATCGGCAACGCCAGCAGGGTTCCGATGATGGTGAGAAAGCCGACGACATAGGCGATGGATCGCTCGGCCATGAACCGGCGGAACACAAACATGCCCACCAGCGTCAGCGTGCTCCCGATCAGCGAGAGAATCGAAAGAAATTGCTGATCGAACTTCAGATGATCGATCATCCACCAGGTCGCGCCAGGCCCGGAACCGGGAATCGCACGGAAGAGAAAAACCACCACCGCCGTGCCGACCAAAGTAAACCGCTTGTCCGGCTCCAGCTCACGTACAAGCCTTGCCATCAGGAACAACACAATCCCCATCGATCCGGCAAAAACAATCTCCTCGCGGTAGGGCAATCCTCCCAAACCAACCGTGACGGTGAAGACTGCGAATAACAGGCTCCCTCCGAGAATCCACCAGTTGGGCTGCGTCCCTTCGGCGTTTTGCTCCCGCGCATCGACCATCTGCCCGGCCTGCTCCTGCGTGAAACCCTCTTGAACCAATGCATTCCGATGCCGCCGACGGAGCAACCAGGCTACCCCAAGGCCGAGCACCGAGACGAAAGGGATGATGAGCGCCAGAAGATAGATCCGTTGGTAGATCTTCACCAGCTCGGCTTGCGGTAATCCGGCGGTGCCGCTGAAGACATAGACATTGACCATCGCAACGATGATCCCTCCACCGATAATTGCCACCCGGCCGAGCGTCTGCATCGTCGTATGCATGAGTTTGCGCGTCGCCTCGTCGAACGGCTGACCCCGTTCGTCCACGCGAGGAACCGCTTCGACCGTCATCGCATCGGCCACTGCATCCTGGATGACATACCCGATGGGGGCCAACAACGCACTCAGCACAAACCACACTTCAGCTGACAGGATGGCCGTCATCGCCTCGCGATTCCCGATCAGCGCCGCCATGATGCCGAGACTCACGGCGAGCAACCCGGCGCCCAACCCGACCAACCAGCCTTTCCAGCGCCACAGGAGATCGACCGTATGGCCGATGGGCATCTTGAGCGCCCAGGGAATGCCGGCCCAGAATCCGAGAGCGGCCAAGAAAGAGGCGGAGAGGCCAAGGTAGTCTTTGACGAAAAACGTTCCGACAATGCCGGTGAGTCCTGAGATGCCGTAGGCCATATAGACCATAAGCGGAGGCAGGTAGGACAGCCTCATCTCCCGGCCTAACGAGAGAATATTCCGATCAATCCAATTGAAAAGGTGATTCGGCATGGGGAGGATGAGGTTCAGGCGGACACGATCGCGTCGGCTTCGATTTCGACGAGCATATCGGGGTCGATCAGGCGTTTCACTTCGACCATGGTCGTGGCAGGCCGGATGTTGCCAAAAATTTCTCCGTGCGCGCGGCCGACTTCCTGCCACTGATCGATATTCGCCATGTAAATGCGGGTCCTGACTACGTCGTTGAGCGAGGCCCCGGCTTGCTTCAGCGCGGCTTCAATTGTTTTGAATGTCTGGATCGTCTGCGCATAGGGATCGCCCTTGCCGATAAGACCGGACGGCGTCATTGCCGTCGAGCCTGATACGTAGAGCGCTGCGCCGACTCGCACCGCGCGCGAGTACCCGATCTTCTCTTCCCACGGTCCACCGGTCGAAATATTCTGTCGTGCCATCCGATTCCTCCTACATGACAATACCGCCGCCCGCTTGGATGTTCTGTCCTGTCAGCCACCGGGCCTCTTCACTGACGACGAATGCCACCACATCGGCAATCTCATTGGGAAGACCGATCCGCTTCAATGGGGACAGCTGGATGCCAATTTGTCGATAGTGATCCGTCATCATCCCGGTTTCGGTAAAGCCCGGCGAGATCGTATTGACCGTAATCCCTCGCGCAGCGAGCTCTTGAGCCAATCCTTTCGTATACTGCTCCAGCGCGCCTTTGCTGCCGAGATACGCTGTGGCGCCGGGAAAGCTCAAATGGGTGCCGGCGGTGGAGATATTCACGATCCGTCCGCCATCTTTCAGCGATTTCGCAGCTTCTTGCATCGCAAAATAAGGGCCCTTTGCATTCAGCGCAATGATCTGGTCGAAATCCTCCTCGGTCGTCTCCATCAGCGGCTTCGGCATAAACCGGCCGGCATTGTTGACGAGAATGTCCAGCCGGCCGAATTGCTTGACCGTATCGGCAACCAAACGGCGCGCGTCGGCAGCGACGCCCATGTCCGCCTGGACAGAGACGGCTTTCCCCCCCTTGGCCTGAATGCCCGTGACAACTTGACGGGCCTTCTCACTGCTCTTTGAAAAATTCACCACCACAATCGCGCCCTCTTCGGCAAAACGCTCCGCGATCGCCCGGCCGATTCCGTTCGATGCTCCGGTTACGATCGCGACTTTTCCACTGAGTCCCATCCTCCACTCCTCCCTACAAGATATATTCCCCCAAGGACACGTGATCCCGATTGATCCTACGAAGCCATCAGTGAAATCCAGGCGGTGATAGCAGAACCGGCCGTCCAGTCATGGCGCAGGCGGTTGATTCCGACGGGTGACGAGAGCCTGCACATGGTCTCTCATCTCTTCCACGGACAACCGCACGCGATCTCCATGGCCGGCCAGCACCCATTCGAAGCGGTAATCGAGCAGCTTCTGGATCGAGTCCACCAACACCCGCTTCCTCCACACCAGGCGGGTCGGCGCCCCCAATGACTTCGACTGTGGATTCCACCACAGATGATCGCCGGTGAAAAGAAATTTCTCCCGATAGAGCAGAGCCATGCTGCCGGCTGTGTGACCCGGAACAGGGATCGCCACAAATCCGGAGGACAGTTCGGCGTCGTCAGCTCCATCAATCACCCATTCGGCATCCGGCATGGCCTCGGCATCGTCGCGATGAATGATCCGCTGTGCGCCGAAATGCGCGGCATACTTGCCGGCATCCGCCACATCGTCTTCATGAGTCAGGAAGATGCGCGCGAGGCCGCCTCGCCGCTCAAACGCCTCGATCAAATGTTTCACATATCGGGGCGAATCGACCAGCCAGTTGCCGTCCGGATGTTCGATGAAAAAACTATTCGCCCCGAACGACTTGTCCGAATTAAAGCCGCAATAGGATACCCCGTCTTCAAGATGAAGCGGAAAGCTTGCCATCGCCGCCTGCATGCACGAGGTCTCACTCTGCTCCGTGCCGATCGAACCGACCGGACAGGCCAGCAACGCCTGGTAGGCGCGATGAATCTGCTCGTCACTTTCAGGCTGGGAGAACACTGCGGAGAACTCGCCGATTTCTTCGAACGTTTTCGGCGCCAGCTGCCGACAGGTGTCGCAATTGATGCAGGTGCCATCGACATAGAAATTACCGGCAATATTGGAGTCGAGCCGTTTGCTTGGATTCGCCATCAGAACACCGTCTCACCTTGTTTTGCCCGATCGGCGGCGCGCCAGAGATACCACGAGGCAGCAGTGCGATAGGGTTTCCAGCGCTCCCCATACCGCAACACTTCGCTCGGCCTCGGCATCTGGCGAAGACCATAGACGATCCGAAACCCGTTACGTACCCCGAAATCATCAACCGGCAGGATATCCGGCCTTCCCAGTTGGAAAATCAGCAGCATCTCAACCGTCCAACGTCCGATGCCCCGCACCGCAATCAGCCGCTCGACTATGGCGTCATCGTCGAGACTTCGGATCACCCGATTGGTCGGCACCGTGCCGTCCAATGTTTTCGCCGCAAGGTCCCGCAAGGCGGCAACCTTGGGCCGCGAAAATCCCGCCTGCCTGATGGCCGTACTCTTCATGGCCAACAGTTCATCGGGCTTGGGGAATCGCCGGCGAGGAGAAAGCGCGATGAACCGCTTGAGAATACTCTCCGCCGCTTTGTCATGCAGCTGTTGGTAGGCAATCGCACGGGCCAGCGATTCGAACGGCGCCCGCCGGTTTCTCGGCAGGAGCGTGAACGGGCCGACCGAGCAGATCAATCTGCGCATGACAGGATCGACACGTGCAAGATGGTGTGCCGCCTGGCTATCTGTTCCCAACGTGTTCCCAGCCTGCACGATTCATGACAGTTCGTCGCACAACTTCCCAGACACGTGTTCCTCATGGAGCGTATCTCGTGAAGCGCAGGACGCAAAGAACGTGTGCCAGCTCTTTGTCTGCGAAATACGCTTCACAAACGGCGCTTCACGCTCAAAGCGGCAACGGCTTGCCCCACTCCCCCGCGAACACGAATGTCGAGATACCGTTCCGCTCCCGCAAGGCCTGCTCACGCTGCCTGAGGCGATCCGGTAGAACAGTTGGATCGCCCGGATATCCGATGGCAATCATCGCGACCGGCTCATATCCGCTGGGAATCTTGAGGTCGGCGCGCGCCTTCTCCGCATCGAAACCAGCCATCTGATGCGCGACAAGCTCCAGTGCCGTCGCTTGCAACACCAGATTCTCCGTGGCCATCCCGGTGTCGTGCCACGCATGCCGGTTCGGCTTGGCACTATCCTCAAAATTCAAGCTGGCCACGGACAGAATCAGCACCGGCGCTCGATAGGCCCAGATGCGGTTCCCTTCCAGCAAACAGCCGAACAATCGGTTCCACTCGGATTCCCGATCCTTCGTCGCGAATAGAAAGCGCCAGGGTTGTTCATTATTGGAAGATGGCGCCCATCGCGCAGCCTCGAACAGGCTGTACATCTTTTCCGGCTCGATCAGCCGCTCATCGAACGCGCGCGGGCTCCAGCGACGAGTGAGTAGCTCGTGAATCGGAAATTGAATTGGCGCCGGCTTTTCCACGAATCACCTATCCTTGCTTGTTGTCGGATGCTTCTTTATCCGGCGACCAGCCTCCGCCGAGCGCTTTGTACAGTTGAACCACCGACACCAGGTGCAGCCGATGGGTAGCGGTCATGCCGAGCTCGGCCTCGAACAAACTCCGCCGCGCCACGAGCACGTCGAGATAATTGGCCAATCCGCCTTTATACCGGAGCTCGGCAAGCTTGAGCGCCGATTGCAGGGCCGTCACCTGTTGCCGTTGGGCTTCATTTTGCGTCCGTGCCGTCCGTACCGCGACCAATGCATCTTCGACTTCTCGAAAGGCCGTCAACACCGACTGCTGGTATTGGGCCACCACCTGCCGGCTTTGGGCTTCCACCGCTTCCTGCTGGAATCCCAACACCTGCGCATTCAGCACGGGACCAGCCAACGCGGCGCCCAGCACGCCGAACGAAGATGCATCGGTGAAAAGCAAGGACAATTCCGGATGCGCCACACCGAGCAAGCCGGTCAAGGTAATTCTTGGGAATCGCTCGGCCTTTGCAGCGCCGATCCGGGCCGTGGCTGCCGCCAACTGTTGCTCTGCCGCCAGGAGATCAGGCCGCCGCTGCAGCAGCTCGGACGGCAGACCGGGCGGCACGTCCGGCGGCATCGGCTGATCCGTCAAGGCCTTCCCCCTCGGAATGGCAAACGGCTTGCGCCCCATCAGCACACTCACATGATTCTCCGCCTGTACCATCTGCCGTTCCAGCTCGGCAATCCGCGCAGCGGCATTGGCGCGCTCCGCTTCGAACTGATCCAAGTCGAGCCTGGAACTCAAGCCTTGCCTCAACCGGGCCTGGGCGATGCGGACCGACTCCTCCCACGACTGCAAGGTGCGCTTCGCAATATCAAGTTGCGTATCGAACTGCAGCAGATTGAAGTAGGCCTCGCCCACGGCACTGACCAACTGGATGGTCAGTGCGCGGCGGTTCTCTTCCTTGGCGAGCAAATCGGCTCGAGCCGCTTCGCTGGTACGCCTCACACGCCCCCACAGATCAATCTCCCATGCCAAATTGCCCAACAGGTAATAGTTAAACGGGCTGGCAAACCCGGGAAACAGGAAGTTCGCTTTGCGAGCGGCCGGCATACTCGCACCGACCGTCACGCCAGGGAAATAGTCCGACTTGGCCAGGACCGTTCTCGCCTGAAACTCTTCGATCGTCGCCACAGCGCGTTGCATGTCCTTGTTCTCGGCAAGGGCCACCCGGATGAGCTGCTGCAACTGCTCATCCCGCATGAGATCCCACCAGGCCAGATTGGCCAGCGACGGCGCATCCGGCGGACCGTCGGCCATCCGGAAGCGATCCTCCATATCGATCTTGGGCCGTTCATAGTCCGGCCCCATCGCGCAGGACAGCAACAACAACGAGAATGCAACGACAACTAGAGTTCGCACGGTTAGTGTCCGTCCTCCATTACAGGGCGAGGGGCGGGTGATTGGTCCGCTGTCGCCATCGGTTCAATCTTGCGCCTGCTCAGTTTTCTCAGCAACACAAAAAACAGCGGAACGAAAAAGATCGCCAGGAACGTGGCGGCAAACATGCCGCCGAGCACACCGGTGCCGATCGACTGACGGCTGGCCGCGCCGGCGCCCGACGCGATCACCAGGGGGAACATCCCGAAGATAAAGGCCATTGACGTCATGATGATCGGACGGAACCGCAACCGCGCGGCTTCGATCGCCGCGTCGATCAAGGGACGGCCCGCTTCATACCTGGCATTGGCGAACTCAACGATCAAAATCGCGTTCTTGGCCGACAGGCCGATCAGCGTCACCAGGCCAATTTGGAAATACATATCGTTTTCGAATCCCCGCAGCAAGACGGCCGACAATGCCCCGAAAATGGCGAAGGGCACGGCCAAGATCACGGCAAAGGGCACGACCCAACTCTCGAACTGCGCCGCCAGCACGAGGAAGACCATGAGCAAACCGATCGCAAAGACCTGCCCCGATTGCCCGCCCACCCGACGCTCCTGAAACGAGATATTGCTCCAATCGATGGCATAGCCCTGCGGAACCAGTACCTCCTTCGCCACACGTTCCAACGCATCGAGCGCTTGTCCGGAACTGAAGCCCGGCGCCGCCGCACCAAGGACCAGGGCGGTATTATAGCCGTTGAAGTGATTCACCGGATCCGGTCCGCCCTGATACTCCGTGGTGACGATTGTATCGAGCGGAATCATGTTGGTGCCGCCGGCATGCCGGGCGCGCACATAGATCTTCGACAGATCCTGCGGCGTGGACCGGAATTCTGCTTCGGCCTCCGTCTGCACGTGATACACACGGCCGAACTTCACAAAGTCATTGATATAGAAATTTCCGAAGTAGGCCTGCATGGTGTCGAAGACGTCTGAAATCGGTATCCCCAGCGCTTTCGCCCGTTCCCGGTTGACATGGGCGAAGACGCGCGGCGAGGAAACCCGGAAGTTCGTCCCGACCCTCCCGATCGCCGGCTCCTTCTGCGCCTGCTCGACGAACTGCTGTGCCACCGCCGCAAACTTCTTGAAATCCCCCCCGCTGGGATCTTGCAACTGCGCCGAGAAGCCGCCGACGATACCCACACCGCGAATAGCGGGCGGATTGAACGCCAGGAGCAACGCCTCAGGAATTTTTGCAAACTCGGCGTAGGCCGCGCCGACCAGCGCCTTCGCATGATACTGCGGTTCCGGTCTGTCATCCCAGAGCACCAGCGGCACGAACATCGTCGCCGAGTTCGGCCCCCTGGTGCCGAATACGAAATTCTGCCCTGTTAAGGCATCGGTCGAATGAACCGCCGGGATCGCCTGAAAAAACCGTTCCACCCGCTCAAGCACCGCATCGGTCCGCTGTTTCGAGGCGCCATCCGGCAGTTGCGCCACCACGATGAAGTAGCCTTGATCTTCCTCAGGAAGGAAACTCTGCGGCAGCCGCTGAAACATGCCCAGCGACACCACGAGCAGTCCGACAAAGGCCAGCATGACGAACACCGGCCGCCCCAGGATCTTTCCGATCGACCAGGTGTAGCCCCGTTGAGTCCGTCCGAACATCCGGTCGAACAACGACCAGAATCCGCCCCGTTCTCCATGCTGAGGAGTAAGCACCAACGCGCAGAGCGCAGGGCTCAGGGTCAAGGCGACAAATCCCGAGACGGTGACCGAGATGGCAATCGTCGCGGCAAATTCTTTGTAGAGCGCGCCCGTCACACCGCCGATGAAGCCGACGGGAACAAACACCGACACCAGCACCAGCACGATCGCAATGATCGGCGAAGTCACCTCGCTCATGGCGCGTTTGGCCGCTTCTTTCGGAGAAAGGCGGGACTCCCGCATATGTCGTTCGACATTTTCCACCACTACGATCGCATCGTCTACGACAATACCGATGGCCAGAACCATTCCAAACAAGGTAATGGTATTAATAGAAAAACCCAGCGCCGCCAATCCGATAAAGGTACCGATGAGGGAAACGGGCACGGCGACGGTCGGGATGATGGTGGCGCGCCAGCTCTGGAGAAACACGTAGACGACCAGCACGACCAAGGCCATGGCCTCCGCCAGCGTTTTGACCACTTCCTTGATCGAGATCTCGATAAAGCGCGTAGTGTCATAGGGCGTGTCGTAGGACACACCGGGCGGAAAACTCTTGGCCAGCTCATCCATCTGCGCGCGTGTGCGGCGTACGGTATCGAGCGCATTCGCTCCCGGAGCTAAGAATGTGAGAACAAACGTCGTCGGTTTGCTGTTCCAGCGCCCTTCAAGCCCGTAGGATTGCGCCCCCAGTTCGATGCGAGCCACATCCTTGAGCCGGACCGTCGAACCATCCGGCATCGCGCGCACAATCAGTTCCTCGAAATCTTTGACGTCAGTCAGGCGGCCTTTGGTGATGATCGGGATCGTCAACTCCGTTCCCTTCGGCGCCGGCTCCCTCCCGATGGTTCCGGCCGGATAGTCGCGATTCTGTTCGCGGATGATCCCGGTGATATCGCTCGGCGTCAGCTCCAACTTCGCCATCAGCAACGGATTCAGGATGATCCGCATGCTGTAATTCTGTTGCCCGAACACGAGCGCGTCGCCGACGCCCCTGACCCGTTTCAGATCGTCGACCACCCGGAGCGTAGCGTAGTTCGACAAGAACACCGCGTCATGCCGCGGATCAGTCGACTTCAGCGCGATGACCACCACGAGATCCGGAGACAGCTTTTTGACGGAAATGCCCTGACGGACGACGTCAGGGGGAAGCTGCGGCTCCGCGAGTTTTTCGCGGTTCTGCGTCTGCACCTGAGCGATGTCCGGATCGGTGCCGATTTCGAAGGTGAGCTTGATCGAGACATGGCCGTCATTGCTGCTGGTCGATTCGTAGTAGAGCAAATTGTCGACACCGGGAAGCGTGACCTCGATCGGACGCGCCACGGCTTCTGCCGCGACTTCCGCACTTGCGCCGGGATAGTCGGCATCGATCTGGACGACCGGCGGCGTGATCTCCGGGAACTGCGCGATCGGCAGAAACTGCATAGCTAGCAGGCCCATCACCACGATGACGATGGAGACCACCGAGGCCATGATCGGCCGATCGATAAAGGTATGCGAGATCATGTGTCAGCCTTGTTTGGGTACGGGGGGAGAGGCAGGCGGATCGATTGACGGCGCCACCGGCACGGCCTTGACCGGTGCGCCGGGGCCGATCTTCATCAGCCCGTTGACCACGACACGATCGCCGGCCTTCAACCCGGCATCGATGAGCCACTGGGAGCCCTTCCAATCCGAAGCGACCACATCCCGCATTTCGACCTTGTCTTCGTCGTTGACCACGAAGACAAACGGTCCGGTGGGGCCTTGCAGCACCGCCCGCTGAGGCACCAACACCGCCTCGGTCTTCACGTCCCCTTTGAAGCGGACTTTGACAAACTGTCCCGGCAGCAGGATTCGTTTGGGATTCGGAAATGTGATCCGGAACTGTCGCGCGCCCGTTTCGGTCCGGAGGCCCGGCTCCAACAGATCCAAGACCCCTTCGTTCGGATAGACCGTGCCGTCCATCAGCGTGAGCGCGCCGCGGAGTTTGTACACGCCGGGGTGCTGGATGCGATGCGCCTCCACGTCCCGGCGTCGCCGTAGGATAAAGGTCTCAGGCACACTGACCACCACGTACATCGGATCCACGCGATGGATGATGGTCAAGAGATCCGTTTGAGCCGACACCAGCCGGCCTTCGTAATAGCGGCTCCGTTCGATCAGCCCGTCGATCGGAGCGGTAATCAGCGTGTTATCCAGATCGAACTGTGTCTTGATGAGATCGGCTTTGGCGCCTTGAAGCGCGGCCTCAGCAGCGAGTTCGCCGGCCACCGCATCATCGACATCCTTCTGGCTGACGGCCTGTTCGGCCAGCAGCGGTTTCACGCGCGCAAGGTCCTGCTTGGCCTGCACCAATCTCGCTTCGGCTTGCGCGATCTTGGCTTTTGCGCTGGCTGCGGCACCTTGAAACGGAATGGGATCGATTTGGTAGAGCCGATCGCCCTGCTTGACGTCCCGTCCTTCCCGATACAGGACCGCTTTCAGAATCCCGGTCACCTGCGGGCGGATTTCGACCGGCCGCGACGCTTCCGCCTGGCCGATGAATTCCGGCTCATCCGGAACCCGTTGCGTGGCAATGGTAATGACTTCGACCTGCGGCACCTGCTGCGCCGGCATCGATTCGGCTTCCTGCTTACAGCCGACGGCAAGAGCCAGGGAAATACCTGCGAGTGGAGCCACGATATAAAATGATTGTTTCAGCATATGTGTTCGCCGTTCACCTCAAGAAAGTGAATACGCAGTGTACATCGTTGTACTTCGCGTTCGCCACTATGAAACCCTGTTGCACGATCATCGCCCGACCATTCGAACAGAGATCCTGCAATTCCGGAAATCCGTGACACGCATGCTGCAGCTGCATGGTCGATCTGCGATCCTCATCCCTTGAACTGATACCCGGCTCTTTCCACCGCCCGCTGCACGGCATTCATCGCTGCAGGGCTGTCTGAATAGGGCATCACGTTAACCTCGGGAGCGGCTTGTAGATCGGCCAGCAGCCGGTCTACTTCCGTGGCAGGCAACATGTCGCAGGTTTCATACAAACCGTCCGGGCTTTCTTCGATCACGTTATGCGCTGCGAGAATGCCGTGAATCATTGCGATGATATGGGCCGCAGGTGTCGGCATGAGGAGCGCGGCAATGGCGCCATGGTCAAGCCGAAGCTTGGCAGCCACAGGAAACGGCGCCCCGCCACGCAACCGCTGGAGGGCAGGCATCAGGATCTTTTCTTCCATACCGATATGCCGCAGGAGCCCCGCGCGGAATTGATGGTACGTCGACTCGTCCATCGGGCCGGAATCAACCGCCGCCGATTGAAGCAGCGCATCGAGACGTCGATGGTCCTCCACAAGAAACCTGGTAATCGGCCCCTGTCTTTCCTGCCCTCGCTTTCCCATTTAACTCCTGTTATTCGGTTCGCCTGCCGCTCCACCGCATCACGTATCTCATGGACACCGCCTGTCGCCGGGATCAATCTCCTCAGAGCCCCCACGCGCCCCTGTAATCTCCTCCACGATGCACCGAGTCAAACAGCCGGTGGCGCGAAGCCTTGCACCTTGCCGCCACAGCCTGTCCAGCAGCGCCTTCCCGGTGGCATCGATGAATGTCACGCCGGACAAATCGATGGCAGCATGCTCCCGTTGACTGCCTGTCAGCCTGGACCAATAGCCGTTGAGTTCTTCCACCCATGGACCCGCCAGACGCCCCTCAAGGATGAGCGAGAGTGAATCTTTTTCAGTACCGCCCTGTCCGGTAATCTTCAACAATCTCCTGCTCCCTTCCCCTCTCGCATGCCCCTTACGCGACGAGGTCAGTCCCCGAGTGCGCTGCTCGTAGGTCTCCGCCATGGCGCATCAAAATCACTGCTCAGATCAAACCCGCGCCACATTCTTCTCCAACTGCAACCGGCGGTTCTGCAGAATGACCGGGTCGATCACCTCGCCACACTGCACGCAACGACGTGCCAGACAATCAAGTTGACCGGTATCACTTGCAAAGTCACAGCACGATTCGACGACCATCAGACCTCTGCACCGCCAGCACCGCACCTGACCGGCAGGCGCTCCTGCCGATGCAGGGCGCTCTCTCCTCAAATCTCTCCCGGGAAACATTGCTGCCCTAGCCATGGCTGGCCTCCCTTCCGTCACTGTGTTTGTAGATCCCACATAGCAACTCGCGTTCCAGCAGAGCTCAGGCGCAAGAGCGATCACCGAAGTTCCCGAAACTCAATGAAGTTTGACTGTTCTCGCTGAGAGGTCTTCGTGTGAAGAATGACAAATGTCGACGATGATCTGCCGATGTGACGGCACGCTGCCGAATGGTCGGCACAGGCGGACTATAGCCCGCATTCCTCATGACAGTTCGTCGTAAAAGGGTGACCTCTGCGCGACAGGCGGGAAGAGCGTGACTTGCGGGACACGCAAGTCCGGTCCTTGCCAGGCTCGCCAGTCCTGCCACCCTCGCTCCTCTCGCGTGAATGGCAAATCGGCGGTTACAGTAGAAGCGTTCCTGAATACTATGGGCTAGGAAGGGCGGGAGATACCGAGCTTCTGCATTTTGGACTGAAGAGTCGTACGTTTCATACCCAGCCGAGCGGCAGCACCGGCAGGACCTCCGATCACCCATTTGGCTGCCTCAAGAGCACGCCTGATGTGGTCCCGCTCGGCATCTTCCAAGCTGGTGACAGACTGGGCGTCCGTGGGGCCCGCTACCGTCAGCTCCGCGAGCGGCACATGAAGATCGGTGCCCTGAGAGAGAATCACCGCTCGTTCGATCAGGTTTTCCAGCTCCCGAATGTTGCCGGGCCAATGGTAGGCCGAAAGCGCGGCCATCACCCCGGCAGGGATCGTCTCGACACGTTTGTCCATCCGGCGGGCCAATTTCTGTGCAAAATAGCGGACCAGCAATGGAATGTCCTCCCGACGGTCACGCAGGGGAGGCAGGGTCACCGGAAAAACGTTAAGGCGGTAAAAGAGATCGCTGCGAAACTGTTTCTCAGCCACCATGCCCAGGAGGTCTCGATTCGTCGCCGCCACCAGCCGGACGTTGACTTTGGTCGTCCTGGTGCTGCCGAGACGCTCGAACTCCTGTTCTTGCAGGACCCGCAGCAGTTTGGATTGCAGCTCGAGCGGGACATCCCCGACCTCATCAAGAAACAGGGTGCCGCCATCGGCAAGTTCGAAACGGCCGATCTTTTGTGCAATGGCTCCGGTGAACGCGCCCCGCTCATGGCCGAATAACTCGCTCTCCAGGAGACCGGACGGAATTGCCGCACAATTCAACTTCACGAAGGTCCGTTCCTGCCGCCCGCTCAGGTTGTGAATGGCGCGGGCAATCAGCTCTTTGCCTGTACCGGTCTCTCCCAGAATGAGGACGGTTGAGTCGGTCGGTGCGACGATCTCAACCTCCTTCAATACCCGTTTCAGCGCGGGGCTCTCACCGATGATTTCTTCAAAGTTGTAGTCGAGACGAATCTCGTCCTCGAGGTAGAGCTTCTCCTTGGCCAGCTTGTCCTTGAGCTCGGCAATCTGTTGGAAAGCCAACGCATTCTCCACAGCGACGGCTACCTGTTTGGCAACCAGTTGCAGAAACTCTAGATCCGTCTCGCTATAGGCCTCCTTCTCCAAACTCAAGAATCCCATGGCGCCCAATCGCCGTCCCGCGGTGGTCAGGGGAACGAAGCAAAACGAGTTGGCTCCATCCTCCATCATACAGCCGATCACCTTGGGCCATCGACGTTCTTGTGCCACATTGGGCACGAGGAGCGCTTGCTGCGTTTGCCACACGACCCCGGCAGGGCTTTCATCGACCGGCCCCTCGTGACCGCCAACCAAGTCGGCCGGCACGTTTGCCTGAATAGTGTGCAACCGCATGGTATTCCTGACGGGATCTTGCAAGGAGAGAGCGACAAAATTGACTTGCACCACGCGGGGAAGATGCTGTGCAAGATCACGACAAAGGGCATCGAGGTCCCGCTGCGCAGCAATCGCCTGAGCCACTTCCAGGAGGCCTTGATACCGCTCCGCCAGACTTTCACAGGGAGAAGTGGATGGCCGATTCATAGGCGGGCAGTATGGCGCATCAAACACCGACGGCTCAAGAGGCCGTTGATCAAATCAGATGCGGTGCGAATCACTCTGCCCATTAGCCCGCATTATTCATGACAGTTCGTCGCGAAATCGCAGAGCCGCGTCGCGAGAGCGGCGCGCGGAGCCCGGAGGACCTGAGGCGTACTCGTGCAGTACGTCGAAGGTCCGATGGGCGAACCCGCCGACCGTCGGCTTGTCGCAGCAGCGGATCGGCGATTGCAGCAGAAGTGCTCATGAATTATGCGGGTTAGAGCGTCTGGTGCGTGCCGTCGCAAAAAGGCGGCGTCTTGGTCTGTTTGCACTGACACAACGCAACGTCCTTCTTCTCCTTCACGATAAACTCAACCGGCTCGAATCCGGTTCCTTGATGCGATCCATCACAAAACGGTTGGTCTCGCGAGCGTCCGCAGGAACACCAGTAGTAAGTTCCCGGATCTAATGACATGACTGAGGGCTCTTTGGCGGCGATGCGCGGCTTTTCCATGGAGGTCCTCCTCTGCGGTGGTTAGGATCACGCTGAGCGACTGCAGTATACCGTTTCCCCGCGAACTTCGCACGTCCGCTTGCTTGATCTCGCCTCCTTTTCCCCGACCTAGCCGGCATCCGCAGAATCTTTCTCTTCGCTCTGCAACCGGCAGACGACTTCATCGTGGCCAACCGACTATCGCGTCGTCTTTTCTTTTGGTATGGGAAGAGCTGTTGAACGGATAGCGAAGAACTGCCAAGCCGGACATCGATTCATTTGAGGAGGTGACGCCATTGTTTACTCTGTTTATGGTATTTACATAGCTCGATCTGGCACGTAAACCCTGGCCGAGCCGGGCGTCTCGCACCGGTGCTGAAAGTGCAAACTCTCATAGGTAAGAAGACATGGCGCTGACGATCGAAGATATTCTCATCGCTGCTTCCGGGCTTCTGCTGCTCAGCGTGATCGCGAGTAAGGCGTTCGGTCGCATGGGGATTCCGGCCCTCTTATTGTTCCTCGGTATCGGGATGCTGGCGGGGTCGGACGGTCCAGGCGGCATACATTTCGACAATCCCTGGTTGGCCCAGTCCCTCGGCGTCGTGGCGCTGACCTTCATCCTGTTTGCCGGCGGGATGGACACCGATTGGGAGAGCGTGCGGAGGACTTTGGGAATCGGTGTGGGCCTGTCGACCGTGGGAGTGGCCGTGACGGCCGGGTTAGTCGGCTGGTTCGCCGTGGCCGCATTGCAGATGTCATGGCACGAAGGGCTCCTCATCGGCGCGATCGTGTCCTCGACCGATGCCGCGGCGGTGTTTGCCGTGATGCGGTCCCGCTACGTCAGCCTGCGCGGCAGCTTGAAACCATTGCTCGAACTGGAGTCCGGCAGCAACGATCCGATGGCGGTCTTTCTCACCATCGGTATCATTTCCTTGATCACGGGAGCTTCCGGTTCCCCGCTCGACCTGGTACCGATGTTCATACGGCAAATGGTGCTCGGCGGAGCGATCGGGTACGGGATCGGCAAGTTGATGGTCTTGCTGGTGAACCGGCTACGTCTGGAATATGAAGGGCTCTATCCCGTGTTGACTCTGTCCTTCGTCCTCCTCACATACAGCGGCAGCACATGGCTCGGCGGAAACGGATTTTTGGCCGTGTATTTGGCCGGGCTCATGATGGGAAACAGCGAATTCGTCCATAAACGAAGCCTGACCCGTTTTCACGATGGGCTTGCATGGCTGATGCAGATCACCATGTTCCTGGCTCTCGGATTGCAGGTCTTCCCCACGCAGCTCGTGCCGATCGCCGGTACCGGTCTACTTTTGGCGTTGTTTCTGATGTTCATTGCCAGGCCCGTGGCTGTGTTTGCGACCTTGGCGTTCACGCACCTCAACATGAGGGAGAAAACCATGGTCGCCTGGGTTGGATTGCGCGGGGCCGTGCCGATTATTCTGGCCACCTTTCCGCTCCTCGCCGGGGTTCCTCAGGCCACCACGACGTTTCATCTCGTGTTTTTTATCGTCCTGACATCGGTATTGTTACAGGGCACGTCTATCCCGATCGTAGCCCGATGGCTGAAGGTCGATGAGCCGTTGTCGCCGCGTACAGAGGCCTCCCCGGTATGGGACGCGCCGACGAGCCTCAAGAGCGGGCTCCTGGAAGTGCGGATTCCGGATCAATCCATGGCGATCGGTCAGCGACTGCTGGACCTCGGCCTGCCGAAAGGGGCATTCATCCTGCTGATGGCGCGAAACGGCCGGTGTTTTGTTCCGGACGGAACGACCGTGCTGCAAGCCCATGACTCTCTGCTGGCCTTCACGGATCAACCTTCCCTCCTACGATTGCGTTCGATCCTCGAAAGCCGGCGCCCGGCTTCGCCGGGCGAGGAACCTCCGGCTGACCGGGACGTCGAGGTCGTGTAATGACGCTCCGCGACGAAACTTTCTAGTGGCAACGCCTCCCACCGCGAATTGCTCGTGAAGGCCGGGGCGGCGGACGCGTCTCTGATTATCGTAACACCGCCTGAAATTGAGCCCGCTGCACTGACGGTGGGTCGCATCCACGACCTCACTCCAAAGGTTCCGATTTTAACCAGGGCGCACGGAGTAGCGGAAGGGGAACGACTCGGTGCCGTCGGGGCAACCGAAGTCATTCAGCCTGAAGTCGAGGCATCGGCGACACTTATCCGCCATACCTTGAACTGGTTCGGCGTACCGAAGGATCGCGTTCTGGACTATGTGGAACAGTACAGGCAATCTACGGAAACGAAACGGCATACAAGTTAAGTGAACGCAACTCTCACGATGGTGATGAGGGGCCGGACAGTCTACTGATGATCACGATCTGAATTGGCGCCTTAGTGCCCGATTACGCGTATGATCACCGCGGGATTTACAGCTGCAACGCCTTGATCGGCGACAGGACCGCCGCCGGATCGTTCTTCCAAATCGACTCGTCGGCATCGACATAGAGTTCCACTTCGTTCCCGTCGGGATCTTGCAGATACAGGCTCTGACTGACGGTGTGATCGCTCATGCCATCGATGGTAATACCCACGGTTTCGAGCTCGCGCTTGGCGGCCCGCAGCTCATCAAGCGAATCACCCACCTTGATTCCGATGTGATAGAGCCCCCGTCGCCTCCCGGGCGATGGCCCCGGCGCGTCACCGACCTGGATCAACAACAGCTCATGGTGCGTGCGACCCGATGTGAGCGCCGCCGCCATTCCATTGAAGATCCGACCGACTTCCTTGAACCCCAACAAGTCGCGATAGAACCCGAGTGATCGCTCCAAGTCCTTCACGTAAAAGACGACATGACCGAGATAGTGGGCTTTCATTGGACTCACCCCTTGTTGGGAACAGCCTGTATGAGCAATGCTCTAGCCGCCGCATGTGCGAGCACGACATCGGGGCTTCGTTGAAGCGCGTCATAATACTGCCTGCCGAATCCCTCCCCCGCTTCCGTCGGCATCAAGAGCGTCTGCACGGAGATGAGCAGAACCGAAATTCCCTCGCTGGTTGAGGGCTCAGTCGCCTCACTGAGTTCGTCGAACTTAGCGATGACTTGGGACAGCGGACGTAGCCAGGCGAACCAGGCGTCGTTCAGCACCAACTGCAACAATTCCCCGTTGGATGAGATACGTCCATGCACGCGCTCATAAGCCACACGCTCGTCGTCGAGCAACGCTTTATGCAGACGAAGCAGCGCGTGAAACACATTGTCCAGGGAGCCGTCTCTATTTCTTTGTTCCGGCATGATAATGAGTTCTCGTAAAAACCATTCTCGTTATCCTGTTGGTTCACTGTCGAGTTGATGAGCCTTGCGCCCACCCCGGGCAAGCGGGTGCTCAGGGAGCTGACCGTCGACCATCAGCTTCGCCATATCCACCGATCGGACCACCAGCTCCTGCGCCCCTTCCCGCAATCGCCGGCTGTTCTGGACTTCGGCGACATTACGCTCCATATCCTCAGCGCTCCACCCCCTTGAATGGGCGATAAAGGGGAACTGCGGAAACTGACAGCCGACCTCGCTGAAAAAAGTCATCAGTTGTCCGGCTACGCCCTGCACATTGTCCTGACCACCCATAATAATGAATGCAGCCACCTTGTTTTTCAGTAAATGCTTATTGGCGATGGTTTCCTGGTTCTGAATACAGTTCATCCGTTCGACCATCTTATAGTACAAACTGCTGGCGTTACCCCAACGAATCGGTGTGGCAATCAGGATGACATCGGCCCAATGAACGATCGCCTCATACACGCGATCAAGTTCATCCGTAGGGTCCATTTGCGTGATCGAGCAGGGCCAGGTACAAGCCTGCGCCGACTTGGAATAGAACCCTTCGCAGGCGCGAAAGTTCAACTCGCGAAGTTTGATGCATTGGGTCTCCAGTTGCAGCACATTCTTGGCATGGTCCAGCGCAATGTCCAACATTGCATCGGATGTGCTGTACCGTGGATGCTCCAATGTCATTCCCGTCGTCGAGATCCCCACGACTCGAATCGGCCCTGCCTGACGCAATACGGGGCGTGCCAGCGGATGGGGCTGGTGCACCTGCTTCTTCCGTTTCGTTGCAGAGGAGAGATCGACATACAACCGGCCATTCTCAATCTTGGTCTCGTAGGCCGGAACCTGGTCTTGCTCATAGCCGGGTTCCCCATGGCCGGTTCGATGATGGAACTTCCAATAGTGCCAAGGGCAGACGATATAGTCACCATCGAGCTGGCCTTCACCCAACGGTCCACCGACATGATTACACACCCCGGATATGGCGCTGAACGCTCCGTCCTTGTACGTCAGGGCAATCGGCGTTGTCCCGCATATGACATGCTGTAACGGCTTCGTCTTCAGATCTTCTACATTGCCAACATCCGTCCATTGTGCGTCCGGCATGAGCACTCCCTGGATATGTCGGCCCACTGCCTATCGAGCTCCCCGACGTCCCGAAAAGACGATTCCGGCCTTCTGGACTTCCTGGTAAGGCAGCAGCCAGACCAACGATTCATCGCTCAGATCGCCCACCTGAATCCGATTCCCCCACGGATCCCGAAAGTCGCATCGAAAATCAGGATGGAGTTTCAGCTTGTACTTTTTCGTCAATTTCCTGCGGACTTCCTTAATCTGTCCTGCGTCACGCACCATCAATCCGAAATGCTTCGTACGATCCGGTTGAAGCTTGTCGACTTCGAAGATGGCCATGAACTGATGCTCGCCCAGTTTGCACCAGGCCGCCCCCTCTCCGCCCTTGAGCATCTTCAGGCCGAACACATCCGAGTAAAACTTCACAGCCTTCTTCGCATCGGTGACTTCAATCACAACATGGTTGCAGCCATAGACTTGAACGGCCATTACGCACCCCCTTCCCCAACCACGGAGCTGGCTTTGATCTGCCTGAAAGCCGCTAAGAACTGCTCAGGGGGTTGCGCTCCGGACAATGCAGAGGTTCCGTTGAGCAGGAAATAGGGAACCGCGCGAATACCCAAACGATGGCCAGTTGCTTCTTCTGCCTTCACCTCTTCGACCCCCTCATTGCTGACCAGGAATGTCTTGATCACTGTTTGATCAAACCCCGCAGAGACGGCAGCTTGGGACAAGATCTCAACATTCCCAATGTCTCTGCCCTCCAGAAAATACTGACGAAAGAGCGTTTCGACCATCGCATCCTGTTTGTCATGATGCCCCGCCAACCAGATGAGGCGATGGGCGGTAAATGTGCTGGGCGTGCGGGCAATTCTCTCAAATGCGAACGGGATGCCCGCTTCGGTGCCGGCTCTCGCAACTTGTCCATAGATGGCTTGAGCAGCCTCAGCGTCACCGAACTTGGCTTCAAGATACGTCTTACGATCTATCCCCTCTTTCGGCATCGTGGGATTCAGCTGAAACGGCCGCCAACGCACTCGCGTCTGAACCGCTCCATGCAGCTGCGCCAGCGCCCGCTCAAGCCGCCGTTTCCCGACGTAGCACCAGGGACAGATCACGTCCGAGTAAATGTCGATGTGGACCGCCTCGCTCTGTTCGCTCATCCTGTCCCAGCCTTACTAACTTCTCTTTCCCGACGAGATACGCTTCACGCTTCACGAGCGACGCAGGTTAGGACAAATGCCCCATCTTGCCTGCTCGATAATCTTCCACGGCTTGTGCAAGTTCCGCTTGCGTATTCATGACGAACGGCCCATAGCGAGCAATCGGTTCATTGATCGGCTCTCCGCCGAGAACGAGCATTGTCGTGTCCTCTTGAGCATGAAGCGCCACTCGCTCACCCTTGCGCCCCAAGAGAGCGATCTCGGCCTCTCCCACCGCCTGTGCCCCGTTGATGACGGCCCGCCCCTGCAATACGAATACGGACATGGTGAATCCATCGGGCAAGGACAATTCCGTCTGATGCCCCGCGTTCAATCGCAGATCATACAGATGGACCGGGCTGAAGGTCATGGCCGGACCCTTCCGCCCGTGACATTCCCCGGCAATGACCCGTACCCGGCCGGCTCCCCCGGCAAGCTCAACGACCGGAATCTGATCGCGGACGAGCGTTTGGTACCGGGGAGGCGACATCTTGACCGACCTTGGCAAATTCACCCATAGCTGGATCCCTTCCAGCGTGCCTCCGTGCTTTGCAAATTCGCTCTCGTGCAACTCTTCATGCACGATGCCGGATGCGGCCGTCATCCACTGCACATCACCCGGACCGATGACGCCTCCGCTTCCGGTTGAGTCACGATGCGCCACACTGCCTTGATACATGATTGTGACAGTTTCAAACCCCCGATGCGGATGCTCACCCACACCGAGACGCCGATCCGTCGGCGGGAAAAACTCCGGCCCCATATAATCCAGGAGCAAGAATGGTGACAATTGCTCGCCTACGCCAGAGCCCGGAATCATGTTCCGCACAGGAAACCCGTCCCCGACCATATGCTGAGACCCTGCCTGGTAAAGTCCGATCAGCTCCTTTGTCGCTGCTGCTTCGGTCATATTGTGCTTGCTCATCGGCGTCTCCTTCCCTTCGTTCAGCGATGGACCCGAGCGTTCCGCTCAGAACCGCTTTTCTTCGAGGTCGTACACATCGAACCACACATAGACCGGACGATGCATCGGCACGAACTGGGGAATATACTCTTCCAGGTACTGCTGAGCCTGAAGACTCATATCGCTCAACCGCGTATCACGCATGGCATTATTCCATTTCATCACTTCACCCGCGTCTTTGATCTTGGACGCGCCCGCAATCCATGTCGCGAGTTCTTCGTCGGTCGCTCCCGCCGAAACGACGTCCTTGAACTGTTCGGGCGTGATGCCGGTGAAGGAAAACCACTGGTTCGCAAGCGAACAAGGCCAGTAGCTGTATTCGCCGTTCATGCCCAGCAAAAATGCCCGACACTTATCCGCGCAACGAGCCGCAATGACGTAGCCGCCCAGCTTCGCGCGAGGACTCCGCGGGTAGTCTTTTCGTAAATCTTTGGCCAGCGTTCTGACCTTGTCGAGGTCTTCCTTCATGATGATCTCCTTCTGTCTCGCGCACGCTGGCGCGACGTTCATTCGGCCTTCAGAAATCCTTTCAAAGCCTCGGCCAGCGTCACCCGGCCCAGAACGACCGATGCAGGCTGCTCGTAGTGAATCGTGCCGGCCGAGAAGGCAGCATACATCTCTTCGAACAGCCGAGCGGCTTCATCCGAAAAGCCGAAGGCTTTGAATGTCGGAACCACGGCACTCAGAGGCGCATGTTGGGCCGTGACCGTTTTCCCCAAAATGTGACCGAGCGCTGACGCGACCTCCTCAGGACTGTACTCTACCGGACCTGCCATTTCCACGACCTGCTTGCCCCGTCCACCGGCAATCAGGTGCTCCGCCCCGATCCTGCCGATATCCTTGGTCGAAATCATGGGAATCTTCACAGACGGCGCGATGAACGTCGGCAACACACCTTGCTGTTTCACCATGCCGACGCTCGGCATCCAGTTCTCCATGAAATAGCAAGGCCGAAGGATAGTCAGGCGTTTGGCAAGGCACGCAAGTGCCTGTTCTCCATAACTCGCCGCCCGAATCGGACCGGTCCCACCATGCAGATGCCCTCCAACCGAGGACAGAAACACAACATGTTCAACTCCACTCTTCTGGACGGCTTCTGCCGCGCGATCCATCCTCTGCCGTTGATCCGCCAACCAGGCCTCAGCGCCGTAATCCGGCGGCACCATCAGATACACCCCGTTGGCCCTTTCGAATGCCTTCGTTAAGGCTGATACGTCGTCGAGCGATGCCACGGCAATGTCAGCCCCTTTGGCTCTCCATGGCGCTCCCTTGTCAGCCGACCGCACCACCACTCGCACAGCCTGTTTCTCATTCAAGAGGGTTTCCGCAACCGATGATCCCGTATTGCCCGTGGCTCCAACAACGACAAACATGGCCTCGCTCCTTCCAATGGATGTTTTTTCGCTTATGCCCCGCGATCGTGCATCGCAGACTTGGGAGACGCCGCCGAACGGTTGTCACCTGCATCATGAACCATGACAGAGGTGCGCGGCTGACCTGTATAATAATACTAGGTAGAACTAAGTCAAGTGGGGAAATCACGACGGCCCATATAATCTAGATGCCTCTCCAGATCTACGGTCCGATATGTGCGTCGATAGTGTGATGGTAGGGTTATCTGCCTTGGACCAAACCAGCCGGCGGCATCTCAACTCTCCGCCGACTCATTCCCAGCCACTGACTTCGTAACCTCTCTCCTTCAAACATTTTGCGACAGCGTCGGCATACGGCGGGTCCGGAACCAGCGGCTTGAATGTTCCTCCGAGCAGACCAATGATCAGGCCAATGCTGGCGCCGGCGGCTGCTCCAATCGTCACGCCGGGCAGACCTCCGACCATACCGGCCGAGGCTCCCACAGCCCCGCCGAGCGTGACACCGAGCACAGCACCCGTTGCGGCATTTCCGCTTTGACGCACTCCGGAGCGCAACCCGGCGCCCTCCACCTTCATGCGGCAAATATCGATCTCCAGTTGAGCCTTCTCTTTCCCATAAAATTGCAGTTGCTTGTTTGAACGCAACTGGGGTTCCGGCCCTACACAAGCCGTGCACCATGACAGCAGAATAAGAACGGCCACCGTTCTGCGACTGGGCGTCACCGGTTCCCTCTCTGATTATTCGCCAAGATAACTCTCTTAAGACTGACGTTGTCTCACGCACCATTTTGTACCCTATTTGCCCGCACTCCGCCTTCTTTTTCACTTTCTCGCACCACGGACGCAGACCACACTCCCACGCGCATTGACCGACCACAGCCCATTTCCCCACTCCGCTCCACTTCGGTTGGGTATCGAGGTTGTTTCCCCTGCGCGCATCCAACGAGGGGCACCCATCTCACCCACCCACCCCGCGGATACCAGGCCTCCGCTCTTCCGGTGGCCGCGCGTTGAGTAAGCACTACACTCTATGTATCTCTCCGACTTCTAACCTCTTTTACTCTTTACTACAGACCGGATGGGTAGGTACTCCATTGCGCGCATTGGCCGAGCACATTCTGATCGTGCGCGGACAGCGAGCACGAGACCCACCCAGCCGATCTATCTTCTCCCCTCGCTCACAATTTTCATAAGTTATCTTTCTGTCTCCTCACATCTACAGGGTGCGCCGGTGGGTGCTCCACTGCGCGCATTGACCGACCACGGCCCACAACCGCACATGTAATGGAATCCACGTGGGCGGGCAGCGAGCAAGGAGCATCCACCGGCGCACCCTGCGCTCCCCTCACTGCCACCCCGTCACTTCATACCCCTTCTCTTGCAGGCATCGGTTGACGAAATTCGTGTAGGCCTGAGTAGGGTGTGAGGGGTCCGTAGCTGCAGAAAATATCCCCGACAGCAACCCCCACACTGCACCGCTTGCGGCCCCGATCATTGACCCTCGGCCGACTGCTCCGGAAATAGCGCCGCCGACCGCACCGCCCGCTGCGCCGATGCCGGCCCCGACAGCCGTCTTGGTCGCCACGCGCCCAGGCCCTCCGCCGCCTTCCTCTGCACCGGATGACTCAGCCAGCTGTCTGCAGGCATCGATATCCTGTTGGGCAACCTCTTTCCCTACTGACTGGAAATGCCCATTGGGATAGAGGACGGGATGCGCACTGGAACAGGCAGTGAGAAGCAACAGCCCTATGACGGGAACTAACCACGCCTGCTTCACGTCTTGACCCCTCCTTCACGAACTGTTGGGCATTAACCGGGCCCGGACCGTCTCAGCCGTGACACCCTTCACACACAGCCGCTTGCGCCGTCCTTCCGCTCCCGCTTGAATGACCACGCTCGCCTGTGGAACGCCACACCGGACAGCGATGAATCGGATCAAAGCATCATTGGCCGCGCCGTCGAGAGGGCGAGCCGCCACGCGAACCTTCAAGGCATCGCCATGAATTCCGACACATTCGGTTCGAGTTGCATTGGGTTGGACATGCACCTTGAGGACCGCCCCGATCTTGCTGTCCTGCACGATCGCGCAGCGGAAATTCACGATGGCACGTCTCAGAATACGGCTTTAACCAGTTCAAGAATGCTGCGCTGCATGTCCGGATCGTCGGTGATCGGGCGGGCAATCGTTACATCGCAGGCTCGCTCTGCCGGCACTCCCTGCTTGATCAATGTGCCGGCATAGATCAAAAGTCTCGTGCTGACCCCTTCTTGGAGCCCATGATTCTTGAGGTTCCGAACTTTGCCGCCGAGCTTGACGAGACTTCCGGCAACAGCCCGACTTACCCCCGCTTCCTGTTCGACGACCGCAATTTCGACGTCGGCCGGAGGGTAATCGAACTCAATCGCCATAAACCGCTGCTTCGTGCTTTGCTTCAAATCCTTGAGGACACTCTGATAGCCCGGATTGTAGGAAATCACGAGCATGAAATCGTCTGCGGCTTCTACGATCTGACCTTTTTTTTCGATCGGCAGCACACGGCGATCGTCACTGAGCGGATGGATAATGACGGTCGTGTCCTTTCGGGCTTCCACCACTTCGTCGAGATAGACGATCGCGCCCTGTTTCACGCCGACCGTCAGAGGCCCGTCCATCCAGACCGTCTCTTGCCCCTTGAGCAAATACCGGCCCACGAGATCGGACGCCGTCAGATCTTCATGGCAGGCAACGGTGATCAGCGGCCGGCCCAACTTGTAAGCCATATGCTGGACGAACCGTGTCTTACCACAGCCGGTGGGCCCCTTGAGCATCACCGCCATCTTACTGCGCGCGGCGATCGTGAAGAGCCCGACTTCTCCGCCGGCTTCGGCGTAAAACGGCTCACGTTCGATCCGAGATCGCCCGATATCAATTTCGCGCCCTGCCTGCATTGGGTGGTCTCTTCGGTCTATCTAGTCTGTCTGGTCCATTCAGCGGGACCGATTGTCGCCTCGTCTAGTCGAGGCGCGTGCCTGTGCATTTCTGGCCCCCCTCGTTTCCGGCACGGTCACCATAAACGGAACCCGGCAGGAAGATCAAGCACAGGGCAGTGAGACGCAGCAGTTCTCTGCCTTATACCGCACTCACCCCATCCAACACTTCGCGCACTTTTTTCGTAAGCGTCACCATCGTGAATGGTTTCTGAAGAAACGCCGCTCCTCCTGTCCCTGCACCTTTCGAAAACACCGGGTGATCAGGATAGCCCGACATATAGAGCACTTTGATGCCGGGCCGCAGGACGGCGATTTTTTCGGCTACTTCCGGACCGCTCATCTGCGGCATCACGACATCAGCGAGCAACAGATGAATCGGCCCCAGGTGCCTGGCGCCCGCCAGCAATGCTTCGATTCCATGACGCGCAACCAACACCTCGTACCCACTCGCGCGAAGCGTCTCATGAACGAGACCGCGAACAGCCGGCTCATCTTCGACGACTAAAATAGTTTCCCGCCCATGCGTCTGGACCGTCGACCCGCCGGCATCCGGGACTTGCTGCTCCGCTTCATCGACTCTTGGAAAGAAAATCGTACACGTTGTTCCACACCCTGGCTTGCTCTCGATCCCGATCGTCCCGCCACTTTGTTTGACAATGCCATATACGGTCGACAGACCGAGACCTGTCCCCTTACCGCTCTCTTTCGTCGTAAAGAACGGCTCGAACACATGGGCCTGAACCTCCTCGCTCATCCCATGGCCGGAGTCTTTCACGGCCAACATAACGTACGAACCTTCGTCCACCATCACCGATTGTGACCGAGTCCCTCTTCCAATTGTGACATTTCGAGTCTCGATCAGCAGCCGCCCGCCCGTCGGCATGGCGTCGCGCGCATTCACCGCCAGATTCATGATGACCTGTTCAAGTTGCCCGGGATCTGCCTTGATCGGCCACAATTGTGGCTCAAGATCCGCCCATAGCTCGATAATATCTTCGCCGATCAACCGCCGAAGCATGCCATCCATGTTGGTGACAATGGCATTCAAATCGACCACCTTCACGGCCGCGAATTGGCGCCGGCTGAACGAAAGAAGCTGCCCCGTCAGACCAGCTGCTCGATCGGCCGCCTTCTTGACTTCTTCCATGTCGCGTCGGGAATGGTCATCCGGGGCCAGACGGCTCAGGACCAGCTCGCTGTACCCGCGAATGACGGTCAACAGATTGTTGAAGTCATGTGCGACACCGCCCGCAAGCCGGCCTACCGCTTCCATTTTCTGCGATTGCCGCAACTGGCCTTCGGCCTGATGCAGCGCCTCCTTGGCTCGTGCGCGTTCGCCGAATTGCCCCAGCTTGAGCCCGACGTCCGCCAGCATATTCAGCAGCCTCTCATCCGGCTCCCGGACCTGCCGGCTGAAAAACTCGATCACCCCTTCGAGCTCGCCGCCGACACGAACCGGAAATCCAAACGCGCCGTGGAGCCCGCCTTTCGCCGCCATCTCCGACCGGGGGAGATCAAACTCCGTGGCAATGTCTCTGATCCACACCGGCTGGCCGCTTTCCCAAATCCGGCCCGGCAGTCCGACACCCGGCTTGAAGGATTGCGCCCGAGTCGCCGCGATGAACTTATCGGCATCGAGCGCCGCCGCACTCCAGTGGTTGAAACAGCGCAAAAGCCCCGAGGGCTTGTCTAATGTCCAGAACGCGCCTAATTCCCACTCCAAACTTTCACCGACCGCTTGCATGACCTTGAACACGGCTTCTTCCAGCGTCGCGACGTCGTCCAGAACCCGTGTCACCGCATACTGCGAGGCCAGACTCCGTTCGGCTTTACGACGATCCGTGATGTCCCGGACAAAGGCACTGAACATATAGGACTCACCGACGCGCGCCGGTGACACAGCCAGTTCGACTGGAAACTCATGGCCGTCTTTATGCAACGCCGACACCTCGATGCGGCGATTCAGGATTGAGCCGACTCCGGTCTGAAGATACTCCCGCAAACCCAGGACATGCGCCTTCCGGTCGCGCACGGGAATAACGGTCTCCGAAAGTAACCGCCCCACGGCTTCTTCTCTGGTCCACCCGAAGATCGCCACAGCCTGAGTATTCCAGTCCGTAATAATTCCGGACATATCGATGGTGATCACCCCATCAAGCGCGGTCTCGATGATCGCCCGATTACGTTCCTGACTTTGCAGCAACGCCGCCTCGGCTGCCCGCGCCCATGCGCTCTCCTGCAACACTCGACGGTATTCCGCGCGCCATCGCAGCATCGCCCAGAACAAAAGCGCGACCAGCGGCACCCAAATCATAGTCCCGGCAATGACAAGGAAACGACTCTCGGCATAGGCACGAAGAACGATAGCACCGCTCAGCGCGAGCGTTACCGCCGCAACAACAAGAACCGTCAGCCATCCATATCGGTGAAATCCTGACGCCGGTTGTGATTCTGCAGGAATACTCATCGCTCACAATCCATGATGATCCAACTGTCGAGCACTGCCTGAGGACGATAGGCCCGTTTGGCTTCGCGCAAATGCGGGAGGCCGGCATCATCCATGGCATTGATCGACATCGCACCGCCGCCGACTGCACTGCGGGAGGTTTCACGGAACAACCATTGGGCTAAGCCGGGCATTGACCGGTCCGCAACTTCCAGCAGCACACACCATGTCTGTGGAGTCAACCAATACCCGAACGTATAGGCCATGACCCTCTCCTGGGCGATGACCACCGTTCCGGCAAGCCCGATCTGCTCATGCTCCGCCAGCACACGACTATGCGCCACCTTCGCATCTTCAAGAAGAAACGCGCCCATCGCATCGAGAGCCCCGGCTTGCTTCTGGACAGCCCACCGTTCATACAACGCCAGGCAGCCGGCTTGATGCCGCGCGCAATACGGCTCCGTGACGAGAACCTGCTCACGTTCGGCACGATTACACAGCGCCCGCTGAGCCTTGTAGCGATCGCCGGTCAACGCTGCCAATGACCCGGCCCTATAGAGATAATCCCCGTCCTTCCGCCTGCATGAGAAGCCACGCCGTTCCAAAACCCGCCGCTGCGGCTCCATGACGTTTTCGATCCGACTTACCGGCGACGGTCCGTTCCAGCGCCGCATCCATGCAAAAGCTTCACGCACAGTCTCATCGATCGGCCTCGGCCCTAAGGGAGGCAGCGGCATGAACCATCCGTCCAGAGACCGGGCAAACAAAAAGAAGGTCTCACCGGATTCCATCCACCAATGGGGAAGCAATTGCGTCCAGATGGCATGATAGGGAAACGCATAGGCCGCCAACGCATCGGGGCCGAGGACCTCCGCCCGTTCCAATGCCCGGGTGAAGCGCGGCGCGTCCTCCGCAGTCAGCGCATGGAGGCGCGGATCAATACGCACGCGTGACAAGCGGGCCGTCAGATGCGGAAGAGGCTTCACGATGACGACATCATCCTGAAAGCGTCCGATCAGACGAGGATTGGCAACGATCATCTCAGTCATCGTCCCCGTCATCAGCTGATCGGCGACCCGGTCTGCATGCGACATAACCTCTGCAGGAACGGTTTCATGCATAAACGGACACTTGGTATCCCAACCGAGCACCACTTCCTCATGAGCCGCATTCCACATGAGGGCCAGCGGATAGAGCCGGCAATCCAACGGGCGAGCCTCATAGATGCCACATCGACCGGATACGGCATCGAACGCCGGGCAGAGATACCCCTCTCCCAGAGGGTTCTCGACCAAATCGATCTGTGAGCCGGACCGATCAGGGAAAGACCCGACAGGCAAGCCATGCGCCACCGCCGCCTGTATTTCCTGCTCAGTAAAATAGGGGCGCAGAAAGCTGTCGGCTTCCGGGAACCGGCAACAGACGTCACACTGAAAACAGACGGAGCTGGGCACTACTTGAGGCAGTGGCTTCGGAACGATCTCAGACTGTTCGGACTCCATCGAAAGAAAACCCATTGAGATTGCCATCATACGATGCATGTCCAAGCATGGCAAGCAGAGCAACGATCGCCTCACCGGAGTCTTTACCCTACCCTCGACTTAATCCCGGGCCAGCCCCCGCCCCTGTAGATAGCAAGTTAAGTTGTCCGGTTTGTGTAGCGCATGATCTGTCCGGTTTGTCCTGTCACTGGTCTTTCAGTCGCCTGCTGAATTCATTTCGCGCACACACTGGCCCCGGGAGCGATG
>Ga0315912_10001204_pt1 | contig 33625 bp, 35 predicted proteins | sample VfabasoilMG_FD_204469 | JGI IMG/M metagenome (GOLD analysis project Ga0315912, IMG submission 204469) | Garden soil microbial communities collected in Santa Monica, California, United States - V. faba soil | ecosystem: Environmental > Terrestrial > Soil > Garden | place: USA: California... | reverse complement strand
GCGGGTTCTGGATCGAAAACGGGGAGTTGACCTACCCGGTGGAAGAAATCACGATTGCCGGCAATCTGAAAGAGATGTTCAAGCACATTGAAATGGTCGGCAGTGACCTGGTATTCCGCGGCCGCATTGCCAGTCCGACGGTCAAAATTACGGAAATGATGGTAGCCGGAAACTGAGAGCTGGTGGCGCCGAGAAAGCGAAGAGTGCTTTCTGCCATTTGCTATACGCTATCAGCCATACGCTCTTATCCGAACGAGGTGACCCATGGCTGAATCGATCAGAGAAATCACAGTCCAGTACCCGAGCGGCAACGTCACGATGAAGGCGTTCGTTGCGGCGCCACAGACTAAAGAGAAGCGTCCCGCTGTCATTGTCATCCAGGAGTGGTGGGGGCTCACTGACCACATCAAGGACATCGCCAGACGGTATGCGGCCGAAGGCTACGTGGCGATTGCGCCGGACCTGTACTCGCGGCTGGGCCATGCGCTCACGACGGACGCCGGCGAAGCGGGAAAACTGATGAACACCCTCAAGCAAGAGGACGGGCTCACCGACTTGAATGCGACCGTAGCCTATCTCACATCGGTTCCGGAAGTCGATGGGGCGCGGATCGGCGTGACGGGCTTTTGCATGGGGGGCTCCTACGCACTCATGCTGCCCTGTGTGAATCCTGCGATCAAAGCGGCGGTTCCCTTTTATGGCCAGGTTCCGAATCCTGACGCACCACTCCAGAAGCTATCGGCGCCGGTGCTCTATCTCTATGGAGAGGACGACGGGTGGATTACGAAGGCCGATGTACAGCGGCTGGCGGCGGCGCTGAAGAAATACAACAAGCCCGGCGAGATCAAAACCTATCCCGGCGCCCCGCATGCGTTCTTCCGCGATACAGACCCATCCGTCTATCGGCCGGAGGCGGCGAAAGATGCCTGGGGCAGGACAAAGGCTTTCTTCAAGCAACACTTGGGCGCGTAAGACCGGACGTCGAGTGTCCACAAGTCTAAAAGTCATCAAGTCTTCAAGTTATCGGTCAGCAGGCGGGCACGACGACTTGACGACTTGCAGACCTTAAGACGTTTGGACTATGTAATGTTTTGACCCTGAGGAGAATAGATGCCTCTTGATGCCGAGTTGGGAAAGAAAATGCTCCAGCTGATTACGTCGCGCTATGACGATCGGCAGTGGCGGAAACGTATCGAAAAGACGCTGGGTCTGCCGCAATCCGGCGTCACCGATCCGATCCAACAGCAGATCTTCATGTATCTCAAGCTTGGACTGAAGGCCTATAAGTCCCGTCGGGCCGATCCGGACTCCTGGATCATCGGCGGGTATGCGACCAAGGAAGTCATCGACCGCGCCAAGTTTCAACCCCAACTCGTCGGTGCGACGGTCAAGAAAGAAGACGTAGCGTTTCTAGGAACCGATCCAGGCCTGGAAGTCACCGAACCCTGGTGGGACGAGATGCTGGTGCAATGGTTCGATGTGCCGGAAGAACAAAAGCCTACCGAAGAAGAAGGCGGCAAGGCCGCGGATTCAGATCCCTCTTCGACGGTTCAGTCGAAAGCGTAGATAGCTGGCTTTGCAAGTCAGGGGGCTGAAGCTATAATACTTATCATGGATTCTACGAAATACATCTACTGGCAGGACAACAATCAGTGGCTTGGCTACCTACAAGAGTATCCCGATTACTGGACGCAAGGGGAGTCACTGGAAGACCTCCAGGCCAATCTTCGGGATCTCTTCCTCGATCTCACCAGCGGTGAAATACCGGGCGTACGCAAACTCGCAGAGCTGACGCTTCGGTGAAGCGCAAAGACCTCATTCGTCAGCTTGAAACCAGTGGATGTGTGCTTGTTCGCCACGGCGGAAAGCACGACTGGTATCACAACCCTGTCACGAAAATTTCCCAGCCGGTCCCCCGTCACACCGAAATCAACGAACACCTTGCGAAACGCATTCTGAAGATGTTGGCGAATCCATAAGCTGATCAGCGGCAAGCCCGCCTGGTTGGGCGAGATGCTGGTGCAGTGGTTCGATGTGCCGGAAGAAGAGAAACCTGCCGAGGAAGCAGGCGACACAGCCGCGGAGTCAGATCCCTCACCGACGGTTCAAACGAAGGCGCAGACGGGTCTATACGATCGGGCTGCGTTCATTAGCCGCCTAGATCCCAAGGCTCTCGCCTGGTCAGTTCGAGCAAATCCCGTGCGCCATGCACGATGCGAAGAACGAGGACTTCGCCATTCTGCACGAGGTACACGATTCGGTATCCCCTATAAAGAACTTCTCGAAGGTCATGGCGGTTGAACTCGGGAACGACACGTCCGATGTGGGGATTGTTGAGAAGCGTCTCTGTGGATTCAACGATGCGATCGACGAAGGTAATCGCATGAAGAACGGAATCGCGTGCGATGAAGTCTTCGATCTCCTGAAGATCCGTGCCGGCGGTCAGCGACCAGCGGACTTGCGCCATCGGGCGATTCTTTCTTTCAGCTCTTGATGGGTGAGGACCCGACCCCCGGCTACGTCTTCAAGACCCTTTTCAATCTGTTGCTTGAAGAACAACTCCTCCATAATCCCGCCGGTGGTCACGTCATCAGGTAACTGCTTAATCAACTCTAATGCCTCGGCTTTGGCCTTTGCCATGCGCACCCCCTTCCTATGGGCCTGTCTTCGGTAAGGCTATGCCCGGAAGTCAGAAAAATCAAGTTGGCTATCCACTCGATCACACAGCCATACGACGGCAAATATCGAATCGCTAGGAGGCTTCGCCGAGGCTCACCTGCTCCCGCTCTTTGTAGAGCGACATAGACCAAGCGTGCCCCTCGATCGGCTTCGCAGTCCAGTAGGCGGGGAGCCAAGAGGAGAGCCGCTTGAGGATCGCATCGCTAACCCACTAGCCTTTGGAGCTAGGTCAAGGAGTGACCATGATGGATTCTCCAGTGTTATGGCGCATTAGTGCGCCCTGCCATCGTAGCTTCCACCTGCTTTAGTATGGCATCACCTGCGGGCAGCGCAGACGAGTTGCCGCAGCTATCAGCGATGAAGTGCTGACTCTCCTTGCTCAGGAAGAGCAGATGCTTCTCTCCAACTTCCACAGAATATCGGCTGGAGTCATTCTCAGCCCTCAGGCCAATGATCTGAGGCACGCGACCTTTGAGTTGTCGAAATATCTGAACTGTGTAGATGTAAGCCGTTATACTTCCGGGATCGCTTAAGTCTTCATGGAGGGCCTGTTTCTTAGAGACCGTGCCGATGGCAATAACCTCGGTCAATTGGATCTCCTTGTCGAGGGGGACCTGGTAGCCAGACATCAGTGTTTCCGGGTCCAGGCACACCGCATACGCGGTGGGGCTTGCCGCGGTAAGAATGATGAGTGCGCCGATGCCGAGACGGGTAACGGTGTTTGGCATGTGCCTAACGTCCGCGTTTTGCCGCGCCGCAAGCGTAGCGCAGCGGGAAGAAGGTGTTGGACAATAATGCGTTGTTAGACAGCATTCTCCGCCGCTACACTATGAACAGTTTCAACCGTCTATAGGTCAGAGTTAGCTTGCCCTTCCCGCCGGTGTAATCCATATAGCCGCCGGTAAACATCTCATAGCACGCGGTGCGTGAAATGCGGTTCATGAAATCCGACACCTTGTCTTTTGGTACTCAGAGTTCGCGAACTATCCGATCCGCAAGTTCATCCCAAAACATGGCGGCAAGGCTATGCGGCGTACCCCCTCGCGAGAGCACGCGGCCCAACTATCCGAATAGATCCATCTGCGCCGGTTGCGGCGGATCGATTTGCAATGTTGGGGCGGCTGGTGAAGCAGTGCTGGTGGTTTCAGTGGGTTTGGTGTTCCGGTCCAGAAACTCTTTCAGTTTCTTGAAGTCTTCTTTCAGTGTGTCGAGCAGGTTGCCTTGGTGCAGGGCGGCGGCCGGGTGCAGGAGCGGGAAGAGGACGAAATCCTTCATGTAGAAGGCCTGCGCCTTCACTTTCGTAATTCCGACTTTGCGTTCCAGGAGCGTCTGGGTCGCCCAGTTGCCCAAGGTGCAGACGAGCTTGGGGCGGATCATTTGAATCTGCTGCATCAGGAACGGTTTGCAGGTATCGACTTCGTCCGGTTCAGGATCGCGATTATCCGGCGGACGGCACTTGATCACGTTGGCGATATAAATCTGATCACGTGAGAGGTTGGCCGAGGCCAGCAGATCGTTCAGGATTTTTCCTGCCGCGCCGACGAACGGTTCCCCCTTCAGGTCTTCGTTGGCGCCCGGCGCTTCGCCCACGAACATGATGCTCGCATGCGGATTGCCGACTCCGAAGACGACCTGGCTCCGTCCGAGCTTGGCCAGTTTGCAGCGCTGGCAGTTGTGAAGAGATTTCGCAAGTTCTTGGAGCGGCGTGAGCGTCATGGTTGAATAACCCCAGACGAAAATTCACGGTATCTTAGGAAGGCAGGCTGGTGTTGTCAATGCGGCTATGGATGTTTGAACCGGGACATCGGAGAAACGAGGGGCTGTGTTTGAGGGGTTGGCCGGGGCTCCTCGGTCTGCTGGGCCTGTTGACTGTGCCTGCGCTGGTGTCGGCGGCTTCCGTGGATGTGGCCGCGTGGAAAGATCAGTCTTTCTGCAGGAAGGTGGCGGCGTTGTTCGGAGAACGACCGACGCCCGATTCCGAGGTGTTCAAGACGGTGGAGTGGAAACCGGTCGAGGTAAAGGGGCAGGGGCCGAAGACGAGGCACTGTTCCAGTCTCGAGCAGGCGCTGTTGGATCTGGACAACGATGGGACAAAGGATCTGGTGATCAAGACGACGTTTTGCATGAAGGGCGCGCCGAGTGACAGCTTGTACGTGTTTCCTGCCGACAGCTATGTCGTGGAACAGCTTTCCTGGCAGGATATGGCGCCTTTGTTGGCGACTCGCGACAAGTTCGAGCGTACGGGGGGCAGGTATCCACTGAATGCGCTTCCGATGTCTTCCGAGTCGAGCAAGGGGAATCCTGCCCTGAGTACGGTTTTCACCGTTCAGCCGTTCATTGTGGATGATCATCGGTATGTTGCGATGCGGGATGCTCGCGGCGAATGGACGGTGATCGCGAACTATCTGCGCGGCGAGCGGTTCGAGGATCTGTGCTATTTGAAGGGCTATAAGTTTTAGCCGGCACGCATGTCGATGCGTTGCTATCTTTTCTCTCGCGCGTATTTCCTCGCCGTCGCTGGTGAAGCGTATCTCGCAAGCAAACAGAGAAGGCACTCTTTTTCCGTCCCGCGCTTCACGCCCGCCTCGCTGAGTCGGCGAAGCGCGCTTCACGAGATATGCTTCACAAGGAACAGGCGTCCAGATGATTTTGTGGTGAACTGCCATAAACCATGCGGATCAGGCGATCGACTGCTTGCCCGCAATAATTTCTGCGCAACGCGCGGCGCTGACGATCGCACTTTCGATATTGGCGGGCCAGCCTGTGTCGGTCCAGGCGCCGGCGATCACCAAATTGTTCACCGGACTCTGCTGAATCGGCCTGAGTAAGGCCGCGCCAGGGTTGAGTGACAGCGCAGCCTGGTCCTGACGGAAGATTCCCTCGAACGACAGTGTGTCATGGTTGACGGCTGGGAGCAGTGTGCGAAGTTCGGTGCGCCCCAGAGTGGTCAGCTCTCCATCGCCTGATTCCATAAGCGGCGGATGGCTGATCACCGATAGCCGGTACCGGAGTGTGTGAGGGCCATGCGATGTGATGGTGAGCTGGTGAAATGGCCGGCCGGCCAGCAAAAGCAGCCGCGGGTGTGACATCGTGGCGTGGCTGGAAAACCGGACGGCAATCTCAGGCAAGGTTTGCAGTTCGCCGAGTTGTGCGAAATAGGCATACCGTGTCAGCAGACGGTCCGGCAGCAGGGCCGGCAACTTCAGATGGGAGAGAGCGGCGACGTACCATTGGGCGCGCAGCTGGGAGCCATCGGACAGCCGGATGCCGCTGATCCCGTCCTGTCCGAATCGAAGGTCCGGTATCTCTGTCTGGGGCAGGATCGTAGCGCCGTACTTTGCCATCGCCCGTTTCATGGGGGCGATGAAACGGTCTCCGACGGATCCATGCAGGCATGTGAGCCTGGCATCCATCGTGTGCCCGAGAAAGACGGTCGACAGCTGCTGGACAAAGACGGCGGCGGAGAGGCGTCCCAAGGCATTGCCGGTCAGCCATTGAATGAGCGGGCTCCAGATACGTTCGCGGGCCTCCTGACTTTGTCCAATCGACGCCAGCCATTCATCTGCAAGCCGGTTGTTCAAGTCTGCGGGAAGCGATGCGGCCTGTTCCCAAATCTGTTCCAGATGAGAGAATAGGTTCCAGCGGTCATGCCAGGCCAGACCATGGAAGCCGAAGAGGCTGGTCATCCATTGGAGCGCGCCTGGGAGATGGGTGGATCGATAGGTCTCGATACGTCCATCGGGCAGCCGGAATTCGAGAGGAATCGTCGCGTCCGGCTGGCCGGTCTCACTCTGTTCGATCGCGCGGAGCAGTTCCTGTGCTTTCCGGTGGCATCCGAAGAGCAGCGGCGCCGCGTCGGTGGCATCGGTTCCAAATCCCTCTTGCCAGTTGGGATGGTCCAGCAGGGTGACGCGATATCCCCGTTCACAAAGGAAATAGGCCGCCGTCAGTCCCGTCAAGCCGGCGCCTAGAATGAGTACGGTGGGCGGACTCTGAGTGGTCACGAGAATCGGGAGCGAAACCAAATACCCAATGCGATGGCCAGTCGATGGCTGGTGGACAGGCTGATACGCGGCCCAAAGACCCGATAGCCGGATCGTTCGATCTCTTTCAAGATGCGGCTGTAAATCCCGCGCATGATTTCCGCGACCGTGAGGAACCGGCGTTCAGACGGTGACAGCGAGGCGAGGGCGGCATGGGCTTTTGCATAATACTCATGGGCCCGGGCGGCCTCCTGTTTCATCAGCGCCGTGAATTCCGGCGAATAGGTTTTGGTCAGCAGGGCTTCTTCGGGGCAGTTGCAGGCGCGCAGATCGTTGAGCGGAAGATAAATGCGGCCTTCGTCCACGTCGACGCCGATATCGCGCAGAATATTGGTCAACTGGAATGCCATGCCGAGCGATACCGCATAGTCTTGCGCGCGGGGCGAGGTGACGCCGAAGATATGCAGGCAAATCAGGCCCACAATGGACGCGACGCGGTAACAGTAGAGCGACAATTCGTCGAAGGTGACATAGCGATTGTGGAATAGATCCATCTCGACGCCATTGAGCAGTTCGTCGAAATAGGCCTTGGGGATGGAGAGAGCCTTAATGTGGTGCGAGAGGCTGACGGCGATGGGGAAAGAGGGGCTGCCGCCGTATGCCGCTTCCAGTTCGTAGCGCCAGCGCCGGAGCTCTTCTTTCGGGTTGCTGTTGGCCGGCGGTTCATCGACGGCGCTGTCCACCGCTTTGCAGAAGGCATAGACCGTGTACATGGCGTTGCGTTTGGCTTTGGGCAGAAACAGAAACGAGTAATAGAAGTTGCTGCCGCTCTTCTTGGTATAGGCCGTACAGTAGGCTTGCGCGTCAGCAGCGTTCATGATGGCCATAGGCGGGTTCGGAGTTCAGCGAGCCGGGTCTCGCGCAAGTTGGGGCTGATCGCGTCGGCTTCGTGCAGGTCTTGCACGGTGTGCGTGTTGGTGACGGCCAGCACTTTCATCCCCGCCGCTTTGGCTGCTCTGATGCCGGGGAGCGAATCCTCGATGACCAGGCAGTTGTTCGGCGTCAGCGTGGAGGAGATCTGTTGCCGATTCAGGCCGGCCAGCGCGTGCAGGAACGGTTCGGGATTCGGTTTGCTGCTGGTCACGTCCTCCGCACTCGTAATATGGCGGAATGCTTTTCGGAGACCGGCTTGTTCCAGGATTAATTCGATTTCAGGCCGTAATGCGCCGGAGGCGATGGCAATGGGATAGGCTGCCGCGGCTTCTTCGACAAACTCTCTGACGCCGGGAAAAATGACGAGGTGGTCCCGGATCGACGCCAGGTAGGCGACAGCTTTTTTTTGCATCAGGTCTTGTACGATCGAGTCAGTTGACGGGCGGTGGTTCACGCGCAGCGCTTCCAGGATACAGCCTCGATCATCGAAGCCGAGATAGTTCGCATAGTAATCGGACTCAGTCAACGAAATGCCGATGGCGGCGAGTGTTCGGCGCAGCCCTTCGAAGTGAAGGGGCTCGGTGTCGGCAATGACTCCATCGAAATCAAAGATTATGGCCCGCATGGGATCGTTCGCTCTAGCAGGATGCTGAAAAAGTCCCCCAGCGGCGTTCTCGCATCGCTCAGAGGCTCAACGTACCGAAGCGTACGCCTCACCTCTTCGGTCGCTGCGGCCTTGCCCGTGGAAGGGTGCGTCTTGGCGCACCGGGGTGGGCGGGTGAGAAAAGGGGCCATTTTCAGCATTCTGCGGTTATTGTGGCATCAGTGCCATAGGTACGACTTCATCGGTACTTTTATGAGCACACTGAGTTTTTCCGCGGGCGCAGTATAGCACAGAGGGCGGCGGCACAGAATGTGTGCCGCCGCCCTCTGTGCTAGAACTCTATGTGGATCGCTGACGAATGCGTCAGGGCTTCCGCTTCAGCTGTTTTTCGGCAAGCCATCCTTTGGTGCCGTAATCGCTTCGCACGTAGTAGACCCACCCTCGCTCCTGCAAGTCGCCATCGAGAATCGTGAAGGCGGTTCCAGGAGGAATGGCCGGACCTGGCGTTGTCCCTTCAGCATCCTTCAGGAGAGAGACTTTTTGGAGAGGCGCTCCCGGGTTCGGCAGAACCGTCACCCTTTGTCCTTCGGTGAACAGCGGATCCGGCGTTGCTATCGTCGGAGGCGCACTGACAGCAGGAGTTGGGATGCTCTTCGGCGCCGTCGGTGCGGGGGCTGACGCGGTCGGCATACTTGGCGCCGGTGCGGGCGCCGGTATCGGTGTTGGTGCCGGTACGGCTGCCTGCAGAGGCTGGGCCGGTGCTATATCTGGAGCCGGTGCAACTTGCTGCGGCTGACCAGGTTGTGTGCTTGGCATGGGCTTAGGCGGAGCAGGCTTCCTAGCCACTGGCGGCTGCGGAGGAGGCTCTGGTGTTTCACCAAGAAGCGGTCCTACAACATCCATGACCATTTCCGGCTCCATGGCGACATAGGCGCCGCCCCCTGCCACTACCAGCAGGAGAATCCAAATCAGGGGGGATCCACCCGATTTTTTCGGCGATTTCTGAGGAGGCGACGATCGAACATCCATCGTTTGCTCCAACTCCTCTTCCGTAAATTCCAAATCCGGCTCCGGCTGACGGGCAAAGAGGAGATTCCAGGTCAGAGGGCGGCCGGCAAATGACGGGCCTCCAGCTGTAGCAAACATCAAACACCTCCCTGTGGCGAACGAGTCCTGATCGAAAATCTTGTGTACGTACTTATCACCAACCTCAGGGGGTGTCAATTTTGCAGCGAATTTCGGCAGGCCGGTTTCTCCTGCGGTATTTGCCGCTGCGAGCAGCTGCTGTTCGGCCGGAAGAGCGTATGGCTTATGGCACGAGACTGGAGCATGAATCAAAGCAAGCCCATGCCCTGCTCCGATCACGTGCTATACGCCATCAGCTCTTGTCCTTACGGCTCAGCAGGACTGCACATGAGAGCAGGTCATGACTTGATGCGCCCGGCTGCCTGACCGATAGACGGTCAGACCTTTGCAGCCGAGCTCATGTGCGAGCTGAAAGGCAGCTGCAACGTCTTGAGGTGTGGCGGTGGCGGGCAGATTGATGGTTTTCGACACGCCGCTGTCACTGTGCCGTTGGAAAACCGCCTGCATCCGGACATGATGAGCCGGTGAGATATCGTGGGCGGTGACAAAGAGGCGGCGCAGGTCTTGAGGAATCTGTGTCAGGTGCTGAATGGATTCCTGTCGGCCGATTTCACGGCGCAATTCAGCCATAGGAAGTTTTCTGGTGCGCGCCTGTTTAAGAAATTCAGGATGCAGGCTTTCCAGCCGGATATCTTCCATGACGGTACGGGCGACGCTGATTCCGTAGAGCGGCTCGATGCCCGCAGAACAGTCGGCCAGGATGCTGATGGTGCCGGTAGGCGCGATGGTCGTGACCGTGGCGTTGCGTCGCCGAAGCCCCTTGGCTTGGAGGAGACTTCCCTGATAGGCGGGGAATACGCCTCGTTCCTGGGCGAGCCGGCGGGACGCTTCGTGGGCCTGGGATTGGATGAATGCCATCAGCCGTTCGGCGATCTGTAACGCGTCGTCCGTGTCGTAGGGAATGCCCAGGTGAATCAACAGGTCGGCGAATCCCATGATCCCCAGGCCGATTTTTCTCGTCTGTTTGGTGTGTGTCTCGATGGCGGCAAAAGGAAACTTTGTTCGGTCGAGAACGTTATCGAGAAACCGGACTGCAAGCGGGATCAGGGCGGCGAGCCGGTCGTAGTCGATGGCGCGGCCGCCGCGATGGGTGGTGAGGCATCTGGCGACATTGATCGAGCCGAGCGTGCAGGATTCATAGGCGAGGAGCGGCTGTTCGCTGCAAGGATTGGTCGCTTCAATCGTGCCAAGGCGGGGCGTGGGATTTGCCCGGTTGATGGTATCGAGAAATACGACTCCCGGTTCTCCGCATTGCCAGGCCGCTTCGACCAGCCGATCGAAGACCTGCGCCGCCGGGAGGTGCCGCACTGGTTTCCCGGTGCGCGGATTGATGAGCGCATAGGAGCGGCTTCGTGCGACCGCCAGCATAAAACGGTCGGTGAGTCCGACGGAGAGATTGAAATTCGCCATCTCGTTCGGCTGTCGTTTCAGCGCAATGAATTCGAGAATGTCCGGATGGTCGACGCGCAAAATGCCCATATTGGCGCCGCGTCTGGTTCCCCCCTGCTTGATGACATCGGTGGACATGTTGAAGACGCGCATAAAGGACACCGGTCCCGATGCCAGTCCGTTGGTCGTCATGACGCGGTCGGCCTGAGGGCGAAGGCGGCTGAATGAAAACCCTGTGCCTCCGCCGGACTGGTGAATGAGTGCTTGTTGTTTGACGGCGTCGAAGATGGATTCCAATGAGTCATCGACCGGCAGCACGAAACAGGCTGAGAGCTGTTGGAGGGCACGGCCTGCGTTCATGAGGGTCGGCGAATTCGGCAGGAAGACCAGTGCGGCCATCATCTCGTAAAATTGACGGGCCAGATTGCGCCGGCCGGTGGCCGGCAGGTATTGCTGCTTGGCAAGCGCGATGTCAGTGGCGACGCGCCATAACATCTTGGCCGGCGATTCGACGATGACGCCGCGCGTGTTTCTGGCCAGGTAGCGCTGCCGCAAGACGATCTGCGCATTATGTGAGAAACGGGGCGGTCGTATGTTTCGACGTTCGTTCATGCCACACGTATTATACCTGCTTCCCGGCTCGCAGAAAAAAATCATCCGCTCTTGAATCTCCCGGCGTCCCGTTGGCACAATGTGCGCGCCATGAAATCCTACCGGGAAGAACTCTGGTTCGAGACAAGGACAAAGCGGGCGTATATCAACATCACGCCGCAGGTTGAAACGGCGGTGATGAAGAGCGGCGTGCGGGAAGGTCTGGTCCTGGTGAACGCCATGCATATCACGGCGAGTGTGTATATCAACGACGATGAGCAAGGCCTGTTGTGCGACTATGATGAATTTCTCGAGCGGCTCGCTCCGCACGAGGCATCGTATCGGCATAACGAGACAGGCGAAGACAATGGAGACGCCCACCTGAAGCGGCAAGTGATGGGCCGCGAAGTCGTTGTGGCCATTACGGGCGGCAAGCTGGATTTCGGCCCCTGGGAACAAATCTTTTACGGCGAGTTCGATGGGCGCCGGCGTAAACGGGTTCTGGTGAAAGTCATCGGCGACTAGCAGTATGTTGAAAGAGCTGATGGCGTATGGCTCATGGCACGGGACCGGAGCGTCAATCGAAGTAAGCCCATGCCGTAGTCTGATCACGTGCTATATGCCATCAGCTATTCGCTCTTATCCCTAGCGAGATACGCTTTACGCACGACGGAAATCGAGCCAGTGTGTCGGCGGGAACTATCTCGGCGCTTGCACCTGGCGGGAAAGTTTGGCAACATGGATTCTGTGCAGCGCCGGGAAGAACAATCGATGTTGTCGGCCCATAGGGAGTGTCCATGTTAGCCTGGTCTCGTCCAGACCCTCTCACCCGCGATCTCATCCATCTTATCAACGCCCGTCGCCATGACCATGGCGATACCGACGATGCGATTGATACCCTGCAGGCGTTTCTCGAGCAGGGTCGGGAGCACGATCTGTTGACGGTGCTCGCCGCGCTCGACGAAGAAATGGCGGAGTGGCTGTTTGATCTCGTTGCCGAGGCCAGTTGTACGTTGCTTATGGACGGGCCGAGCGAGGACAAGCCGTCCTATGCCACCATGGCGGCCCTGGCGCTTCCACTGCAAGCCAATCTCACGTCTCCCCTTAAATTGAAGATCGATCCGATCGCGACGGCGGAACTGCTCCACCGGCATCTACAGCTTCCTCCGGGAACTGTTGTCCGCGTGGAGCCGCGTTTGCTCACCGATGCCACGCTTGAAATTTTCAATCTTCAATCGCTCCACGATCACCTCGCAACCGTCGCCGACTCACGCCGCGCGCCGTCGGTGGCGGCGCGGCTGCTTCCGCCGGTCGAAAATACCGCATTTCTGTTATTCGAACTGATCGGAGCGCCGGACCCCGGCTTGCCGGACTCATGGGAGGATCGTTATCGGCGCGCGATTTTGGAAGGGCTGGTGGAACAATGTCCGGAACTGGCGCATGCCCCCGATACGATCGATGCGCCGGTCTATGCCGCCTATGCGATGTTTGATGCGCAGAATGCCGTGCGTCTTCACCACTTAGCCGATGAAACGGCGGCGGTTTGGCGGGAGTTGGATCCGCTGGTGCGGTCTCGCACTATTGTGCATCTGCATACGCAATGCGGAAATGGTGTCTACATGCCCGTATGGACCGACCTGTTCGACCCTGAATTGCCTGAGGAGCATGGTCCGGTCTGGACCTCTTCCGATGTGTGGGTCTTTACAGCCGATCTGCCTATCGAGTGGCCCGGTGAAATGTTGACGAATCGCTTGCTGGCCGAAGGTTGTACCAGGTTCGAGAATCATATCGTCGAAGCACCTGAAAACTAGCCCGCATCAGTCCTCTGATGCCCCATCTTCTCGCACAAAACAATAGAGTGCCAGTAGGCTGCCTGCCGGGTGCTGCGGGAAATGCGCGTTTGAGTGATTTTCTCGCGGCCTTGTTTTATTCTCGGCGACATGGGGAGAGAAGCGAAACAAGCATCTTCCGGGAAAGCCATGGCGGGCGTGGCGTCTCTTATCGGGTTGGCCTTAGTCTGGAGTATCGTCTGGGCTAATCTGCCTTCACGGGAAAATTTATTGTCGGAGCAGCCGGCGATTCCTGCTGCGCCGGCCGTGCCGGAGCTGGATCTCTCGATTCCGGGGGTTCCCGCCAAGCCTCCAGGTGCGCCGGCGGTGCCAACGACAACCGGCGGGTTTTCCGTGCCCCGTGAGATTCGCGCCAAGCAAATCGCTGAAGTGAAATGCGATGCGGAAGCGCAGCGAGTTTGCCCGGATTCGCTGATGGGAGCCGAGCGGTTGCAATGTATGGCCCAACATTTGAAGCAGTTGTCCCAACCCTGCCAACATATCGTGCGCGAGCGGATGGCGCGGTAATCCTCGTTTGTCGTCTCTCGTCGTTCGTGAAGCGCAATCGGTTGAAAGAGCCTATAGCGTATGGCTTATGGCATGGGACTGGAGCCCGAATCAAATCGAGCCCATGCCCTGCTCCGATCACGTGCTATAAGCCATTAGCTATCAGCTCTTTTTCCAACAAGATACGCTTCACGGGGTCCACGTTTTCAGGCTGTATCAAGACGAACAGATGAGAATACTGCGTGTAACAGTCCGCCCGGCAATGGGATTACGCGGCGATCTGTTCAAGGATGCTGCGGAGGGCCTGGGCGAATTCCCCCCCGGTGCGATAGCGGCGCACGGGATCTTTCTGAAGCGCACAGGTCACGACGTCTTGAATGAGGGGAGGGAGATTGGCGCGGACCGCCGACAAGCGGAGCGGCGGTGTATGGGTGATCGCATAGAGCAGGGCGGAGAGATTGTCGGCCCTGAAGGGCGGGTGGCCGGTCAGAAGTTCGAACATCACGACGCCGAGCGAATAGACATCGGATCGCCCGTCCACTTTTTTCCCGGCGATCTGTTCCGGTGACATGTAGGTGGGGGTACCCAGCACGGTTTCGGTCTTGGTCCTTGCCGACGACGCCATCGTGGCAATGCCGAAATCCATGACTTTCACGACGTGGTCGGTCGTCAACATGATATTGGCCGGCTTGATGTCTCGATGGACGACGCCCTGTCTATGGGCGTAATCCATTGCATCGGCGACGGTGGCCAGAATCGGGAGCAGCTTGCTTACAGCCATGAGATTGGGCGTGTGTGTCCACTCCTTGAGTGTTGAGCCCTGAAGCAATTCCATTGCGATGTAGACCAAATGGTCCTCTTCGCCGGCATCGTAAATTGTGACGATGTTCGGATGAGACAGGCGGCCGGTTGACTCGGCTTCTCGGAAAAACCGAGTCTTGATTTCCTGCAATTTGTCATCCGCATCGATTTTGTCGAGCCGCATTGTCTTAATGGCGACAAACCGTTGAATCGTGGGATCTTTTCCCAGGTAGACAACGCCCATCGCTCCTCGTCCCAATTCTTTGAGGACCCGGTATCGGCCGAGCGTGCTCGGGGGATTTTTGTTGGCATTGAGAATGGCGGCGCCGGCCTCTATTTCGCTGCTGGATTCATCCGGCTGTACCTCTCTGTGTTCTTCCTCGGCTGAGGCCGATTCGTCGCTGTCCTCTTTCTGCGTGGACGCAGAAAAGAAACGGTGAAGCGCATCAAAATTCAGCAGCCAGGCGGCGGTAGCCCAGAGGGCCATCAATGCGAGACTTGCGGTGTATGCGATGGCGTAGCGCTGTGATCCGATCTGGTCAATGAGCGAGAGTCCCGCCACACGGAGTGTTTTGTCTGTTGCGATCAGCACGAATATGGCGGTGAGCGGCAAGACGAGCGTGCGAATGAACGAAAAGCCCTGGCCGTTGTCCGGCATCCGTCGGTATCCGCGGAGCGAGAGGATGCAGAGAGTCGCCAGCCCGCTTCCCTCAACGACCAGGCGAACGGTTTGTGCACTGTCCAGGCCGAACAGAGTGAGAGAAACCGCTTGTGCGGCCGGCAGCTTGCTCAATGCCGGACCGACAAGAAGGACAAAGAGAACGACGACAAGATATTGGAGCGTCCAGCTGGATGCGTTGATCATGGATGTGTGAGCTTCAAGACTGATCAAAGTCTAGCGGATCGCGGAGGGGAGTCAACGAATAGCAGGAAAGTCGCAGACGGTGTATCCAGCCTAACGCTGGGCAGCCGTATTCCTCAGCTTGTCGAGTAGTGATCCAGGAACATGCAGTGTGCCCTTGCCGATACCGACATCGATATCGGGTTTGGTGAGGCCGTGGAAATCGCTCCCGCCGGTGACGAGTAAGTCCAGCTGCTTGGCCAATGCCAAGTACTCGCGTGTTTGCCGCGGGGTGTGCGTGCTGTAATGGACCTCCACGCCGTCCAGACCATCGGCTTTGAGCTGGCGGACCAGATCCGTCAATGTGCCGTCCGTGGGTTTCACCCAGGTCGGGTGGGCGAGGACCGGGAGCCCCTTGGCTTCCCTGATCCATTGCATCGCGTCTGAGGGAGTCGGCAGTTCACGCGGAACGTAAGCTGGTCGCCCGTCGGCGAGCCATAGGTCGAACGCTTCCTTGGCCGAGGCGACGACCCCTTTCTCCATTAAGACCCTCGCAATATGCGGCCGTCCAACGGAGTCGGTGCCGGCCAGCGCGCGGACCTCTTCATAGGTGATCGCGATACCTGCCGCTTGCAATCGCTCGATGATTTTTGGATTGCGGCGGTGGCGGCTATCCCGAAGTCGAGCAAGCCGTTCGTTCAGTCGTGCATCTTGGTAATCAAGAAAATATCCAAGAATATGCAATTCTGACGTTCCGATGATCGAGCTGATTTCGATGCCGGGAATGACGTCGATCCCATGCTCCTGTCCGGCCAAAGTGGCTTCGAGTATTCCTGTCGTAATGTCATGATCGGTAATGGCCAGGGCTGTGACCCCGGCCTTGTGCGCGAGATTAATCACTTCAGTCGGGGTGAAGCTTCCATCCGAATGAGTGGTGTGCAGGTGGAGGTCCAGACGGCTCATGTCGACGGACCTGAACGCGTTGGTTTACGGGCCAGGAGCTGCGCGGTGTAGACCAGATTGGAAGTCTGGTTTCCCGTATGGCCACCCTCGTCGTAATGGAGAATCTGAAGACCGGAGGAGAGGCGCAGTAATTCATTGGGCGTCAGGCAAAACTCCCAGCGCTTCGGGTGTTGATGGTGAAAGTAATTGTCGATAGTAAAGGTTTCATAGACCAGGATGCCACCCGGCTTCAGTGCGTCGATGAGCGAAGCGAACAACGACCGATGGAGGTAGAAGAAGACGACGATCACGTCGTAGGCCTCTTTCCCCAGGCCGGGGTCAAAAGGTGTCGGCTGTTCGAGGTCGAGCGCGCGTGTCGTGATAGCGGGGTATGCGCGGCGCTTTGCCGCTGCCGTGAGTTGCGCCAAAGCGTTTTCGTCACGGTCGATGGCATCGACCTGATAGCCGTGCGAGGCGAGGAACAGCGAGTGGCGGCCCTGTCCGGCTGCCACATCCAGTGCCTTGCCCGTTGGAAGCCGGTGCAGTTGTTCGACAAGAAACCGGGAAGGGACAAGGGGTGTGTGCTGGAATTGTTGTGCCGGTCTTGTGCGTTCAACCGTCACTCCGACTGAGCCGGTGACCGCAGTGATCGGAGGGTGGAGCTTCCGTACCCAGAGCGTGACACGCGCAATAGGGAATTCGTCGAGAAGCATTGCGGTGAGCCGCTCTGCCAGGGTTTCCAAGAGACTGGAGTCCTGAGCCGTTCCGACCTCTACTACGCGTTGCACCACTCTGGCATAGTCGATGGTATGGGCCAGATCGTCCGAGATCCCTGCAGATTCCAGATGGTAGGGCATTTCGATATCCACGGCCAGCGGTTGCGGACGGGACCGCTCCTCCGGCGTCACCCCGCAGCGTCCTCGGAACTCCAATCGTTTGATCACGATGTGATCAGGCATGCGGCATTGTCGAGGAGCGGACTTCGGACTGTCAAGCGGAGAGGAATGCGGGACGCTTACGCGACAGGACCGGTTGGATCGATTATACGAAATAGCGGCTGGTATCGAACTTGTGTTCAGCGTTATCGATTACACGGATAATGCTATGACGATACTCTCCGGTATCGTCCTTCTCAGTCAGGTCCAACTCCGGTCCGTTGTCGGCCGGATTGCCCTGTGCGTCGGCAATGACTTTGACCAACGGACGCTCGCCGTCCGATGTGCTGGCGGCCGGTTTGAGGACGACCGCAAATTCATCGCTGGTAAGCTCCACGATGCTGCCGATGGGGACGATACCCACGCAGGTGACGAAGAGTTTGAGGAGCGTTGGGTCAAAGCTCTTCCCGGATTTTTGAAACATCATGTTCAGGACTTTCGCCGGCGCCATCGGTTCTCGGCGATAGACTCGTGACGATGTCATGGCGTCGTAACAATCCGCAATCATGAGAATGCGTCCGGTCAAGGACAGCTTCCATGGAGTTTTCAGTTTGGGGTAGCCGGAATAATCCAGATTCATATGGTGCTCGAAGGAGGCCGCAGCCATCCGTGACGGGAGGTTAACGATGCCACGCAGCTGGGCAAGACTCAAGACCCCCTCCGTCGGGTGACTGCGCATCGCCGCCCATTCATCTTCCGTAAACTCTCCCGGCTTGTTCAGAACCTCCAGCGGGATAGCCGCTTTTCCCATGTCATGAAAGAGCGCCGCCAGACCGAGGTCGGCCAGTTCGACTTTCGGGTAACCCGCCCGATTCGCTAAGGCGATCGACAGGAGCGCGACATTCACGGAATGCTTCTGTGTGTATTGGTCATGACAACGCAGCGTCGTGAAACCCAGCATTGCCGGTTCGTCGGCCTTCATGAGATCGACGATGTTTTGAATGGCGCGCTTGGCCTGCTTGAAGCTCAAGGTGCCGCCGTCGCGAGTTGCCTGAGTCAGGCGGCCGGCCGCGTCGGATGCTTTTTCATAGGCGGCTTTCGACCTGGCTTTCTGGCGAAGCTTTGGGTTCGTTTCCGTGGTGTCGTCGCTCACTGCGAACATGCGTGGATCTTCGAGCTGAATGCTGGTTACGGCAAGGGCCGACAATTCCTGCCGGAAGTCCACGATCGACTTAGTGGCGGGATCGAGTCCGGCAAAGAGCGCGGCAAATTCACGGAGGTCTTTGGAGCTGGTTGCCGAGGAGAAGGTCAGGCCGCCGATTTTCCACTGGTTCATGGTGTCGATCACACTGGAGATCACCAGCATTTGCTGCGCACTCACTTTGAGATGACTCTCGCCCAGAAAGAGAAAGTCATTCTGCAGCCGTATCGTCACCGGTTTTTCATGTGTGAGCGTTTGAATGAGCGTGAGCATGGTGTCGACGGGTTTGTCGAGAGCCGCATTGGTGCGACCGTGAATCTTCGAGGTCTTGATCAGCGTATTCAGCTGGGTGATGAGCTGGAAGCCCAACATCACCAGCTGCTGGTCGAGGATATCGCTGGCTTCTGAGCCGTGCCCGACTTTTTTCGATAGCGATTTTTCGTGAGTCAGGATCGGCTGTGTTTGGTCTTCGCCGGCCGTCGACTGGACTGCATGAGACTCGTTCACGGTAGACGCTCCCTACTGTTCTGCTTCGGCGGCGGGTTTTCCTTGTTGCCGCCGGTGCGCGTGCGATAATGCGTGGGTACAGGCTTGACGAACCGCGGTGCCGCCTTTTTTCGCTCCGAGCTCAAGCGCGGCTGTGGCGGCGGGGGTGGCGAGTTTGCCGAGGGCGTCCGCTGCCAGGAGGGCCAGTTCCTCTTTTTTCTTCCGGTTGGTCCACGACCATTCCGTCAAGAGGCTTTCCCAATACGGCACCGCTTCATCACCGCATGTCGCTCGAACGGCCTGGAAGATTGCCCGGCGTTCGCTCATCGGCCGGTCCATGAACTCATCTTCCGATAGGGTCTGGGACCAACTGGAAAATGGAGCCGTGTATTGTCCCGACACGAGAAGCTTTAAGGCTGCGATGCGGACGCTTTCCTCCCCGTCAGCCATGAAGGAGATGAGCTTGATGCCATTGCCGCTTGGGCGGAAAAGACTGATCGCCCGCACGACGTCTTTACGGACCTGCGTATCCGGATACCGCACCAGTTTTTCCACCGGCTCGGCGAATTTCGGATCATTCCACTTCATGAGGATCGCGAGAAGATTACGGACATAGGCCGGACGCCGGTCCAACAGCCCTTTAATCAATAGATGAGAGAGGTCTTTCGCCAAGACGGCCAGTGCGTCTGAGACGACGGCCTGATGCGCGGGTGTGTTCAGATTTGCCAGCAGGGAGCAGAGGATCGGTACAGCGTCCGGGGTCATTGCCAGTAGGATGGCGGACAATCCCTCGGTATGCGCGCCGGGTGTTTGATTGAGGAACGTCTCAATGGCTTTCACCCGGTCTGCGCGACCGATCCCATGTAAGAGAGAGAGGACTTGTTGCTTATGTTCGTCGCTGAGATCAGGACGAATGGTGTCGGACTCATGGAGCAGGCGCAAAACATGTTCAATGACCGACCATTTCCCTTGGCGAAACAGAGCGTCCAGGATATCGCCCCAAATACTGAAGAGTTTGGTCAGCAGCGACGAAGATTTTTCCGATGCCAGGATGGCGGTCAGCATGTCCATGATGTACAGGAGGCTGTCCCGAGTGCTCTCGTTGTCGATTTCTGCTGCCAGGGAGGCGAGTTCTTCCTCACTGACTTCATAGCCGACCAGGCCGGATTGGAGCCGTTTGTTTTGGCCGGCCTGCTCTCCACGGCCTTCCGTCTCCTTCCCTGCGCGTCCTTTGCGACTGCGTTCCAGGTCCAGCAAGTTTCGAAGTGTCGAATCGGATGAGCTCATCCCCCCGTCGGTTTGTGTGGCGCCGCCCCCATCGAGCGACGACCGTGCGATTTCTTCGGCCGTGACGATTGAAATAGTCGGAAGATTGCGAGCCCACAGGCGAGTCACGATGTCATCATCATCCAATGTGGGGTCGAAGCCGCCCCAGAGAGAATCCAGAAAGTAGGCGAGGTCGTCCTCTGTGAGTCCTTGATGGAGGGATAATTCCCGGATGCCGTCCGCGTAGAGTTTGAACGCGACACTCTCGCTGCCGCTGTCTTTGTCCGCATCGGATACCACGGACTCTCGAAACAGGAGAGCCGATCGCTGGATGAGGACGGTGAGTTTCGAATATGTGGTGAGGTGGCCGGTCAATTCTTCGAAGAGCTGTTGTGAAAACTTCTGGGCTACGGGGTTTGTCGATCCATAGGTGCGGTTTGATTTCGCGGTTTTGTCGAGTAACTTGAGCACTCGTTTGACGGATGCGATCTCCGGGTCTTCCGTCCCTTTTGCCGCCACCGCAGCGGCCATCATTTCCTGCGCAGTTTTGAGATCGGTCATGACGCTACACCTACCGTGAGATGGAGGATTCGTCAAGAAAATCGCCATTCTCCACGGCAATTCAGCGAAACTGTCAGTGGGCAGAGGGATGGTCGGAAACTTGCCTCGCAGGATTGAGCACTTCTGCTACAATCGTCCGTCTTTGCGAGATGCTCGTTGGGGGTGTGCATACGCGATGGCCCGATCGACTCTTGTCATCTGTTTCGGAGACAGCCTCACGGCGGGTTTTCAATCCCCGAGCAGGGAGCATCCAACGGGAGAAGACACTCCCTATGGGCAATTTTTACAAGACCATCTTGGGACAACGGCGCAGGTTCACACGAGCGGGATATGCGGTGAACTGACCGGTGAAATGGTTCTGCGGTTTCGGCGTGACGTGCTCGAGCACAAGCCCGGCTATGTGCCGATTCTAGGCGGGACCAACGATCTGGGTTGGAACGCCTCGCCCAGAGAGGTTATGCGCAATCTGGTCAAGATGTATGAGCAGACGTTTGCGGCGGGAGGCCTTCCGGTTCCGGTGACGGTTCCCTCGATTCGAGTGGAAGACGCCCAGGATAGCCGTGAAGGGCTAGAGTGGATTGCTGGTCATGTCGCGCGTCGAAACGAGTTGAACCAGTTGATCCAGAGTTATGCGATGTCAAAGGCCATTGCCTGCGTCGATCTGTTTACGGCTACGGTAGATCCTGATAGCGGCCAACTCGCGCAGGTCTATTCGAACGACGGGATTCATCTGACCACTGCCGGGTATCGGCTATTCGCGGAAGAGGTTGCCCTTGTTCTGAAACCCTTGCTGTCGGGCAGGTTGGAACCGTGAGGGGCAGATTGCAATCCGTTACCGATCGGGAGTTCGATCGGGTGGTCGAGGCAAGTTCCGTCCCGGTGTTGGTGAAGTTCTGGAAGCCCGGCTGCGGTCATTGCCAGGCGTTGGCGAAGGAATTGGAGCTGCTGCAGCAAGAGTTGGGTGAGCGGGTACTCATCCTGGCAATGAATGTCGATGAGGAGTTTCAGATCCCCGCCGAGCTGGAGATCTCGTCCCTTCCCGCGCTGGCGTTGTATCGCGACGGCGCCTTCGTGAAATTCATCGGCGGCTTGGGAAAGAAGGCCGAGATTTTAAAGCAGTTCGAGCGCGAGGTGGGCCGGTAGCGGCGGCGACCGGCCGTTAGAGCACCCGCCAGGATCGTCCGTCGTTTTGGATGAGGCGGTCCGCCTCTACCGGCCCCCAGGTGCCGGCCTGGTATTCGGGCAGCCAGCGCTGTCCCAGTTTCTCCCAGGCCTCAAGGACCTGTGTGATCCAGGCCCAGGAGGCTTCCACGGCATCGCGCCGCATGAAGCGGGAGGCGTCTCCTGCCATGACGTCGAGCAAGAGGCGTTCATAGGCCTCCGGCGAGGGACGGCCGAAAACTTCCCCATATTTGAAGTTCATCTCGACGGGATGAGTTTGCGCGCGAGTGCCCGGCACCCGCGAGACGATGCGTAACGAAAGCCCTTCTTCCGGCTGAATCCTCAAGGTCAGGACGTTCGGGGCTTGCGGCGCCTGTGCGTTCGCGTTGAAGAGGATTTGCGGGATCTCCTTGAATTGCACGGCCACTTCGCTGGCCCGGAGCGGCAAGGCTTTTCCCGTTCGCAAATAAAACGGCACACCGGACCACCGCCAGTTTTCCACAAAACATTTCAGGGCGACGTAAGTCTCGGTGATTGAATCGGGTTTCACGCCTTTCTCACGCCGATAACCCGGGACCGGTTTGCCGTGCGCCGTGCCTTCCGTGTATTGGGCACGGACCGTGTACTGCTCCACGTCCTTTGCGGTAATAGGTCTGAGGCATCGCAGTACTTCCATTTTTGAGTTTCGGACCACGTCCGGATCCAGCGAATACGGCGGTTCCATCGCGACGAGACAGAGCAGCTGGAGCAGGTGATTCTGAACCATGTCCCGCAAGGCGCCGGCTTCTTCATAGTAGGTGGCCCTGGTTCCCACGCCTTCCGCTTCGCTCACGGTGATTTGAACGTGATCGATATATTTGTGGTTCCAGATGGGCTCAAAAATGCTGTTGGCAAAGCGTACGACCATGAGGTTCTGGACCGTTTCTTTGCCGAGGTAATGATCGATGCGGAAAATGGCCGATTCGTCGAACACCCGGCCTGTCACCGCATTGATGGCTTGCGCCGAGGCCAGATCGCGCCCGACCGGTTTTTCGACGATGATGCGGGCATAGGGCGAACGGGCGGCCGAAGTGCCCGCGAGTCCGGATCCGGCTAAGCCTTCGCAAACGGGGGTAAAGGAGCTGGGAGGAATGCTGAGATAGAAAATGCGATTTCCCGGCAGCTGGAATGTGCGTTCGAGTTCCTCCGCGCGCGCTTTAAGTCGCACATAGGTCTGAGGGTCGTCGTTCTCGCCGGCCAGATAGAAGATATGCCGGGCAAAGCCATTCCAGGTGTCTTCGATCAACGCTTGCCGGGAATGTTTGACGACCCCGTCGCGCACGGTGGCTCGAAACTCTTCGTCGCTCATCGGCGTGCGGCCCAGTCCCAGCACGACGTAGTTCGAGGGCAGCAGTCCATCGAGGAGCAGGTTGTAGAGCGCCGGGATCAGGCGGCGGCGGGCCAGATCGCCCGACCCTCCAAAAATAACCAGGGTGCAGGGCTCAACAGGCGGCAAGGTTTCTTGCGCGGGGCTGTTTTCGACTCGCTGATTCTGTGAGGCCATGATGTCCTTCTGCAAAAAATGAATACAGGGTTATCGCCGGACCGCATGGCCACCGAATGCGTTCCGCAACGCGGCCAGCATTTTTTCCGCGAAGGATTCCTCCTGCCGCGACCGGAAACGGGTAAAGAGGGCGGTGGTGAGCGTCGGAACCGGCACGTCTTTTTCAATCGCATCGGCGATCATCCAGCGGCCCTCACCGGAATCTTGCACGTACCCCTTCAATTTTTCCAGTTTTTGATCGTCTTTGAGCGCACCCGCGGCCAGTTCAAGCAGCCAGGAACGCACGACGCTGCCGTGCATCCAGAGATCGGCGATACGGGCCAGATCCAGTTTGTACTCGCTCTTCGACATCAATTCGAATCCTTCGGCATACCCTTGCATCATGCTGTACTCGATGCCGTTATGCACCATTTTCACATAGTGCCCGGCACCGGCGGCGCCGACATGGGCCCAGCCGTCGTCCGGAGCCAGGGTCTTGAAGATCGGTGCCAGCCGGTTGACCGCGGCGTTCTCACCTCCGACCATGAGGCAGTAGCCAACCGTCAACCCCCAGATGCCTCCGCTGGTTCCGGCGTCTACATAATGGATGCCGCGGGTCTTGAGCTCGGCGGCACGCCGGACATCATCGTGGAAACGGGTGTTCCCGCCGTCGATGATGGTGTCACCGGGTTGCAGGAGCGCTGCGACAGCCTGCACGGTTTCTTCCGTCGGCGCGCCGGACGGCACCATGACCCAGACCGCGCGCGGCGCACTCAGCTTGCCGACCAGATCGGCGAGCGACGAGGCTCCGGTGCAGCCCTGAGCGTCTGCCTGTTTGATAAGATCCGCCGACCGATCGAAGGCGACGATGCGATGCTGGTCGCGCCGCAGGCGGGTGACCATATTCATGCCCATTTTCCCGAGACCGATGAATCCCAGCTCCATAACTACTCCTTGTGTGTGTCGTTGTGTTTGCCTTATCCCCGCCCACCAGGTGCATGGGCCGGTAGCCTGCTCGATGCGTTGTGTACATGCCCGACCGGAGGACGGAAAGAGCGCAGGCCCCCATCCACACCGTCAGGATGCTCAAAAAGGCTGTTCAGCAAGGCCGCAGCGAGCGAAGAGGCGAGGCATACGCTTCGGTACGTTGAGCCTCTGAGCGACGCGAGAACGCCGCTGGCGGACTTTTTCAGCATCCTGCTAGAACCCGTCAGTCGATGCGGGCGGGGTTCGGAACGTCTTTAAATAGGAGATCGGCAAATTGCCGGCCAAAGTTAAGCCGGTCGGCCAGAGTGGATGCGGTTAGGAACTGCCCGGCAATGTCCGCGAGTGCCGGTTCCCGGGAAAACATGAACCGATGGATATCTACCGGCGCAGTCATCCAAAAACCTCTTAGCCGGAAAAATGCCAGGATGCAGTCCTCATAGAACAGGGTCAGCAGGTAGTGCGCGGTCCCCGGTTTGTCCGTGAGATCCTGCGCTTTTCCCAGCCAGTGCAAGCACGAGGCTTTCATGCGGATTTGTTCATTGATTGTAGCCTGTGGAGGGCCTTGGCGAAAGCGATGGTGGGCCTTCTCAAGCAACTGGGCGCAGATCCCTTCGTGGTCGAACAGGATGCGTCCTTTCTTGAGCAGCGACGGCAGTCTGAGTGAATGGGGGAGCTCTTCTTCAACGGCCTGATATCCGTGGTACCGGATATCGGCGAGACGGTCGCCGATTCGAAGGATTTCATGGCCGTCGGCGTCCCCTTTGACCAGCGCAATCAGGTCGATATCGCTATGGGGAGTGATGGCTCGTCTCGCTCCCGATCCGACCAGGATGATGCCGACAAGATCGCCGCCGCGCCGGCCCTTGATATGCCGCAGGGCGACCTCCAGGCTGTCTTCGAACCCGGGAGGATGGGGTGTCTCAGGTTGTTCCGGCGGTTCCGGGACAGCCAGCAGTTCGGCGTTGAGTTCCTCTCGGGTCGGAATGTTCGTGGCAGTCGTTGCGTCCATTAGGAGACCTGCGCCTGTTGAATGCGGATGGGGAGGCCGGTGAGCCAGTGATCAAAAGATTGCCCGGCATCCACGATGATTTCGAGTTTGCCGTTGGCCAGGCGGCGGACGGCACCAGGGTGCTCCGGAGACAGGGGAATTTCCACCCATTCCCGATTTAATCCGAGGGCGTCGGTTACTTCAAGAATTCTGCTGATTTGCTGAAACGACACGGCTTGCGAAGTCATGGGTTGTTCCTTCCGATGCGTCGCAGGTATTCTAGGTGCCGTTCAAAGTGGTGTCAATGAAAAGGGTTACGGTGTGAGGACGCGCATAAAGACCGCGCCGGCTTCGTCGATCTGTTTGGCAGAAACATTCAGATGGGTGACGGCCCTGTAGCTCAGTCCTCCGATCGGATTGATGAGTACGCCCTGCTCTTTCAAGGCGGCGACGATCTCGGCCGGAGTGCGTCGCTGGTCGGTCACGTCGAAAATCACAATGTTGGTTTCCACATGCTGCGGCGCGATCTGGACCGACGGAATTTGTTGAAGCAGCCGGGCCAGTTTTTTGGCATGGCTGTGATCGTCCGTCAAGCGCGCCACATGGTGTTCGAGCGCATAGATGCCGGCGGCGGCGAGGATGCCCGCTTGGCGCATGGCCCCTCCGTACATCCGGCGAAAACGGCGGGCGCGGTCGATGAGCTGCCGATCGCTGGAGATCAGCAGGGAGCCGACGGGCGCGCCGAGACCCTTCGAGAGGCAGAGCGAGACCGTTTCAAAGTGTTGGGCGTAGGACGCCGGCGGGAGCGTCGTGGCGGCGACGGCGTTCATCAGCCTGGCGCCGTCGAGATGCATCGGAATGTTGTGTTTGGCGGCAATGGCTCGGATTTTTTCGATCGTCGCAAGCGGGTAGATGGTGCCGCCCCCCGCATTGTGCGTGTTTTCAAGACAGATGAGGGCGGTGGAGATGCTGTGGGGATCAGTCGGCCTGATGGCGGCTTCGACCTGTTCCGCGCTCATGATCCCGCGCTCGCCGGGCACCCAATGCAATTGCACGCCTGCCAGGGCGCCGGCGGCGCCCTGTTCGTAGCGGACGATGTGGCTTTTGCTCTCGACGATGACTTCCTGTCCCGGCTGGGTATGTGATCGGATGGCGAGTTGGTTCGCCATCGTTCCGGAAGGGACAAACAGCGCGAACCGTTTGCTGAGCAGCGCCGCCGCCATTTCCTGGAGCCGGTTGACGGTGGGATCTTCCCCGTAGACATCGTCGCCCACCTCGGCGCGGGCCATGGCTTTTCTCATGCCGTCGGTGGGGACCGTCACGGTATCGCTGCGCAGGTCGATCATTCGCTGCCCTTCATCTCATATCCTCGCGCCGCATTCTAGCAAATTTTCTCCGGGCAGGCGCAAGGACACCTGCTACACTGCGCTCTATGGCCGAAGCAGATCATCGGATATTGGCTCGATGGGGCGATTTCTTTGGAGCCAAGCGGGAAGAACTCGTCCCGTTGGCCTGGGCGTTCGCCTATTTTTTCTGCCTGCTCTGCGGCTACTCCATCCTTCGTCCGGTGCGCGACGAAATGGCCATCGAAGGCGGCCTCACGAATCTTCCCTGGATGATGACCGGAACGTTTCTCACCATGCTGGCCGCGACGCCCCTGTTCGGGTGGCTTTCCGCGCGATGCTCACGCTATCGCCTTTTTTTGACCGTCTACATTTTCTTTATCACTAATCTGTTGGCCTTCTATGTCTTGATGACGAGCCATCTGTCCCCGGAATGGGTCGCCCGTGGTTTTTTTGTCTGGCTGTCGGTGTTCAACCTGTTCGTCGTGTCGGTCTTCTGGAGTTTCATGGATGATCTTTTTACGCCGGAGCAGGGAGCCAGGCTGTTCGGGGTCATTGCCGCGGGAGGGAGTAGCGGCGCGTTGATCGGTCCACTCCTCACAACGGGACTGACGTTTGTGTTTCCGGTGGCGGTGCTCATGCTGGCTTCGGCGGCGTTTCTGGTGTTGTGCCTGGGATGTATGTCCCGGCTTGAACGATGGGCGCGTGAGCGGTCCGAGCACCATCCTCCTCACCCCGGCGATCCTCTCAGGGGAAGTTTCCTGGCGGGAGTGCGCCTGACATTTTCTTCCCCCTATCTGCTCGGGATTTGCGGGTATTTGGTCATTCTCACCACGACGGCCACATTTCTCTACTTCGAGCAGACCCGACTCGTTGCGGAATATCTTGACCAACCGGAAGCCAGGACGCGTCTCTTTTCCGGCGTCGATTTTGTGACGAATATGCTGACGTGGATGACCCAGCTCTTCATCACCAATCGGGTGATCGGGCGGTTCGGTCTCGTCGCGGGCTTGCTGTTTCTCCCGGCGATCAGCGTGGTGGGATTTCTGAGCATTGCCCTGTGGCCGACGTTGGCGGTCTATGTCGCCTTCTCGGTCCTACGAAGGGTAGGGGAGTACGCGCTATCCAAACCGTCGCGTGAAGTGTTGTTTACTGTCGTCAGCCGAGAAGAAAAGTACAAGGCGAAGAACTTCATCGACACGGCTATCTCACGCGGCGGCGATGCATCCACCGCCTGGCTGATCACCGGGGTGAAAGCGTTCGGGGCCACCACCGCCCACATTGCCTGGGCGCTGGTGCCGTTAATGTTCGTCTGGGCCTGGCTCGCCCATATCCTTGCCCGTCAGAAGGAGCGGATGCCCTGAATTGGGAGCATCTTTTATTATTGGTCGCATTGGATTCGTAGCTGCGTACTTGGGGGATGCACAAGACAAGATCTTACTGCAGACTCATCAAGATTCTGATGGAGTGGGACGGACGTCACACGCTGAGGCGGGGAATAGCGTCAGTCCCACGGATCCCGGGACCTGCTCCGCATCACGTCGCCTTTACTGCCTCAAAAATCGCGTGCTATAGTCCGACCCACATCATTCATGAACACTTCTACTGCAACCGCCGATACGCCGCTGCGACATGCCTGGCCGGGGTTTGTCTGCAGCCAGGCGGGCAGGCTCGCTCTTCGTGACCTCAACATACTGTTTCAAGTATGCCTCGGTCACTCAGGGCTCCGCGTGCCCGTCTCGTCCGGCGTCTTGGCGGTTTCGTCACGAACTGTCATGAATCATGTGGGCTAGCGCCGCTACGAATGATAGCTGTTCATGGAACGAGAGTGAATGGAGAGCGATGTCAATCCAGGAAGTGCCGGTTAAGCTGTATTTAGACAAACTGTTAAAAGACTGCCGGAACGTGGCGAGACGGTTGGCGCTCGTGCCGGGACCATCCAAAGAGCGCCTGTTGCGGACGATGGCGGATCGATTAGCGGCCGACGAAGAGGCGATTTTGGCGGCCAATACGAAGGACGTCGACGCAGTCGGGAAGTCGCACGAGGCCGATGTTAAAAAGGATCGGATGAAAGCGTCCGTCGCGCGTGTACGGATGACGGCCGACTCGATTAAGGAGATGGTCGAGCGGCTTCGCCTCATTGCCGAATTGCCCGATCCGGTCGGTGCCGTGACGGCTCGGTGGGAACGGCCGGACGGGCTTCAGGTCAGCCGGATGCGGGTTCCCATCGGCGTGATCGGGGTCATTTCCGAGCTGAGTCCGCTGGTGATGGTTGAGTCGATCGCACTCTGTCTCAAATCGGGCAATCACTGTGTTTTTCGTGGCGCGTCGGAGTGGAACCTGACGAGCCGAGCTATTGAAGCGGGATTACGTGAAGCAGCTGAAAAAAGTGAAGTGCCGGCAGGCGCGTGGATTCTGATCGATCGTCCGGAGAAGGACATCGCCGTCGAGTTGATGCGGTCTGTGAAAGTTCTGGACGCCATCATCCCGCGCGGTGGCGCGGGCCTTCGCAAAGCGGTGATGGAGCAGGCAAAAGTGCCGGTGCTGTGTCATGACGGCGGTCTTACGCAGCTCTACGTCGACGGGGATACCGATATTCCCATGGCGCAGAACATGGTCATCAATTCCAAGGCACAGCTCTTCGGCGCGGCCAACGCGCTCGATACCTTGCTGGTGCAGCAGGTGATCGGGCGGCAGTTCTTGCCCCCGCTGATCAACCGGCTGCTGGACCAATTCAAGATCGAAGTGCGCGGTTGTCCGAAGACGGTCGCGTTGATGGGGCAGATGGCGATGACGGGCCATACGTCGATCGTGCCGGCGACGGATGCCGATTGGCGTACGCAGTTCCAGGAGCCCGTATTGGCCGTGAAAATGGTGGAGAATCTGGACGAGGCCTTGGCGCATATCGCGGAGTACGGCTCCTGTCTCACGGCTGTTATTGCGACGACCCGCTATGAATCGGCCATGCGCTTCACGCGTGAAGTCGATGCCGGCGCCGTGTTCGTCAATGCGTCGTCCCGGCTCAACGCGGGAGATAGTTATGGGATGGGGGTCGATATCGGACTCAGCGGTTCGCGGCTGCATGCGAAAGGGCCGATCGGGTTAGAACAGTTAACGTGTGAGAAGTACGTTGCATTTGGGTCAGGCCAACTTCGCTTGCCGCATCCGGTTCCTGAGACGTACTTCGATGCAATCATGCTGAAAAGGCCGTGACTCGTCGTTTGTGAAGCGTATTTCGTATCTCGCAAGCTAAGAGGCAGCCCCACTCCTCCTATCCTGCGCTTCACACTTCACAAGATACGAACGACGGGCTGTACGCCACATGCCTTCCTCCTCCGATGAGCTACAAACGGCGCTGCACGAACACCTTGCCCGGTGGGGCCTCAAGCGGTTTACCTTCGACCGCGACTATTTCGCTTGGCAACGGCGGCAACTATCTTCCGCGGATCTGAATCATCTCAATCGACAGGTCGAGCTGAAACGGATCGGCAATTGCCGCGACGAAGTCGCGTTCTACGATCTCACCGCTCAGCCGACCATCCTTTCTGTCATCCACAGCCAACGGTATGACTACTATGAAGCGGTCGGGTTGCCGGTGGCGTCTAGACTTGGCGACGCACGGCGCGTTCTCGATTTCGGTTGCGGCACGGGAATTCTCACCACTTTTTATGCCAGTAGATTTCCTGACAAAGAGTTCATCGCAGTCGATCGATCACCGGCATCGATTGCAGCCGCCCGGATGAAATCAAAGGAGCTGGGCCTGGCCAATGTTCGTTTTGACTGTCTCGATGTGGAGCGTGAATCGCTTCGAGGCTCCTTCGCTCTCATTTTGGCAACGCATGCGCTGGTGCAGGCAGAGCGGGATCCGGGCATTCCCAGTGAGAGTTGGCAGACTTTCACGCGGGCTCATCACGCAGAACGGCAGACAGACTTCGAGCAGCGAACGGGGATCGGTGTGCGGCTGGACCGACTCGGCTCGGTTCTGAACGTATCTGGGCGCATGGTCATATGTGAAAAAGTGAGACACCTGGCCAGGCGAGTGCCCTTCCAGCGAGCATTGGCAGAAAGGGGTTTTCAGTTGATGGAACCACCCGGACCGATCCGGTATCGACTGATCGAAGAGGCGGTAGATGATGGACCGTTGTATGTAGTGCAAAAAGGGGGCGGATCCTCTGTGCTGTGGGACGAATCACCGGAGATTGATGAAGGCCATGTCTTCGATCGGAATGCCGGGGTTGCCGCACCAACGGATTCCGACAGGCCCTTGTATGAGAATCATGGGCCTTCGGCCCAAACGGCATGGGAGAGATTGAAAGATCGGGCAGTGACACAGGAAATGACACTCCAGCAACCGGACGGTCGGCAAGTGCATGTCGAGCTGGGGACATCCGACGGGGTACGGTATCTCTACTGCGCCAACACGTTCGACCAGCGGCAACTCGTGATCGTTGAGCCGGTTCGCGCGGCGATGCTCGAAGACTATTACCGGGAAATCCTTGGTGGCATGACATGATCAGGCCGCGCACCGGTTCAATCCTTCTCCTCGTGGAGTTTTCGAGCGAGTGGCACGAGGTATGCTTGAGAGCCGGAAAGAAATATTGACTCGCATACGTTGACACAGGTCACGAAGAGGTGTACACAAGAACTTGTCAGTTGTTTGCCTCGGGTTCCGCTCTGTGACAGGTTACGGCTTCATAGTCCTCTCGTTCATTCCGAGCAAGGAGGAGGTGAAGATGGAAGACCTTAGTCCACCGGATCACAATGGCCCGCCGAGTTATGGACGGGCTCCTTGTCAGTCACGCTAGCCGGTTTTCCATCGGCTGCTGTTATCCCGCATAGGGAACAATACGTTTCAGTCAGCCTTTGTGGAGAACTTCCGGCGCGTGAGGAACACAAGCGCCTGGGATTGATGTATTGCCCCTGACGAACCGCTCGTACTCCAACTCCTCGAACGGGTCTGTAGAATCAGCACGAAATAATCGACTCGGCGTCCCAAGCGCCACACACGGGCGACCTCTCAATATTCGATATTGTGGCTGGTCGCCCGTGCTGTTTCGTTGATGAAGAAGGTGAACGCACGGGATACTCAAAGCGATCAATGAGACCAAACTTTCTCACATTGTCGTATCAAGAACGGGTGGCTTGATTGAAGGGAGCGGCTATGGATACCACATTCCTCATATTCGCCGGTGTTATGCTTGCGATTCTGGTCGGTGGCATTGCCGTCTACAAGAAGAGTCAGTAAGCGGCGGAGGCAGAGTGATCTGCCTGGCGCGTCTCGGTTCGACAGCTGGTTAAGCAGTTTGGTACGGGAGGCGGATTACGCCTCCCGTCCTCTCGGGGTATCTGTATGCCCCCATCCGTGCTCATCTAGCCTGAACACTTCGCTTCTGCGTTGGTCCTTAAGGCTGCAATCCAGCCGACCGCTGTTTCACAGTTTAACGCCATCGCCCATGCTCAAAGTTGCCAAGCTGTTGAAATCATAGTGAAGAGGAAAGGTGTCGTTGTTCAAACCCTTTCCTTGAACATTAGAAAGCTCGCTAATCGGTCCATAAGCGCGTATGGTCGGTTATAAGGAGGGCGCTATGGACATCAACACTATTATATTCGGGTTTGTAATTGCCGCGCTTCTTGTCGGCGGAGTGATTGTCTACAAGAAAGGCCAGTGAGCCGTCTTCATACAGTGGACCGCTAGGGTCCCGCATTCTCTCTCGGGGGCGTACCTTGTAGGGCCGGTGAGTCTGAATGCGAGGTGCGCTCCCGGAATTTCACAACCATCGTCCTGTCGAACACCGGCCATCCCGAGCATATGCGATGCCGATGCGTGAGCTGTCTTTAATCCGCCCGGTCAACTCGCCACGAATTTCAGCGAGACTCCGTTGATACAATAGCGCAGACCTGTAGGAGGAGGGCCATCGTCGAAGACGTGGCCTTGGTGACCGTTACAGCGGGCACAGTGGACTTCCACACGGGTCATGAAGAATTTCGAGTCGGTACGTGTCTCAATCACTTTTGGATCGATCGGTTGCCAGAAGCTGGGCCAACCCGTACCGCTGTCGAATTTGTGCTCGGACGAAAAGAGCGGCAGGTCACAGCCGGCGCAGTAATAGATCCCGGTCTGGTGATTTTCATGAAGCGGGTTTGCAAAGGCCCGTTCCGTATCTTCGTGCCGCAGCACTCTGTAGGCCAGCGACGACAAGAGTTTCTTCCATTCTGCATCGGTTTTTGAGACCTTGACGATCGGTCCAATTTCAACTTTGGCCGGCATAGGCGATCTCCTTTATGTGACAGGAGTGAGTTGCTTGTCAGTCGAATCGCACTCACAATCCTTACATAAGCCATCGGGAAGGGCAAGGCGGGAGGGGTAGGGACCTTCAGAAGGGGGGTTGTATTTTTTACTGCAGGAATTACAATACGGACGCATTGTCAATGTCGGTCCGGCTAATCCACCATTCACATAGAGAGGCGTAACCGTGAGTTGGAAAAATATTCTACGACTTGTTGTTGCGGTGGGTGTCTACGGTACCGTTGGTCCTGTCTGGGCATACGACAGCAGTCCGTACGCTCCCGGCAGCCTGGATCCCTGTACCCAGGTGTATTTTTCTGCCTTCACGCCCATCCCATTCTCCATGGAGAAGAATAATGTAGAGGTGGCGCCGAAGTCGGACTTTTCATTTCTTGCATCCAAAACCACCAACTGGCCAACCATTACCGTGAAGGTGAAGGACGAAAAGGTCCCAGTCACTGTCACCACGATCACGAACGGGTACCTGGTTAAAGGAAAACTGCCCGCTACCGTGAAAGGCAGCTACATCCGGGTCGAAATTTTTGCCAAAGGCCCCAACGACTGTGACAAGGCCGATGGCTGGTTGCTGAAGGTGGGGAATTGACCGTATCCGAAACAACGTGGACCGGGGAGTTCCGGCCCACGTTGTCTTGTCAGCGCGAGTGTGAATCCTCCTCAGGACTCTTCGGTGACTCGATCGGTAT
>Ga0315912_10001203_pt1 | contig 33667 bp, 38 predicted proteins | sample VfabasoilMG_FD_204469 | JGI IMG/M metagenome (GOLD analysis project Ga0315912, IMG submission 204469) | Garden soil microbial communities collected in Santa Monica, California, United States - V. faba soil | ecosystem: Environmental > Terrestrial > Soil > Garden | place: USA: California... | reverse complement strand
TGCGCCGCCGAGATAGCCGGCTAAAGCAAGCAAACTAAATTTGCGAACATACCAAAAGAATTCAATCTTTTCTAAACCCATAGCTGCAACACCTGCAGCCGAACCTATAATTAAAATTGAGCCACCTGTTCCGGCTGCATAAGCTAGAAACTCCCAAATAAAAGAATCCGTAGGATACTGTGTGAGTGGGTACATCCCAATGGAGGCTGCCACCAGTGGTACGTTGTCAACGATGGCGCTTGCAAATCCAAACAATGTGATGATGATTGCTTGGTTGCCAACCGATTTGTCCAGCCATTGCGCAAGTGCAGTTAGGATATGCGCATGTTCGAGCACGGCCACTGCCAACAAAATTCCAATAAAAAACACTAAAGATGCCATGTCAATTCTTTGTAGTGCCGCAACCAATGTCAAGCGCTGCTTTTCATCATGATTTTTTTTGCGGTGAAGTATTTCGCCAAGCAACCAAAGGATGCCTAGTGCAAATAAAATGCCCATAAACGGTGGCAAATGAGTCGCTGCCTTAAACAAGGGAACAGCGCAAAATAAAGTGATACCTACAAAAAACATCAAACTCTTCTCAAACTGGTTGGCTGCGTATTGATCGGTAGGTCGCTCAGAACTTGCCATGACTGTGATGTACTGGCCTCTGTAGCGATAGCTGATCGCCAATAGCGGTAGCAGCATATTGACGAGTGACGGGATGAACAGCCCTTTGATGATGGCCAAGGCGGTAATTTGTCCGCCTATCCATAGCATGGTGGTAGTGACGTCACCTATTGGCGACCAGGCTCCACCAGCATTGGCGGCAATCACGATGACACCGGCAAAAAACAAACGGTCTTCGCGTTTTGCGAGAAATTTTCTCACGACAGAAATCATGACAATCGTTGTGGTCAGATTATCAAGCACTGCACTTAAGAAAAACGTTACAAATCCGACTAACCATAACAGCGTGGTTATTTTCTTTGTTTTAATTTTTTCTGTGATGACGTCGAAACCATCATGCGCATCAATCACTTCCACGATAGTCATGGCACCCATCAGGAAAAATATGATTTGTGCAGTGCCAGAAACCGTCTCATTCAGCGCTTCGCCGGCATGCCCGGTGTTCAGTGCGTATATCGTCCACAATAAACCGGCGCCAACTAGGGCTGGAGCACTTTTGTTGATATTGAGCGGGTGCTCGAACGCAATTGCGATATAGCACAATACAAAAATGGTAACGAGCAAAATATCCATCATTTAGATTGCTTCCGAGTTTTCCGAAGTTTCGCGCAACAATTTAAATAATTCACGACTACTTTTTGGCGGTTTGTTTGCCAATTGTTCTTTTTGTGCATTGCGTATCAAAGTACGTAGTTGCTGAATCTCCACCTGTGGATAGAGTGCGACAAACTCCTGCAAAACACTTGAACTTGAATCGCCAAGCAATCTGTCGCGCCAGCGCTCCAAGAGGTGAAAGCGTGCGCTTTCTTCATTATGTTTGCCTTCCCAGCGACTAAGTTGCTCCACAATCGGTGCGGTGTCAATATCACGCATTAAGCGGCCAATATATTGCAGCTGACGACGAGTTGCACCGTTAGATGTAATACGCTTTGCTTCAAGAACCGCATCCAGTAAGGATTCGGGCAGAGTCAGTTTTGCGAGCCTGTCTTTGGGTAAATCAATCAGCTTTTTGCCGATCGCTTGCTGTGCATCGGCCTCAGCCTTAAGCTTTGTCTTGCTAACAATTAAATTTTCTTCAGAGCCGATTTGCATGTTTTTTGTATGACGAGGCGTGAATTGGGTTGATGCACGGTATGATAACAGTTTTAGTGATGGGTATAGAAGTGTAATGGATTTAGAGAATTTAAAACAAATTAGCGAAGATGTGTTGAAACTTGCTAAGCAGGCGGGTGCTTCAAGTGCCGAAACCGACGTGAGTTTTGGCACGGGGCAGAGTGTTTCGGTGCGTATGGGCGAAACTGAGAACATCGAATACAACCGCGATAAAGGTGTTTCGGTAACTGTATATTTTGGACAACAAAAAGGCAACGCCAGTAGTTCCGATTTAAGCCAACAAGCGCTAAATGACACAGTGCAAGCGGCTTGCAATATCGCAAAATTTACCGCAAAAGATGTTTTCTGTGGTTTGGCAGATGAGCACTTAATGGCAAAAGAGTTTCCAGATTTAGATTTATACCATCCTTGGCAATTAAGTGTAGATGAAGCGCTGGAAGTTGCGAAGCGCTGCGAGGCTGCTGCCTTAAACGTGGATAAAAAACGTATTACCAACTCCGAAGGAGCAAGCGTTTCAAGTAGTGAAAGCGTGTTTGTCTACGCCAATAGTCATGGCTTTGTGGGAGGTTATCCAAGCTCGCGTCACAGTATCAGTTGCTCGGTGATTGCTGAAAATAACAACGCCATGCAGCGCGATTATTGGTACACCAATGCTAGAGATGCAAGCGATATGGAGTCGGCTGAATATGTAGGGAAATTAGCGGGAGAACGTACGGTTCGGCGCTTGGGGGTTAGGCCAATCAAAACAGGACAATACTCTGTTTTGTTTGAGGCCAACCTGGCTAGCGGCATTATCTCATCGCTTATTAGTGCGATCTCAGGTGGCAGTTTGTACCGGAAATCATCATTTCTGCTGGATAGTTTGGGTAAACAAATCGGCGCACCTTTGTTAAATATCGAAGAGTTACCACATCTTAAGAAGGCGATAGCAAGCAGTTCTTTTGATAGCGAGGGGGTTGCGACGAGCTCGCGCAAGTTAGTGGAAAATGGTGTGTTACAAGGCTATGTGCTAAGCAGCTATTCTGCGCGCAAACTCGGCTTACAAACCACTGGCAATGCTGGTGGTGCACACAATTTAGTTGTGCAACATACTGGTCAAACTTTTGCCGACTTGTTAAAAATGATGGGGTCAGGTTTATTGGTGACCGAAGTGCTGGGGCATGGATTAAATATGGTTACAGGCGATTATTCGCGTGGTGCAGCAGGGTTCTGGGTGGAAAATGGTGTTATTGCTTATCCTGTAGAGGAAATTACTATAGCGGGTAATATGAAAGAAATGCTGAATCAGATTATTGCAATTGGTAATGATGCAATTAAGCAAAGCTCAAAGCAAACAGGTTCTATTTTGATAGAACGCATGACTGTTGCTGCGAGTGAGTAGAAGTCAGCTAATAAAAAAGCCCCGAGAACGGGGCCTTTTGTCGTGAATCAAGATTACTTGGCTTCTTGAGCGGGCTCTTCCGGAGCTGCTTCCACATTATCTTCGTCAGCAGGTTCAAAACCATCATCGTGTGATGATGAAGCAACTACACCATCGTTAACCAAGGTTTCACGGCGTTGTAAATAAGCGTCTCGCATAAATGCATAAGGATCAAGTGAGGCGTCATCCACAATATCTTTAGCATCGAGTAACTCAGTACGTTTATCTAAGAATTGAGCGGCGCGCAATTGATTATGCAAGCGTATTTCACCGATATTGTGTGTGTAAGTAATTGGGTCGGTAGTCGCAGTGTCAAACACCAAGCCAGTGGTGTCACGCACTGTGCTTGCACCCAAGAACGGCAACACCAAATAAGGTCCGTTACCTACACCCCAATGCCCTAAGGTTTGACCAAAATCCTCTTTATGATTAGGTATGTTATCCATACTAGCTACATCTATAAAGCCCGCTAAGCCAAAGGTGCTATTGATGATAAAGCGGCCTGCATCAGTGAAAGCACTGGCAAATTTAAGTTGCAATAAATCGTTCAGAACAGTAGTAATTGAGCCGAGGTTATTGAAGAAATTGTTAAAGCCCTTGCGCACTGGTGTCGGAGCAACATTTTTATATACGGTTGCAACAGGTTTAAACACCGCTTTGTCGGCGACATCATTAAATTTATATATGCCGCGATTGACACCTTCTAAGGGGTCTTTGTTACTCTGAGTGGCACAGCCCGTAACCACGAAGATCAGGCTACAGCAAATTAATAGTTTGTTCAGTTTGTTTTGCATTTTTAGCACCACTTATAATTAATTATTTCGCTTGTTTGAGATACAGCTTTATTGTAATTATTCACCTAACAAATGTCGCGCATATATCGCTGACATTATCCCTAACTACAGTACGCTTGTCTATATTTAAAAACTACCCTACTTGGTTGCTAGTATGCTGTTGTATAAAAACAACGTTGTAGTCAGAAATATATTTTTGGTGGATTAAAGCAATAACTATGCCCTATACAATTGGCACTTGAAAAATTTAATTCGGCACATCTGTTTTTTTATATAAACTCAATGCTAGCGCTCGTTGAGTAGCATGTTTAACCACTGGGGCAGGATAGTTTTTACCAATAATAATACCGATGGCTTCTTGACGAAGTGACGGAATTTGCCATGGCGCGTGTATTTCTTTGTCACTACAGTTTGCCAGTTCCGGAATATATTTTCGAATAAATTTTCCCTGCGGGTCAAATCGCTCACTTTGTGTAACGGGGTTAAAAATACGAAACCATGGCTGCGCATCGCAGCCGGTTGAGGCGGCCCATTGCCAGCCTCCGTTATTAGCACTTAAGTCAAAATCAATTAAGTGTTCAGCAAAATAGCGCTCACCCCAGCGCCAGTCAATAAGTAAATCTTTTACCAAAAAACTTGCGACAACCATGCGCAAACGATTGTGCATGAAGCCTGTCAGATTGATTTGACGCATCGCTGCATCAATAACCGGATAGCCAGTTTTGCCGTTGCACCATGCGCTGTATAGCGCTTTGCTGTTTGAAAACGACAGGTTTTCAAATTCCGGTTTGAACGCTTTGCCAGTTGCCAGATACGGGTGATGGTGCAGAATTTGAAAATAGAAGTCACGCCAGATCAGTTCATTTAGCCATGCCTGTGAGCCAATATTGGAGCGGTCTCTGGCTTGCCTTGCCAAGTGCCGGATTGAGACTGTGCCAAAGCGTAAATGCACAGATAGGTAAGAAACACCTTTTACTGCTGGGAAATCGCGCGCTTCTTTATAATGATTTATCCTGTCTTCAAAATCGGCAAACAATTGCGCACCACCGCTCATGCCTGTTGGTAAGCGCATTGCGTTTAGATCGGTGCGTTTGAAACCTATTTCTACTAAGCTAATGAGCTTGCTTGGAGCGACTTTTGCAAGATTCTGTATGTAACGACCAACCGGATAAGTTTTGAGATAAAAGTCATTGAGCTTTTTTAAATGTGCATTTTTGTAGGGAGTAAATACGCAGTAAGGCTTGTTACTTAAGCTCAGAATTTCATCTTTCTCAAAAATGACCTGATCTTTAAAGTCATGAAAGGCGATGTTATTTTTTGCTAGCTGTTGTGCGACCTTTGCATCGCGCACAACCGCGTCCGGTTCATAATCTCTGTTAGTGAACACTGCGTTGATATTGAGCTCCAAGGCAAGCTGCGGGATAAGATCGTGTACCTTGCCGTGCTTAACAATCAAATCGCCGCCCTTAGATTGCAGTGCGGTTTTCAGCTCGTGCACACTTTCCCATATAAATTCGACGCGACGATCAGCTTTATTGCTTAGTTTGTCAAGAATTTCCGTATCAAAAGCAAATGCGCAATAAACTTGACGCGAAGACTTAAGTGCATGATAAAGCGCAGCATGGTCAAAATCACGTAAATCTCGGCGAAACCAAACGAGCGCTTTGTCATATTGCATGGGTTATTCGCGGTGGTAAGGGTGATTTTGTGTAATGCTGTGGGCGCGGTAAAGCTGCTCACACAGTAGTACGCGCACAAAAGCATGAGGCAGGGTTAGGCTTGATAAACCCCAAAGCCATTCAGCGCGTTGTTTCAGGCTGGTATGCAAGCCATCTGCACCGCCAACCACAATGCTCACATCTTTGCCGAAAGTTTGCCAAGATTTCAGCTTATCCGCTAGCTGTAACGTGGTGACTTGTTGTCCGCGTTCGTCACAGGCAATCAAATAATCTTTGCCTGCGGTTTCTAGAATACGTTTGGCTTCCGCTTCTTGCACGGTTGCACTATTCTTACCATCGGATCGCTTGTCGGGTTTTATTTCGATGACTTCAATAGAAAGCTCGCGTGGCATGCGTTTGGTGTATTCAGTACACGCGGTTTCAACCCAATCGGGCATCTTGTGACCGACCGAGATGATGCGTAATTTCATTTTGATTAAGCGGCTTTAGAGGCGCTACGACGAGTTTCTGCTTCGCTCCATAGCTGTTCCAGATTGTAGTAAGCGCGTGTTGCAGGGAGCATAATATGCACGATAATATCATCCAAATCCACTAACACCCATTCACCTTCTTTTTCGCCTTCTAATCCACGTACATCGATACCTTTTTCTTTCAGTTTTACGCAGACATTGTCGGCCAAGGACTTAGCGTGGCGGCTTGAATTGGCACTGCATACCACCATGTAACTGGTCATGCTGGTGAGTTTTTGTACATCCAGCACGGTAATATCAAAACCTTTAATATCTTCTAACGCGTCTACAACCGCGTCTTTCACGGCAATTAATTCTAACAAATGAATTCTCTTTTAAATATTAACGTTAAGCAGCTTGTACCGGGATTTGTTTTTTTTGAGCAAGGATGCGATTGCCTGCGTCGACATACACCAATTGTGGTGCGTATTTCTCTAATTCAATTTCTGAATAACGCGCGTAACTTGCGATGATTAGAATATCTTTAGGATGTGCCTTGTGCGCAGCTGCACCATTTACAGAAATAATACCGGAATGACGTGTGGCGCGTATCGCATAAGTGCTAAAGCGTTCACCATTCGTTACATTGTAAAGGTCGATTTGCTCGTATTCTTTGATATTTGCTGCTTCTAATAATGCTTCGTCAATGGCACATGAGCCTTCGTAATCCAGCTCTGAATGTGTGACATGCACACGGTGTAGCTTGGATTTGAGCATGGTTCTTTGCATTTAGGGGTGACTTTCAAAAACAATAAACGTCATTATAAAGTAAAGTCCGTATTCAATAAATCTCAATCCAAATCTAGGCGACGTTCAACATCCTTATCCACGCTTGCCATAAATCTTTCTACTGCCCTTGAGTATGCTCCCCTAAGTCCTACATTGGCATTCATTCCGCCATGACTAAAAAATTGGGGCGAAACCTCAACACGCACTCCGAATTTTTTCGCAGCTTCAGCATAGGCCTCGGTTTCTAAACAAGGCTTATCTTTACGTTTACTTGAGCATGATGCAAATAGTGGGATAGAGCTCTCACTAAGCTGATCAATAGGTGATGCGGTAACCCATTTGGCGGGGTCGTTGCCAAATGCCTTATCAAAAAATCCTGCATGCTGCCTACCCATTGTTTCGGGAATATTCATGGAAGAACTATCAAGTGAAAAGCCAGCCAGCCAGCGTCGACCGCCAATATCGGTGACTAGGGAAGGTTTTGCGCAGAGCAAGCTAACCATTTGTCCTGCTGATGAGAAGCCCATGATAAAAAACTTATCCGGATTGCCACCCCACTCGGGTGCCATCTTTTGCGCTGTAGCCAGCGCCAGCGCCAGGTCTTCAGTCTGTGCATAGCCATCCGCTTCAGGGAGTTTGCGTGTGTTTGCAGAGATGACAATAAATCCTTTAGGTACCCAGCGGTTTACTTTATTGATATAGACCATTTTTTTGGATTTATCACCACTGGCGTAACCGCCACCGTGCATTGTCAATAGTACCGGCGCATTGTCCGGTTGACTTGGTATGTAAATATCCATGCGTTGTTTGGGGTCCGGACCATACGCGAAATCTCGAATTACCTTAATATCGCCAGGCAGTTCATCGCTCACATCTTGGTCATCACGCTGGTTGTCTATAGATTCACTAGATACGCAAGCATTAATGGTTGAAGTTAAAAGAAGTGCCAATGTCGCTATTCTTAGAAAACGGAGTTTGATTGTTGTCACTATTTATACCTTTTTATTTTTTAAAGTGGGTTCAATATCTCAAGTATTAAATTCGATACTATCGATTAAGCGTGTCTTGCCAAGTTTGGACGCGCCTAGTGCTACTAAGTTCTCGTCGTTTTTCGTCGCGTGTTTGAGAGTTGTTGCTGCTCTCACAGAAATATAATCTATCACCCAACCATTCTCGCTGAGTTGTTGAGCAGCTTCCTTTTCAAGTCGATTAAAATCATAATTACCTTCTCTGATTGCTGCAACGATGCCCTGTAACGCCCGATTTAATTGGTTCGCAGAGGCGCGTTCTGTCGAGCTTAGGTAACCATTGCGTGAGCTCATCGCCAACCCATCGGCTTCACGTACCGTGTCACCGGCAACAATCTCAATCGGCAAATTAAACTGTTTGACCAGTTCTTTGATGATAAAAAGCTGCTGAAAATCTTTTTTACCAAACACTGCAATATTAGGCTGCACCGCATTAAACAGTTTCATCACAACCGTTGCTACGCCTGCAAAATGCCCCGGACGGCTAGCACCGCAAAGCTCATCGGCAATCGGCGGTGGGTTAATCGTCATAGTTTGGTTCAGACCGCTAGCTTCAAATCCGGGATACATTTCAGCAACGCTCGGTGCAAATATTATGTCTGCGAGACCTCTTAGTTTTTCACAGTCCGCCTCTAGTGTGCGAGGGTAGCTATCAAAATCCTCATTTGGCCCAAATTGCAGTGGGTTCACAAAAATGCTCACTACCACGCAAGCTGCACGCTGTTTGGCGATTTCTACTAAGTGGCAATGCCCCGCATGTAAATTACCCATGGTGGGTACAAAAGCAATAGTTGTTTGGTTTCTAAGTGCAGCGCGTAGCTCTGTAATTGTGTGGATAATTTGCATTGTGCTTTCAAGATTCTTCAACATTGCAGAATCTAAATTGACTTAACTTTAAGAAATTAGCGGTATTGTAGCAAATATGAAAACCTCATCCGCAAAGAACATTTGCGGTTTCGTGTTTAATTGACTTAATATTCGATGTATAGCTATTGCTTCATGCCAATTCAGGATATTATCCCTCATAACCCGTTTATGATTTTGTGATTTAAGGAGCTTGCCTTTGAACATGACGTTATACATCGTATGGAACGAGAAACAATCGGTTCGCGTTCCTATCATAGACGAACAGCACCATGCCATAGTCTCTGCAATTAACTCTCTCTATTTTTTCATTAATCAAGGTTGGGGATTAACCGCGCTAAGCCCAACGCTTAAAATTATTAAAATGAGTGTCGGTTTTCATATGAAAACCGAAGAGGGCATTTTAGAAAAACTTGGCGCTGATCATAGAACCTTGATGAAACATGCGGAAATATTCAAGAAGTTTGAGGCCACTGCCGAGTACGCAACTAAACAGTCTTTATTAGAGCAAGATCCTATGATTTTGCTTAAATTTCTAAGAACTTGGTGGATAGACCACCTAACTAAAGATCACCAGGAGTATGAAAAGTATTTAAGCCCGGTAATGGAAAAAGATTTGTATAGGTGATTATTAAGACCTTGCTGCTGTCTCTGTTTTTGTAGTTCGATATTATTTAATTATTCACAGTCAGTAGCTATGTTCTTGCGCGGGGAAAGTTTTATTTTTAACCGCCCGAACATACGCAGCAATGGCATCTTGTACGCTATTGGTCTCTTTTAAGAAGTTACGTACAAAACGTGGTGATTTAAATTCATTCGGCGCTTTGCTTGCAGGGCCATTGTATATTCCCAATAAATCTTGTAAAACCAGTACTTGACCACTACAGTCAACTCCCGCGCCAATACCGATGGTAGGCGCCTTAATACTTTCGGTAATTTGTTTGGCTAAGGTTGCAGGCACCATCTCTAGCAATACAAAACTCACGCCCGCGTTACTCATAGCGATTGCATCACTCATAATCTGTTGGGCAGATTCTTGCGTTTTTCCTTGAATCTTGTAGCCACCGAGTTGGTTTACCGATTGTGGTGTGAAACCCAAATGTGCGCAAACAGGAATGCCGTGTTCAATCAGATAACGTGCTGTGTCAATTCTGCCACCACCGCCTTCAAACTTCACCATGTGCGCACCTGATCTAATCAGCCATTCTGCATTCTTGTAGGCAGCTTCGTTGTCGTGCTCATAGCTACCAAGTGGCATATCGGCAATAATCAGAGTATTTGGCGCGCCTGCAGAAACGCTTTTGGTATGGTAGGTCATGTGGTGCATGCTTACGTTCAAGGTATTTTCTGCGCCTTGCAACACCATGCCGAGCGAATCACCTACCAGCAAGATATCTACCCCTGCTAATTCCATCAGCTTGGCAAATGTGGCGTCGTAGCAGGTAAGCATGGAAATTTTTTCGCCTGCTTTTGCCATGTTTTGTAAATTACTTAAATGCATTGCTACTCAAAATTCGGATTGAAGTACTCGCGGCTGCTTTGAATTTGGCCGATTCTTTCCACCAGCAAATTCAGCGCACTTTCGTCTTTGATGATGTTCAATTTTTCGTTGTTCACAATCAATATGGGCGAAGCGTCATAACTATGAAAAAACTCGCTATAAGCATCAGCCAAACGCTCCAGATATTCGCGCGGAATATCCTGCTCGTAACTGATGTTACGTTCTCCAATACGCTCGGCAAGCTCATCCACAGGGGTTTGCAGATAGACCACCAAATCCGGGCTGGGTGATTTCAGATGTAGGTGTTGATAAATCTGGTGATAAAGCGAATATTCCTCATCGTCTAAATTAAGGCGCGCGAAAAGTGGGTCTTTTTCCAGAAAGAAGTCCGCCACAATCGGTTTTGCAAACATATCACGTTGATTCACATCGGAAATTTGGCGTGAGCGCTGAAAAAGAAAGAACAATTGTGTAGGCAAGGCGTAGCGCTGAGCATCCTGATAAAAGCGCGATAGGAACGGATTTTCTGTGGCTTTTTCAGAGAGTAATTCGGTTGAAAATTTCTCCGAAAGCATTCTTGCTAGCGTGGTTTTCCCGCTGCCGATAGGGCCTTCGATGACGATATAGGGGAATTTATCAAAAATACTCATGCTAATTTTTGCTACGTTAGCTTCTCTATTTCTTGCGTCTTATAAATTTCTGCTAATTTTACAACATTCCCGTGTTGTGCGAGGTGTAAATCAGGTGCAATTTCTGCAAGTGGTAGCAATACAAAACCGCGCAAGTGCATGCGTGGATGGGGTAAGGTGAGTATTTCCGTGTGTAAAATTAAATCGTCGTAAAGCAATAAATCCAAATCTAGTACGCGCGGAGCGTTGGGAAAAGGGCGTTCGCGTCCGAAATCTTGCTCGATTTTTAGTAGCGCTTCCATCAAGTTTTCAGGGCTTAACTCGGTTGCAACTTCTGCAACGGCATTAATGAAATCAGGCTGGTTGTCGTAGCCTACAGGGGCGGTCTTGTATAGACTTGATTGCTTCACAATTTGTGTTTCTGGCAATTTTTCGATGGCCTGGAAAGCGCGTCTTATTTGGTTCGCAGGCTCATTCAAATTGCTGCCAAAAGCAATAAAAGCTTTAGGCATCAGTGCTTGTTTCCCGTGCGGTAGCAGGTTTCTTGTGTCTGCGTTTGCGACGCTTTTTTGGATTAGTATCAGGAAGCAGCATCGCCGCGCGCGTTTCTGTATTGGCATCGGCAAATGTCGTCCACCATTCGCCAACTTCGGTTGGCAACTCGCCAGATTCACAACGCAATAATATAAAGTCGTATGCGGCGCGATAACGCGGGTGTGCCAGCAGACCAAACGGACGCTTGCCTGCACGCTGTTCAAAGCGCGGTTGCATGCTCCAGATTTCCTTCATTGTTGACACAAAACGGTTATGAATCGCCAGTTTTGCCGCTTGCAAGCCAATCACTTCATCCATCGCCATGTAAAGTGCGGGAATCGGCGGATTATCGTTTTTGTAGGTTTGCCATGCACTCAAGACTTCATGCCAAAGCAGTGCGGCAAACAGAAAGCTCGGGTTAGACGATTTGTCTTGATTTATTCTATCGTCAGTGTTTTTCAGGGCGAGCATCACGAATTTTTCACCGAGCGGTTGCTCCAGTACTACATCCAGCAATGGCAGCAGGCCATGGTGCAAGTTCTGTGCGCGCAAGATATTAATACTCTCAATCGCGTGACCGGATAAAAACAACTTTAACATTTCATCAAACAAGCGGCTCGGAGGCACATCCTGCAACAAATCCGCCAGAGCTAAAATCGGCGCTTGGGTCTTTGCTTCAATCTTTAAACCGAGCTTTGCAGATAAACGTACTGCACGCAGCATTCGTACCGGGTCTTCTTTATAGCGTGTTTTCGGGTCGCCAATCATACGCAGTAGTTTGGCTTTAATATCCGCTGCGCCATTGTGAAAGTCCAGCACCGTGTCGCTGACAGGGTCGTAATACATGGCGTTAATGGTAAAGTCGCGCCGCACAGCGTCTTCTTCTATATTGCCAAAAATGTTATCGCGCAAAATACGTCCGCTGTCGTTCACTTGCGCGTCACCATCGCTTTGGTGATGCCCGCGAAAGGTTGAAACCTCAATCGTCTCGTTTCCCCACATAACATGCACTAGCCTGAAACGGCGGCCTATCATGCGCGAACGGCGAAAGATTTTATTCACTTGCTCGGGGGTGGCGTTGGTAGCGATGTCAAAATCTTTCGGCTGATAATTCAACATTAAATCGCGTACCGCACCGCCTACGATATAAGCCTCGAAACCTGCTTTTTGCAGGCCGTCACAGGTTTTAAGCGCAGCTTGGCTAATCAGGTTCTTATTGATTTTGAGCTGTTTTGCAGAGATTTTTTTAGCAGCACTAGGAAAGCCGCTATCCGCTTTATTGATTGCTATAGCTGCTTTTTCACGTTTCTTAAAAACCTTCTGTAGAAATTTTTTAATCATTTATTTGCCATAAGTGTTATTCCACAGCACGTCTGGCACACCTGCATCTTTATTCAATATACGGCAAAGCACAAATAACAGATCCGAAAGGCGGTTAATGTATTGCAATGATATTGCGGTGATTTTCTCTTGACCGTTCAGCGAGTGCATCGTCCGTTCGGCACGTCTGCAAACGGTTCTGGCCAGATGGCAGTAAGCTGCTGCACGGCTGCCCCCGGGTAAAATAAACTCTTTAAGTGGCTCTAGAGTGTCATTCAACTCATCCAGAATATTTTCTAGCGCAGTTACGCGTTCGGTCTTAATCATCTCGTAACCCGGCATGCAAAGTTCGCCACCAAGGTTAAACAGGTCGTGTTGAATAAGCTTGAGAGCCTCATGGATATTGGCTCGCAGCGGCTCGGTTAAAAGTAACCCAAGCACCGAATTTAGCTCGTCCACATCACCGATTGCCTGTACGCGCGCACTGTATTTGGCTACACGCGAGCCATCGCCCATCCCGGTAGTTCCATCGTCACCGGTTTTTGTGTAAATCTTGCTAAGCCTGTTTCCCATCGAATTCCTTTATAATTTGTTCATTATAAATCATGCATAATAAATTACCTCAAACAAATCCTGCTAAGCCACAATCAATGGCTGACAAACCGGTAGGCGTGATGGATTCCGGCGTGGGCGGGATTTCCGTCCTCAAACACATTCATGCGCTGTTGCCGCATGAGCATCTACTCTACTTTGCCGATAGCAAATACGCGCCTTACGGCAACAAAACGGCGGATGAGATTAAAGCGCGCTGTTTCGAGATTGCCGATTTTTTAATCGAAAAGGGTGTGAAAGCACTTGTCGTCGCCTGTAACACCGCTACTGCGGCGGCAATCGATGACCTGCGCGTCAAATATACGCTGCCCATTATCGGTATGGAACCTGCGGTAAAGCCTGCTGCTGCAGCGACTAAAAATGGCGTCATTGGAGTTCTGGCAACGGTCGGCACGCTTAAAAGCGCGCAATTTGCCGCGCTGTTAGAAAATTACGGACGTGACGTGAAAGTAATCACGCAAGGCTGCGAAGGGCTGGTTGAATGTATTGAGCGTGGCGAGCTCACACAAAATTCAACTCGGGATTTACTTACAACATACTTGAATCCATTGTTAGCAGAAGGCGCAGATACCATCGTGCTCGGCTGCACGCATTACCCGTTTGTGCGACCACTGATTGAAGAAATAGTCGGTTCGGATATTGCGATTATCGACACCGGCGCCGCTGTGGCAAGGCAATTGCAGAAAAAACTCATAGAGCATGATTTATTAGAAAACGCAAATAAGCAGGCTAATATTGGCTTCTGGACAAATAGCAAAGCCGAAAATGCCGCTCAAGTGATTGAACAATTGTGGTGCGCGAAAACAGAAGTTAGGATTGTGTAAAGTTGTAGGCTTAAGTGTGCTAACGCACAGAACCTTTTAATTGAATAAGTGTAATCTTTCTACCAATAACCCTCAGTGCGGTTTTTGTTTCTAAATTCTAACTTACTCAAAAGGAGCTTGTGATGATTAAAAAAATTTTGGTGTCGTTGTTAACGCTAGTATTTCTCACTGGCACAACGGTGGTGCTGAGTGGCTGCAATACGGTTGAAGGTGCTGGTAAAGATATTGAACAGGGCGGTAAAGCAATTAAAGATGAGGCAAATGAGCATAAATAATATTAATGATGTCCTACTAGCTCACCCGCTTTTAACTTGTATTTTGTCCCGCAGTAAGGGCACGCGACATGCCCTGTGGCAGCGATGTCCAGAAACACGCGCGGATGCGAAGCCCACAGCGCAACTTCGTTAGTAGGGCAATGCAGGGGTAAATCTTTAGCTGTGACTTCAAACTCTTTTACGTCAGACATGATTTACCCCCCTCTTAATTTAACCAGCGTGTTTAAACGAGCGTCAGCCAACCCGCATGTTTGGGTGATTTACCTTTAACCACATCAAAGTACATGCTTTGCAGTTTTTCGGTGATTTCGCCACGCGATCCAGTGCCAATCGCGCGATTATCCAGCTCGCGAATCGGCGTGACTTCCGCGGCTGTACCGGTAAAAAAGGCTTCGTCAGCGCTATAAACCTCATCACGAGTGATGCGTTTTTCTATCACTTGCAAGCCAATTTCGGCTGCAAGTTGGATGATAGTGTCACGCGTGATGCCTTCCAGTGCGCTGGTTAAATCAGGCGTGTAGAGCTTGCCGTTGCGGACGATAAAAATATTCTCGCCGGAGCCTTCCGAAACAAAGCCGTCTACATCCAGCAGCAAAGCTTCGTGATAGCCATCTTGTGCGGCTTCCTGGTGCGCAAGAATGCTGTTCATGTAGTTGCCATTCGCTTTGGCTTTGCACATGGTGATGTTGACATGGTGACGTGCGAAAGACGACGTTTTAACGCGAATGCCTTTGGTGATAGCTTCTTCGCCCATATAGGCACCCCAGCTCCAAGCGGCACAGATGACGTGTGTGCTCAAGGTTTTTGCGGCGATACCCATCGCCTCTGCGCCATAAAACGCCATGGGACGGATGTAGGCAGATTCCAGCTTATTCTCACGCACGGCAGCGCGTTGCGCTTCGGCGATGGTTTTTTTGTCGAAAGGCATCTTCATGCCTAAAATATGCGCGCTCCTAAACAAGCGGTCAGTATGCTCTTTCAAACGGAAAATCGCTGTGCCTTTATCTGTTTTATACGCGCGAACGCCTTCAAACACGCCCATGCCATAATGCAAGGTGTGAGTAAGCACGTGCGTTGTCGCATCGCGCCAATTAACCAATTTGCCGTCGTACCAGATAACGCCGTCACGGTCTGCCATAGAGCTAGGTATTGCCATATTTATCTCGAAAAACGTAAAAACAGTATTGTAAACTAAAGCTTGCAACTCTTTCAGCATGTTAAAATCAAATCGTAAAGTTTATGGGGGTTTTGCTATGAGAAATCTATTTTTAATCACTTTAATGTTGTTTTTTAGCGCATGCAGCCCGTCACAAGGCGGGGTTACCAAAGCTGAAGGTGATTTTATCGGCACCGACATTACGGGTGCAGATTTCCTTAAACCGCTTACGTTGACAGACCACACAGGGAAATCGCGCACCATGGGCGATTTTAAAGGCAAGGTCGTGGTGCTGTTTTTTGGTTATACACATTGCCCGGATGTGTGCCCGACCACTATGGCCGATCTGAAAAAGACCATGAAAGTGCTGGGAGATAAATCAAACGAGGTGCAGGTGCTGTTTGTTACGGTTGACCCACAACGTGATACACAAGAAGTGTTGGCGAAGTATGTGCCACATTTCGACAAGCGTTTTATTGGTTTACGCGGTAGCTTGCAAGAAACGGCAGAAACGCTCGGTAATTTTAAGATTTTCTATTCGAAAATCGAAGGTAAAAGTCAGAACGATTACACTATCGACCATAGCGCTGGTATGTATGTGTTTGATAAAGAAGGAAAAATACGGCTGTATCTGGCATATGCCATGAAACCCGAAGATATAGCGAGCGATGTTAAGAAGCTTTTAAAAACTTAGCATCAAATTTAATCATCCGGCTTAGTCGTCTTGACTGCCTAGGCGATAAGCCAGCACCACGGGAATAAATGTAATAAGCATCACCACCAGCGCCACTACATTGGTTACAGGGCGCTCACGAGGACGGAACAGCTCGTTAAATATCCAAATTGGCAATGTTTTTTCATGACCGGCTGTAAACAAAGTCACAATCACCTCATCTAATGATAGTGCGAATGCGAGCAAGCCACCTGCCAGCAGCGCGGATTTTAAATGCGGAAAAATCACATACCTAAACGTTTGCCAATAGTTCGCGCCTAAATCCAGCGAGGCTTCAACCATACTCCATGGAATGCGTCGCATACGTGCGACAACATTGTTATAGACGACTACGATACAAAATGTGGCATGACCAATAACAATCGTCATTATGCCGGGCGTTAGCCCTAATCCTCTGAAAGTATTAAGAAAAGCCAAGCCGGTGAGAATGCCAGGCAATGCAATTGGCAGTACAAATAGCGTGGTGAGCATGTCTTTACGCTTGTAATCCAAGCGCGTTAAAGCAATAGCAGACAAAGTGCCAAGCGGCATGGCAATCAAGCTGGAAAGCACTGCTACCTTGATTGATAACCACAGTGCTTGCCACATATCGTCACGCGCGAAAGCAGCGCTAAACCAGTGTGTGGTAAAACCGGTGGGCGGAAAAGCAAAGGTAATGTCATCTACCGTAAACGCGTAAACGCCAATAACCACCAACGGCAGATAGATAAAACCTATGACTGCATAGCTGAACAAAAACAAACCCTTATGACGAAGCGAGTTAGAGTGCATCAAATGCCCCCAGTCGTTTTGCCATGCTTAGGTAGAGCATGATTAAAATAATCGGCACGAGCGAGAATGCGGCTGCCAGTGGTAAGTTACCCACGGTGCCTTGTTGCGTATAGACCATCATGCCGATGAAATAACCGGGTGCGCCTACCACTTGCGGAATAATGTAATCACCCAAGGTCAGCGAAAAAGTAAAAATGCCACCTGCAATAATGCCAGGCCATGTGAGAGGCAAAGTGACTTTTCTAAAGGTTTGCCAAGGCGTTGCGCCTAGGTCGGCAGATGCATTCAGCATATTTTGCGGTACGCGCTCCAGCGCCGCGACAATGGGCAGCACCATAAAGGGCAGCCACATATACAAAAACACTAAAAACATACCAAGAAACGATGCTGCGAGCGAAGCGCCGCCAATCGCAGGAAAACTGTGCAATAGCGTGTCGAGTGGAATCGCCAACCCAACCTTATCCAGCACCCAATAAATAAGACCCTCTCGGCTTAATAGCACTCGCCAGCCATATACTTTAACCAAATAACTAAACCACATGGGGGCTAAAATCGCGACGTATAAAATCGCGCGTTGGCGCTTACCGGCATGGAACACCATGGTATAGGCAAGTGGTAGTGCGAGAATTGCAGCTGCAATGGTGACGGTAATCGCCATGGTCGTGGTGCGCAATACAATGTCAAAATTTGCACCGGTGAACAGCTGTAAAATGGTGTGAAGACCAACCTGTTTCACTATTTGTCCGGAAAAGTCATCGAGGCGGTAAGCGCTTTGCCAGAGCAGGCCGAAGAGTGAGCCTAAGTACAAAATAGTTAGCCAAAGCAGAGCAGGGAATAGCAACAATAACAGTGCCCAAACGCGTTTATTTTGAGCTTGATTTATGGTGGCTGATGAATTCATGGCTTAAGTAAGATTGACCATGTGTTCCGCAAGCCAGTAAGCATGCAGAGCATTGCCTGCAGTTAAGTTTGAAAGCGTAGCGTCGGTGCTGGCGATATGCGCCGCTAAATGCGTCGTGTCGTTCACTCGACATTCCACGCGCGTATAAGCACCTTGATACAAGGTGGTGAGTACAGTGACAGGAATTCCGACATGACGCGCAGGTATTTTTTTACCAAGTTTGATGTATTCAGGTCGAATAGCGATTTCGTTATTATTTGAGCTGAAGAGACTACTGGAAAGTACATTGGCACTACCGACAAAACGCGCAACAAAACCAGTTTTCGGTCGATTGTAAAGTTGTTGTGGCGTGTCGATTTGTTCGATGTGGCCTTCGCTAAATACTGCTATGCGATCCGCCATAGATAAAGCCTCACCTTGATCGTGAGTGACTAAAATAAAGGTAAGCCCGAGTTCTTTGTGCAACTGCTTCAACTCAGCTTGCATGGCTTCACGTAGCTTCAGATCTAGCGCGCCTAGTGGTTCATCCAATAGCAGGATTTTGGGTTGTTTGGCCAATGCCCGCGCCAGCGCGACGCGCTGGCGCTGTCCGCCCGAGAGTTCTGATGGGCGTCGCTTAGCCATTGCACCCAAGCGCACCATGTCCAGCAGCTCTTGTGCTTTGCGCTCGCGGCTGGTTTTATCTTCCTTCGCAATCATCAAACCATAGGCCACGTTTTCCAGCACACTCATATGCGGGAACAATGCGTAATCTTGGAAGACAGTGTTTACAGGCCTGACAAACGGTGGCAGGGCAGAGATGTCCTGACCTTCCAGTTTGATACTGCCAGCGGTAGGGAAATCGAAACCGGCAATCAGGCGCAGACAGGTGGTTTTGCCCGAGCCGGAAGGCCCGAGCATGGCAAAGAACTCACCTTTGTTGACTACGAAATCGACGTTCTGAAGCGCAACTGTATTGCCGAAGCGTTTTTCAACGCCTATAAATTCAATTGCTGCCTGCATTGCGCCTACTTTTTGCCCATGACGGCTACGTAATCCGTACTCCATGTTGCATAAGGTACACAGGCGTTATTTTGCGAAGTGCAAGCTGTAACCGGTGTTTTCCAGAAATGGATTTTATCGAAATTATCGATACCATTGGTTTTACACCCTTCTGCACCAAGCAGAGCATTGTCTTTACATGCATCCGGTACAACTGGCACAGACCCGAACCATGCGGCTAAATCGCCTTGTACCTGGTTAGATAAGGAATGCTCCATCCATTTATATGCACAATTGGGGTGCGCCGCTTCGGCATGCATCATCGTGGTATCCGCCCAGCCGGTTGCGCCCTCAACAGGCACAGTACTAGCAATCGGTTGCTTGGCAGCAAGTAAAGTATTAACTTGATACGGCCAACTGCCTGAAGCTACAACACCTTCTTTGGTAAAGTCTTCCACTTGCACGGTAGCATCGTGCCAGTAACGGTGAATCAACTCACGTTGACCTTGTAGTAATTCCAGCGCAGCTTTGTATTGTGCTTCGTTTAATTCATACGGGTCTTTAATGCCAAGCTCAGGTTTCTTGGTCATTAAGTACAGCGCAGCATCAGCAATATAAATCGGACCATCAAATGCTTGCACGCGTCCTTTGTTCGGTTTGCCGTCGGGCAAGTCTTGCGCCTCAAATACCACGCTCCAGCTGGTTGGCGCTTCTTTAAATATGGTGGTGTTATACATCAACACGTTCGGACCCCATTGGTAAGGCGTGCCATAATGTTTGCCGTCCACTGTGTGCCAAGCAGCCTTTTGTAAACGCGAGTCGACATTTTTGTAGCTTGGGATTAAATCAACGTTGATTTCCTGCACCTTGTGACCCGCAATCAGACGCAAGGAGGCGTCACCGGAGGCTGTGACCAAGTCATAACCACCTTGATTCATCAGGGATACCATTTCATCCGAAGTGCCAGCTGTTTTGACAGTGACCTTGCAGCCGGTTTCTTTTTCGTATTTGGTTACCCAGTCGTAAGCTTTATCTGTTTCGCCGCGTTCCAGATAGCCAGGCCATGCGATCACCGAAAGCGCGCCTTCTCCTTCGCCAACGCTGGTAGCCAGCGTTTTTGTGGCGGCAGCTTCGTCTTTATTTGAACAGGCAGTAACAAGTGCGAGCGCTGAAATTACAATCGCCGCCAATTGAATTTGATGCGTTTTTTTCATGACTAGCTCCCCTGATATGATGAATGAGTTTAAGCGCAATTTGGTTCTAATAATAGAGCCACTTTTTTAAGATCATTAGAACCAATTAACTAGCTGCTGATACCACACTTGGAGGTGCACCATATTGATTGTCACCGGCGTCACCCTTAACAAGTAAGAAATAAATCATCGCAATCCAACCTAAGATCGGAATTATCCACAACAGTTGAAGCCAGCCGCTTTTGTTGGTATCGTGCAACCTGCGAGCACCCACTGCCAAAGAAGGCAGCATGGTCGCAAGCGAGAATAACCAAGAAACGTATGAGTTTAAAGCCCCTAAGATCAGAGAGCCAAGAAAACAAAATAAGGCAAACCACCAAAACTCGGGCAAGTTGGCACGCCCGTTAAAATCAGCATATTTGGCAAAGCAAAGCTTAATCGAATCGGTAAAAGTCATAACTCTCCCCTAGAATTTTTAGTTAACTTTAGTTAATCACTGACGATGAATTGCTAACTTAACACAAAATTAATAGTGGGGGAAATTACATACGATGCAGCTGAGGAGAAAGTGCCTTTAGTTCTTTTTCGGCTTTTTTGTAATCGGGGAAAAGGCTAGCCACCACTGCCCAAAATCTTGCGGAGTGATTCATTTCTTTTAAATGTGCGAGCTCGTGACAAATCACGTAATTGATAATATGAGGCGGCGCTTGTAGCAAACGCCAATTTAGTCGCACATCGCCGCGGCTACTGCAACTGCCCCAGCGTGATTGCGCGTTAGATAAACTCAATGGTGGCGGTACTACACCTAATTTTGTTGCCAGAATTTCTAGACGACGTCCAAAATCCAAAATGGCTTGTTTTTTATACCACTGTGTAACCTTGCGCCTGATAGCCGCATGGTTATTGGCTTCTGGCGATGCTATTTTTAATGAATTGTTGATGAATTCAGGCTGTTTGTTTTTGTCGTTTTGGGCGACACTGAGCAGAATAGGGTTGCCAAATAGCATGAGTGTTTCGCCATCTTGCCAAACAATCGGCGGTACAAAATTGTTTCGACGCGCTTCTAATTTATCAATTATCCAGCTGGCTTTCTGCATCAATATTTGATGTAGTTGAAACTCAAAAATACGTTTGGGCGCATGCACCACCAAGCCGTCATCGGTTATCTTTAAGCCGATAGTGCGACGCGGACGACGCTCCAGCTGATAAAGAATCGTTTCGCCATTCGGTAATGTTAAAGCCTGTTTAGCCATGCTTTGTGTTGCCGGATAATGTGAGCATTTCCGCTTCTATCCAGTCTTCTACTTGCTGATTAAGGGTATCGGGTTTCATACCCTCTGTCTGTATTGGCTTGCCAATACTCATCGTGATAATGCCGGGTCGTTTCAATATGGAATTTTTTGGCCAGAACTCACCTGCGTTGTGCGCCACCGGCACCACCTGAGTTTGCGTGTGTGTAGCCAGCCAAGCACCACCAATGTGATATTTGCCACGTTTGCCAGGGGCTATACGTGTACCTTCGGGGAAAATAACCACCCAGAACTTCTGAGCGAGCCGGTCTTTACCTAGAGCGACTAATTGTTTAAGAGCCTCGCGCCCGGCAGCTCGGTTGATGGCGATGGGTGAGGTAAGCGCTAATGCCCAGCCAAAAAAAGGTATCCACAAAAGTTCGCGCTTTAACACCCAAACTTGTGGAGGGAAAACCAATTGTAAAGACAAAGTCTCCCATGCAGATTGATGTTTGGAAAGGATGATGCTGGGCGTTTGCGGGATATTTTCAGCACCTTTCACCCGAAAAGTAAGGCCGCAGGTAACGCGTAGCCACCATAACATGCAGTGTGCCCATTTTGATAAGTAGCGATAACGGGTGTGTGGTTTAAACGGAAAAACGAGTAGGGCGAATGTGCAGAATACGACGGTAAATAACCACTGACCAATGGTAAAAATGAGAGAACGTAGCCAGACCATTCAATCAGTATTCTGAAATAATGCGCTGCGCTGCATCCGCCAAATCTGCGCAAAGCCACGTGGTGGGTGGTAAAGTATAGTCAGACGACTTACCTTTTGCCAGCGTCTCTTCACCTTTGCCAGAGCGCACCAATATTGGCTGGCAACCGGCATCTGCGAACGCTTGCAAATCTCGTAAAGAATCACCAACCGCCGGTACATCTTTTAAATCAACCGAGAAGCGACGGCCAATCTCCTCAATCATTCCAGTTTTTGGTTTGCGGCACTCGCAGTGCTCATCCGCGGCATGCGGGCAGTAAAACAAGGCATCTATACGACCCCCTACTTGTGCAAGGGCGCGGTGCATTTTGTCGTGTATTGCATTTAGCGTCACCATATCAAACAAACCGCGTGCAATGCCGCTTTGATTAGTCGCCAGCGCTACACGAAATCCATGCTGGTTGAGCAACGCAATTGCTTCCAGACTACCCAGCAGAGGAATCCATTCGTTCGGATTTTTGATGAAATTGACGCTATCCTGATTGATGACACCGTCTCTATCTAGGATTACTAGCTTCATTGATTTAGCTTGCCAGTCTAGATAAATCTGCTACGCGGTTCATGGCTTGGTGCAGTTGGTTTAATAAAGCTAAACGGTTGGTTTTTAATGCAGGGTCATCTGCATTCACCATCACGTTATCGAAGAAGTCATCAACAGGTGCTTTTAATGCAGCAAGCGCTTGTAATGATGCTGTGTAATCACCCGCTTCAAAAGCTTTATCTGCTTTTGGTTTCACAGTAGCAAGTGCAGCAGCCAAAGCTTTTTCTGTGGGTTCTTTTAATAAACTATCATTCACTTTGGCTTCAATAGCAGATTCGGATTTCTTCAGAATATTTCCGATACGTTTGTTTGCGGCAGCCAGTGGCTCAGCCTCTGAGAGCTGTTGGAATGATTTCACTGCTCTAGATCTTTTAACTACTTCGTTTAGAGGTGGTGCTAATGAAATTACCGCATCTAAAATTTGAGGTTTATAGAGGAAAGAAAGCTGATTTTTGTAACGGTCAAAAATGAACTCATTGATTTCATCAAGTGTTGATGCTTCGATTGAAATGCTGTTAAAAGTTTTTGCTGTATATTTAAGTAATGCTGAAAGAGATAGTTGAAATTCTTCGTTGTTAATAGAAGCTATTGCACTACATAATTCAAAAGATTTAATAATACCTAACGAATGACGTCGAAGCGCGAATGGATCTTTCTCTCCGGTAGGTTTTAGACCTATTGCCCATATACCAACCAGTGTTTCTACTTTGTCTGCAATTAAAAGTGATTCACTAACTAAGTTCTGGCCATCATATGAATCATCACTCAGTTGACGTACTAAATATTGATCAGCAATAGCTTCGGCAACTAAGGGATCCTCTCTATCATGGAGAGCATAATAGCTCCCCATAATGCCTTGTAATTCAGGAAACTCACCAACCATATCTGTTAGCAAGTCAGCTTTTGCGAGTTTTGCAGCCCTATCTGCAAGCTGCGGGTTAGCGCCAACTTTTTCAGCGACCCATATAGCGATAGCGCGGACTCGTTCAGTTCTCTCTCCTTGACTGCCCAATTTGTTGTGGTAAACCACTTTATCTAAACCAGCGATGCGAGATTCCAATGTTTTTTTACGGTCTTGGTCAAAGAAGAATTTAGCATCGGCCAGGCGAGGACGCACTACGCGCTCGTTACCGCCAATTACTGCGCTGGGGTCAGCCGGATTGATATTGGAGACGATTAAAAACTTGTTAGTGAGTTTGCCGTTTTTATCTAATAGCGGGAAGTATTTTTGATTCGCCTTCATGGTCAGAATCAAACATTCTTGCGGCACTTCCAAAAACTCTTTTTCAAATTGGCCAAGGAACACATTTGGGAGCTCTACCAGCGCAGTGACTTCATCCAGCAGCGCATCATCTTCAATCGGCTTGAGGTTTTCTTTGGCTGCGGCAGCATTTAACTGACGCTCAATCTCGGCGCGGCGTTCTGCAAAGCTGGCAATCACAGCACCTTCGATTTTAAGTTGTTCTGCGTAAGTGTCAGCACTTTTTAATGTGATTGTTGCGTTCTTGGCTTCAAAGCGGTGGCCTTGTGTGGTGTTGCCGGCATCCAATCCCAGCGCGGTGACTGGCACAATTTCTGAGCCGTGCAACGCGACCAAGCTATGTGCAGGACGTACGAAATTTACGCTCTCCCAGCCATCTTCCAGTTGATATGTCATGACTTTAGGAATCGGTAGTTTCGCGAGCGCTTCCACCAACGCCTTTTGTAATCCGTCTTTTAAGCTGGCACCTGCTTGGTTTGCGTCTAAAAACAGCAAGTCGTTTTCTTTTCTTAATGAGCTTACAGCAGACCCATCCGAACCCATGCTTTGCAATTTTTTGATAAGTGCCGGTGTTGCTTTGCCACCGCTATCCAGACCTACACTGGCCGGCATTAGTTTTTGCGCTATCTGTCTATCAGCACCTTTGCTGGCGACAACTGTGATATGCGCTGCCAAGCGACGCGGTGTGGCGAAGTTAGTAACTACGCTAGCATCGCTAGCTAAACCTTGTGTTTTGAGTGTTTCAAACAATACAGAAGCAAAAGCTTCACCCAGTTTTTTAAGCGCTTTTGGCGGCAGCTCTTCAACAAATAATTCAACTAATAGATTACTCATGCTGCTTTCTTTTCTTTTTCTAATTTTGCCGTTACTTCATCTGCCCATGCTTTTGGAGCAAGTGGGAAGCCGAGTGCAGCGCGGCTATCTAAGTAGGCGGCGGCGACTGAGCGCGCCAAATTGCGGATACGACCGATATAAGCGGCGCGCTCAGTAACTGAGATTGCGCCACGTGCATCCAACAAATTAAAAGTATGCGCAGCTTTAAGCACTTGCTCATAGGCGGGTAGAGGAAGTTTACTTTCCATCAGGTGTTTGGCTTGTTTTTCGTGTGCGGTAAACGCGGTAAATAGAAAATCGACATCGGAGTGTTCGAAATTATAGGTTGATTGTTCTACCTCATTTTGGTGGAACACATCGCCGTATTTTACAATTTCAGAATATTGTAAATCGTACACGCTATCCACACCTTGCAGATACATGGCGAGACGCTCTAGGCCATAGGTGATTTCACCAGTAATCGGTTTGCAATCAATGCCGCCGACCTGCTGGAAGTAGGTAAATTGAGTAACTTCCATGCCATTCAACCATACCTCCCAACCCAATCCCCATGCGCCTAACGTCGGGTTTTCCCAGTCGTCTTCCACAAAGCGAATGTCATTCTTTTTCAAATCAAAGCCTAGCGCTTCGAGCGAACCTAAATACAGTTCTAAAATATTGGCCGGTGCAGGTTTTAGTACGACCTGATACTGATAGTAATGCTGCAACCGATTCGGGTTTTCGCCATAACGACCATCCTTTGGGCGGCGGCTAGGTTGCACGTAAGCGGCCTTCCATGGTTCAGGGCCGAGTGAGCGCAAAAAGGTGGCGGTGTGAGAAGTGCCTGCACCGACTTCCATGTCGTAGGGTTGCAATAAGGCACAGCCTTGCTTATCCCAATAGGACTGTAAATTGAGGATGATTTGCTGAAAGGTCAACATTTGGTTGTTATATATTGGCAAAAGCTTGATTTTACTGTTTTTTACGTCTGACCACAAAGGCAATCGCACCAAGGCAAAAGATAATAAATGGCCAGTTTCCCCAGCGCACATAAGGCGTGCTGCCAGTGTAACCTTGAGCCATTACGTTTAATGTTGTTTTAAAATCATGTGGCGCATGTGTGAGCACATAACCATGCGGGTCAATCGCAGCAGTAGCCCCTGTATTGGTGGCTCGGAGCATCATGCGGCCGGTTTCGATTGCGCGCGCTTGGCTGAACTGCATGTGTTGGTGCGAGGCGTACGACTGACCGTACCAAGCATCGTTACTGATGTTGACGAGCAGTGTTGCTTCGGGCAGCTGGCGGATAACTTCTTCACCAAATACGTCTTCATAACAGATATTCATGGCAACTTTTTGATGACCTAAACTAATTGGTTGCTGCTGTGTGCCGCCGCGTGATAAGTCACTGAGCGGCATATTGAGCCAATCGCGGTAAATCCAACCAAACACTTTTTTGAGCGGAATATATTCGCCAAACGGTACGAGATGATTTTTTCTATAGGTTTGATTAGGTGCACTACCAAAGCTAAGCGCACTGTTAAAGTATTCTTGCGTAGCTTCTTTATACTCCACCATACCAACAATGATGTCGCCATTGTTTTGTTTGGCATGAGCGGTGAATGTGTTTTTGACGTTTTCGTCTAACTGGCTGGCAATCACTGGTAGAGCGGTTTCTGGCAGAATAATCAGTTGCGATTTGCTATTTTTGGCCATCGCCAGATATTGGTCTATGGTGTTTTGTGCTTCTTCGGGTGACCATTTCATATCTTGCGAAACATTACCTTGAATGAGGCTTACAGAAATAGGCTTACCGATTGGACTTGCCCACTCTACCGCTTTTAACACGCTGCCAGAGACCGATATCAATATAATCGCGGCGATAGCCTTGCGCTTCCAAAGTGCGTTGTGGGATTTTGTAAACCAGCTGGCGATTAAAACACCTAAGAATGCGGTGATTATGGATACGCCATATACACCTACAATTGGCGTGAACCCCGCCAGCGGGCTATGCGGTACTTGGCTGTAGCCGAGTGTGAGCCAAGGGAACCCTGTGAATATCCAGCTGCGTATCCAATCTGATAGGCCCCATAGCACGGGAGCGCTTATCATTAAGCAGCCCAAACGCTTGCTTGAGTAACCAACTATTGCAACGAACAAGGCCATAAATGCGCACAAGCAAAAAGTACAAAAACCGGCGAACCACCACGGCATACCACCAAAATCGTGTAGGCTGATATAGATCCAGTAAATGCCTATAACATACAGGCCAAGACCATAGCTGAAACCCAATACCCATGCGGTTCGTGGCGATGGTGATTTTAGCCATAAATAGCAAATTCCCACGACAGAAATAAGACTGGCAGGGAAAATGTAAAAAGGCGCAAAGCCTAACACTGCCAATGCGCCCAATAAGAATGCATAAATTATTTGAAAATTTTGTTTTAACATGTGGGCTTAGCGGGTCGATTAATTATCACTATTATTGCTTAGTATAAGTGAAACCGCGCAAAAACCAGAAACTGTTATTGGGTCTATAAGCTTGTATTGACAATGTAAATTTGATGGCTCAACATTGCTTGGCGCATTAACAATAAATTAATTTTTTCGGGAGAAGTGTGATGAGTATGATGGATGAATTTAAAGAGTTTGCGCTCAAAGGCAATGTAATGGATCTCGCTGTCGGTGTCATCATCGGCGCGGCATTTGGCAAGATTGTAGATTCACTCGTAGGCGATATCATTATGCCGATTGTAGGTAAAATATTTGGCGGTTTGGATTTTAGTGGGATGTATATTCCGCTGAACGGGCAAGAGATGGGGTTGGCTCTGGTTGAAGCAAAAAAGGCCGGCGCAGTATTAGCTTATGGCAATTTCATTACTATTGCACTTAACTTTCTTATCTTGGCTTTCATTATTTTTCAAATGGTACGTGTGATGAACAAAATGAAAAAGACGGCGCCACCAGCACCACCGGCACCAACACCGGAAGATGTTGTGTTGTTGCGTGAGATTCGCGATTCATTGAAAAAGAGATAAGTATTGGAATTAAAAAAGGGCGATTAAATCGCCCTTTTTATTTGCCGCTATTTATTCAATATGTTGCATCGGAATGCCGTCACCTAACTCTTCAGGTGTGTCTTGAGGTATCTCGTAAGTCTGGCCTTTTACTTCGGTTTCCGAGCCATCATTATTCAAAAAGACCACTTGCACCACTTTGTCATCAATGAAATCCAGCTCGGTGGTTTCGTAGTACTCGCCATCTTCATCAGTATTAAGATTATGGTAATGCCAAATAGACGCGACCACCTTGTCCGAACCCTTTAATCGTACGTCATCTGCTTTGGCAGGTTCGCCCAAAAGCTCAACAATCGATTTTTTGTCGAATTTGTTAATTGCGTCTATAAACGCTTTCTCTTCTGTAGGGAGTGACAGCGCATTGGAAACCGGCTCATCTAGCAAGGGGTGTGTTTCAGCCTCATCGGCAATGCTAGCCGATGAAAAAAAGGCATTTAATACAAACAAACCTGCAACTGACCAAGATTTCATTTCAATCTCCCTGACTGATAGAATTAAGAGAATTGTTTAGTCAAATTAGTTCAAAACACGCGAAACTTATGTGCTCTCAATGGGGAACGGTTCCTCGGGCAACACTTCTACCAATATAGAATGTAAGCGCCTGCTATCGGCACGAACCACAGTCACACTTAAGTTTTCGATTACAGTGTGGTCGCCGCGCTTGGGTAAGTGGCCGAACTTGTTCACTACCAGACCGCCGATAGTAGAAAACTCTTCATCACCAAAATTGGTGCCAATTACTTCATTAAAATCGGCAATCTCGGTGAGTGCTTTTACGCGATACTGACCTTCAGCCTGCTGAATAATATTGTCTTCATCTTCGTCGTAATCGTATTCATCTTCAATGTCACCCACAATTTGCTCGAGCACGTCTTCAATCGTTACCATGCCAGCAACACCGCCGTATTCATCTACCACAATTGCAATGTGGTTGCGATTACTGCGAAATTCTTTGAGCAATACATTCAAGCGCTTGGATTCGGGGATGAACACAGCTGGGCGCAACATATCACGCACTTCAAAATCTTCGCCAGCATAATAACGCAACAAATCTTTGGCTAGCAAAATGCCAATCACATCATTTTTGTTATCTTCAATGACAGGAAAGCGCGAGTGGGCAGCTTCAATCACATGCGGGATAAACGTTTCAGGGGAATCGGTGATGTCGATGACATCCATTTGTGAACGCGGAATCATGATATCGCGCACTTGCATCTCGCTTACTTGCAGTACGCCTTCTATCATGGCGAGCGAGTCGGCGTCCATCAAATGGTTCTCAAAAGCGCCGTGTAGCAGTTCTACCAGTTGCTCACGGTCTTCAGGTTCGCGTAATAAAAAATTGCTTAGTCGTTCTAACAGTCTAGGTTTGTTACTCGGTTTATCCGAATCGGAAGCCATGCGTCGGCACCCTATGTAATGAGATAAGGGTTAGCATACCCTAATTTTTGTAAGGTTGTCACTTCAATAGACTCCATTAATGCCGCTTGTTCGTCTATTTCATGGTCGTAACCGTGCAAATGCAAGATTCCGTGCACGGTGAGATGGGCAAAATGTGCGGTTAATGTTTTGTTTTGTGCTTTGGCCTCATCCGCTATTATTGGCGCACACAATACGATATCGCCTACTAAATGCGGTGCTTCGGCAAGAGGGAAAGTCAACACATTGGTCGCGTAATCTTTTCTGCGGTATGTGTTGTTAAGCGTGCGACTTTCAGTCTCATCAACAATGCGAATCGTCACTTCAGTATCTACGCGTAGCGCAGCTGCCGCCCATTTCTTAAATTGAGCTTTTGTGGGGATGTTTAGACTGGAGCTGGCATTCTGAACGCTTAATTTTATTTTAGGCATATTGGCTGGTGTTTGCATCAGCGGATTATATAATCAGGCTTGTATAATTAAAAACTATGATTGACTTAAGTTTTACATTTTCCGCAGAATGCTGGCTCTGGCAGGGGGAGAAGGGTAGTTGGCACTTTATCACCTTGCCCGAAGATAAATCGGAAGAAATCAAATTTTTTAGCGAAAATAACAGCAAAAGGCGCGGCTGGGGCGCAGTTCGCGTGCAGGCGACGATTGGCGGCACGACTTGGGAAACTTCAATATTTCCGCAATTTAAAACCAAGATTTATATTTTGCCGGTTAAAGCCGAGGTGCGGAAAAGAGAGAAGATTACTGATGGAGATGTTGTAAAAGTGGCTCTGGAAATTAATGTGTGAATTTATTCCTGCTTGGATTCGTAATCTTCATACGCATTAATGATTTTTTGGACCAAAGGATGACGTACAACATCGGCTGACAAGAAGTGTGTTATTGCAATGCCTTTTACATTTTTCAGAATTTTCTCAGCTTCTACCAAGCCACTTTTCTGATGACGCTGCAGGTCAATTTGCGTGACATCACCGGTAATCACAGCCTTGGTGCCAAAACCAATTCTGGTCAGAAACATTTTCATTTGCTCGGGCGTGGTATTTTGTGCTTCATCCAGAATAATAAAGCTTTGATTGAGCGTGCGGCCGCGCATATAGGCAAGAGGAGCGACTTCAATCGCGCCACGTTCAAACATTTTGTTCACAGCGTCGTAGCCCGCTAGATCATAAAGTGCGTCGTAAAGAGGGCGTAAATAGGGGTCTACTTTTTGGCTTAAATCCCCAGGTAAAAATCCCAAACGTTCTCCAGCCTCAACAGCGGGGCGAACTAACACAATTCTTTTAACGCGATCGCGGGTCATGGCATCCACTGCACTGGCAACCGCCAAGTAAGTCTTACCTGTACCTGCGGGGCCAATACCAAAGGTGATGTCATGCTCTTGAATTTGCTGCAAATATTCTACTTGCCGTGGTGTACGACCGTGCAAATCACCACGGCGCGTCATAAGTATCGGCATCGCATCGGTTTTGACCTCGTCGGGTTTCAGTTTATTTAGTTCTACCAAACCAAGTTGTATGTCTTCCAACTCGATTGGCTTTTTTGCGCGCGCATAAAAGCTTTCCAGCATCTGCGCTGCAAGGCGCGTATTTGTTTGATTTCCGGAGATATTAAATGTGCCGCCGCGGCGATTGATATTGACCTCTAGTGCAGTTTCTATCTGTTTGATGTTCTCATCCAGTGCGCCGCAAAGATTCGCAAGGCGGTTATTGTCTTCCGGCTGTAAGATAATTTCCATTTAAACAATATTACCTTGTAAACGGCGTGGGTTGGAAACATCGGTAATTTTAACGTTCACAAATTGGTGAATCAAACTGGCGTCGCCTGCAATATCCACCACACGGTTATTGTCAGTTTTACCTGCAAGTAAGTTAGCGTCTTTCCACGAAGGTCCTTCAATTAACACGCGCTGTATTGTGCCGAGCATGGCTTCAGAAAGCGCTTTGCTTTGCGCTTCATTAATTTTTTGCAGCCTATCAAGACGCGCTAATTTAATGGCTTCTGGTGTGTCGTCTTTCATAAATGCTGCCGGCGTACCAGGGCGTGGACTGTACAAAAAACTAAAACTGGCATCAAAACCAACGTCTTGCATCAGTTTAACTGTCGCTTCAAAATCAGCTTCGGTTTCACCCGGAAAGCCGATGATGAAATCGGAGGTGAACGTGAGATCTGGATTGGCAGTTTTCAGCTTGCGGATAATGCTTTTATATTGCAGTGCAGTGTAGTTGCGCTTCATCGCCATCAAGACGCGATCGCTTCCTGCTTGCACCGGTAAATGTAATTGCGTAGCGAGCTTAGGTACCTTGGCAAAACAGGCAATCAGCGCATCGTTCATTTCATTCGGATGGCTGGTGGTAAAGCGGATGCGCTCGATTTGCGGAATTTCTGCAATATACTCAATCAGTAAAGCTAAATCTGCTTCTGCGCCTTTATATTCGTGGCGATATGCATTCACGTTTTGACCAAGCAAAGTCAGCTCTTTTACACCTTGCTCGGCGAGTTGAATCGCTTCAGTTAAGATGTCTTCAAACGGACGCGAAACTTCTTCGCCACGGGTATACGGCACTACGCAGAAACTGCAATATTTGCTGCAACCTTCCATGATGCTTAAAAACGCTGTTGCACCTTCTACTCTCGGTGGCGGTAGAGCATCAAATTTTTCAATTTCCGGGAATGTGATATCTACCTGCGAGTGTCCTGTAGATTGGCTTTCACGAATCATCGCAGGTAAACGGTGCAAGGTTTGTGGGCCAAACACCACATCTACATAGGGTGCGCGTTTGATGATGTTTTCGCCTTCTTGCGAAGCAACGCAGCCACCTACACCAATTACCAAATTAGGATTTTTTTCTTTAAGCGGAATAAATCGTCCCAAATGGCTAAACACCTTTTCTTCGGCTTTTTCGCGTACAGAACAGGTGTTAAGCAATATCACATCTGCGTCTTCCGGCGTTTGTGTTTCTTCCATGCCTTCGCTGGCGCCCAATAAATCCGCCATGCGTGAAGAGTCATACTCGTTCATCTGGCAGCCGAATGTTTTGATGAAAACTTTCTTAGGTGAATTTTTAATGCTGGAATCCATGGTTAGATTTTAAGTGTACGCGAAGTGTGTCGGAATGTTGCGCTCAAGTAGCAAGCAAGCGGAATGTGGGGCATTTACAGGGCTGGTGTTTCACCATTACTAATGACCCAATAGGACTAACGATTTAGCATAAACATTAATGTAGGATACTATACTTGATAAAAATAATAACAGGATATTCTACCTGTCAATTGCCAAAGGAGGCAACTTGATTGATGTTTTTGCAGCAAAGCTAGAGTCGTTTGCAGAAGCTACAGCCATCATTGCACGTGATGGAAAAGCTATATCTTACAATGCGCTGGCTAAGTTAGCTGATGATTTTAGCAGCCAACTTACAAAGCACGACAAACAGCTATTTCTACTGGCGGCTGACAACTCTCTACAGAGCATTGTTGCGTACCTTGCTGCATTAAGGTCGGGCATTCCGGTCATATTAACTCCGCACGACAAACCAGATACGTTCGAAAATATCTTTAATCAATTTAAGCCGACAGTTACTTATCGTCCTCTAAACGACGGCTACAAGTTAGAGCATTACGCCGAAGCAGAATCTGCCGACGCAAAATTCCCAAGCAAACTGGCTGTGCTGCTATCAACATCAGGTACAACCGGTAGTGCGAAGCTGGTAAAACTTACTGCGAGCAACGTGGATGCGAATGCGAAATCGATTGCCGAATATCTGCAACTAAGCGCATCGGAAAGGGCGATTACCAGCCTTCCAATGTATTACTCCTACGGACTGTCAGTTATTAATAGCCATTTAAGTATTGGCGCCTCCTTAGTGCTAACTGAAGATTCGGTGATTGACGAGAGTTTTTGGCAGTCGTTTAATCAGCACCAATGTACGAGTTTTGCCGGAGTGCCATACTCATACGAGCTGCTGAAACGTAGCGGTTTTGAGAATAGACAGATTCCAACCTTAAGGTATATGACGCAAGCAGGTGGGAAGTTACCTAAAGAGTTGGTTGAGTACTATGCCTTGCTAGCGGAAAAAAGAGGTTGGCGTTTTTATGTCATGTACGGACAAACTGAAGCAACCGCCCGCATGTCGTATTTGCCTCCGGACAAAATACTCTCACATTTGGGTAGTATGGGCATTCCAATTCCTCAAGGCCGCTTTGACCTGATAGATGAGAAAGGGCAACTAATAACCGCAGCAAACCAAAGCGGTGAACTGATTTATCATGGGCCAAACGTCATGATGGGCTATGCCAGCACGAGAGATGA
>Ga0315912_10001202_pt1 | contig 33701 bp, 24 predicted proteins | sample VfabasoilMG_FD_204469 | JGI IMG/M metagenome (GOLD analysis project Ga0315912, IMG submission 204469) | Garden soil microbial communities collected in Santa Monica, California, United States - V. faba soil | ecosystem: Environmental > Terrestrial > Soil > Garden | place: USA: California... | reverse complement strand
TTAGCAATCGCTCTCAGGAGACCTATATGGCTAGTCTGACTCGCCCCCTGCCCTCGAGTGGGCCGTTGCGCGCACTGCTCGGTTTGGTGCCATTAGCGGCCGTGGTTGCCTTCCTTAGTTGGGGGTTCATTTTCCTGCGCGACTTGCAAGCGCCCTCGGCCACGCCCTCCCCACAAATTGTGATCGTCCTCCTCGCCATCGTGTGGGGGGTGGGTGGGATGGTGCTCCTATTCGCCACCGCCAACTTCTTCATTGAGCAACTCCCAACGAATTGGATGCAACGGCTCCAGCCTATCATCTTTGTCGGGCCGGCCATGCTCATGCTAGTTTGGGCGCTCGCTCTACCTACCCTGCGCACACTGTTCAATAGTTTTTATGATGGCTCCGGCGAAGTGTTCATCGGGCTAAAAAATTATGGGGGGGTGTTCACCGACCCCAATATGCTCACCGTCTTTCGGAATAATTTGCTCTGGATCATTTTCGGCACGGCCCCCACCGTGTCGCTGGGGTTGTTGATCGCGGTGCTCGCTGACCGCAGTCGGTTTGAAAGTTTTGCCAAAGCGCTCATCTTCATGCCGATGGCGATCTCGTTTGTAGGCGCGGGCGTCATTTGGAATTTCGTTTATGCGGTCAAACCTGCCGACGCGCCGCAAATCGGATTGATCAATTCGCTATGGGTGTGGTTGGGCAATCAACCGCAAGCATGGACGGCGTTCTTTCAGCCGTGGAATAATTTTTTCCTGATCGTCATCGTAGTCTGGTTGCAAACCGGCTATGCTATGGTGCTGTTCTCCGCCGCCATCAAGGGCATTCCCGGCGAAGTACTGGAGGCCGCGCGGGTAGACGGGGCCAATGAATTTGAAATTTTCTTTTTGGTGATGATCCCGCAGATCATGGGGACGATCATCACCGTCACGACGACCATCATCATCTTCACCCTGAAAATTTTTGACGTGGTGATCGTGATGACCGGCGGGCAGTATGGCACGAGCGTCATCGCCACCGAGTTTTATCGCCAATACTTCACCTACAACAATTCGGGGTATGGCTCGGCGATCGCCATTGTGCTCTTCATCGCCGTCATCCCCGTGATGGCCTACAACTTGCGCCAATTTGCTCAACGCGAGGTCTTTTAGCCATGAACGCTGATAAACCGCTCAATAAATTTTTGTCTGGGTTCTTCGTCAACGGCCTGTTGGCCTTCATCTGTTTGTTCTGGACGGTCCCGACGATCGGCTTGCTCATCTCCTCCGTGCGCGACCGGATTGATATCAACACGACTGGCTGGTGGACGATCTTCCCGCATCAAGATTGGGTCGCAGTGGAGCAGATCAAACCGGCGGCCGGGGTGGACCGCAACGCGCCGATGACTTTGGTGGGCGTCACGCACACCTTTGAAGAGTTCCGCGAGGGCATCACCACCCCGGATGGCAAGCGCCTGAAATGGATCGGCAATCGGCGCGTTGGATATTTGGAAGTGCAAGAATACCGCTGGACGGCCAACACCACCCTCACGACTGAAAATTACAAACAGGTGCTGGCTGGGAGCGACTACACTGCGCAACTTAAAGACGGCACGACCGTCACTGAGCGCGGCGATGATATGTTTAGCGCCTTTCTCAACAGCCTGGCCGTCGCCATCCCCGCCACGGTCATCCCGATCTCGCTGGCCGCCTTCGCCGCCTACGGCTTCGCCTGGATGCGCTTCCCCGCCCGTAAGTTGTTGTTTGTCCTCGTCGTGGCCTTGCTCGTGGTGCCGTTACAAATTGCGCTGGTGCCGATCCTACGTGATTTTGTGACGTTGAAAGTTAACGGCACGTTCTTAGCGGTGTGGCTCGCCCACACCGGTTTTGGCCTGCCGCTCGCGACGTATCTTTTGTATAACTACATCAGCGAGCTCCCGCGCGATATTTTAGAATCGGCATTCATTGATGGCGCGTCGCACTTCACCATTTTTACCCGGCTTATTTTGCCGCTCTCCGTGCCCGCCCTGGCCTCGTTCGCTATCTTCCAGTTCTTGTGGGTGTGGAACGATTATCTGGTCGCCCTGATCTTCATCGGCGCGAAACCCGGCTCGCAATTGCTCACCATGCGTTTGGCCGAGATCGTCGGGTCGCGCGGTCAAGACTGGCACTTGCTCACGGCGGGCGCGTTCATCTCCATGCTCTTGCCCCTCACCGTCTTCTTCTCGCTCCAACGCTTCTTCGTGCGCGGGCTGATGGCCGGCTCGGTCAAGGGTTAAGCGATGCCGCAATTTCCCAAAGACTTTCTCTGGGGTGCGGCGACGGCCGCTTATCAAATCGAGGGGGCTTGGAACGAAGATGGCAAAGGCGAGTCCATTTGGGATCACTTTTGTCATCAGCCGTACAACGTCGAACAGGGCGCGACGGGCGACGTGGCCTGCGACCACTATCACCGGATGCCCGACGATGTGGCGCTGATGCGTTCGCTCGGCTTGCAAGCTTACCGCTTCTCGATTGCGTGGACGCGCATTTTCCCCACTGGACGCGGCGCGGTGAACCCCAAAGGCCTCGATTTTTATGACCGCTTGGTAGATGCACTGCTCGCGGCGAACATCACCCCGAACGCGACTCTCTATCATTGGGATCTACCTCAAGCCCTACAAGTGGAAGGCGGTTGGAATAATCGCGCCACCGTGGCGGCGTATGTGGAATACGCCGAGACAATGTTCAAGCGTTTGGGCGACCGGGTACAAATGTGGGCGACGTTCAATGAGCCGTGGTGTACTGCCTTTCTCGGCTACGGCAATGGACATCACGCGCCCGGTATTTGCGACCAAACTCAAGCCTATCAAGCGGTACACCATTTATTGCTCGCGCATGGGCAAGCCGTGCAGGCCTTTCGGAGCGGCGGCCAGCGCGGCCAAATCGGTTTGGTGCATAATCCACAACACTACCTCCCCGCCAGCGATTCCGAAGCTGACCAGGCCGCGTGCCAGCGTGTGTACACACAAGGCGTGGCCTTGTTCCTCAGCCCGCTGTTTCATGGGCGCTACCCCGCCGAGTTGATGGAGTGGTTGGGGCCACATGCACCCAAAACACAACCGGGTGATTTAAAAGTCATCCACCAACCGCTTGATTTCTTAGGGGTCAATTACTACTTCACTGATACCATTCGGCACTCGGTAGATGGCGGCTTGCTCAAGGCGCAAGGTCGCCCTCACTCCGCGCCGGGTTGGGGCTACACGGAGATGGGCTGGGGCGTGAATCCGGCGGGCATGGAAGCCGTGTTGAAAGACATCGCGCAGAACTATACGACCATTCCGCTTTACATCACCGAGAATGGTTGTGCATTTCCGGATGCACTACAGGCCGGGCAAGTCAATGACCCCGCCCGCCTCTCATATTTGCGCGAACACTTACAAGCGGTGCATCAGGCGTTGAGCGCGGGCGTCAATGTGCGCGGCTACTTCGTCTGGAGCCTGATGGATAACTTTGAATGGGCCTGGGGTTATCGCCCGCGCTTCGGCATTGTCTACAACGACTACGCGACCCAAACGCGCACGCCCAAAGCCAGCGCCCAGTGGTATCGCACCGTGATTCAAAATGGAGGCTTCTAAAATGGCGAACCCCAAGCTGTGGTATCAAGACGCCGTATTGTATGAAGTGTATGTGCGTGCTTTTGCCGACGGCAACGGCGATGGGCATGGCGATTTTGTCGGGCTGACACAGAAGTTGGATTACTTCGCCGAGTTGGACATAGATTGTTTATGGATCCAGCCGATGTATCCTTCGCCGCTCAAAGACGATGGCTACGACATCGCCGATTATTACAACATCCACCCCGATTACGGCACGCTCGACGATTTCAAGACCTTTCTCAACGAGGCCCACAAACGCGGTCTGCGCGTTATCACTGATTTGGTACTCAACCATTGTTCCGATCAACATCCCTGGTTTCAATCCGCGCGGCAGTCAAAAGATTCGCCGTATCGCGATTACTTTGTGTGGAGCGACTCCGACCAAAAATACAAAGAGACGCGCATCATCTTCCTCGATACCGAAAAATCGAATTGGACATGGGATGAGCAAGCCGGGCAATACTATTGGCATCGCTTCTATAGCTCGCAACCGGATTTGAACTACGACAACCCCGCCTTGCGCGCCGAGATGCTGAACGTGTTGAAGTTCTGGATGGATTTAGGCATGGATGGTTTCCGGGCCGACGCTGTACCGTATCTCTTTGAGCGTGAAGGCACGAACTGTGAGAATTTGCCAGAAACACACGCTTATCTCAAAGAACTACGCCGTTACATGGATGAGCATTACCCGGAAGCGATTTTGTTGGCCGAGGCGAACCAGTGGCCGCAAGACTTGCGCCCCTATTTTGGCGACGAGCAAGGGGCGGAGTTCCACATGGCGTTTCACTTCCCGGTGATGCCGCGCCTTTATATGGCGTTAGCCCGCAGTGACCGCACGGCGATCTTAGACATCCTCGCCGCCACGCCCGAAATCCCCGAAGACGGCCAGTGGTGCAACTTCCTGCGCAACCATGATGAGTTGACCTTGGAGATGGTGACGCTGGAAGAACGTGATTGGATGTGGCAGACCTTCGCGCCCGACCCACGCATGAAGCTCAACCTCGGCATCCGGCGACGGCTCGCGCCGTTACTCGATGGCGATACGCGCAAGATCAAACTGCTCCTGTCCATTTTGCTCACCTTGCCCGGCGCGCCGATCCTGTATTACGGCGATGAAATCGGCATGGGCGACAATATCCAGTTGGATGACCGGCATGGCGTGCGAACCCCCATGCAATGGGACGCCAGCGCCAATGGTGGTTTCTCCACCGCCGCGAAGACCTACTCGCCCGTGATCGCCGACGCGACCTTTGGCTACCAGCGGGTCAACGTGGCACAACAACGCGCCGACCCCAATTCGCTCTGGTATACCACCCAAAAACTCTTAGCCACCCGCAAGCAACATCCGGCGTTGCGCGCTCGGGCCAACCAACTCACGTTTGACACGACTTACCCTACTTCGGTGTTAGCCTACACGCGGGGCGACTCGGCCAAGCCCGCGTTCCTCGTGTTGCACAATCTTTCAGGCGCGGCGCAAACCGTGCCGCTCCGCTACGCCGCCTCGGCGCGCGATGTGCTTTCTGATCGCGGGTTGGCAGGGCAAATAGAGTTGCAGGCGTATGAGACGATGTGGTTGAAATTAGGGTAATGTGTTAAACCACAGATTACACTGATTACACAGATACGGATCGGGATTTGTTTGTGTCATCAGTGGTTAAAAAATGTCTCCTATCGCCATCGCCTACGGCGAGCTCCTCATTGATTTTGTCCCAACCGTCACCGGTGTGACGCTGATCGAAGCGCCAGCGTTTATCAAGGCCCCCGGCGGCGCTCCGGCCAATGTGGCAGTGGGGCTTGCCAAACTCGGCATCGCCAGCGCCTTTATGGGACAAGTCGGCGAGGATGCCTTCGGACATTTCCTCGCTGAGGTCGTGCAACGCGCTGGTGTAGACATCTCACATCTCAAATTCTCCTCCGCCGCGCGCACGGCGCTGGCGTTCGTGTCGCTCAAGGCTGATGGCGACCGCGATTTCATGTTCTATCGCCACCCCAGCGCCGATATGCTATATAGCGTCGCTGATGTTGACCCGGCCTTTATCCAACAAGCCCAATTATTTCACTATGGCTCGATCAGCCTGATCCAAGACCCCATTCGGAGCGCGACGATCCACGCCGCCCAACTGGCGCAAGCCAACGGCGCGTTATTGGCCTACGATCCTAACTTGCGTTTGCCGCTCTGGCCCTCCGCCGAGGCCGCCCGCGCTGGGATGCTCATGGGTTGGGGCTGGGCGCATGTCATTAAGGTCAGCGAAGAAGAACTGCACTTCCTGACAGGTCTGGAGGACCTCGCCCAAGCCGCGCGCCAGCTCTGGCACCCGGCTTTGCGTCTGCTGGCCGTCACCCACGGCGCAGCCGGTTGTACGCTCGTCACCCCACAGTTCATCTGCGAAGTACCGGGCTTCAAAGTGGAAGCCATTGATACCACCGGCTCCGGCGATGCGTTCCTCGCGGGCTTGTTGCGCGGGTTGCTCGTCAACCCCAACCGCCTTGCCGAGATTGAATCACTTCGCCAACTGGGGCGCTACGCCAACGCCGCTGGCGCGCTCACTGCGACCCGGCGCGGGGCTATCCCTGCCTTGCCGACGCATGCAGAAGTGGAAGCGTTTTTACAATCATAAAACCCTAAGGGTCTTTAAGACCCTTAGGGTTTCTCATTTAGTATGAATCTCCAACTCGAATCCTCTCGCTCCCTCCGCCGCCTCTTGCCGCGCCTCACGGAACATTTCGCCGCGCAAACAACCGCCGCCGATTGGCAAACGTTCATCGCCCGCTTGGAGACTCACTTCCCGCGCTTGTTCAGCTTGCTCCATCAACTCTACGGTGCGCGCTATGATTTCTTCTACCACCTTGAAGAGACGCTCAACGTCGCGGCGCGGGCGTGGCTGGCGCGTCCGCCCGAACTAAAGACGTTGGACGCCATGCGCGAGGCCGACGCCACTTGGTTTCAATCGAACCAGATGCTCGGTGGCGTGTGTTATGTGGATTTATTCGCAGGCGATCTCGCCGGGATCAAACAGCAAATCCCCTACTTTAAAGAACTCGGCCTCACCTATCTCCACCTCATGCCGTTGTTCAAAGCGCCGGAAGGCAATAGCGATGGCGGTTATGCGGTGAGCAGTTACCGCGAGGTGAACCCAGCGCTGGGCACCATCGCCCAACTGCGCGAACTGGCGACCGAACTGCGCCACAACGGCATCAGCCTCGTGCTAGATTTTATTTTCAATCACACGTCAGATGAGCATGAATGGGCGCAGAAGGCGCTGGCGGGGGAGGCCGAATACCGCGAGTTTTATTTCATCTTCCCTGACCGCACCCTGCCCGACCAATATGAGCGCACCCTACGCGAAATCTTCCCCGATGAACACGCGGGCGCGTTTTCGTTGCGCGCTGGTCAGTGGATTTGGACGACCTTCCACAGTTTTCAATGGGATTTGAATTATGCCAACCCGGCGGTCTTCGCCGCGATGGCGGATGAGATGTTGGCGATTGCCAATGTGGGTGTCGAGGCCTTGCGGATGGATGCCGTCGCCTTCATCTGGAAAAAGATGGGCACCGGCTGTGAGAACTTGCCCGAAGCTCATCTGCTGATTCAGGCCTTCAACGCGGTGTGCCGCATCGCCACGCCCGCGCTCTTGTTCAAATCCGAAGCCATTGTGCATCCCGACGAAGTGGTGAAGTACATCCGCCCGGATGAATGTCAACTCTCCTACAACCCGTTGCTGATGGCGTTGTTGTGGAATTCACTCGCTACGCGTAAGGTGCGGTTGCTCAAACAAGCCCTCGCTCAACGCTACTGGATTGACCCGCAATGCGCGTGGGTCAACTATGTGCGCTGTCACGATGATATTGGCTGGACGTTTTCGGATGAGGACGCGGCAGAGCTCGGCCTGCAGGGCTATGACCATCGCCAATTTTTGAATCGCTTTTACACCGGGCGGTTCGAAGGCAGTTTCGCGCGCGGCGTGCCATTTCAGGAAAATCCCAAGACCGGCGATTGTCGCATCAGCGGGATGGGCGCGTCGCTGGCGGGCGTCGAAAAGGCGTTAGCGGACAACGCGCCGCAGGAAGTCGCCCATGCCGTCCGCCGCCTCCTCTTGGTGCATGGGATGATTTTAAGCACGGGCGGTATCCCCCTGATTTACTTGGGCGATGAAGTGGCGACGCTGAACGATTATTCTTATCAAACCGATCCGGCGAAAGCGCAGGATAGCCGTTGGGTGCATCGCCCGGCGCGGAACGTCGCCCAATATGAACAACGCGCCGACCCCACGACTGTCGCCGGGCAAGTTTACGCGGGCTTGCAACGCCTGATCGCCCTCCGTCAGAGTCTCCCCGCTTTGCGGGGCGGGACATTGCATGTCCTAGACACGCACAGTGATCACGTCCTCGCTTTTATCCGCCCCCACCCTACGCAACCGGTGAAGGTCTTAGCCAATTTTTCCGAGCACCCGCAAACGGTCACGCTACCGGATGGCACGCAACATTCACTAGCGCCGTATGCGTTACAGTGGATGAGCTAGAACCGAACTCTAAATTGCCTCCTGCTCCAGCACAAGTACGGCATCGTCACCTGGATGCCTGTTGCTTCTTCACCGCGTTGTAGTGCGCATTGGCTAGTATTTGCGTGTTATAGTTTCAACGCCGCCGCGTCCAATGTGGCGAAAAAGTTAATGATTTCGCTTACTACCTATCTCCCCCAAGACCGTCTCCGCGCCCTGGTACATGGAGAAACGCTCCCCGACCGTTGTGTTGGCTCAGCTCTCTTCGCCGACATCTCTGGCTTTACGCCGCTCACGGAAAGACTCACCCATGAACTCGGCCCACGGCGTGGTGCAGAAGAATTATCCCAACGCATCAATACCGTCTATGACGCCCTGATTGTTGCCGTAGAACGCTATGGCGGCAGTGTCATCAATTTCGCGGGCGATGCCATCCTCTGTTGGTTTGACGAAAGAGGCCTCCGTGCCCCATCCCGCGCGGTGACGTGTGCGCTGGCTTTGCAAGCGGCGATGCAGACCTTCCCCGATTTAGCATTGAAGGTCGCAGTTGCGAGCGGCCCGACCCGGCGTTTCGTGGTGGGTGACCCAAACATTCAGTATCTCGATGCACTGGCCGGTGAGACAGTGGCGCGGACTTCTATGGGCGAACATCTCGCACACCAGGGCGAAGTCGTGCTGGATGAAGCGACGGTGAATGCCTTGGGCGCTGGCTTGACCGTGCGCGAATGGCGCGCTACCGAAGCTACCCCAGAGCGGTTTGCAGTGCTGGAACAGTTATCTATGACCAGTGAACCTTTATCGGTAGACGAACTAACACCGGATGACCGGTCACTGATCACAGACATTTCGCTCTTACGCCCCTATCTCCTGCCAGCCGTATACGAACGCGAAACCAGCGGCCAGGGCGCGTTCCTCACAGAGTTTCGGCCGTGCGCGGTGGTGTTTGTGCGCTTCACCGGCATTGATTACGAAGCGGGAGACGCGCTAACCCAGTTAGATATATTTGTTCAAAACGCCCAACACAGCGCCGACCAGTGGGGTGGGGCTGTGTTGGGGTTGACGATTGGAGATAAGGGCAGTTACATCTACCTCAATTTTGGCGCTTTGAACGCGCATGAAGACGACGTGCGGCGGGCGGTGAGAGCGGCGCTGGCCTTGCAGGCGCAAACGGCCTTGCCTGTGCAAATGGGATTGACTCACGGGGTGATGCGCGTTGGTGTATACGGTGGCGCGACGCGGCAAACGTTTGGGGCGCTGGGCGATGAAGTGAACCTAGCGGCGCGGTTGATGATTGCGGCCCGCGCGGGTGAAATCCTGCTGAGCAGTCCATTGCCCAAGACGGTGCTGAATCATTTTACGTTTGAGCCGCGCCCGCCGTTGCCGCTCAAGGGCAAAGCCGAGCCGTTGCCCATGTTCGCGGTAACAGGCGAACGCAAGAGCCGCGCTCTCCGTCTGCAGGAGCCGAATTACGCCGTCCCGATGGTGGGCCGCCAAGCCGAATTAAGCCAGATCAACGACAAATTAGATTTAGCCCTGCGTGGTCGGGGGCAGATCATTGGCCTGGTGGCCGAGGCGGGTTTGGGCAAATCCCGGCTGGCGGCGGAAGTCATCCGTAGCGCGCGACGCAAGGGTTTTGTGGGGTATGGTGGCGCATGCCAGTCCGATGGCCTGCATACGCCGTATCTGGCCTGGAAAAGCATTTGGCAGGCGTTCTTTGAGATTGACCCCGAAATGTCCGAACGGAAATTGATCCGGTGGTTGGAGGGCGAAATTGAAGACCGCGCGCCCAACCGGGTCGAGGCCCTGCCGCTGTTGAATGCTGTGTTGGATTTGAACATCCCCGACAATGCGTTTACCCAAAATCTTGAACCCAAAACCCGCCAGAGCGTACTGCACGCCTTGCTGGAAGATTGCTTAAAAGCGCAGGCCAAAGCCGAGCCGATCCTGATCGTGATCGAAGATCTGCATTGGCTCGATGCACTCTCGCACGATTTATTGGAACAATTGGTCAAAGCGTTAGCGAACGACGCGGTGTGTTTTATGCTGGCTTATCGCCCGCCGCAGTTGGAGCGATTACAAACGCCTCGGCTCGAAGCCCTACCGCAGTTTACGCGGATTGAACTGCGCGAATTAAGCCAGGCCGAAGCAGAGAGCGCTATCCGTGCCAAACTGGCGCAACTTTACCCGGCGCGGAGCGGTGCCTTACCCGACGGGCTGGTGGACTTGCTGATGGCGCGCGCGCAAGGCAATCCGTTCTACTTGGAAGAATTACTTAACTACCTACATGACCGCGGTCTAGATCCCACCGATGGACAGCGCCTAGAATTGCCCGACAGCCTGCACACCCTCATCCTGAGCCGCATAGACCGCTTAAGCGAACAAGAAAAAAACACTCTGCACGTGGCCAGTATCATCGGGCGTTTGTTCCGCGCCAAATGGCTGACAGGTTATTATCCCGAGCTGGGCGCGCCACAACAGGTGAAAACCGCCTTAGACGTCTTAGACACGCTGGACCTCACGCCGCTAGACACCCCCGAACCCGAACTGGCCTATCTGTTCAAACATATTGTGACACATGAAGTGACCTACGAAAGCCTGCCCTTTGCCACGCGGGCCACATTGCACGAACAGTTGGCGCGCTATTTAGAAAGTGTCGGCGCGCCCCTCGATGCGATTGCGTTTCATTACGGGCGCAGTACGAATCAAGTGAAACAACGCCAGTATCTGCGCCAGGCCGGTGAAGTCGCGCAAAAGAATTTCGCCAATGAGGCGGCACTGGAATACTACCGTCAGCTCCTACCCTTACTCACCGACGCGAACGAGCAAATGCAAATTTATTTAAAACGGGGGGAAGTCCTGACGTTGACCGGCAAATATGATGAAGCGGAACGCGATTACCATGCCGTGTTGGATTCTGCTAAGGGGGACCCAGCCGGACAAACCAGCGCGCAGGTCGCGTTAGGGAAGCTGAAACGTTTGCGCGGGGATTACGAAGCGGCGCTCACCTGGCTGGCCCCGGTGAAAGAGTTCCGCGCTACGCTCGGGGACACGGCGGGATTGGCTCAGGTGGTCGTCGAAATCGGGCTTGTCCACTGGCGCAAAGGCGCGTATGCACCAGCGCTCGAAACATTGAATGAGGGTTTGGCCCTAGCGCGCGCGGCGGGCGATTCGACTAGTATCGGGCTGGCGTTGAATGGCCTGGGTGTGGTCGCTGATTTACAGGGGCATTACGCGACCGCGCGCGAGTTGTACAACGAGTTTCTGGCGCTCAAACGGGAGACGGGCGATAAAGCAGGCACCGCCAGCGCACTCAACAACCTTGGGATTTTGGCCTATAACCAGGGTCAGCTAAGTGAGGCGCGGGCGCTATTGGAAGAGAGCCTGTAGTTCAAACGCGATATGGGCGACAAAGCGGGCATTTCCTCCTCGCTCAGCAATTTAGGATTGGTGGCGCTATCCCAGAACGATTACCCAATGGCGCGAACGTTGATAGAAGAAAGTTTGGCGCTCTCGCGCGAGACCGGTGACAAATGGGGTATCGCGATTTCTCTCAGCAATCTGGAGGCGGTGGCGTTGTTGCAAGGCGACTATGCTACGGCGCGCGCGATGGGTGAAGAATGTCGGGCCTTGTGTCAGGAAATGGATGACCAGTCTACGCTGGCGTATGCCCTTTTCGGATTAGGCATGGTGGAATTGGTTGAAGACCACTCGGCCGCACAAGAACTCTTATTACACAGTCTGCGTTTGCGCCAAGAAATCGGTGAGCAACGTGAACAAACCTCCTGTCTGATCGGTCTGGCCGCATTAGCGCTACGCGGTGGCAACCCGCGTCGCGCGGCACAACTGCTGGGGGCCGTCGAGGCGGCACTACACACACTCCAAGCAGTGATGGATGCAGTTGACCAACATTTTTACGCGTCAACGTTAACGACGACCCGGGCGCAGTTGGGCGAGGCCACCTTCCAGGCTACATGGGCAGAAGGCGAGAAGATGACGTTGGAAGAGGTGGTACAACTCGCTTTACAGGAGACATCTTGAACCACTCACCCAATATATGGGATGAGATAGGCCGCCCCACCGTCTCCTCCTAAAAGCTGATTGATGGGCAAGCACGTAACATGAATTTTTCAATTACTTCCGCACCGGCCCGCCACAGTGAGCGCAATAGCGCGCGTTAGCTGTTAGGAGCTGTCCACAATACCGACAGTTGGCTTGAGCAGTCGGCTCTTGTTCGACTATGACCGTTGCCTGAGCCGGTGGGGGCGGCGGAGGTGAGTAAGGCGTTCCGGGGAACGGTGGCGGATTGGGCTGAACATGCTCTGGGGCGAACAGCCCAGAGATCAAGCGCCAATGAGCATCGCCGGGAAAAACCACATCCAGCCCCCGCCCCAGTGTCTTCCCCAATGATGGTGTCGCCCGTCCCACGGATGATGTTTAGGCATCTTCGTCTCCTAACTGCGCCGCTTGGTCACTTTTGGGGCAGGCTGTGACCGTTGCCATTGCCAGAGACAGTGAGCATTTCGAGGAGGGCTTCCGTCAGCGGTTCGGGGAGCGGGGTGATCTTTTCTGCAGAAGTGGTTAAGCGTGGCACGTTCGCCGTCGCGGGCGCTGGGAGCGCGTGGCGCGTCGTTCCCATACGCTCATGGAGCGTTTGCATCATGCGCTCGGTCGTGGCCTCGGCCAACTGCGCGGCCACCGCGCGCCGTTGTTCACGAAACATCTTGAGCGCCAGGTCAACGGTTTCATCTTCTTCCGTTCGCAGAGCGTCATCTATTTTGTCTTGCCGGGCGCGCTCGCGGATGGTGGTGATCGCGCGCGGGTCGGTGACATGGTAGAGGAACACCAAGCCGACATTGATCGCCACCGCCACGCCCACCACGATCAAGGCCGCAAAGCCTACCCAGTGGGGCACGGCGGCCAACGTTTGCCCGTCCAGAAAAATATCCGCGATCACGGCGGCCACCACTAAGAGCAAGTCTGCAATCGCGCCGATGATCGTTACCGTGCGTTGCGGGATGCCTTCGGCCTTGTGCAAGAATAAAACTGTCCAGCACACAAAGCCCACGTCAAAGACCACGAGGCCCAGGGCGGGCATGATGATCGAGCCGGGCGCGGTCATGGCGAGCAAGTTGTACGTTCGCCAGCCAGTGAAGAGAAGCAGGGCGACAGCGAAGAAGGCGGCGAGGCCTTCAGCAATTTTTTTCAACATGGGAAGACTCCTAAAAGAGACTCAGGATTTTGTGAATGACCCACAAGGCGCAGATGACGCCAATGGGGAGGATGAGATAGAGCAGGGTGACAAAGACGCCACCCAGCGCCGCCACGTTTTGCGCTTGGGCGTGAGTGTGTTCGGCCTCGGCTTGCAACTTCTCTGCTTCGGCTAAGACCTGCACTGCTCGCGCTTCGTCTACGCTCGCTCGAAGCGCGAGCAGTTCCGGCGCTTTGGGTTGGTTGACTTTCGCTACCGCATTGGCGGCTGTGGTGATGACCACGCCGATCAGCGAAGCGAAGATCAGCACCATGCACAAAAACTTGATTGCTTGCTTCATTGGGGTTATCCTTTACTTGGGAATGCATTGGTTCGTTTTCCCGCTCGACCCGCCGTGAGTGTCATCACCACTCACGGCGGTTTACGGCGGTTGCAAAATCGCGGAAAAGTTAGAAATCCTTGTCTTATGACAACCACAAAGCGCAAAATGGGCTCCCGCGCTAGGTGTGCGCCATAATATGGTTTTTGTGTCAAGGGACTTTGCAACAACCCTATATACCCCGTCGGTTAGATAATTCTCCTTGAAAGGCACCTCGTACACCGATTGACAACATGGACAGGTGATAAGAATTTCTAACATGAACGATTTAAGCAGATGACTCATATCCACCTCCAAGCCAGCGACATGAGTTACTATAGAACAAGCGCGATAGGCTGAGTGAAATTACCCTGTCAATTGCCTGACATCGGAATTTTCAGTGACGCCGTGGGAGCCGCCAAAGCGCGTTTAAGCACGTGGTCGTGCAGGTAGGCCAGCGGGTCACGCCACGGGCGCATGGCGTGTTGCCCAAACTTGAGGCGTGTTTAACTGACGATAAGCCTGCGGCGAGAGCCCCAAAATGTCTCAGATAAATGGGTTAGTAATATCACGCGGCGGTAGAGCGGGGTTGGTGCAAGGCACAGGCGATGCTATTGGCCTGCGTGATGACTTACTCATACGCCAAACTCTCCATCACGCTGATTTGCGTGGCGCGGCGGGCGGGCCACCAACTGGCGATGAGCGCCAAGACCACCACGATCCCCAGCCAAATCCAGACGCTGATGAGGGCGTATTGAAACGTCATGGGGAACTGAAAGGCGAGCGAGATCGCGTCGAGGAAGAGGGGGCCGATCACTTGGCTGATGGGCAACGCGCCTAGCCAGCTGATGACGCCGAGCAACACGCCCTCCGTCAGCACAATTCGGTTAATGTCCCCCGACGATGCGCCAATCGCGCGCATCACGCCGATCTCACGCCGCCGCTCAAAGACGTTGATCGAGAGCGTGCTAGACAGGCTAAAACTACCCACGACAGCGATAAAGATCGCCATCACCATCATCACCGCCGCGAGCGGCACGAACAACAAGCTGGCTTGATCGCGGAAAGCTAAGATGGTGAGGATGTTGCTGACTGAAATTTTGTTAGCTTGCAACAACTCGCGGGCCTCGGTCGCAAAGGCCTCTTGAACCGCAATGGTCTTTTCGTTCAAATTGACCAAGACAATGCTCGCCTCGCCCACTCCGCCTACCCGTTGCGTCAACGCGGTCTGATCCACATAGCCCGAGAGTTGGGCGAAACTTAAATCCGTCACGAGCCCCACCACTGTCCAGAGTTCGGCATAGCCCCCGCCATTGTCAAATTTGATCCGATCACCGACCGTGACGCGCAAGTCTTTGGCGATCTTTTGATTCAGTAAGATCGCCGTCGTGTCACCCGGCAACAGGCCACGCCCGGCAGTGAGCTGTGGCTTGAACATGCGCGAGTCGCTGGTGATGCCAATGATGGTGATCGAGGACGAATCGCGCGCGGTTTGCGCGTCAATCCGACTCACTTTGCCAGAACCCGTCACCCAAGTTTCGATGCTCGCCACTTGCGGGTTGGTTTGCAAGAGCGCCGCCAGTTTGTTAACGCGTTGCGCTTGCGCGAGGACGATCTGCACATCGAAGCCCCACGAGTCGGTCACTTGTTTAATCGTATGGTCAAATGAGGTTTGCGTGCTGACGACCATCATAAACGCCGCGCCCGCGACGGTGAGCGTGATCTGCGTGAGCGCCACGCGCCCCGGCCGCCGAAAGGTGTTGCGGAGCGAGATCATCAGCCAACGCGGCAGGCCACGCACATAAGCCAGCGTGCGGTCAATCCAGCCTTTACCGTATTGCCCCGTGCCGAGGCCATAGGCCGCAATCGCTTGGCGCACGGTGATACGCGTGCCGCGCCAAATGGGCCACAGCGCGGCCAACACTGGCGTGACGACGGCCATGCCCACTTGCGTCACCAATGCGGCTGGCACAACCCGCGCCGCCACCAGCGGAGCGTTGAACCAAGACAGCAAGAAGTTAGCTAAGCCCGCCCCGCCCCACATGCCCGCCGGCAAGGCCAGCGCCATGCCCAACAAGCCATACACCAACACGCCGCCTAAATACGCCAACGCGATCTGCCCACTCAGCCCGCCGATGGCCTTCATAATGCCGATCTGATATGTTTGTTGCGCGACGAGCGAGGAAATGAGATTGAAGATGAGGAAGACGCTCATCAGCAACGACACCCCGCCCATCACCCCCAAGATGAGCAAGAAAGCGGTGAGAATTTCTTGTGCGGGTGGCTTTTGTGGATCACTCACGGTCGAGAGGAGGACGCCGACGCGCGCTTTGCCGAGTTTGTCTTCGAGGGCGCGCCGCGCCGCCTCGGCGCGTTCGGGCGTGTAGGGTGAGACACCGGCGCGCACTTGCAAATAAGCCATGGAATAGCCCACGCGCTCCATAAAATTTTTAGTCACATAAAACGTAGGTTGCGCGGCGAGCAATGATAGTTGCCCTGGGTCATACACCGCGCCGGTGAGCGTCGCCAACCGCGCGCGGTCATTCAATTCTAAATACACTGCCCCGCCGAGGTTCGGCACATTGAACCGCCCAATAAACCCCGACTCGACCGCCAGCGTTTCATCATCGGGAAACGTGCCAGAGCGTAGGTCAATGCGGCTAAACACCTGTTGTTGATAATCCGGCACAGTGATGAGGGACGCATTTTGCCAATCGCTCTCCAGCGTGGGCTTCCAGCGGATGGCCAGAGTCGCCACGCCATCCACCTCCGACACTTCAGGCAAATCCGCCAACGTCGTCAGTTGTTCATCATTGATGCCGCTACTAAGCGCCAACATGATGGAAGGAAAGTGCGACGCCACAGCTTGTTGGGCGGTGGCTTCGGTCGTGAGCGCCTGAGCCGTGATGACCATGCCCATCGCCGCCACCCCGACGGTAATGCTTAAGATGACGAGCGCGGTGCGCCCTTTATTACGCCACAAATCACGGAGGGGGCCAAAGTAGGGAGTCATCGGTGAGTAAATTAATTTTAGAAATAAACAGCGGTAGTTATAGCATAGCCCACAAGGAGCATAGTATGCCATAGCTACCGCTAGGTGTGAAAACGGTGGCGAATATCGCATAACGATCAATCGCCTCGTTTAGATAACTAGGCCACGGATTACATGACCAAGTTGTTTTTCCTTTCCGTGTAGTTCATCTCTAAAAGAAAGTCGTCGGGCGGCTTAGTAGCTCACCCGACTTTGGTGGGTAAAACCTGGGCAAGCAAATGGCTTGCGTCCAGTTTTCATTGCGATCTTCACGTTGCTGATCGTAAATTTAGGAGGTTCGCTTTAAAGGCAACCGCACCACCACCTGCGTTCCCGCTACCAGCGTATCCAGCGTAATCTCCCCCTGATGCGCTTCAACAATCGCGCGCACGATGGCGAGCCCCAAACCGTTGCCCGGATAACCCGCTGTGTTGCGCCCACGATGGAAACGTTGGAAGAGCAACAACCGATCTTCAACGGGGATGCCGATACCTGTGTCTTCAATCTTGATCACGACTTGCTCATGACTCAGTGTGACGGCCAAGTGTACCCTACCAGAGGCAGGCGTGAATTTGATCGCGTTATCCAATAAGTTTTCGAACACGCGGTGCAATTGTTCTAAGTCGCCAAGCACAAAGATGGGTTGAGTGGGCAGGGTCAAGTCAAAGTTCAACTCGGCCTGTTCGGCGCGCGAGGCATACACTTCGCTAAGCGTGCGCGCCATAGCGACGAGGTCTAGCTGTGTGTGCCGAGGCGTGGCTTGGTTTTCAAGGCGCGAGAGATTGAGCAAACCCGTCACCAAACTTTGCAGGCGTTCGATTTGGGCTTGCGCTTGGGCTAGCGCCGGGGCGCGTTCGGCCCCCTCCAGCGTCATTGCCAATTCGACATTGGTTTGTAACGCCGTCAGCGGCGTGTTCAATTCGTGCGCCGCATCGGCGACAAAGCGCCGGAGAGTTTGGATCGTCTCTGCGACCCGGTCGGCCATCACGTTAAAGGAATGACCCAACTGACCAAACTCATTTCGCGTGTGCGCTTCGGCGCGCGCGGTGAGGTCGCCAGATGCCATTTGTTCGGTGACTTGGGTCAGGGCAAGCAGTGGGCGTGTCATTTGACGGCTCACCCACACCCCGGCCATGCCGGCCACTAACATCGCGAGGAGGCTGGCCGCCGCCCACGCCGCTAAGGCACTGAACAAAATCTCACCCCCATATGCTGGCCCGTCCGATACGACGATCTCACCTAAGCTCATCCCAGCGTCAGTGGTGAGCGGCTGAACGACGACCTCTAATGAATGGGCCGTGACTTGGGAGGGTGCTTCTAGTTCAAAGCCATAGAGCGAACGCGCCAACGGCATGGCGATCCTGATGGGGCTAGCGATGTTGGTGAGCGGCTGTGTAAAACTGATATCCCCGGTTGGGGCGATAGCACTGCCATAACGAAAAATGATGTGATCATCCACGGGCGGCCTGACTTCGGAGGTGACGAAGAACATGCCAGCGCCGCCAGCAGGGTCAAGCTCGGTATTGAATGTGTCGGTGAGCGTTTTTGAGACAAACATCACCTGTTGCGTTTCGGGCAAACCCGAATCGGCCAGTGAGTGTCCCGTAGTATCGAACACCTGCACGCGCACCTGCAACAAGAACGACCAGTTCACCACCTGATCAGCCAAGACAAAGCGCGGCGTGTCGCTCTGCAATAATTGCTCCACCACATCGCCCATGCGGCGGGCGTTGGTTTGCAGGTAATCCAATTCGCGCTGGCGGTAATAGTTGCGGAGCGTGACCATCATCAACACGCCCGATGCCAGCGCCGCCAACAACGCCACGCCAATGTAGCTGAGCGGCAACCGCCACCGGATGGACTTGAAATGGAGAAGCATTTGATTTATGTGAGACCGATTAGAGCGCACTTGTTTGACTTAACGGTTCAGAGCCAGCCCGCCGATGACGCTGATCAAGAAACATGCTGATTTCGCTGATAAAAAATCAGCGCGCTCCGCGTATTTTCAGCGTCATCGGCGTTCGTGTTTTACGGCCCGGGTGCCTTAAAGATCATCGGTTGTGAAAAGAGTAGCACTTCGGCGATGATGCGGTCACCCGTGCGCCGTCCCCACACGATAACGGCCGTCTCTTGAACGATGTCTTCTACTGTGCCGAGCGCCACCGTTTGTTGGATCTCGACGCTGGCAGAGGGCGGCTTGGATGGATCGAGTTGGGTGGTCTCGTGATAAATTTTCGTGTCTTGGGTGATCACGATCTCCACCTCTGGGCCGGTGTTGGTGCCGGGGTTGGCACCATCCAGAGTCGTGCCCATATTGTGTGGGTGAATGAATAAGCGATTGTCCTCCCGACGGGAGAAGGTGCCGGATATTTCAGGGTGCAGTTCGGGCAATTCGGGCGCGCGTTTGACCTTCAACTCAACCGACATCATTTGACCACTACCCGGGCCACCACCGAGCAGGCCGCCCAGCCCGTCAGTTCCGTTCACAACCATATATTGTTGTGGCTCAGTGGCGCTAGAGCGATTGAGAAAGCGCCCAGCCAAAAATGCCGCGCCACCGATGATGATCACGGCGACGACACCGAGGGCAATCAAGAGAGGGGTTTTAGACATAGGATGATCCTTTCAGAGAAAATTGTGATCCACGACTGGACAAGAATTTTTACTTAACTCTCGTGTCCAGTCGTGAAAATTCGTGGATTATTCATAACGCAATGCCTCAATCGGGTCGAGCCGCGCGGCGCGCAGAGCGGGGTATAGCCCGAATACAACGCCAGTCGTCAACGCAATGCTCAACGCTAATGGAATGCTGTCAGGTGCAAGGAGCGCCAGACCTTGGTTGAGCGTGGCGGCGACGGGGATAGTGAACACGCCGACGATGACGCCCAGCACTCCCCCTAAGCCGCTGATGACAATCGCCTCCAGCAAAAATTGCCCGACGATGTCTACACTGCGCGCACCCAATGCCAACCGCACACCGATCTCGCGGGTGCGTTCGGTCACGCTCACCAACATCACATTCATAATGCCGATACCGCCGACGACGAGCGACACCGCCGCCATCGCCGTCAGTAAGAGTGAAAAGGTGCGCGCCGCTTCTTGTTGCGCGCCTAAGATATCTTTGCGCGTGGTGAGGTTGAAATCGTCAGGATACAAACCATCCGCGCCACGGACGATGTCGTGTCGCTCGCGCAGATAGGTCGTGATTTGCGCTTTGGCCGCATCCATTTGCGCTTCATCGGTGACATGCGCGGTCAGGTTGACCGAGGGCGGCTCTTCATACAGCCATTGAATCGCGGTGCTGATGGGCAAATAAAACGTGTCGTTTGGGTTGGCAGAGTAACGTTGCTGTTCATCGGCGCTCTCCAGCTCCACCAGCACGCCGATCACCAAACAGCGTTCGCGCCCCACCCACACGGTCGCGCCCAATGGGTCATCGCCCCCAAATAAATCTTGCGCCGTCTCCGAGCCTAGCACGCACACCGCCGCGCCTTCCAGCACTTCGGCGAAGGTGAAGAAGCGCCCACGGCTGAGGAGGGCGGGCGGTGTAAGGGGACGATCCTCCGGCCAGCCTACCGGTTGCACTTGTTGCGCCACCGCGATCTTTTCCAACGCGCTCGCCGTCACGCCATTGAGGGGCATATCCAACGCGGCTCGGCCAAACCGCACCTTGCCATTGCTACTCACCGTCATATCTACATCATCCACCAGCGCCACGGCTTCGATCATCTTTAAGCCATCTTCATACGTCAGGGCTTTGCCCTGCGGGGCTAATTCGCCATCGTCAAATTTTTGGCGCGAACCGATCTGCACTTCATCTGAACCGAGAAATCGGAAGCGCGCTTCAACTGCGGCGCGCGCGCCATTGCCCAGGGCCAACATCGCGATCACAGACGCCACGCCGATGATGACGCCCAACATCGTGAGCGCGGCGCGCAATTTGTTCGCCGCCACCCCGCGCCACGCCGTGAATAACAGAATCGAAACGGTCATGTGAGGAGTTGTCCATCGCGCATTCGCAGACCGCGCTGGGCATAGGCGGCAATCGCCGTGTCGTGTGTCACCAACAAGACCGTGCGCCCTTCTTTGGAGAGCTCGACGAGTAAGGCCATGATCTCAGCCCCGGTTGCGCTGTCGAGATTGCCCGTCGGCTCGTCGGCTAAGAGGATGGCGGGTTGAGTCACCAAGGCGCGGGCGATGGCGACACGCTGGCGTTCGCCGCCAGAGAGCGCGTTAGGGGGATGATGCGCGCGGTCAGCCAAACCCACGCGGTCAAGCGCTACCGCCGCCTGGTGTTGCGCGGCGCTGTGACCCATCCGCCGATAGTGTAAAGGCAAGGCCACGTTTTCCAACGCCGACAAGCGCGGCAGTAAATTGAAGCTTTGAAAGATAAAACCGATCTGCTGATTCCGCACCCGTGCGCGTTCGTCTTTGGCGAGCGCCCCAACGTCGCGCCCCTCTAAAAAGTAGCGGCCACTGGTGGGCGTCTCCAAACAGCCCAAGACATTGAGTAAGGTGGACTTGCCGCTCCCTGACGCGCCCATCAGGGCGACGAACTCGCCCGTTTGCAATGTGAGATTGACTTCGCGCAAAGCGCGCACTCGGCTAGTCCCCATTTGATAGTCACGGCAGAGCGCCTCTAATTCAATGACCGGGTCGCTCATTTCGCCACCACCTGTTCGCCCGCCACCAGACCCGATTGCACTTCGACATAGGTGTCGCCGCGCAAGCCAAGTGTGAGAGTACGTTTTTCCTTTACGCCATGCGCCCACACTTCTACCATCGCCGAGCCGTTGGCAGAAGCCTGCGCTAAAGCGCGCGGTAGGCATACGACGTTGGATTGTTGCGCGATGACGATGGCCGCGTCCACACTCATCCCTTCAAATAGCGCGCGCGGCACACGGCTGAGGGTGAGGTACACATGATAGAGCGGACGATCCCCATCCAAGCGTTGGGGCACGATCCGCGTCACCGTGCCAGTGATGACCTCGCCGGGCAGGGCATCGAAATACATTTCCACGGCTTGCTCGGTCTGCACATAAGGCACATCTTCTTCGATCACGGTGGTCTCAGCCTCCACTTGTTGCGGGTCGGCGAGGGTGAAAAGCGCCGTGCCAGCGGTAGTGGTTTCGCCAGCGCGAACATTACTCTCCAAGATGACTCCCGCGAACGGTGCTGTGATCTCCAATTGTTCCAACGCTTGTTGCGCTTCGACCAGCGCGGCTTGAGCCTGATCCACACGAGCTTGGGCGGTGTTGAGTTCGAGCGCGTCTGGCCCGTGTTGCAAGTTTTTCCATTTCAATTCGGCTTGGTGGACTAATGCTTGCTTGACTGCCATCTTCGCCTGTGCCAAATTAACTTGAGTGGTGCTTGGTTGGCTTTGGGCTTGGGTCAGCTGTTTTTGCGCCTCGGTCAAATCGGCCTGCGCGTCCTCAAGGGTATTCGTGTTGTTGATCTGCGCTTGCTCGTAACGCAGTTTAATGTTCTGGAAGCTTTCGAGCGCGGCGTTGTAATTGCGTTGCGCGCGATCCACTTGTTCGGCGAAACCGCCGGGATATTGCGCGTTTAGCCCTTGCTCGTTGGCGAGTTCGGCGGCGGCGTCGGTGAGGGTTTGTTGCGCCTGTCGGAGCCCCACGCTCAGTTCGGTGAGGGCGGCGTTTTTCTCGGCAAGGTCGAGGGTATCTTGTGCGCGCTCGGCTTGTTTGTGGTAGTAATCCAAATCGGGCGCATAGAGGCCAAAGAGCGAGCGTTGCGTTTTGGTCAGTTCTTGCAAGGCCTCAACGTAAGCCAATTGCGCCTCAGCGGCGGCGAGGGGCGCGTTAGCTTGGAGAGTGTTAAGTGCCTGTTGCGCTTGGGCGAGTTCCAATTGGGCTGTCGCGAGGGCGGCTTCATATTTTTCGCGGTGGGCGAGACGCGCCAACACTTGCCCGGCGCGCACGCTATCGCCGGGGCGTGCCAGCACTTCGGCCAATTGCCCGGCGAGCGGCATTTCAATTTGGGAGGTGCGGGTGTTGACCAGACTCCCCGGCGCGGTGACAGTTTGTTGCACGTCGCACTTCGCCGCTGTCACCGTAAGCGGTGCAACGGGCGCCTCTGCGAGTGTGGACTGTTGGCTGGCAAAGCCCCAATAGCCCGCGCCCACGACCAACGCCACGATCAGTAACCCCGACAAGCCTATCCACACACGTTTCATACGGATCTCCTATCGCTGGAACTATACACGGTGGAGATGGCATGGCGATTGCGAGGAGATTACGGTTTTGTAATCTGGTGTTAGCCTTCCACCAACCGATACCCCACTCCCGGCACGGTAAGGAGCATTTGCGGGCGCGCGGGGTCGAGTTCGATCTTTTCGCGCAGGCGGCGAATGTGGACGTTCACCGCGCGTTCGCTGTCGGGGTCGGCGGTGTGCCCCCACACGGCCTCTACGATTTGCAGGCGTGTCAGGGCTTGGAGGCGGTTGCGCGCCAAATAGACCAACAGCTTAAATTCAATCGGGGTTAAGTTGAGCGGCGCTTCCCCACGCCATACCTGACTGCGCGTCAAGTCAATGCGCACATCACCTACCCAGATCACATTAGCCTCAGCCGCGGCGAAGTCGCCATAGGCGCGGCGTAATTGGGCGCGCAAGCGCGAGAGCAGTTCGCGCAACCCATAGGGCTTGGTGATGTAGTCATCCGCACCCATCTCCAACCCCAGCACCTTGTCCAGTTCATCCTGTTGCGCCGTGAGCATGATGATCGGTTGGCGCACCCCTTGTTGGCGGAGTTGCCGACAGACATCAAAGCCAGAGCGATCTGGCAAACGCACATCTAGCAAGATCAGATGCGGCGGAGTCTTTTGTACAAAGCGCAGGCCGGCCTCGCCTGATGACTGCCAAGTGACGGTGTAGCCTTCATGGGTGAGCGCGGCTTGCAAACTCTGCGCGACGGCCGGGTCGTCTTCGATGACGAGGAGGTGGTAATGGGGCATGAGGTTAGGCGAGAATGTGCTTTAGAAAAGATTTTATTCGATCAACCTCATCAAGGGCCGCCCGCTTTGATGCGGGTGGTCAAAGCCACATGCCGCAATTGGTTGAGTGTGCCCATTGCTTCGCCTTCCAACGTCCCGGCGCGGGTGCGATTAATGAGCGCTTGCACCTGAGCATTGAAAGCGCGCTGGTGGTCAGCATCGCAAATTGGTTGCGCCGGATCAGCGCCCAGCGTCGCGGCGAGTTCGTTTTGCAAATCGGGCGAGAGCAAGGGCGCGACTAACGCGATCTGATGGATGAGTGGGCGCTCTGGCATTTGCACGTTAATCACCACCCGCGGGAATCTAAAAGAGCCCACCTGAGCGTCGCACCACGCGGCGGCTTCAGGAAATTCAATGGCGAGCGTGACGCCCGAACGGATCGCTTGGCAAATGACTTTGGTCGAAGTACAGCGCTCCTCGTTGTCACGAAAATCAAAACGTGGATTATCCCCGCCGCCGGAGAAATTATCGCTCAGTCCGATCAACCATGTTTGGTCATTGGCATCACTGAAATGATATTGATAGCGATACCCTGTGTCACCCAGATCGAGTTCCGCCGTGATCGCGCCCCAATGACTCGGGTATTCAAATTCCAAGCCCAACACATCATCGGCGCAAGCGCTGTAAGGTTCGTTGGGAACGCAATTGGGGTGAGTAAGCAGGGGAAAATGGAGCGTCGTCACTGGACGCCATAAGCGGAGGGTACGGTCTTTGCCCACTGAGGCGAGCGTTGCCCCATCGGGGCTAAAGGCCACCCCGTACACTTGATCCGTGTGATCAGTATAGATCGCCAACGGTTGCCCATTGCTCACCTGCCATAAGCGCACCGAACTATCGTCTGACCCAGAAGCGAGCAGTTGGCTGTTGGGGCTAAAGGCGACACTCCACACGCGCTCAGTGTGACCCGCCAACGTGCGCCGAGAGTTGCTAGTGAGCGACCAAAGATGCACGAGGGCGTCATTGCCGCCCGCCGCCAGCCAGGCCCCATCGGGGCTAAAGGCCACGCCCCACAGCCGCCCAGTCGCGCCACTGAGGGTGCGCCTGACGCGCTCCGGACCCCATTCCCACAGCGTCACTTCGCCAAAGCCACTGCCCACTGCGAGCAACGTCCCATCAGGGCTAAAGGCCACACTCAATGCGCCCCCTGAATGACCAGCCAATTCCGTCACCAATTTGCCAGTGGTCGCATTCCATACGCGCGCCACACTGCCGCGACTCCCGGTAGCGAGGAACTGCCCATCGGGGCTAAAGACAACTGACACTTCCGCCTCCGCTAGGGTGAGTAACTGCGTGCCAGTGCTGATCTCCCACACGCGGGCGGTTTTATCTTGCCCCACCGTGGCGAGGCGTTGCCCATCGGGGCTAAAGGCGACAAAAGAGACATCGCCCGCCTGATGACCAGCGAGCGTGAGGCGCACTTGGCCGCTGACGGCCTCCCACACGAGCGCCGTATGGTCGCCCGTGCCGGTCGCTAAGGTGCGCCCATCGGGGCTGAACGCTACCGCATTTAAGATCGATTCAGATTGAATGGTTTGAATGAGTGGCGTGGAGGGCGTCGCTGGAGGTGGAGTGAGTGTTGGGGGTGGCGGCAGAGTCGGCGCAGGCTCAGGTGTCTGTGTTGCGGTGGGTAGCGCAGTGGCAGTCGGTGGTAGCGCCGTCGCCGTTAATGAAGGCGTGGGCGAGTAGATAGAGCGCGGGAGGAGGGCGGGCGGGGGGGGAGCGCATGAAACTAAAAGCAGTCCAACCCAAACCAACCCGCAAAATTTAACGAGGCGCATATCAATTAGCGGTTGCTTATAACCTCCACCACGCCACCCCACCGATCAGCACCGCTTCGAGCACAGCCCCGCCGCCGATGAACAAGAAGGCGTCTTGCCAAAACCGCTCTGGGAAATAGCGGATGAGCGTATCCGACCAGAGGAAGAGCCACGAGTCGCCTTCAAAAAAAACTTTGTGAAATTGCACAAAGAATATATCAAAGCCTATCAGAACATACACGATGATGCTGAGCAGTAATACCAGCGTCAACCCCGCTCCGCCGAGCAACCCGGCCCGCAACGCGGCGATTTCCCCATAATAGGCCAGCGCGCCCACGCATAACACTCCCACCAACCCGCTGATCCACCACACGGTGAGCGCGCCGCGCGTCACCACCTTTACATCTTCCATATGACGCAACTCGCGGTCGTTGTACATGAAAGTGCAATCACGCGTCACATAGTATTCGCATGACTCAGGTGGCGCGCCTTGGCCTTCGGGGAAACGTAACTCGCCCAAAAATTCGATGCCCTGATCATTGAGTAAATAATCAATCGCGATTTTTGAGCCCTGGAGCCGCTCGGCTTGGGTGAAGCCATAACGGTCATCGGGGAAGCCCGGCAAGCGATATTCAATTTCAGGGAACCATGGCGTGAGCAGTAACCGCACATTGGTTAAGGTCAAGACGATGGGGAAGAGGACGATGATCAGGACGCGGCAGGTGGTGGAGAGCCAGGTGGGCATAATATAGAGGATTAGAGGATTGGAGAATTAAGCGGTGACAACGCAACCTGCATTAAGGCGTCAGTTGCGAAGCGCCACCGCCGAGGATGAAGCGGATGACGATGGAGTTGGTGAGTTGTTCGACAGGTGCGACATCATCGGTGAAGACGATGTCGGAGATAGGTGTGGGTTGACGGTGGGCGATGGTACGCTTAAGCACATCCAACAAAAAGGGAGGGGTGTCAGGTTGCGTCGCCAACCATTGCAGGTTGTCATCTAAGTGGTGCATCTCAGTCTTTTGCCGCGTGGCATAGACGATGCTGTTAAATGTGTCTGGCACATCCACCACATAGACGGAAGGGAAGACGCTTTGCAACGTGCCGACCAAGGCTTCGATCAACCGCCGATCCGTAAATGTGCGCCCGACATTGATCACCAACACACCGTCCTCGGTGAGATGGGCGTAGGCGTCTTGAAAAAATTCGCGCGTCGTCAGGTGCCACGGGATATAGGGCAAGCGATACGCATCAACGCCGATCACCGAGTAACGTTCAGTAGATTGTGCCAACGCCCAGCGGCCATCCTGCACGATCACGTTGAGATTGGGCTCGTTCATGTCAAAGTATTTTCGGCCCAACTCAACGATCTGCGGGTCAATCTCGATCCCGTCAATCGGCACGGGGCCATAGACTGCCGTGTATTGGCGCGCAATGGTGCCGGTGGCTAACCCCACCAACGCCAGCCGTTTAACACGAGTGGGCGCGTACGGCGCGGGGTTGAAGAAAGGCGCGGCGATGAAATAATCCCAAGTGCCAAACGTCGCCAATTGCGTGGGGTGATACACCGAGTGGATGCCTTGCCCTTCATTGAGCAACAGATAGCGCGTGCCGAAGCGTTCGACAACCTGAATGAAGTTGTATTCCGATTCACGTTCTTCGAGCAACCCGGCGATGGGTTTCAGCGGGCCGGACAGCACCAAAAATGCTAAGACCATTAGCGCCAGCGGCATCCATAACAACCCCAACGCGCGCCGCCGATCCACGCGCCACAGGCCAAGCAGGCTCACCGCGAGGAGCGCGCCCGCGAACACCAAGAAGGTGCGGAGCGTGCCAAGGGTGGGGATGAGCCACAAGACCGGCAGAAACGTCCCGACAAAGGAGCCTAAGGTTGAGATGGCATAGAGTTGACCGGCCACGCGCCCCGCTTGGCGCGAATCAGTGAGCGACAGGCGGATGGCGAACGGCGCGACACATCCGAGCAAGGTGATCGGGATCGAAAACAAGATCAGCACTGCGAGGAACGAGCCGCCCACCACCGGTGCATCAAAACGTGCGACGGCATCAGCGGCGAAGCGCAACACAGGGCGCGAGAGCAACGGCACGAGCCCGGCAGTAAAAGCCGCCCAAGCAAGTAATTGCCAGAACGTTGTTTCAAAAGGCGACCGATCCGCCCAACGCCCACCGAGGAAATAGCCCGCCGTGAGATAGATCAGGATCAGCCCAATGATGTTCGCCCACACTAAATTGCTCGTGCCAAACACATTGCCCAACAAGCGCGAGGCCGAGAGCTCAACGGCCAGCGTGGTCATGCCCGCCGTGAAAACGGCGAGGTAGAGGAAAAAGCGAGAAGACATTTTGAAAAGGGAGCTGGTCAGATTAGCGGGCGAAGTGCTGAGCGAGCGATTCTCCCCCGGACAGCACGGCCATCAGGTTGTCGCCGCATTTGACACGATACGCTGAAATGCCCGACGCCCATAAGAGCGCGGCGATGTCGGCGGTGCTGTAGACACTCCCAAACGTGTACGGCTCTAGCACCACGCTCACTACGCGCAGGCCACGCCGCTTGAGCGATTGCGCGCCTACCACCCAGCGCGTGTCGTTCGAGGCCGAGATCAAAATAGCGGTCGTGCCACGCGGGAGTTGTTCGGCTTCCATCGTCAAGACATCATGGAAATGAATCCGGCCCAGCGCGTGAAACACCGCCAACGTCTCCATGAGTTTGGTCAACTGGCGTTCACCGCGATCGGGTTGGATCATCTCGCGGGTTTGGCCATGCGCCACGAAACCCACCGAGCGGTCGCGGCGGATGAAATACTGCGCCAACGACGCGGCGACACTGACGGCGTATTCTTCCGTGCTGGGCGGCAAGAGCGGCGGGGTGATCACAGGCGTCGTTTGCCAGAGCGAGTCGTTCAGGCGTACCGACGGCGCTTCTGGTGTGGGGAGGGCGGCCTGCGCCGAGGCGTCGCCGTCTAACACGATCCATACATCGGCCTGCGGGTCGAGTTCAAACTCTTTCACGATCAAGCGATCCCGACGCGCGGTGGAGGGCCAATGAATCCGATTGAACGAATCACCCGGCGCATAGTCGCGCACCCCAGACGAATTGGCCGTGACGTAGTGCGTGCGCCGGCGCAAGGCATCGCCACCCGGCAAGATACCGACCGGCAAAGCGAAGTTTGGCAGTTCGACGGTCGCCGGATAGATCACGACGTTTGTTGTTTGCGGGATGCGGCGCGTCACTTGAAACAAACCAAAGGGGTCGCCCGAAGAGATCGAAAGCGGCCCCAAGCGAAATCGCCCGCGCCGCTGGCAGATGGAGCGCACCGTCCAGATGCGTTCTTGCTTAGCGCCGAGCGAGGCCACCACATAGCTGGCCTCATGGCCGGGGAGTTCTGACCAGTCGCGCACTTCGAGCCACAGCTTGGGGAAGCGGCCAGTGTTTCGCACAGCCAAGCGTTCTTCCAGCGGGCGTCCGACCTGAGCGCGCAAGGCGCGCGTGTGACGCCCTAAACGGATCTCGCGCGTGCCAAGCCACGTCCAGATAGCGGCGATGACAAACAAGGCCGCCCAAAAATAGCTCAGGTTAAAAAAGAAATCGCGCCCCGTGACGAACGCGCCCACCAGCGAGGCGGCGAAGAACATCAGGACAACGAGATAACGACGGCTAGACATAGATGACGCTATGGCCGACGCAACAAACTGCCACCGGGGACAGGCAGGCTATTGAGGATGTCTTTGATCACCGAGCGGGGAGTCACATCTTTAATGCGCGCCGCTGGACTGATGATGATGCGGTGCATGAGGGCCGCCTCGGCGAGGGGTTTGACATCATCCGGGATGACATAGTCGCGGTTGTTCAAAGCGGCGCGGGCTTGGGCGGCGCGGAACAACGCCAAACTGCCGCGCGGGCTCGCGCCTAAGTACACGTCGGGGTGTTTGCGCGTGTGGCTGACGATGTCTACGATATACGTCTTAATCGCGTGGTCTACATACACTTTGCGGACTTCGGTTTGCGCCATGAGCAACTCGTCTACCGAGATCGCGCGCTCGAGTAGTTCGATAGGATGTTTATATTGTTGCCGATCGAGCACGTTGATCTCCTCACTCGCGGAGGGATAGCCGAGCGACAAGCGCAGGAGAAACCGGTCTAATTGCGCTTCGGGGAGTGGGAACGTGCCTTCATATTCAATCGGGTTTTGCGTAGCGAAGACCATAAACGGCGCGGGGAGCATGTGCGTGACGCCATCTACCGTCACTTGTTTCTCTTCCATCGCTTCCAGCAATGCGGCTTGCGTCTTGGGCGTCGCACGATTGATCTCATCCGAGAGGACGATTTGCGCCATGATCGGCCCGGGGCGAAATTCAAATTGGCGCGTGCTCTGGTTGAAGATAGACACACCGGTCACGTCGCTCGGCAACATATCGGGTGTGAATTGGATGCGGTTAAACGACGCGCCCACCGAGCGCGAGAGCGCCTTAGCGAGCATGGTCTTGCCCACCCCCGGTACATCTTCAATGAGTAAGTGACCCTGGCACAATAGCCCAATGGCGGTCAGTTGCACCTCGGCCGCCTTGCCCACCATCACTTTTTCGACATTGGCAATTAGCCGGTCGGCGATGGCCTTGATGGTAGCGACCGATTCAAGTTTAGGAGTAGCGTCGGGAAGAGACATAGTTACGAAGATTCCTCATCTTAGGATTAGGCATATCGCCCCCAATAATACACCGACTGGCGATTACAGGTTCAAATCATTCCTTTACCAAAAACGCCAGCGCCGCGATCCACAACAACGCATAATTTAACACGCGTTGCGAACGAGTCTGCGCGCCGTACCAGAGCACAGCTAGCACCAAACCGGTAGCGAGGCGGATCAACCCTAAGGGTTCGCGAAAGGTTGAAAAGGGCGTGAAGGGCAAAAAGCCCGCATTGAGCGCGAGCGCGAACACCGCCAAAGAAGTGTCCCGCCAGATCAAACGCCGCACTGCTGTCACGATCCCCCACACCGCCGGAAAAACGATCAGCGGCCCGAACATCGCCACGAACAATGCAAATGCGGGCAGGCTGACGCCTGCGATCCGCCACAACCCCATAAACGGGATGACCTCAAACGGCGTGGCGAGGTAGCCACCAGAGGTAAGGCCGATGGTGCCAAAGGCGTTCCACAAAAAGCCTTGAAAGAGGATGAAGGGGAGGATGGGCGTTGTCAGGATGAGCAGGGCCTTGAACGAACGGGGTTGTTTAAAAAATTCGGCGAGGAGAAACGCGCCACAAAACAACACAGCAGTCTCCTTAGCGAACAACGCTAAGCCTAAGCACACCGCGCATAACCAAAATCGCTGAAAGTGATAAGCCAACGCCGCGCCGACGATGAGCGCATAACACAACGGCTCGCCCAAATCCAAGCGCACCGCCATCAATAAGCCCGCCCATAATCCATACGTCAACGCATACCACCTCGACATGCGGTGCGTGTCAAGCCAGCTTTCAACTCCATACGTTCCTAAGAGCTGTGAGAGGACATTGACCAACACCAACGTCCACGGAATCCAGGCCGCTTGCCCAAAAGCCAGAAGTCGCGCCAAGAGCGGCAACAAGATACGTTGATAGCGATAGGCAGGCACATCCAAATGTTCCGCCGCCGTCGCGGGGTTGGGGTCAACGGCGATCCAATAGGTGAACTGTCCATCGTAGCCTTCGTTGTGCGGGTCAATCGGTTGCCCGGCGCGAAAGCCTGCGCCCAAGCGTGCGAATGCTAGCGGGTCGCCTTGCGCGCGTTGTAAGACCACGCCGAGGTAGAGTGCCAGCACGAGCGCAACAATGAGGGTGGGAGAGAAAAGACGACGAAGGGACATGCGGGTTTTAGAGCGGTCTCCTTTTCGATTTACAACGCCCCTTCGACTGCGCGGCGACCCTTCGACAGGCTCAGGACGCGCCGCGCGCTCAGGGTGCATCGTTACTGATGCAACAGGAAACTGCTATAGGTTTCGGAAGAGCGTATTAAGTCATCAGGCCTTATTGGGAATAAAAATCGCGTGAGCGCGCTTCCGAAACGCGCCATAAATTGATGAGCCCGATTAACCACACCACCCAACACACTCCGCTGATCCCTAAGCCTACCAGGAACATGCGCGGCACATAACGAAACTCGACCTGATGGTCGCCAGCCGCCACCGCCACCGCCCGGAACGCATAATCGGCATGTAGAAGTGTGGCCGGTTGATCATCCACCCACACTTCCCAGCCCGGATAATCCGTGTCGGATAACATCACCCAGCCGGGCTGAGTTAAAGAGACGGTGAGCGGAACCGTGTCGAAAAAAATATTCAGCCCGGCTACGGCGCGGCCAGCGTTATCGGCTTCGAGGATCACGGTGGTATTCGGATCAAAATCAGATTGAGCAAGCGCGGCTAAGGCGGTTGGGGCGTCGCTGACCGTGCGCGCTTGATACACCACGCGCACCCGCTGAGCCTCACCCGGCACACGATAAAACGCGACATCGCCACCCGCTCTAATCGCTTCCCACTCAAGCGGAGTAGGACTTGCCACTACCGCGACATCCATCAAGTTTAATAATGAGATCGAGCGCGTCTGGCTGATGACCTCGAGCAAAGCGACATGGCGCGCGCTCAATAGCGGATCATAATTATTCGCCGAGGCGAGCCCATCGAACGCCGCGACATTGGGCAATTGCGCCTCGCGGCTGGCTTGGGCCAAATCCGGCGAGCCAAAAGTTTTAAATGAGAGATAACGTTGAAATTTGAGATCGTAGTCATCTGACGGGAAATAAAATAAGCGATGCGTTTGTAATTGTGCGCGGAGCGGCGCGCCAGACGCCGTGGCAGCGCGGTAGAGATCAGCTGGCGCGCCCGGATTCAGCCCGTAGCCCGCGAGGATGAGATCAAGACATACCGCGCCGAGCACCATCCCGCTCCACCACCCCGTTTCAGTTTTTGGCTGGCGCAACAAACACGTTAACGCGATCAATAACATCAGCCCCGCCAAACACAACGCGCGCGCGACGGTGAGAAATTGCAACGCGAGCGGCGTGTCACCCGGATATAGCCCCCAGACCAAACCACCTGTGATCACCACCGAGAGCGCGGCCACCCAAGCCCGTTGCAACCAGCGCCGCGCCCCACCCCACATGGGTTCCCACTGCTCAAGGCCATAGCCCGCGAGAAGGGCCAGCGCGAACACCAAGCCGAGCATGATCCGCGCCGGGGCTTGAAAGAGATTAAACGTGGGGAGGTATTGATAAAGAAAAGGAAAGACGGGCGTGTTCTGACCGAGGGCAAGCACCGCCGAGACCAGCGCCATGAACGCCAAAGTTTTAACCGGAGAGGGCTTGGCGGTTGGACGGAAGAACGCGCACCAGATGCCCCACACGCTCAATAATAACGGCAAGAGCCCAATGTAAATCGCGTCTTCCCAATAATTGCCATACCCATAAAACTGCCCACGCGCCGGGTTGCCCAACAGATCGGGCGCGAGGAGGGTGAAGAAGCGCCATGGGGAAAACGAATAAGTCATCACGAAATCATAATTGGCGGCGGTGGCGCGTGGCGACTCGCGCAAGAGTTCGGCGGTGGGGAGCAATTGCAACGCCGCCAGCCCCAATGCAAATATGAGTGGGAGCAACGTTCTCAACAAAGCGTGTAACCTGTGAGGGGGCGTCAGGTTGAGTGAACCCACGCGCCATATCGCCCATGCCCCAACGATCAACAACGAATACCAAGTCGTTTGGGCGTGGCCTGCGAGCAATTGCAGAGCGAGGAAGAGGGAGAGGAGCAGGGCATATTTCAAACGTGACCTGCCAAGACCTGTCAGGTGGGCGGTTGCGAACGCCTGTGTTTGCAGGCTTGCATCGCGCCCACCTGACAGGTCTGATAAAAATTGATCCGTCGCCCACACCAGCCACGGCAACCAAGCGGCGGTATTGTTAATGCTGATAAACCCCGAACGCGCCACGAGATATTGTGACGCGCCAAACGCCACGCCCGCCACCGCCTGACTTGTGGGGCGCAAGCCTAGCGTGCGCGCTAGCGTGACCATGCCCGCGCCAGCCCAGATCAAATGCAACACTGTCAATAAGCCAAGCGAATAATCCAGTGGGACGATGAACGCGATCCAGTTCGGCGGATAAAACACCGCCGATTGATGATTGGCTATGAGCGGCGCGCCGTTGCCGAGATACGAATTCCAAAGCGGGAGTTGCCCACTCTGTAGCA